>ERZ773217.530-NODE-530-length-36658-cov-6.989072_pt1 | contig 36658 bp, 29 predicted proteins | sample MGYA00580995_ERZ773217 | MGnify/ENA primary metagenome ERZ773217 (study PRJEB29015, sample SAMEA2737772) | human gut metagenome | biome: human gut; feature: human-associated habitat; material: faeces | place: China | collected 2012 ...
AGCAATCGTCTTACTATGATAACCATCAGCGTTTATGAAGGGGATTGAGTTAAAAGCTTCTCTGCATAATTCCTCTTTGAAAGATACTAAGGTTTGCATTAACTGACTTCGTAAACTAAGTAAAGTATCAATACCCATCCTATAAGTATCTTTCTTTTTTATTTGTACCTGCATTGTTTTATTAAGTTCAGACCATTCCTTATTCATATTCAATTCCCTCTCAATTCCAATTTATCTTTATGCGCATTATACCATGATACTTCAATATCGTCATTTCTTTTCTGCTTTTGAATGCTGTTACACTGCATAGAAAAAGACACTCTGTTTCAAGTGTCGTTCCTCCATAACTTTGTATAACTCTCTATAAGTCGTTACATAAGGCTCTTTCATTTGTTGTAATTTCGTTGTAATTTTCTTCTTTTTTCTTTAGTTGTTTTGCTGGTAGATACTGTATTTATGCGGACATTTCCGATTTCCTATCTATTTTTAATTTCAAAAAACTATAACCATAGGTCAAAAACGCATCTGCCAAGCTTAGCGACTTGACACAGAAAAAAATCTATGTTAAAACTGTGTTTATTACTCATATATTACAAAAATGTTACATATTATTTATTATGTGTTAATTAAATATGTCAAGCATAATTTGAGTATTAGGAGGATTAAAGAAATGAAATTCAGGCACATAGTAACCGGAACCTTTTTCACCTTTAGCTTACTAGCAGCAGCTGCATTTACATCCTTTGCAGCAGTTTCAAAGGGGCGCTTTGAAACCGTGGATGCAGCTGCTATCACCGGCTGGGCCTACAACAGCGACAAAGCCGATGCAGCTTTAAATGTACAGGTCGTCATCACGAATAAGCATACAGGAGAGGTAATGTTCAGGGAGGTGGTTTCCGCTGGAGAATACAGGCAGAGCCTTTATGCTCAGAATATGGGCAACGGCTGCCACGGCTTTACGATTAACATCGACTGGACAAGCTATCCCGAAGGGATATACCTGGTAGAGGGAACCGTAGGAAGCAGAAGGTTTTCCAACACCCGCACCTACACAAATGGAAACGCAGATACGGATGTAAGCCAGCAAAAGCAGCCCCCAGAAGACCTGAAGCTGATTCCGCTGGGGGTATTTAAAACTACAGGCTATTGCCCCTGCAAAAGCTGTTCTGAAGGCTGGGGCCGCCACACCAGCACAGGAGCGATCGCTGCCTCCAACCACACAATCGCCGTAGACCCCAAGGTTATTCCTTACGGCTCCCGGATTATGATCAACGGAATCATCTATACCGCCGAGGACAAGGGAGGCGGTGTGAAAGGAAATCACATTGATATTTTCTTCGATACCCACAGCGAGACAAAGCAGCATGGCGTGCAGAACACGGAGGTTTATCTGGTGCAGTCGTGAATCCGCCGGATGTAAACCATTTGCCTCATCCACTGGAACAGGGATGAAGCAACCGCTAGATCCGTTCCTTCTATATTGCGTTCAAGCTTCCATTGGTGTACAAAATGCCTTTACTCAGAAGCTGCATCCCCGGATACCTCCATAAGCTCCGTACCTTGATAAAAAAAGCTTAAAATAGATGCATAATCCATGCCTTCCTTAGCCATTTTCTGGGCGCCGTTCTGACTCATGCCCACACCATGACCATATCCGCCTCCATAAATATGGAAGGACACCTCTCCCTCCCCTGACACCCGCTTCTCCACCGAAATAAATGCGCTAGGCAGGGTAGGACTGCCCTTCATGCTGTTTCCGTCCTTCTTTTGAATCACCAGCTCCCTATTGCCAAGGGCGGACCGAATCGCACTCTGCCCTTTTATGTAATCGGTTCCATCAGATCCTACTACCTTAAGAACACTGGCAATCCCGCCAGGACCGCGCTCGGTTATGACCAGATCCTGCACCACGCCCACAGTATTTAGCTGGGCATTCACCATTCCTGCACTGATATCCGTCTCCCAGCGGAACATAGGACAGGGGGATTCATAGGCGGCCGGATCGTCTCCCCTGATAAATGCGTCAAAGCTTTCATTGTCATCCTCATCCAGCACGTTTCCCCCACTCTTTATTTCCCTTGCCTTAAGGTATGGGAGGCTGGCTCCGCCTTCTCCCCATACGCTTCCGTCCGTAGTGTGTCCGCAGGAGGTGGAGTAGTAAAATGCATTGATGGGTTTTCCCTCACATATGAGCATTTTTCCATAGGTCTCCTTCACAGCCCAGCCGGTACGCTCATTGGTATCGGCATTGTTATAAACCTGAAAATTAATGCTGTCATCCACATGGGCGCCATATTGGCTGTAGGCATTTCCCTGTATCTGCCGGTAGGCATAGGTTCTGGCGCAGACAGCCTGGGCCTTTAGAGCTTCCATCTCATAGGAGGCCGGCATCTCACTGGGCACTACCTTAGTCAGATATTCCTCCAGATAGAGATCGTTGACCAGCACCAGCCCGCCGTCCTCCGCCTTGATTTCCAGACTGCCGCTGTAGGAGGGTGTTCCATTACTCCGCTTAATGGAACGGATCGTTATGCCATCCTCTTTATCAGGCGTAATTGTAATACGCCCATACTGAAGCCTGTCGTCTTCCGGTGCAATGAGCAGCTCCGTGCCAGCCTCCAAATGCTCGCTCTCCGTCTTTCCCCCGGAAGTTTCATATTTCATCACAGCCGGGCTGCCAAGCACCAGGTCTGCATTGGGGTGAAATACGCTCTTAAACTCTGAGTCCATAAGAAGCACGCGGATTGTCTTGGCATCAAACTCCCGCTCCAAAAGGGCCGCGCACAACCTTCCCTCTGCTGTCACAAATTCCTGAAGATCATAACCTACCAGAATATCCCCGGCAGTCATCACCTTAAAATCTCCGTAAGCCTTATATACATGAAAGTTGTCAGCCAGAGGAACCTCGCCGTAGCCCTCAATTTCAATGGCATTGTCTGTTACAGACAAAACCTTGCCTCTGATGCGGTCTTTTTTCATCGTTATTTTTGTAAGCTTACCTTTTTCCATATGAAGATCTGCAAGAAGATTCACCATATCCTGACTGTTCTCCATAGTGTCATTCATCGGAAATTCCCGGTATGAGGTACCCAAGTACGCTTTAAAATAACCAGCATCTTTCTGTGTCAGCCAGACATTTTCATAAACCACATCCTCTGATACCAGCTCCCGCATGGCAATCATCTCGCCTTCTCTGGCCAGAAACCGTATCTTACAGTCCAGATAGGCATCTAAAGCCAGACCCTGAAAGCCATAATTTCCCTCTGTTGTGTAGGCGGTCCAGCTATTAGCCTGGGGAAGATTAGAGGGTGTTCCATAGAGCACTCCCTCCACCATCCGAACCAAGCCTTCCGGATCGGTTTCCTGTAAAATACCATCATAAAGCTCCCACCATTCCTCCTGCGGATAAACACTATCACGATTGTATTTTGTGGCTCCCACCTGGCGTTTCAGCCTTCCGGATATTCTGCCTGCTATAAAGGCAGCCTCTCCATATGTAAGAAATCCCTGAGCCGATGCCAGAGTGGGAACGCTTAGCTCTTCGTTCAGATACTGCTCCTCATAAAGGAAATCCATATATTTCACAAACCAGTTATCCTTCTCCTTGGCAGAAAAATAAGAGCTTCCCCTCTCCTCTTCCTTCTTTTCACAATCTTCCTTAGAGATCAGGGACAAAGCCAGAGCCTTAAAAGCCTGGGCCCTGGTAATGCCGTCCTTAGGAGGCTCAATCGCCACAATGATCACCATCAGTATAATAACAATGGATACAACTCCCGTCACCCATGCAATCATTCTGTTTTTCATACTTTTACATCCGCTCCTGTAGCAATAGGCATAACAAAGTAAAGCAGCGGGCAACCGCTGCTTTTATCATCTGTAGCCCCAAAATGCCGTCTCTTACTTATTGACGCCTAGCAAAGCTAGGTGGGCAACCTCACTCAGACATCTGCCTTCCACTCAATGGAGGCCTGACATCCGCCTGAAAATATTGGAATCCCTGTTGTCTAATGTAGGTTCAAAATTGGTAAGAATATCGAACATTCCAGGTAGTTACAGACATATATCTTTTATGGTGTTATTATACCCCAATCATCTCTCTTTTTCAAGAAATTTTTTCTGAATATTTATGGAAATGAAAACTCCCCCGGCAGGCTGCTTCCCCGCCGGAGATTCTTTATGGAGCTATCTGCGGTTATTATTTGCCTTTTCCACATGAACGCTCTTTCCTTTTATCTTCGCATGAGCCATAGCCTTGAGCACCGCCTCCGCATACCTTCCCGGCACATCCACAAAGGTATAGCCGTCGTACATATCTATGCTTCCCACCATGCGACCTGGTATACCTGATTCTCCTGCCACAGCGCCCAGAATATCTCCCGGAGTTACTCTCTGTGCCTTGCCGATATTAATAAAAAGCCTTGACATGGTTTCTTCACCCATCCCATAATCCGCAGAACCTCTGCGGCTGCTGCGGCCATAGCCTCCCCGGTCGCAGCCTCTGCTTCTTCCTCTCTGTCCGTAGATGCCCAGTTCGTCCAGAGAGCGGGGCTGTACGGAGCAATCAATAATATCCTCGTTATCCTCACCCATTGCCATCTTAAGAAGGGCTGCCGCTAAATCCAGCGAGGTATAATCCTCCTCCAGCAGCTTCTTCTCAATAATAGTTACCATCTTGGACAGGTCGCTGTCCTCCAGTACCTCTGCTACCTGATCCAGAATCTTTTCCACCTTAATCTCAGTGATATCATTCAGAGAAGGAATCGCCTGCGGAATAATCTTCGTTTTACAGTACCTCTGTATATCCCGAAGCTTATAAACCTCTCTCCCTACTACCAGGCTGAAGGCCTTTCCCTCACGTCCGGCTCTTCCGGTACGTCCGATTCTGTGTACATAATACTCATCATCCTGAGGCACATCATAATTAAACACTGCCTCCACATCACCCACATCAATTCCTCTTGCAGCCACATCCGTAGCAACCAGAATCTCCGTACGGCCGTTGCGAAAGCCATTCATAACTCTGTCTCTCTGAATCTGCTTTAAATCTCCGTGGAGCCCTTCGGCAAAATAGCCTCTGCCCTGAAGAGCCTGAACCAGCTCGTCCACCTGTCTCTTAGTATTGCAAAAGGCAATGGAAAGCTTAGGTGCATACATATCTAGAATACGGCACATTACCTCCACCTTGTTCTTTGGCTTCACCTCATAGTAATACTGCGTCACCTTTGGAACTGTCAGTTCCTTCTTAATCACACGTACCGTAACAGGAGAATTCTGGAACCTCCTTGCGATATCCGCAATGGCCTGAGGCATAGTGGCAGAAAACATAAGAGTTTGCCGCTGCTCGGGAAGCTGGCTTAAAATCGTTTCCATATCCTCCAAAAATCCCATATTCAGCATTTCATCCGCCTCGTCCAAAACAACCGTGTGAACATAATCCACCTTCACCGTCTTCCGGCGCATATGATCCATCACACGTCCAGGCGTGCCTACCACAATCTGAGTTCCGTCCTTTAAGGAACGAATCTGCTTCACAATATCCTGCCCTCCATAGACTGGCAGTACCTTAATGCCATGCATAAATTTAGAAAACCGGCGCATTTCCTCCGCCACCTGGATAGCCAGCTCCCTGGTAGGAAGAAGCACGATAGCCTGCAGCTTCTTCACCTTTGGGTTCACCTTCTGGAGAAGGGGCAAACCAAAGGCCGCTGTCTTACCTGTTCCGGTCTGGGCCTGACCAATGATGTCCCGTCCCTCCAGAACCACCGGTATAGCCTGTGCCTGGATCGGAGAAGCCTCCTCAAATCCCATCTCTGTAATAGCCCGAATCATACGCTCGTCTAATTGTAGCTCGTCAAACTTCACTGTCTCCATAAATCTGATAATTTCCTTTCTTCATCGGCCGCCGCCCGCAAAGATGTATTTCCAGCACAGCTTCTGGGCTATTGGGGACCTTGCGGCAGGCCGCCTTGTGCATTTCCCCACATTACCGCCGGACACTCCTGGCCTTAGTTCCCTTTTTACACAAAAAACGAGAGACTGCCAGGCACGTCGCGGCCTTACATCCTCTCGCTTCCTACGGTATTTAACTATAACAGAAATCAAAAAACCTGTCAATGAATGGTACAGTAGAAATTTCCTCTATTTTCCCCAAAATTCTTGTGAAAATGCCGGAAGGCTGCTCATGACAACGCTTCAATTAGGCGCGGCAGCATGTTCTTCGTATACCGGTATCCGATCTCCATACACTCTTCCATCCGGTCAAAGGTAAGCAGCCCGGCCCTGGGACTTAGCGGTGGCGTCAAAAGCAAAGCCTCACCTTGGGAACCACATTCCTTCAGCCATGTGCTCATAATCGAAAAGGAATGGGAAATCACCTCTGTGATGGAATTGTCAGTGGGTCCTTGGTAAGAGCCCCCGATATCCACCTCAATGATCCGCTCCGCACCTGCCGCTTTCAGCAGCCTTCCTGGAAGATTATTCGTAATTCCTCCGTCTGCAAGCAGGTAATTTCTCAGTCGTCTGGGCGCAAAAACCGCAGGAACGCTGGAGCTGGCCATCATCGCTTCACAAAGGTATGCCTCCCACTCCCAACGCACGTGCTCCACAGCCGTCACGTGCTCCATATTGGTAAAGCAGATGGTATTGCCGCTTATTAAATCTACCGCAGGAATCACCAGCTTCACCACCGCCTCATCTAACTGTTTTCTCCCTGTAAGCCTGCAAAAATAATTCAGAAGCCGGTTTCCCTTTAAAAACCCGGACAGGCTCACGGGCCTTCCAGTCAGGAGCTGGGGCACAAGCTCTACGATTCCTCCATAATCCGGATCTAGATATTCAGCGCCTCTCTTTGACAAATGCATCACTGCCGTCTCCAGCTCCTCCATCGACAGACCGGAAGCAAATAAGCCTGCCACCACACTTCCTGCGCTGGCGCCTGCCACTGTATCCGGAAGCATATCCGCCTCTGACAACGCTTTCAGCACTCCCACATGGGCCGCTCCTCTGGTTCCTCCCCCAGACAGGGCTAATCCGTAATTCATATGCTTCTCCTGTTGCTACAATATTTACTATACGGTATGTAAAAACGCCTGTGGAGTGCCGCATCTTATCCCTCATTATGACTATGCGTATTATTTCTCTTTGTTAAAGGGATGGGATTTGAAATTGGGGAAACGTCTTTCCAGCCGGAAAATAGCAAAAAAGAGGTATCATCCCAGCCATCATCGATAGCGGAATCATATCTCTTTTTCTCTGCCATATTATAATATGCAGGTTAACGTTAATGAGCAGGACGGTAAGCCGGGTTATGTCATTGGATGGTCATCTATCTAGGGCTGCCGTCGCCGGCAGTCTCAAGCAACCTACCCGGAAGCTGACGGGCCGCCATATGCTTCCTGTTTGGTCTTGCTTCGGATGGGGTTTACATATGCCCCGCCTGTTACCAGACGGGCGGTAGTCTCTTACACTGCCCTTCCACCCTTACCTCCCACGGACTGGCCGTAAAAGGCGGTATATTTCTGTTGCACTGTCCCTGGAGTCACCTCCGCCAGACGTTATCTGGCACCCTGCCCTGTGAAGCCCGGACTTTCCTCTCCTGCAGCCTCTCGGTATCGCAGCAGCGACCATCTGTCCTACTCCTAACCTAAACGCCGCATCGTATCCACTTCCATAAATACAAGGCAGACAGCAAAATAAATATGAAAGCCTGCTCTATTCTAGCACAGAATGGGGCGGTTGTCCAGTAGGTAAGCCCGGCTTTCCTCTGAATTGAAGGGCTGCCGTAATCACACCGCTGACAGCCAGCATCCCGTAAAAGCTGATGCCTCTGCCCAGCACCAGTACGGAAAATGACAGGCCGGCCCCCAGCGCCGGCCCGTATAAGGCCATAAACGCCCCCTCCGAGGCTCCTACAGAGCCAGGCAAAGGCACTGCAGTCACCGCCAGGCTTAAAATAGCCTGCAGGGCCAAAAATCTGCCTGGACATACATCCAGGCCCAAAGCCAGTCCCGCAAAATACGGCACCAGATAAAGGCCGCTTAGCTGAATTGTTGTATATAAAAACATTCTCGCTATTACAAGAGGATACTTTCTCAGGTACGCGCCGCCTCTGCTATACTCATTGATTATCTCCTCCAGCTTCCGCTCGGCTTTTCTTTTGTTCCTCATAAGCTTAATCTTACACAGAAAACCAATCAGAGCCCGAATCAGGCGCTTAGCCAGCAGGCTGTTTAATATGGTAAGAAGAATCAGCCCGGAGCAGCATCCATTTACTAAAATCCCCATCAGCAGCAGACATTGCATCAGCTTCCCCTGGCTCATGCACAGAGACAGGTTTAAAAGGGCCGCAATACTGCCATAGATCAGAATTGTCATCTGATAAACTGCGGTTACAGCCAAAAGAGTGAAGGAGCTCTGAGCAAAGCCCAGCCCATCTCTTGTCATATAATAAAGCTGCATGGGCTGTCCTCCGGTAGCTGAAGGGGTAATGGCGCTGAAATAAAAGCCAGCAAAGGCATAGGACAGGGAACGCCTGTAGGGAACGCTCCGACTGAAGGTTCTCATCAGCATACGTATATTTGCAGCCTCGCAGTTGACAAACAAAAGCATACAACCAAGCCCTGGCAGCAAAAGCCAAAGCTCGGACCTTTGCAACGCTTCCTTCAGGGTCTCTATAGAATGGTTTTTAAACAGCACATGGAAGGTAACCCAGGACAGAAGGATAATCCCACAAAGCCCAATAAGCATTTCCCTCCTCTTCATCCTCTTTCGTTTCATCTTAAGCTTCCTTCCCTTGTCATAGGTTTGATGGATCAGGCTACATGATTGCAGCCGGATCTATTATACCGCCAAATTATTAAGATCTATGGATCTTTTTAAAATAATTCTATTAAGCTTCCCTGAAACAGCAACGAGGGACAGCCTCAGCTGCCCCTTGTGTTCCGCTTTCGATTTCCGTCAGACGTCCAGACAGCTTCCTCCTATAAATTCCCGGAGAATGGAATTCTTAGGAATATCCTCACTGCTGACGCCAATAAAATAGTCCAAAAATTTCAAAAGCCGCTTAGCCTCTATATATTCGTCTGATTCCTTTGGTATGCTGAACAATAAAGGCTCTGCATACTGCTTCAGCACAGCCAGTTCATAGATCAGAGCTGAATTAAACATGGCATCTGCTTCTTCCTGAAAGGGAAAAATATTTTCCTCCTCTCCCTTCCTCACAGAAGGCCACATTTTTATCGTTTCCTGGGCCGAGGAGCCTCTGGTTCTGGCATCCCTGACCATCCGCCGAATCAGCCGTCCGTCTGTAGTCGGTATCCGGTTGTGCTCGTCAATGTTGAGCTGGGTCAGGGCGCTGATGTATATTTTAAACTTACTCTCCTTGGGAAGAGAATGGCTTAATCGATCGTTCAGGCAATGAATTCCCTCAATCACCAGAATATCCTCTGTGCTCAGCTTAAGGAAATTCCCCTTATATTCCCGCACGCCCTTCTTGAAGTTATAATAGGGAAGCTCTACCCTCTCCCCTGCCAGAAGAGCCGTCATATCCCTGTTAAAGCACGCAACATCCAAAGACTCCAGCGCCTCATAATTATAGTTTCCCTGCTCATCTCTCGGACTGTCCACCCGGTTTACAAAGTAATTATCAACCGCGATGGGATGAGGCTTTAAGCCGATCGCCTCCAGCTGCACTGACAGACGGTGGGAAAATGTCGTCTTGCCAGATGAGGAAGGCCCCGCAATCATCACGAATTTCGCATCCTTCCTGGCTGCTATCATAGCTGCTATCTCCGCTATCTTCTTTTCCTGAAGAGCCTCCTGAATCAGGATCATGTGGGCCATATCTCCCTGGGAAATCCTGTCATTCAGGGCGCCTACAGTTTCCAGGCCCATTCTCCTGCCCCACTCTGTTGATTCGGCCATAGTAGCAAACAGCTTCTCCTGGGGCACAAACTCCTGTATCTTTCTGGGGGAGTCAATATCCGGGAATACCAGAAGGAATCCATATTGGAAGGGCAGCAGGTCGAAATACCTGAGATACTTCGTATTCTGAACCATATACCCGTAGTAGTAATCTTCAAACCCGTCAATGCTATATACATTTACTCTGGATACCCGGCGGTAATGAAACAGCCTTGCCTTATCATACATCTTATGCTTCTGAAACAGATCAACCGCATCATCCGTAGATATGCTGCGCTTCATAATGGGAATCTTACGCTTTACATACTCCAGCATCTTTGCCTTCACCTGGCCCAGAAGCCCCTGGTCTACCGTAACGTTTCCTCTTACCTCCACAAAAAAACCTCTGCCCAGGGAAAAATCAAACAAAACCTGCTCCACATTATCAGCGCCTGCTACCGAGTAGAACGCCTTAAGCATCATAAGTGACAAGCTTCTCTGATAAGCGGAATGTCCAGGCTTATCCCTGGCTGTGATAAACCGCAGTTCACAATCCTTCACATGCTTGTGAAGCTCCTGAAGCTTGCCATTTACACGCACCAGCAGAATGTCATCCTCATATTGAGGCTGATACTCCTCAGCCACCTTAAGCCAGGCTGTCCCTTCCGGATACGATCTCACCTCGCTGCCTATCATTACCTGTGCCATTTTAATCAGCCTCCCTATATTATAACCCTTGCTTCTTTCCTGTTTTCTCCAGCACTGAACCAGCCAGGAACTTTCCGGCGTTACATAATAACAGCCGGCCATGCAGGCGGCTCCTCCAATATCTCTACCTGTCCCCCAAGCTTTCCCTCTAAATACTCTGCCATGTATGAAATAAATACATGCTCCAGCCCATAATGGCCTCCGTCTATAATCGCCATCCCTCTCGCAGCACAGTCAATTCCCTGGTGATGGCTAATATCTCCCGTCACCAGCGCATGGGAACCGTTTGCAAGGGCTCTTTCTATTTCACTGCCCCCCGCTCCGGGACAAATGGAAATCCGTTCCACCACCTCATCCAAAAGCTGCTGCCCGTATACCACCACAAAGGGAAGGCCAAAGGCTTTCTTTACCTGGGCCGCTAACGTTCTTAGGGTCACAGGAGCATCAAGAAGCCCTGTCTTTCCGATTCCATAGGAAATAGCCTGTCCCCCTGCTTCCACCTCCCCAAAAAGCTCTAAGGGCACACAGCTTTTAAGTCCTAAGCGCTCTGCCCCAAGGTCGGCCATACAGCCGGGAGCAGCATCAAAATTGGTATGCATGGCATAATAAGAAATATCTGCCTGAATCAGCCTGACCAGACGTTTTGTAATAAAATTCTGATCATTGACCTTTTTTATTGGCTTAAAAATAAGGGGGTGATGGGTCAGAAGCATATCCGCCCCGGCCTGTACAGCCGCCTCGATCACCTGATCAGTGGCATCCAGGGCAATATAAATTTTCTTAACCTCTTTATCGCTTCTGCCTGCCAGCAATCCTGGATTATCCCATTCACAAGCCCATTCCTCAGGCGCCAGCCCCTGGAGAAGATTGATTATCTCAACGCATTTCATCCTGTGCCTCCTTTATCCATAGCAGCTCCTGTTCCAGAGCCTTACAGGCTCTGGACTGCCCCTCTGTCATTGGTTCTGACCCGTCGCTCTTAAGGCCATTGTATATTCCCTTTATCCTGTGCATTTCCTTGTCCAAGTACTCCTTAAGAACCAAGTCCCTTTTCTCCATCAGCCTGGCCCCATATAGATATTCGATTTGACGCTCATACCTCATATGCCCCCGTCCCGCGCTGATAACAGTATAGAATTTGCCTTCTTCCTTAACCATGGCCTCGTCCAGTATCACAAAGCCGTTGGCCTCCAGGTAACGTCTTACCTGCTCCAGCTCCGAATGAGGCGAGAGGAGCCAATGGCTCACGCTGTCCCACATATGGCGGCCCTGATCCAGAATACGGATTTCCAGCTCACCCCCCATGCCTGCCATAATAACGGTATCTGCCTCGCCGGGCTTTAGCTCCTTTAAGCCGTCGCTTAGCCTGGTCTTTACAGGACACGGCCTTTTGACATTCCTGGCAGCCCATTCCTCATACTGCCGTATATGCTCCCTTGCCCTCTCCAGAGGACCCGTTCTTACATCCATAGCCAGAGCCGATCGTATTCTTCCCGTCTGTGCCAGATACACCGGCACATATCCATGGTCTGTGCCGATATCTGCAATCCGGCTTCCTGGCTTTACAAAGTCTGCAACCTTCCTCAGCCGCCGGGACAGCTTGACAATTCCCTGGCAGCCCTCTTTTTCATTCGCTTTCATCTTTTTATGATTCATCCAGATAATCCTTCAATTTTTTGCTTCTGCTGGGATGGCGCAGCTTCCGCAGCGCCTTGGCCTCTATCTGACGGATTCGCTCTCTGGTTACCTTAAACTGCCGTCCCACTTCCTCCAGCGTTCTTGGGCGGCCGTCATCCAGGCCGAACCGCAGCCTGAGTACCTTCTGCTCTCGATCCGTAAGGGTTAAAAGCACCTCCATCAGCTGTTCATGAAGAAGGGTAAAGGCAGCGGCGTCCTGGGGTATCAGCACATTGTCATCCTGTATAAAGTCTACCAGATGGCTATCCTCCTCCTCTCCGATGGGCGTTTCCAGGGAAACTGGCTCCTGAGACATTTTCATGATCTCAGCTACTCGCTCCACCGGCATCTCCAGCCTGGCTGCTATCTCCTCTGTGGTTGGCTCCCTGCCCAGCTCCTGAAGCAGCTGACGGGAGGTACGGACCAAACGGTTAATAGTTTCGACCATATGGACGGGAATCCGAATGGTCCTGGCCTGATCCGCGATGGCTCTGGTAATGGCCTGGCGGATCCACCAGGTAGCATAGGTGCTGAACTTGTAGCCCTTTGTATAATCAAACTTCTCCACTGCCTTAATGAGCCCCAGATTGCCCTCCTGAATCAAATCCAGAAACTGCATGCCGCGGCCCACATACCGCTTAGCTATGCTTACCACCAGACGCAGGTTAGACTCAGCCAGACGCTTCTGAGCATCCTTATCGCCCAGCTCCATCTTCTTTGCCAGCTCAATCTCCTCCTCAGTAGAGAGCAGGGGAATCTTTCCGATTTCCTTCAGATACATGCGGACCGGATCCTCAAGACTGATTCCCTCCGGCACAGAAAGATCCAGATGCTCCACATCGATCTCCTCTTCCTCCTCCAGATCCTCATCCAAAAACAGCTCAGGGTCTAAATCTCCTTCGGCATCTGACCGGAGCACATCCACCTTGTTCTGATCCAGGAAATCAAACAGCAAATCCATCTGGTCGCTGGTAGGCTGCTCCTTGCCGAAGCTGCTTATAATCTCCCTGTATTCCAGAACGTTTTTTCTTTTCCTGGCTTCCTTCAGCAATGCTGCCATTTTCTCCTCAAATACTGTTGTCCCTTCCATATCTGGTCCATCCTTCCTATGAAATGCTGTTTAATCCAGGGAAATATGCAGCTGCTTTAAGGCTGCCTGCTGCTTGATAATTTCCTGCAACTGCGTTATATCTTTTGCATTACGGCTGGCCACGTCCAGACTGTTTTTCCTTACCTTCATTACAGTTTCTGCAAATGCTTTCTTTTGCTCTTCATTGCTCAGAGATTCCTTAAGGCTGGCATTGAACAGGGCTGCCACCTCTTTATACTGATCCTCGTCATTAATAAAGCGGCTGAGTATAGCGGCAGGATTCAGATTCCCCGCTTCATGGCCCTCAAACACCATTACCGCCACCTGGTGATACAGTTCTTCCACAAAATCATCTGCGGTAATGATTCCCCTGATTTTTTCAAACAGCTCCTGATTCTCTATGAGCCAGGTAAGAAGCAGTCTCTGGGAACGGCGTATGCCGTCCTCTCTGTCCGGCTTTCTCACCTTGCCCTGAGGGTCTCCGCTATAGGAGCGATACCTCCCCTCGCTCTCTCCCCTGCCGTAGCGCCTGCCCGCCCCGTCTGCTTCCATCCTCCGCGCTCCAGGCTCTGCCGACCATTCCACGCCGCCTGCTTCATGAAGGCTTCCGTCCCAGTTCAGGCTATCTCCCGCTTTCAGTCCTAAGGACATACCCATTCGGTTTACCAACCCTCTAAGCTCGTCTGGATGAATCATCTGCTCCCTGGCAACCGCCTGCAGATAATTCTCCCGCTCCAGCGCTTCCCCAAACCGCAGAAGCCTTCTGGCAATCTCCTGATAGAAGGTAGTTTTCTGTTCCGGATCATTCATATGGTAATTTTCCTTTAGTACATCTATCTCAAATATAAAGCTGTTTTTAGCCTGATCGATCCTCTGCTGAAATGCCTCAGGCCCCATATGCTTGATAAACTCGTCCGGATCCTTGCAGGGCTTCATGTCCAATATCTTACAGGAAATACCTGCGTCCTTCAAAACAGGGATGGCCCTCAGGGCCGCCTTAGTGCCTGCTTCGTCGCTGTCATAGGTAAGAACGACCTGATCTGTATACCGCTTCAGTACATTGGCATGCTGGCTGGTAAAAGCGGTTCCCAGGGAAGCCACTGCATTGGTAAAGCCAGCCTGATGCAGAGAAATAACATCCAGATATCCCTCGCATAGCAACAGATAGGATGCCCTGGATGTCCTTGCATAATTCAAGCCATAAAGATTGCGGCTTTTATCAAAAAGCCGGGTCTCAGGAGAATTTAAATATTTCGGTTCCCCCTCACCCATCACCCTGCCTCCGAACGCGATTACCCGGTTATTCACATCCATAATGGGAAACATAACCCGGTTCCAGAACTTGTCCCTTCCTCCCCTCTCCTCCAGCGTTACAAGCCCCGTGTCCTTAAGAAAGCTGTCCTCATAGCCCTTATCCTTAAGGAAGCGGTACAGATCATCGCTGGTCTTATTAGAATAGCCCAGTCCAAAGTGGACAATCGTTTTATCCGTCAAGCCCCTTTTATCGTGGAAATACTCATATCCATGCCTTCCCTGGGGCTGCTTTAGCTGGTAATAAAAATAATTGGCAGCCAGCTTGTTCACCTCCAAAAGCCTGGCTCTGTACTCCGCCTGGGCTCTGGCCTCCTTGCTGTATTCCATCCTTGGCAACGTAATTCCCGCCCGATCCGCTAACATTTGAAGCGCTTCCTGGAAGGTATAGTTTTCATACTCCATTATAAAGGTAAGCACATTTCCCCCTGCTCCGCAGCCAAAGCAGTAATACATCTGCTTCCCTGAGGAAACCGAAAAGGAAGGGGATTTCTCGTTATGGAAGGGGCACAGTCCAAAATAATTTGCGCCCTTTTTCTGTAGCTTCACATAACCCGAAATCACATCTACTATATCATTGTTCATTCTTACTTCTTCTATCAGCTCATCAGGATAGTACACGCAGCCGTCTCCCTTCCGTTCCTTTTCATTTATCCTCTGTTCTGAAAATCCTGTGGAAAGCGCATTTCTGCCTCGCCTCCTTACAGGCCGAGCCTGTCTTAATATACGTTCCACCGCTTTGGAACGAACAGTTCCTCAAACTGGTCGATGGCATAGATATCGCTCATGCCCGCAATGTAATCACAGACAACCCGGGACTTTTTCTCGCCTTTATTTACCATAAGAAGAAGGTATTCCACCGGCAGTTTGTCTACATGCTTCATGTAATAATCATAAAGCTGAGATATCATCTGCTGGGCCTTGCCCTCCTCCGCCTTTGGTATGTCATTTTTGTATACATTCTCAAACATCCATCTGCGAAGCCCTCCCATGGCTTCCTCCATGCCGTCAGACATGATGATTGCCGGCTTATCCATACTGTTTATAATAATGTCATGAATCAGATTGTTCAGCCGCTCCCGAACGCTTTTTCCCAAAACATCTGTAAATACAGCCGGAATCTGTGCCTCTGTAAACATTCTGGCCCGGATCGCGTCATCAATATCATGATTAATATAGGCAATCTTGTCCGATAAGCGTACAACAGCCCCCTCTAAGGTGGAGGGCTGTCCTGTGGTACGGTGATTTAAAATACCGTCCCTCGTCTCCCAGGTAAGATTCAGCCCCTTCCCATCCTTTTCCAGAATCTCCACAATGCGTACGCTCTGCTTATAGTGGGAAAAGCCGTCCTCACAAATATGATCCAGCACTGCCTCGCCGGAATGACCGAAGGGCGTATGGCCTAGATCATGACCCAGTGCAATGGCTTCTGTCAGGCTCTCATTCAGGCGCAGAGATTTGGCAATGGTTCTGGCAATCTGGGATACCTCCAGAGTATGGGTCAGTCTGGTGCGGTAATGATCCCCCTCCGGCGCCAGAAATACCTGAGTTTTATGCTTAAGCCGCCGAAATGCCTTGCAGTGAAGAATCCGATCCCGGTCGCGCTGATACTCAGGCCGGATATCGCACGGAGGCTCCGGTCTGTCCCTGCCTCTGGTTCTGCAGCTCAAGGCAGCATAAGGGCTCAGTATCTGTTCTTCCAATGCCTCCATTGATTCCCTGATATTCATCCTCCCACTTCCTGTCTCTATATATTATATTGTTATTCCTGCTATTTTACTACAAAATTTACACTCTGAAACCAGTATATCACAAATTCTGACGATTTCCTAGATCGTGTCTGAAAATTCCACCTGGGCCTTCCGCTTTTAAAAACAGCCCCTTTACTCAAAAAAATAAGAGCCTGATTTCAACACAGCACAGGCTTACTCTGTACCGTACATAGCGCTTCTCTGACTTCAATCGTCACAGAGCAGCACCGGCAAAATCAGGCTCTTATTTTTCTTTTAATTCGTAAGGCTTACCTGCGGCTATAACTGCGCAGCACCTCTTCCAGCCGAGGATAAGCATAAGCAAAAAACTCCCGATAGCCTTCGCAGAAATAATTTTTTCCACTGGTATCTGCCGTTACAGGCTCCCTGTGGCGTCTACAGCCTCCCCGGCATAAATTTCTCCATTGGCAGAGCCGGCAATTTTCAGGCAGGCGCCTGGACCACTCCATAAAGCCCAGCTTATCTCTTCTTTTGTCCATCTCCTCAAAGCTGTCTTTTGTGATATTCCCCAGCCTCCATTCATCCAGAGCGTAAAAATCACAGGGATAAACGCCACCGTCCGCCTCAATCACCCACTGGCGGCCGCAGACTCCCTGCATTCCGCAGCTTTCCGGCCACTGCCCTGCCATAATCATCATCAGATTCTCAAAATAACGGTTGTATACATACCTTCCAGCCATCATATCCATATACCATGGATCAAAAACGCTTTTTAAGAAATTCCCCAAGCGCTGAGGCGTCAGAGAATACTCCTGACTTCCCGGCTCTTCTCCGATGGGGTCCAGGCACTCAATGTACTGCTGGAAGGTAAACCTGTTTTTCTTAAAGAACTGATAAAGCTTCTGCCCGCTGCGTGCGCTTTGAGCCGTCACCACCGTAAGGATATTATAATCCACTCCCTTCTTTTCCAGAAGCCGGATTGCCGCCATCACCCGGTTGAAGGTGCCCTTGCCTGCCGCGTCCAACCGGTAACGGTCATGGATTTCCTTCGTTCCATCCAGAGAAATACCAACCAAAAAGTGATGCTTTGCAAAAAAATCCGCCCATTCCTCGTCAAGCAAGCAACCATTGGTCTGAATCGAATAATGAGTTTTTACATGCTTTGGATTTGGATGAGAAGCTACATAGTCAACCAGGCCGCGGTAAAAATCCAGTCCCGCAAGGGCCGGCTCTCCTCCCTGAAAGTTAAAGACACACTCCTTGTGAGCGTAGGCCAGGGCCTTGTCAACAATGCAGGACATAGTATCGCCGCTCATCATCCCATAGGAAGCGACCATACGGTTTTCTTGTTCATTTGCATAAAAGCAATACCGGCAGCGAAGGTTACAGTTTCCAGAAGCCGGTTTTATCAGCAGGCTTAATGCAGGCATATGTTTCATATTCTCCTTATATACAGCAATTAAGGGTGTCCCCAAAATCACCAAAGCACAAATTTCCTGGAATCAGAATCGTTCTTGAGAGCTCTCCCCTTCTATGGAAAAGCCGGCCTTTACCTCCTTTTTAGACAAAGCAGTTCCCTGACCTCTAAATCCCCTGCTTTTTATATCTGTCTGCCATCTGCTCCAGAGTTACCAGTTCTACCTCCGGCCCTTTTCCGTAGCTGCCGAATTTCACGATCAGGGTTCCGACTACCTCCTTTACGCCATCCTCTATGCACTTGCAGATTCTCGCCACATCCTCGTCCGGCACATTACCATACATCACTGTATCCATAATAGGCGTAATAAAAACACGGGGATCAAAGGCTGACTTGTTCTTTTCCAAAAGCTCATAAACAGCCCCGATAGAGGCGCTGTTTCTTAAGGTCTTTTCCTTATCAAACAGTTCCTTCATATTTCGCGTTACAGCAAGGCGTATATCTGTATCCACATTAATTTTATTGATGCCGCAGTGAGATGCCTCAATTAACTGATTAACGTCAATACCATAGGTATTCGTCAGCTCACCTCCCAGCCCGTTAATCTCGTCAACAATGTATTGTGGAACGGTGGATGAACCGTGACTTACCAGATAGCCCTCAATCCCCTCATGGCGCATGCATTCCTTGATAGCGATGGCAATTTCCTTGCGGATGACCGCGCCCTTTCCCTTATTTGCCCCATGCATGGTTCCATAGCTAATCGCAAGGGCGTCCACTCCCGTCTTACGGAAAAACTCGATTGCGCTGAGTGGATTGGTATAGGTGCTGTCTGCCGAAAACACATGATCCTCCACACCGGCCAGTACCCCCAGCTCTCCCTCTACTGAAACTCCGCGCTCATGGGCATATTTTACAACCTCTCTGGTAAGCTCTACATTTTCCTCAAAGGGAAGAGAGCTTCCGTCGATCATGACGCTGGTATAGCCCCCTTCAACAGCTGCCTTGCAGGAATCCAGATTCTTTCCGTGATCCAAATGCAGAGCTACCGGAATGGGGCTATCCATACCGTATTTTTTTACCGCTTCCGCAATATTCTTAGCTCCCCTTTTTTTATCCTCCAAATCAGCATTCATAAAATCCGTGCGTCCGCCCATAAATCCGTTGGCGAGATCCGCTCCCTGAAGAATGGCCGGGCTTCTGAACATCTCGTGAACCTTGATCACCGCCTTTGCCTGGCATACCGCATTTACATTAAATGCCCCCTGGGCAAAATCATTTCTGTCGGCAGCCTCTAAGATTACTCTCATTGGTACTAACATTTTATTTCCTCCATTTCAATCTGTTTGACCTTCATTTTCTAATAACATTTTATCTTTCAAACTACCCTGTCCCTTTTCATCTGCCCTGTTTAAAACAGATGTCCGATGTTCAGTTCCCGGATAATCTGTAGGATCTCTTTCGTTCTGCTGCACCCAAACTTACGGAGCAGCCCCTTGATCTGGGTCTTGACCGTACTGCTCTCCACACAACGGATTCCAGCGATTTCATTGACCTTATACCCTTCCAGCAAAAGCTTGATCAGCTCCCGTTCTGTTCCCGTCAGCTTTGAAATATTATTAATAAAAAACAGCAGACTACGCTCACTTTTTTGCAGCCTTGCATATTCCTGCATAATCGTCTCATGGATTCTGCTCTGCATAACAGGATGTCCTTCCATTGCGGAACGGATGTGATAGAGGATTTCCTCCTCCCCGCAGCCTTTCACCAAATAGTCAAGAGCTCCGGCTCCCATGGCAGTCACTATCATTTCCCTGGTCTCATGGGCTGTCAGAAAAATCACATTAGCATCCGGCTGCTCCTCCCGGATTCTTTCAGCTGCAAGGATTCCCGCATTCATCTGCTCCATTTCAATATCCATCAAAATCAGGTCATATTCTGTCTCTCTGGCCAGGGCCACGATTTCCCCTCCCGTAGAAGCCTCTCCTGCCACTACCATATCATCCTGCCTTCCGATAAGCTCCGCCAGATCTTCCCGAAGCAGCGGAAAATCATCTGCAATTAAAATCCTGATTTTATCCGTCATAGCCTGTCAACAGTCCTTTCTGAAACTCCCATCCCTCTTCCTCTCCGGTGGAAGCAGTCTCTGTCACTGGTATTTCGGCAGCAGAATATAAAAGCTGCTTCCTTCTCCGTCCTTACTCTCTATCCGCAATGTCCCCAAATGGGATTTCACAATTTCTCTGACATAATACAGACCCATGCCCCAGTTGGAGTTAGAATTTTTACTGGAATAAAATGGCTCAAATATTTTCTTTAACTGGCTCTTGGTCATTCCCCTTCCATTATCCCTTACCTCAATCACCGTATAGAGCCTTTCATTATGGGCAAGAAGAGAGATATTTCCCTGGCCGTCGCGCCCCGCTTCCATTACCGCCTCCTGGGCATTTACCAATAAATTGTAAAGGGCCTCGCATAGATGAACTCTGTCTGCCAGGATCTCTGTGACATCTCCCAGATCCCACTTTACCTTCGCCTCAGGATATTTCGTATGAAAACGCTCTATGGAATTTTCCGCAATCTCCGAAAGCCGTACTGGAACCATATAAATTGCATTTGACTTCACACACCGGTATAGCTCCTCCATGCGCAAAAGCATGGCGTCATTAAATGCCTCCAGCGTTTTTACATATTCCTTCAGCCTTTTGTAATCCAGCTCAGGTTCTTCATAAAGCTGGTTGATTCGCTTAAAAAGCACTCTGCTGGACAAAAGCTGATTCTTCATGCTGTGGACAAAGGTGGAGGCCCCAACCTTTGCAGTATCAAACTTCCGCTCCATCACAATCTCTTCCTTGCTGGTTTTAAAATTCCCTCTGGTATAGCGTCCAATGTTATAAAAACCGAGGATACAGCAAATAATGCTGGTCAACACCAGAAGAACATAGCTTCCCAGAGAAGGATCGATCTGCATGTAGCCAATTCCCTTATTCCACGCCCCAATGGAGCTGTAAAAGTGGTATACCTGCCCTGGGTCCTGCTGATAGTAGAGAATATAGATACCGGTTAACGCCGCCATGCTTGCGGCAATCTGGCTGAACTGCCTTTTGCAGAATTTCATGGTAATAGACTTATACTCATAGGCCAGCAGGAACAGGGCGATCCACAGATAAAGAGTCATCCACACAAGAGCGCCTCTCTGGATGATCTTTAACAGCTGAGGGTGAAAGGTCAGTCCCATACGGTAAAGAGGCGGGAAATACAGGAGCAGCGTAATACCGGGCAGAACAAAGGCTGCCTTTTGTATCCACGTATTCTTCCGGATCACCGGTATCATGGAATAGCTCATGGCAAGCTCTATCAGAAAAAAGGGGAAAAGGGTTCTTCCTACTGCAATCAAATATCCAAGCTGGTTCAATGTAATCAGAAAAAACTGGATTTTTGTCTGTATGACTCTGGAAAAATACAGAAATTGCAGCACCTCCTGAGAAAGCCCTCCCTTTTTGGCAATAAAAATCATCACTCCGCATATTTCCAGCATCAGGCTTAGACATAATCCAAACAGCTGGATTGACTCCCTGCTTCTCTTTACGCACAAAATCAGAACAGACGCAACCACTAATCCAACTGTCAGTATAATCAGCATAGGAACTCACCCCTAATATCCTTACCTCTGAATTTTACCATAAATAAACCTATTTTCCTACTATATCTTTTTGAAAAATTGCTTTTCTGCAGGCGCAGCAGGCCATCTGCTCCTTGCCGTGTTCCTACTTAGGAAGATTTGCCACAAACTCTGTAAGCCGGATGTTAATATCCGGGTGATCCTGCAGCAGGCTGACTGGGAAATGAGCGGTCTTTTCTCCATAAGCGGCATGTCTTACCACGCTCCTGTGCCAGTCACGGAAGCATCCAAGCCTTATTTTTTTCGCATGGAAGATTTCGTTCATACCGATAGTAATACAATAATTAGGCATATCGTCCAGCGCTCCGTTTAAATCTCCGATTGAATTAACGGCCCTGGTCTCTTTGGAAATCTCTAAAACCCTTGTGTGAAGCTGCAAAAACGCTTCCGGACTTATATCCTCACGGGCCTCGTTAAAGGCCACATGCCCGTTGATGCCAATGCCTCCAAAGCAGGTATCTACTCCGCCCAGCCGTTGGATTGTCTCCTGAATATAGGCAGGATTTTTCGGATCCGGAAAGATTCTCTGCTGCTCAGGCATTACAAGCTCCGGCCGAATCCTTGTATAGACAGAGTGCTCCATAAATCCCCTAAAGCTTAGTCTATGCTCCTTGGGAATCCATTCCTTGTCATCCGTCAGATACTCATCCATATTGATAAACCAAACATTTTTTAAGCTGATCCTCTCTTCGTTCACCCGCTCCACAAAGTAGGGGTACTGGCCCACAGGGCCTACCGGGCAGATATAAACCGTGCTCTTTCCCCGATCATTGTTCCGTTTGATCTCCTCTGCCATCTCCTTTGCCATTGCCTGAAAGACAGTCTGATTATCCTCCATTACAATCAAAGGAATTTTCGGCGCTCTCAGCAGTTCTTCTTTTGTATAGTAATAATAATCATGCATGTTGCTTCTCCTTACATCATTTCCCTGAATAGGAATATAGAGCTGCCAAAAAGCAGCTCTACCATCCCGTTATTGGTTACAGTATTTCGTTACAGCTGCTGTTTAATAATTTCCAGCCTCTACCATGACATCCAGCAAAACATAATCAGATACTGCCGGATCTCCTTCTACTGCGCCAGCGTCGATAAAGTTCTTCTTTTGCAGCTCGTAGTAGCCCTCTACCTTTCCGTCTGCCGCTCCTGCGGAAACCTCCTTTCCTGTCAGCCACTGCGCATCTCCCCGCTGCTCATAGACAGTTGCTTTATCCTGTGCCACCTGCTTTGCTACTAATTCCGCAGTTTCTTCCTGATGCTCAGTTGCCGCATAGTCCATGGCCTTAAATAACGCTCTTGTAAATCTTACAAGGACATCTCTGTTTTCAGAGGCATATTTCGGCATAGCAATCCAGCTTGCCAGGGATACCGTCTTGTCAGAAAAGGTCATATTATCCGTAAGCTTGGTGGCTTGCGGCATTTCCTCTAATATTTTCAGGCTGTTAGGAGACCATGTTGCGCATGCGTCAACGCCGCCTGAAAGCATTGCGGTTACGATTGCTGATGCGTCCATGTCCACCGCCTCAATGTCCTTCATTGTCATATCTGCGCTTGCCAGTGAGTTTACCAGAATATCCTCGCTGGAACTGCCGGAAGAATAGGCAACCTTCTTACCTGCCAAATCTTTAATGGAAGCAATGCCGGGACCTCCAATCAAAGCGTCACCGTTTGAAATATGGGATAAGGCAAAAATCGTCGCCTGGCCGTTAATCGCAAGCTTATGGGCACCCTGTCCAATATATCCGATATCTATACTTCCCGATTCCATTGCAGCGATAATCGTAGGGCCGTCCTGGAATTCCGTCAGATTTACGGTAATTCCCTCCTTCTCCAGATAACCCTGCGCAATGGCATTTTCAATGGCCCACAAGCTTCCGTAGTTGGGCATGTAAGCTACATTCAGAGTAACCGGTTCTGCTGCAGGAGCCGCTTCCTGTGAGGACGATACTTCCTTTGCAGAAGCCGCTTCCCCTGTGGTGGTTTTCTCTGTCTCTGCCGCTGTTGTCTCCTGTGCCCCGTCAGGAGCCTTCTGAGCACCTTGGCAGCCAGACAGCATTCCTGCTATCATAGCCGCTGCCATTAACAAACCTAATGTTTTCTTTTTCATATGACGCTTCCTCCTTTAATAAAATGAATATTTGCTGCTGGGGTCAGGAACTTCTCTCCTCTCCCCACACCTTTTAAGCTGCTTTGTCATCAGCTTTGGCATTCATGCTGTCATTTTCTGACTTCCAGGTATTCCTGATATACCTGACCCCAGATATGATTTTTCAGTTCCAGAAATCTCGGTGTCATCTTAGTCTCCTGGGTACGGGGATATGGAATATCAATATTAACGATTTCCTTGATACGTCCTGGTCTCGCACTCATGATAATCACCTTCTGCGCCAGAATAATCGCCTCATCCACATCATGGGTGATAAAGAAACAGGTCTTTTGCTCTTTTTCCCATGTTTCCAGCAATTCTGTCTGAAGCTGGGTTCTGGTCTGTGCGTCTAAGGCCCCAAAGGGTTCATCCATGAGAAGCACAGAAGGATTTACCGCGTAAGCTCTGGCAATCGCCACACGCTGCTTCATACCGCCGGATAGCTCCTTGGGATAGTGGTTGACAAAATCCTCCAGCTGTACCATCTTGATGTACTTCATGGCTATATCTTCTGCTTCTTTTCCCTTAATCCCCTTTAAATTCAGGCCAAACATAACATTTTTCTTTACAGTCATCCATGGGAACAGCGCATACTGCTGGAACACAACGCCCCTTTCGGTTCCCGTACCCGTAACCTCTTTACCATCGCAGTACACCTTTCCAGAGGTAGGCTCCGAAAGTCCTGCTATAATATTAAGCAGCGTGGACTTTCCACATCCAGAAGGCCCCACAACACAAATAAATTCATTTTCCTTAATATCCAGACTTACGCCGTTTAATGCAATCATTTCACCATTTCTGGTGTCAAAAACCTTTCTGACATTGTCGATCTTGAGCTTTATACTTCTCTCTTCTCCTGCCATCCTGTAAACTTCCTTTCTAAGAATTTGACGACTTTTTCAACAATCATACCGATAATACCAATCAAAATGATGTACAGAAGCATCGGCTCCGATTCAAAGCTGTTATTCAGGGATCGGATTCTCATTCCCAGCCCCGCTACCGCGCCAGTCGATTCCGCCGCTATAAGTGTAGTAAGAGCGGTAGAACTTCCCAGACGGATTGCCGTTATGATAAACGGTAAGGTAGCCGGAGCAATGACCTTCAGGAAAATATCCTTGTCCGTAGCTCCCAATACCCTTGCAGCCTTTATCAGCGTCTCGTCTACATTGACCACGCCCTGATAGATCGTAACAGTCATAATCAAAAATGTAGCAATCGTGATAACTATGATCTGAGCCTTGCGTCCAACGCCTGCTGATAAAACAACTAACGGCACATATGCCAGAGGCGGGATGTTACGGATAAACTGAATCCACGGTTCGATAATATTTCTCACCGGCTTATACCAGGCCATAAGAATTGCCACAGGCAGGGACAGCGCAAATCCAATGGCAAAGCCTGCTGTTACGGAGATTAAGCTGCTGGAAATATCCGCCCACAAAACCCCCCTGTTTATCATTGTTCCGATTGCATGCAACGTTACGATTACATTGGGAAAGCTTCTTGCGGTCTTTGGATTCAGCGAAAGCAGATACCACACTACCATTGCCACCGCAAAGGAGATAAGCAGCCACGCCCATCTGGGAATCCCTCCAGTTTTGCTTTTTTTATTCATACGACCTCACCTTTCTTTGGTTTTTCATTTGTTAATCTCAGTTTATCATTTTTCTGATATTTTTTAAGGTGGAACTTTTTTCATCCTTTTTTCCTTGCATCCTTCTGCTGGCGGACAAGCTGGCAGACGGAGCAGCCTGTCTCCACTGTAGTCTTTCTTCCTACGGCTTCCGCCCTCCCGGAAGGCAAAGGCTTCTGCTGTAAAAAAAGGACCCCTTCCCCAGAAACATATCATCCTCTGGATAAAGAGTCCTTCCGTCGCCTGTTCCCCTGCTCCCCTATGCCGTCTCTATGGTTTTACAGCATAGAGCTTTTCTTTCTAACCTCTCAGCCCTTCTTCCCAGCAGGCAGCTGTTTCGATTCTCCTAAGCCTTTTGCCGGACCGCTGGACTCTCTCACCGCCAGCTCAGCAGAAAAAAGAATATGCTCATAGCCCTTCCTTCCTGCAATCATGTCAAACAAAAGCCTGGCCGTAGTCTTTGCCATATCCTTCACCGGCTGCTTCATGGTAGTAATCGATGGATTGTAGTATTCAGCCATATCAATCCCATCAAAGCCAGTCACAGATACATCCTCTGGGATTCTGACGCCTGCCTCTACCAACGCCCGGCAGGCTCCCACGGCAAGGATATCCGCAGTAGCGAATATTGCCGTAAAGGGCTCTCCCGAAGCAAGCAGACTTCTTGTAGTGAGATAGCCGTTTTCCATTGAATAGTGCTCTACATCATCCTCCACCCGGCGTATCAGATTTTCATTCACCGGGATTCCCTTCTCCTTTAATGCCTGCGTATATCCCTCCAAACGAAGCTGTCCGATGCTGTTGATCTCTGTCTCCGCAGACAAGATCGCAATATTCCTATGCCCCTGCTGGAGCAGATAGGCCGTCATAAGATAGCTTTCCCTCCGATCATCCACAGACACGCTGGAATAGAGCGCGGGACTAATGTGTTCCGGCACTGCCGTACCAATGGTGCTAAAGATATAAGGAACCGTCAGCTTATGAATCCTCTCCTCCGAATGTAAAAAATAACCTCCCAGAAATATAATTCCCTTCAGACGCTTTTCCTTAACCATCTCAATGGCCACTTCCACCTCATCCTCATTATATTCCACATGCTTTAGCTCCAGAGAATATTTTTCCCTTTGCGTCTCTTCCTCAATTACCTTTATCATGCCGCCAAAAAGCGGATTGGCAATGCCCTTTATCAAAACGGCAATCCGATCCGATTCTGTTCTCTTTAAATTTCTGGCGCTGTTATTCGGTACAAAGTCATACTCTTTTATCACCTTAAGCACCCTGCTTTTGGTTTCAGGATTAATATCAGGATGGTTATTAAGCGCTCTGGAAACGGTACTCACTCCCACCCCGCATAGCCTGGCAATATCCTTAATTGTTAACTCAGACATACCCCTTTCCTCCCCGTTGCTCTTTGCCTCATGTCACAGGAACACCTCTCACTTATCTGCTATCTGCCATACAGCTTTGTCATTCCTCTGATTTTCTGCGCGATCCGTTCATCCGTTTGTCCGGGCAGCAGACGCCACCTCCAGTTATTCCCCACTGTGGAAGGAGTATTAATCCTGGCTTCGCTGCCCAGCCCCAGATAGTCCTGCATGGGAATTACCGCAGTATCTGCCACGCTTGCCAGGGCGCTCCGTATAAATTCCCACTGAACCCCCTGATCAGTCTTTAGATTCAAATACCGCTTTGCAAATGCTTTGTCCTGTTCATTCAAGGTGTTATACCAGCCAATTATTGTATCGTTGTCGTGGGTACCTGTATAGACAATGAAATTCTTCGTATAATTATGAGGAAGATAATCGCTTTCCTCCCTGGAATCAAAGGCAAATTGCAAAACCTTCATCCCCGGATATCCAGTATCCTTAACCAGTTTTTTTACGCTCCCCGTCAAAAAGCCCAGATCCTCAGCAATCACCGGCTTATCCCCCAGCTTCTCCTTCATCCTTTTGAATATATCATAGCCCGGCCCCTTTTCCCAATGACCATATTCCGCCGTAGACTCTCCGTAAGGGATAAAATAGTATTCATCAAATCCCCGGAAATGATCGATTCTTACAATATCATACAGCTGATAGCAATAAGCAATCCTCTGTGTCCACCATTCATAGTCCGTAGCCTTATGGTATTCCCAGCGGTACAATGGATTCCCCCACAGCTGCCCCGTAAGTGAAAAGGCATCCGGCGGACATCCGGCCACTCCCACAGGCCTGCGTCCCCCGTCCAGCTGGAACAGCTCCGGGTTTGCCCATGTATCCGCGCTGTCAAAGGCCACATAAATAGGAATATCCCCAATAATTTCTATGCCTCTTTCATTGGCATAGGACTTAAGGGAATTCCACTGTTTCGTAAACAGATACTGCTGGAATTTATAAAATTCCACTTCCTCCTTATATCGTTCTTCGTAAACATTCAAAGCTTCAGATCTGCGGAGTCTGATATTCTCCTCCCATTCAATCCAGCATTTCTCCCCAAAGGATCTTTTTACCGCCATGTAAAGGGCATAATTCGGAAGCCAAAAGGCATTTTCCTCTTTAAATCTTATAAAATCCTGCTCTGCATGTATTCCGCTCCGCTCATAAGCCATCCGCAAAGCTTTCATACGAGACGAATATAGCTTTTCATAGTCCACATACATCCGGTTATCACCGAAATCATAGGAGGAACATTCCTCTTTGGTCAGCCATCCCCTCCCAATCAATTCCTCCAAATCAATATAATATGGATTCCCTGCAAATGCAGAAAAGGATTGATAAGGGGAATCTCCATAGCCGGTAGGGCCAAGGGGCAGTATTTGCCAAAGCCTTTGTCCGGCAGACTGAAGAAAGTCCACAAATTCATATGCCTCCTTAGAAAATGCGCCAATACCGTATCTGGAAGGAATACTTGATATAGGCAACAATATGCCGCTTTTTCTCATGATAATTAAAAGCTCCTTTCCATAGCTGCCTTCACACTAGCCCTTTACCGCTCCGGCAACAACGCCCTGGATAATATATTTCTGACATACCAGATAAAAAATAATAATGGGGATAATCGACAAAACAAGCATTGCCATCAGCGCTCCTAAATCCTTATTTCCATTGGAGCCAACCAGCATCTGAACTACTACCGGTATGGTCTTGTATTTTGTGCTAACGCCGATGATCAGGTAGGGAAGCAAAAAGTCGTTCCATATCCACATTGCATTTAAAATCGCCACTGTAATTGCGGTAGGCTTTAAAATAGGAAATACCACCCTGAAAAATGTTTGCAGAGGATTGCACCCATCAATCAGAGCTGCCTCTTCTATCTCCAGAGGGATCGTCTTGATAAAGCCCACAAACATAAATACCGAAAGACCAGCGCCGAATCCTAAATACAGAATACACATTCCCAGCGGATTTCGCAAGTGAAACCTGTCTGCCAGACTAGTCATGGTAAACATTACCATCTGAAAGGGCACAATCATGGAAAATACAAACATATAATACAGGAGTCCAGCGTACGTTGACTTTACTCTGGCAATATAGTATGCTGTCATGGACGTAAATAAAATAATCAGTATAACAGAAACGACCGTGATAAAGAATGACCATCCGATCGCCTTAAGCAGACCTGTCTTAACCAGCCCGTTCACATAATTATCAAGTCCCGCAAAGGTTTTGCCGTCCGGCAGTCCAAAGGGATCGGCGCTGATGAAAAACTTTCCTTTGAAGGAGTTATTCAGAATGAACAACAGCGGATAAAGAATCGCCATTGCAAATGCGCATAAAAATGCAAAGACCATTCGGTTGGAACCTTTGCTTTTGTTTGAAGTCATGCTTGCTCTACCTCCTTGCTTCTTGTAATAGACAGCTGCAGCAATGCAATGGCCGCGACTATGATAAAAAACGCCACGGCCTTTGCCTGCCCTACGCCCTCATAGCTGGTTCTGCCATAGAAGGTTTCATAAATATTCAGAGCAAGCATCTGGGTTTTTTTCATAGGCGCTCCGTCCGTAAGGGCCTTGTTCTGATCAAACAGCTTAAAGCTGTTTGACAGGGTCAGGAACGTACAGATGGTGATGGAGGACATTACCAGAGGAATTTTCACCCTGATTAAGGTCTGCCACGGCGTAGCTCCATCTATATTTGCCGCTTCAATCAAATCTGTTGGTATATTCTGAAGCCCAGCAATATAGATAATCATCATATATCCTACCATTTGCCAGTTCATAAGAATAACCAGGCCCCAGAAGCCAAATTTTGCGTTGGACACAATGGTCGTTCCATATTTATATAAAACAGCATTGATCATCTGCTGCCAGGTATAGCCAAGAACAATGCCCCCGATTAAATTCGGCATAAAAAATACGGTTCTGAATAAATTGGTTCCTTTCATTTTTCTTGTGAGCAATACCGCGATTGTAAATGCCAGCAAATTGATTGTCAAAACACTAACTACCGTAAATGCTGCCGTAAAGCCCAATGCTTTTGTAAAACCCTGTCCTTGAGAAAAGGCTGTTTTATAATTGTTAAGTCCCATCCATACCGCGTTTTCTACCGTTGTGAATTTGCAAAATGAAAGATATATTCCCTGCAGAAAGGGAATCATAAAAGCAAAGGCAAAGGCTGTCACTGTAGGCAGGGTAAAAATAAGAGCATATCGTTTTAATGTTTTTTCCATCATCCATCCTCCTTCCGAATCATTGCCACCATCAGTTATGCCGCTTTTGAAAGCGCAGGTAAGCTCTGATAAAAAGAAATTCTAAGCCGGCATGGGTTGCTGGCTTAGAATTTCCTTTGTCGCCATTTAAATTTCTTTTCTACTGGACGATCGCAGCTTTTTCTTCTGCCCATCTGGCAACCACCAGATCCTTTACCTCATTCCATGTCATATTTCCGTTGCAGTATTCCAGTAAAGCCGCGCCAAAATCATCCTTAAAAGCCTGGCTGGGGAAGGTCGTAAAATTCCAGGTTATGCTTGTTTTTCCGCTGTCCATATAACGGTACATTTCTTTTGCAAGAGGATCGGAAGGCTTCTCATCATCACCAAAGGTTGTAAAGGGCGCTGCGTTGCCTAATTTATTTACCATATAATCCTTTCCTTTATCGGATGTGATCATCCAGTTCACAAAATCCAAGGTTGCTTTCTGATCGGCTTCAGAGGCCTGACTATTTACACACCAGAAGTTTTCCGTACCAGTGCAAAGGCCCTGGTTCTCTTCTCCTTCTATCCCTGTATAAATGGGCATGAATTTTATGTCCTCTTCCTTTACCACATTGCCTTCTACCTCTGAAATCTGGCTCCAGGCCCAGTTGCCGTTCTGTACCATGGCGCACTCTCCCAAAGCAAACTCAGCCATAGAATCAGTTACTGCCTTGCTTCCAAGCAAGCCGGGAGCGCAAGTAGAATTATTGATATACAAGTCAAAGATATTCTTATAGTTATCGGAATAATAGAAGGTCAGCTTTTCCATATCGCTTACATGGTTGTCCCTGTATTCATAATAGACCGGAATATTAGCAAGGTGCGTCTGCCATCTCCAGTCCTCCCCGGGAAGAAGGGAGGTAGAGGCAAACACGCCCTCAATACCCAATTCCGGCTTTTTTAACGTCATATCTTCCACAACCTCTTTTAATTTGGCAAAGCTGTTGATTGCATCTACACTGGCTGCCTTGGCGCCTTCCGTTGCAAAGTACGCCCTCATAATTGCATCATTATAAATGATGCCATAGGACTCAACCGTATAGGGTATGCCATATACTCCTCCATCCTCGCCCTTTACTGCAAGCTCCTTATCGGATAACGCATTGTACAGCTCTGTATTCGTCAGATCCAGGCAGTAATCCTTCCAATTTTGATAGCCCACAGGCCCGTTGATCTGGAACAGCGTAGGAGCCTTTGAGCCAGCAATCTCAGATTTCAGCACTTCTTCGTACGTGCCGCTTGCCGCAGTAACAACCTTAAGCTCTACTCCTGTCTCTTCCTGGTACGCCTTCGCGATTTCCTGCCACTGTTCATCTACTTCAGGCTTGAAGTTTAAATAATATACCCTTCCGGCTTCTGATGAAGCGCTCGTTTTTCCCACAGCTTCCTGCGCCGCCGTCCCGGTTGCGCTGTGATTGCCGCTGCATCCGGCTAACCCGGAAGTAACCATTGCTGCACAAAATAATGCACGAATCAGTTTCTTTTTCATGATGACACCTCTCCTTTTAATATATTTAATTGTATTTTCATAATGCTACACTGATTTTTTGCTATCTCACGGCAGCAGCAAGGGCAAAATCCACAGGATAAACCAGCCAGTTTCATGTGATTCTTAAATATGGAAACTGGCTTCGGTATCGTTATCGGCAACGTTTCCATTGTGACATTAGTATAGCATACTGTTCTTTATTTTGCAATATTTATTTATATTTACTTATCTCAGCTCTTAGATGATGATCATGAATGCTTTCCTGTACTTTTCTTCTGTCCCCATTCCATAAATGTTCTTTTCGTAGAATTAAGGATTCTTTTCAATTCTAATGTTTACAGGTTTTATTGTGAGATTTCCTTTACCGTTCACTGTATACCATTTTCCCCTTTGTAACTTTATTTTTTTCTGATACACCAGATGTAATATAGCCTATCGTATAAGTTTTTCCAGTCTCAACATCTGTAAATACTACATCGGTATCGCAATCTCCAGAAACTCTAACTACTCCAAATACTGGCTGTATCTATTCTTCTGTAAGTGATGCTGCGCTCATTTCTGCAAGCGTAACTGTATGTGCTCTTTGAATTTCAAGATACAAGCTAATTGCTCCTAACTTTTTCTACAAAGCTGCTGAAATGGCTAGAATTTCATCTGTTGATGTGGTCTCCTAAAAGCAAGAATCCACCACACAGTTCTATTGGAGTCAAGACGGCACTTTCAACAATCGCTCAGAATAAATTAAGAAATCTAACGGTATTAAGTTTAAGAAGCCAATTCCATCTTCCGTTCAGGGCATCACGGTTCCGGTGTATTCCTTGGATGACCGGGAGGAGTAGGCATTCGAATACCAATTTCATATTTTAACCGGAAACCATATATCCTCAAGCAAAGGAAGAAGTGCCAATGATGATAGGTACCTAATTTCTTCCTTGCAAGGAGCACTTAAAATAAAGAAATGAGAAGCAATTCCCGCGAAGGAGCGGATTGCAATAAATCAATCATAAATAAAAGGAGGTATCATCATGGAACAAACATTTTACATCTGCAAACATTGTGGGAACATTATGGCAAAAGTGAAGGATTCCGGCGTACCCGTAGTATGCTGCGGAGAAAACATGACAGAGATCATTCCCGGAACAACCGATGCTGCCGTGGAGAAGCATGTACCTGTATATGAAGTGAAAGGGAATCTGGTTTTCGTTACCATTGGTTCTGCAAAACACCCCATGCTGCCGGAGCACTATATTGAATGGGTATCCCTCCAGACCAAACAGGGAAATCAGCGCAAAGCCTTATCTCCGGGAGACGCGCCAAAGGTCTGTTTTGCCCTCTGCGAAGGAGATGAGGTAGAAGCGGTTTATGCTTATTGCAATTTACATAGCCTCTGGCAAGGATAATGGCAAAAAGCATATGGACACAGGAGGGAAGGCTTTCAAATGGCCTTCCTTCCTGTTTTTACGCATGTATACAAATTGACGTCCTTATTACCCTTCATCCGCGTACATGTCCGGCACAAAGAAAATCGCCGCCTCGAAAGGCAGCGATCTCGTTGTATACATTACTTATTCTTACGTTTCTTTCCAATTCAAAAGCAATGCAGAGTTGACAATAACAAGCACCGAGCCTGCGTTATGTACCAGCGCACCAAAAACGGGTCCAAGTAATCCGGTAATCGCAAGAGCAATAGCAAGGAAATTCAATCCCATTGAGAATGTCAGATTCACCTTGATCGTAGCCGTCATTCTTTTTGAAAGAGAGAGCAGGTGTGGCAGTTCTTTGATTTCATCATCTACGAGAGCAATATCTGCGGCATCTACCGCAATAGCACTACCGGCGCCGCCCATCGCAATACCCACATTCGCTTTCTTAAGAGCGGGCGCGTCGTTGATACCGTCACCGATCATACATACCACATCTCCGTTCTTTTGGTAACTGTCGATATGGTTTAATTTATCTTCGGGCAAACAATTAGCGTGTACCTCTCTGATATCGAGTTGAGCTGCAATAGCATCTGCGGCATTTACATGATCGCCCGTAAGCAATACAGGCTGAACGCCAAGTTTGCCAAGCGCGGCAATCATCTGCTTGCTTTCTTCTCTGACTGTATCGGAGAGAACGATATATCCTGCAAGAACATCATCAAGTGCAACATAAATAACGGTGCTCCCTTCGTTGAGATATTCACCTGCGCTGTCTGAAAGGTCTTTGGAAATTGTTATATCTTTCAAAAGTTTCAAATTTCCTGCTTTTACAACCTTTCCGTCAACAGTCGCAGTGACACCCTCTCCCGGATTCATCTGAAAGCTACCGCAAGAGGGAATTTCCTTACCGTAGCAACGAACCATGGCTTTGCCAAGAGGGTGTTCGCTCAACTGCTCGGCAGCGGCGGCATAAGCGTAAATATCATCTTCTCCATAATCGGAAACGGATTTTACGGCAGTAACCTTTGGCGTGCCGTAGGTCAGTGTACCCGTTTTATCAAATGTGATCTTAGACACTTTGGAAAGCCGCTCTAAGGCATCTCCCTCACGAACAAGGAAACTGTGTTTTGTGGCATTGCCGATTGCCGCCATAATTGCAGTAGGAGTTGCAAGCACCAACGCACAAGGGCAGAACACTACCAGAATTGTGACCGCACGGATCACTTCACCCGTAAACGCCCAGGTCAGACCTGCGGCGGAAAGTGCAATAACCACAATCCAAGTTGCCCATTTGTCTGCAAGACCAACAATGTTTGCCTTTCCTGTATCAGCAGACTGAACGAGCTTGATCATCCGCTGGATGGAACTGTCCTCGCCAACCCTTGTGGCTTTCATTTCAAACGCACCGAACTGATTCACAGTTCCCGAAGACACCTCATCTCCAACTGTTTTATCTACGGGGAGTGATTCTCCCGTCATAACCGCTTGGTTTACAGAGGTCTGCCCCGAAAGGATAATACCGTCAACGGCAACCCTTTCACCGGGAAGAACTCGGATCCTATCTCCAACCTTTACCTGCTCGGCAGGGATAACTTTTTCAACGCCGTCAGCGATCAGTCTTGCTGTCTGCGGTGTAAGATGTACGAGCCTTTCAATGCCCGCTCTCGCTTTTGCAACGGTTAGATCTTCAAGCAGCGCTCCAAGCTGCATAATGAAAGCAACCTCGCCTGCGGCAAAGTCCTCCCTAATACAGATGGAAGCGATAAGAGCCAAAGATACAAGCACATCAGCTTTAATGTCAAAAGCAGTCATAAGACCAATCATGGCTCCCATTATAATCGGCACACCGCAAAGGAGAATGGCAACCCACGCCGCGTCAAAAGGCAAGGGTATCAAATCAAACATGCTTATAATGAGTGAAAGACCTCCGAGAACAAGGAACACAATATCTTTCTTTATGCCGCCAAGTTCCATAAAAGCTTCTACTTTTTCGATCATCTTCTTCATTCAAAGCCTCTTTTCTATACCTATCTATACCTATGGGGGTATGCCTATATTATACCCATATGGGTATCAGATGTCAAGGCATTCAAAAGAAAAAGACAGTCGTAATGACTGCCTTTCACAAAAAGGGTTTGTTTTATTGCATATTTGCAAAGCGTTCTACTGCCTTGGTAAATTTCTCAATGGTTTCATCTGCATCGCCGTGCTCAATACCGTCCTTTACACAATGCTTAATATGACCTTCGAGCACAACCTGACCGGCTTTGTTGAGGGCAGATTTTGCAGCGTTTATCTGAGAAAGAACGTCCTCGCAAGGAACATCCTCGTCAATCATTCGATCAATGGCTTGAATTTGCCCGATAATCTTTGCAAGTCTGCGGTGCAGATTTGCGGAATCCATACATTGTTTCATATTCTAATCTCCATACTATTAGGGGTATGTGTATTATAGCAATTTTTCATGAAAAAGTCAATGTTACACAACCCCTATGCGATTGATCTTTTTGTCATTAATAGGATATAATCTTAAATAGATAAAATAACTTTTGCTTGTATTCAATCGAAGGAGAATTCGCACTTCTTCTGAGAACGCCGATTCCGCCAGCCCCCCTTAATCCCTGCGCATAGGGGCGCTTCACACCCGTAAATACATAAAGCAAAGGAGCTATCACAATGAGAAGCGTCACACAACTGAACCTGCAATATGAGCACCGCTTTTATGTCTTGATATATCCTTGAAAATAAGTAGATTTTTTGATGGATTTCCTATATAATAAAAGCAGTTAGCTGTGTATAACAAAGTGAAGTACAGGAGGTTATGTCTTGGGGATTATCAAACAGTTTTTTAACAACACCAGAAAGCCAAAAGGCTGGATGGGAAAAGTGATGGTCAGAAGTATGAATCAAGGCCATGCCGCTGTTTCGGATTGGGGGCTTTGTCATCTTTCAGCCTCTACTGTGTCCGCCTCTATGATTGCGGATTTCGGCTGTGGCGGGGGCCGCAACACCGCAGAGCTCTTAAAACGATTTTCTTCGGCAACGGTCACAGCCCTGGATTATTCCAAGGTCGCTTGTGATAAAACAAAGCAGCTCAACCTGCATGAGGTACGCACAGGGAGATGCAAAATCGTGCAGGGCGATGTGTCCTGCCTCCCTTTTGAAGCGGAGACATTTGATGTTATCACCGCCTTTGAAACCGTCTATTTCTGGCCAGGGCCAGCAAAAAGCTTCCGGGAGGTCTGGCGGGTGCTCAAACCAGGCGGAACCTTCTTGATCGTGAATGAATCAGACGGGACCGATCCGGCAGGCGAAAAATGGACGGGCATCATCGGCGGGATGTGTATCTTCACCCAGGTGCAGCTGAGGCAATTTTTACAGGAAACAGGCTTTTCCAGGATAACCGCATATATAAACCAAAACCGCCATTGGCTTTGTATCCTGGCAGAGAAAGAACCATCTATGTAGAAATCGTAAGCAAATGCTCAAGCGGATTTGATTAAAAGAAATCTATTTTGGGTTCCCCCAATATCTATCTATGAGTTTATCGCACCATAGTCAAACAGAAACGATCATTCGCCCCCACCGTGGGCACATCCTTCCCAACGTTCTGGCAGCCCCGTTCGAATCCCTTTTGACGCAGGCCGCTTGCCGCTGCGCTTAGAAGTGCGGCGGCAGCCTGCGCATTGGTATATCGAAACATCACCGAGACGTAGCTGCGGAGCGCAGGGAGATATTCTTCTCTCCGATTGTCTCTCTTGGCTTTTCCGGGCCACCACCACAAACCGCCCATTTTCC
>ERZ773217.551-NODE-551-length-36021-cov-6.466524_pt1 | contig 36021 bp, 34 predicted proteins | sample MGYA00580995_ERZ773217 | MGnify/ENA primary metagenome ERZ773217 (study PRJEB29015, sample SAMEA2737772) | human gut metagenome | biome: human gut; feature: human-associated habitat; material: faeces | place: China | collected 2012 ...
CTTAGGCGTTAGTAACGGCACAGGGTGTATCCCCTGTAACCATGATTTAGTATATTGCAAGCATAGGAAAGGGGTACCCTTTCCGTAAAATGCGCCGCATTTTGCTTGTTGGGAAGTTTCCCAAACCCTCTGCTTTTCCTTTCACTCTCTACTACACCGTACACAGTGATTTTGCCGAAGATTTATGAAAAAATTTTGATTTTCTTTCTTTACTCATTGATACGGGAAATTTTTAGAAATGCCAAAAGTATGAAAAAGAATTTTTTGATTGGTTGATAGAAAATTACGATTGTGCTACACTAAATTTAAATAGATATTTTTTTGAAAAAAGAAAGAAGTGATTAAGATGTGCATAAATGAAAAAAGGAAAAATGATGTTTTCCTCCATGCAAAGCCAGTAGATTGCGACACTTGCATGGAGTAATCATAGTCGCAGAATAGAAATGCTGGCTTTGCTACTTGACTATCACATCAAGGAGGAAAGTCCGCATGAAGTATTTTAATGCAAAACTGATTCTTCCAGACGCATTGGTAAAAGAATTACAGAACTATGTTCAAGGTGGATATATCTATGTTCCTATCGAACAGGAGCAGCAAAAGCGTTGGGGAGAAGTTTCCGGCTATCGGCAAGAATTGGAACAACGGAATGAGCAAATAAAAAAAGAGTATCAGAACGGCATTTCTATGGAATGCCTGTCTGAAAAATATGGTTTATCTTTCTATGCTGTTCGGAAAATTATATATCAGAAATAACCGTAAGGGGCTGTGTTTTACAGCCTCTTATTTTATACAGATTGGTTTGTACTGTATGGTGTATAGAATCTCTACCATAATGGCGGTAAGATAAAAGAAAGACATAAGAAAATTTTATGAAAGGTGAATGTTATGTGTACCAGATTTGTTTATCGTGGAGATGATATGATTACAGGGTTCAATTTTGATATTGACCTCTCTGTATGGAAACATAAAGTGATTGAAGAAAAGGAGCGTTTCTATATCGGAATTTTGCGACCAGATGGAACGTATCATTCTTATCATGGAGTTAATAAAAATGGAAATGTTGGGACGTTATTATATGTACATGGAAACCCTGCCGGAACATATCAAGACTGCCCAAACTGTATGACGATTGCAGATTTGACGGAGCAGTTTATCAAAGCACAGATTTCTTTTGATGAAGTGCTTCAAATTGTAAAGTCAAAGAGGATTACCTATGCGCCAGACGCTACTATGCAGGCGATGTTATCAGATGTTTATGGACGCGTGTTGATAATCGAGCCGGGGATTGGATATTGGGAAGAACATAAAAGATATTCCTTAATAACGAATTACTCTTTGATGAATCCGGAAAGTACAAAAAATTTTATTGTGCAGGGCGATAACCGATACGAAAGAGCTTTGCAATTATTAGACAGCTATAAAAATGATTTTTCAATCTCTGACGCATTTGCATTGCTTCATACTGTTCGGCAAGAGGGTGAATGGGCTACTAGAGTTTCATTTGTTTACTCTGCGGAAGAAAAGGCAGTATATTATGCAGAGAATAACCATTTTGAACATATTACAAAGTTTGTGTTTCCGTCAGCGAAGCAGGAAAGGAGTAGTCATGCAGCAGAAAATCTATCCTCGTTCAAAGGATAAAGAAACGGTTTATCTGCAAAATGTTATTACCAATCCTAATATCACAGTTGGGGATTATACGATATATAACGATTTTGTCAGAGAACCAAAAGATTTTGAAAAGAACAATGTTTTGTACCAATATCCAGTTAATAAAGATAAACTGATAATTGGAAAATTTTGTTCCACAGCATGCGGAGCAAAATTTATTTTCAATAGCGCAAATCATACGTTATCTTCCTTGTCAACCTATCCATTTCCTATCTTTTTTGAAGAATGGGGATTAGATGTAAGGAATATTACAAAAGCATGGGATAATAAGGGGGATATTGTTATTGGGAATGATGTTTGGATTGGTTATGAAGCAGTCATTTTATCAGGCGTTACGATTGGTGACGGTGCAATTATTGGAGCGCGTGCAGTTGTTACGAAAGATATTCCACCTTATACAATCGTTGGCGGTGTACCTGCACAGACGATAAGAAAACGTTTTTCACAAGATACGATTGACGCGTTGCTAAAAATAAAGTGGTGGGATTGGTCTAAGGAGCGTATTACACAACATATATCAGAGATACAGTCGGGAAGTATTGAATATCTGCTATAAATTGCCGGACGACGGCAAAAGAAAAAAAGCCGTCGTACAGTAAATATTTTCATGCGCCTATGAAGCGGTGGCTTTGATTTTCAAAGCCACCGCTTCTTTACGTCTACTCATTATATTCTAAAATACTATGGCGATATTGAGGAAGTACTGTCGTGTCCGTTTTTTGTTTATATGGTGTGCTTAACTTATCAAAAAACTGTATCTCGCAACGGACTAAGTATGACTATCAAATCATCTAGTGTGTGTTTGTATCGAATAATTTTCAAATGCCCATGAGTTTTTCTATTGTATGGGTATTTGTTGTAATAGCCCCTACTGGGAAAGAAAGGGGGTGAAACAATGAACGATTCAGAGCAATACAAAGAGCATATCGAATATACTTTTGCAGCCTTTTGTAAAGTTGTTCTCCGTAATGCTTCCATGTCCGCCTATCGGGATATTGGCAGGCGGCAGAAACGGGAAATATCCCTTGATTATCTCATGGAGGAAAAGTATTACAATCTATTTATAACAGACAGCTATTTTGTGGAACAAACAAGTTCGACGGAATTTATTGTGTGCGGCGAGAGAATCGTAATTGAAAATGAACGATTGGCAAAAGTATTTTCCGGTTTACCCAAGCTGCGGCAGGAAGTTTTGGTGCTGTATTTCTTCTTTGGATATACGGATAAGAAAATCGGAGAAATGTATGAGAAAAGCCGCACGACTGTAAACTACTGGAAAATCGCAGCACTCAAACAGTTAAGAAAAGAAATGGAGAAATTGGAACATGAGGAACAGGAAAATGATACCTTTTGAAGTAGTTGAAAAAGCCGTTACCGGAGAGCCGGAAGCTATAAACGCTGTTTTGTACCATTACAGAGGATATATAAAGTATCACTCGGTATTTCAAGGGCATTTTAACGCAGACATTCAAGACAGATTAGAAGCACAGCTCATCAGAGCAATCTTGCAGTTCCATTTTGACAGATAGTGAATATAGCAAAGCCAAAGAAAACCGTCAAGGATAAATGCACGCTTTGCGTCCTTGACGGTTTTCTCTGTCTTTGCTGTGGAGTAGACAAGATGGCGCAATCGGATAGAACGCTTGCGCCATCAATCTATTATGTGATGTTACGCAGTAGAGAACAATTTTTCCTTGATTTATATGGCTCATAAAATCTCAAAAATAACTAAGCAATTTTTTATACTGCTACCCTCAAAAACTGAATTTAACTGCGTGACATTAGTAACTCTTTATAGTATAATTTAAAAAGATTATTTAGAGGGAGGAGGGAAGTATAATTGGCGTCTATAAAAATAAGTCAGAAAGAAGCAGATGAACTTTTAGATATGCTAAAACATACATTAGTTTCCGAAATTAATTTTCCCTCGAAAGGAAATTCCATAGAATTTAACGTTATGGGCGATAAAAAACAAGATGTTTTTGCGGTTAATATCTTTAGAGGAAAAATTAATCGTTTAAAATATAATATAGGTGCCCGCATTATTAAAAATGGCATTTTGTTATTGGAACTACATATTAATCCATCAAATATACATACTAATCCAGATGGAGAAAAAATTATAGGTAGCCATTGGCATATATATAGTGAAGAATATGGTCGCCTTTGGGCTTTTCCAACAGAAGATTTTAATAGCGAACAATTTGTTGAAAACACTGTTGCATTTTTAGACAGATTTAATGTAATTGAAAAGCCGAAGATTAATTTTCAATTAGAATTATTGTAATGAAGGAGGTGTAATCTTGTATATTCAAAAGCTCATTGATGATTATACATCATGGTTAAAAAATGAAATCACATTTGAAAAAATTGGAGAGTATTATGAGATTACTACACCTTATTTAGACAATGCAAATGACTATTTGCAGATTTATGTAAAGCAAGAGGGTAATGATATTTTCTTTACTGATGATAGTATAACTATGCATAATTTGAAAATGAGTGGTTTACAATTAACACAAAACCGGAAACTTCAGTTACAAAGAATCTTATATCAATATGGTGTTCAATTAAAAGGAGATGAGTTAATTGCAAAAGCCCCATTAAATAGCTTTGCACAAAAAAAACATTTGTTTATTCAAGCAATGCTTCGTATAGATGATATGTTTGCTGTTTCAAAATCAAGAGTATCATCTTTCTTTTTGGATGATATACAAGAATTTTTTCTGGAAAAAGATATTTATTATACTGATAATGTACAATTTATGGGATTATCGGGTTTTTCACATAATTATGATTTTCTTATTCAACGCAGCAAAACAAAGCCAGAAAGATTATGCCAAGCAGTAAATAATCCTAATAAATCAACAATGGGAAACATTCTTTTTGCTTGGAATGATACAAAACCTGCTAGAAAAAACGGAAGTCAATTAATTGTTATTTTAAATGACCAAAATAACATAGCAAAAGGCGTAGAAGATGCTTTTTTTAACTATGAAGCGAAAGTGATACGCTGGAGTGAAAGAAATAAGGAAAGTAATATTGCATTATTATCAGTTTCTTAACTACAAGGCAATATTTTTTAATAACAAAGAAGCAGTCTAACATCTAGAATTATAATGTTAAACTGCTTCTTTTATTTTGCAATCCCGTTTGTCAGCATTAGTAATAAGTTGTTATGAATACTTCCTTATCACCGTAAAACTAAGGCTTTCGGCCTCTTTTATTCCAGCTTACCGTTCTTCCGGTCACATTATTTTCGGTCTGCTTATTACAATTATGACAACTTTGCAGGAAACCGGGAAACTATTTTTGCGGAGCAGGATATTTTGTTTCACCAACAATTTCATTCAGCTTCAAATTGCCATAGGAAAAATCTTCGACTTCACGTACTTTTTGACCGAGAAATTCGCTGTGGCAATACATCCCATGAATATACTTATTTTTTAAATGAATAAATGCTTTATCAGAGAAACGGGCGACCAGCGGATTGGAAATGCCGGCCTCCAAACAACGAATACCGTGTGCATCAGGAAATAGGATTTTCAGAGCCTGTTCGCTGAACTGGAAAAAATGCCAGGGACGTTCGTGGCTGCCGTAGCAGTAATGTGTTTCGATAAATACATATCCTCCGGGTTTCAACAGCTTGATAATTTCATTTGCAGCGATCCATGGCATGGCTAAATGCTCGAAAACAGCAGAAGAAAAGATCAGGTCAAATTTTTTATCAAAGTAACTGGACAAATGGTGCGCGTCTCCCACAACATCGACATTGGGGCCATCGTAAATATCAAATCCAGTATAATTGGCCTTTTCAAACAGATGACCAAAGTCGGCGCCGGTGACAACCCTGGAACCGATTTCCAGCACATCATTTCCTATTTTATCGCAGAGTTTCTTTAAGTATTCGGGCCATTCTCCGTGTTTGATGTTTTGTGCCATAGGAACTGACGGATCGAGAAGTGCCTCATCATAACGGTAAAATCTTCCTTCTGCTTTTCCGAAAAGTTCATAGTGCAACAGTGGATTTATATTACTTTCCCGGACATCAGGATTCAGATCTAAATAAACGGCAGTATTGAATCTTTCAGAGGGATTCAAACTTTTTATCCATCCTGTTTTCAAGTAATGCTTAGCAGGATGGATAAAATGAGCAAATCCCCCCTTCGATAAATACCTGTCCTTATACCATTTTTCATCAAAAAATTCCGATTCAGAAATTACCTTTGTTTCCGCATCCATTATCTTTTCTCCCTCGTAAGGCCTTAATTTTGACACGATTATAACTAATAATTAAGACAGACCGCACACCTTTAAAAAGCATTATATTTATGCGTTTTTTACAAGTGACAATGAAAAGGGGAAACTTCTAAGGCATTCGCCTGTTTAAAATTTCTCCCAATGCCGTATTTTGTGATCTGTTGAGATACCTCCGCTATCATAATTATCTTACCATAAAAATTGAAAGGGAACAAGATGATTATATTAGTTGGGAACATCCACTCTGAAATGTCAACGAGCCCATACATTACGAATGAATTATGTCGAAAAATTGGATGAACTCTTGGCTTTTTTTATAGCTATCTTTCTGAGTACGTAAGAATTTCGGACCAATAGCAGCATGCCATTGGCGCTCTTCCTGAAAAATAGTAACTGATATAAGGAAAGAGGAATGTCTGATAATCTTGACTTACGTTGAAATCTGTTCTAGTATTAGTATGATTGCATGTATTTAAAATGTCGTTATTTTTGTCTGTATCAGGCGGAGAATCGGAGAAAAGAATCGGAGAGAAGAATCATGAATAAAAAAGAAGCCAATGAGATTAAAAAGCTTTTTACCCCTGCAAACTGTGCTATCAGCCGAATTTGCGGCTGTTATGTGGATTCAGAGAAGAATAAGAAAACGGAGCTTAAGGAAGCCTTTTTGTCCCTGCCAGAGGAGGAAGCCTTCAAATATTTCACTATTTTCAGAAATGCTTTGTCTGGTACGGTGGGAAAGAATTTGATTAACATGGAATTTCCTTTACATACAGAAGCGGAAGGCGGAACCCAGCATTTCCTTTTAAAGCTAAGAGACAGCCAATTAAAGGACGATGAGCTGCTGGAGGCGTTTTACGACAAGGTTATTGCCAGCTATGACTATGCAGAAAATTACTATATTATTCTCATTCACTGCGCTTATGATATTCCGGCCAGATCGGCTGACGGCCTGGAGATGTTTGACGCTTCTGATTATGTATATGAGTTTATTCAGTGTACGCTCTGCCCGGTAAAGCTTTCCAAAGCTGGCCTCTGTTACAATACGCAGACCAATGCCATTGAAAACCGCAGCAGGGACTGGCTGGTGGAGGCGCCGGAGCAGGGATTTTTATTCCCGGCTTTTAACGAGAGAAATTCGGATCTTCATGGGCTGCTCTACTATGCAAAAAACCCGGAGAAAATGCCGGAAGCCCTGATTGACAATCTGTTGGGCTGTGTTGTGCCTATGACAGCCAAAAGCCAGAAGGAGACGTTTCAGGCGATTGTGGAGGAAACTCTTGGAGAGCGCTGCGATTTTGAGACTGTGAAGAATATCCATGAAAATCTCAGCGAGCTGGTGGAGGAGACGAAGGACGAGCCCGCACCTTTGATGCTGGATAAGTATCAGGTAAAAAAGCTTTTGGAGACAAATGGAGCCAGTCCCGAAGGATTGGAAGAGTTTGACAAACGTTATGCCAATGTAGAGGATGGTTCTTCCGCCGCGTTTGTTGCTTCCAATGTAGTCAACACCAAAAGCTTTGAAATTAAGACACCGGATGTAAGCATCAAGGTGGCGCCTGATAAAACCTATTTGGTAGAAAATAAAATGATTGATGGCAGGCCATGTATTGTCATTGCCATCAGCGAGCATGTGGAAATTAACGGAATTTCTGTCCGGCCGGTAGCTGCTCCGAAAGAAGAGGAATAAAGAAAATTGCGTACATATGAATGCCGGTTTCCCTGACATAGCCTAGGATACCGGCAAGCTTTTAAGTCTTTTCTCAGAAGGAAAAGGTCAGATACGATCCGCGTTATCACGCATAAAATTATATTCTGCTACCGATCGGTCAAAGGTTTGAATGTGGTAGAAAAGCCAGTCTCTGACCTTCTCGCTTACCTTTTGTACAAAGGCATCGGTAGGGCCCTCCTCCTCTGTGAGCATTTCATGAAGCTCCTGGACGGTATTTCTCAACTCATCATGCTTTTCTATATGCTCCTTTAAGCCAGGATATTCGATCTCCTTCTGAAGCGCTTCCTCAGCTTTAAAGTGGAATTCCGTATAATCAGCCAGGAAATTCAGCATTTTAGCTGCTCCGCTCTGGTTGGAGCGTTCTTCACAGCTAACTAATAAATCATTGATTTTGCTAATCAGTTCCTTATGCTGTGAATCAATGGTTTTATTGCCTGTTAACAGGTCATCTGTAAATTCTGCGTACATGTTGGTCCCTCCAGCTTTGTTTAATATTATTAATGTAGCACATAAAAGAGAAAAATACTATAGTTTTTGCAACAATTATTAAGAAAAACAGCTTGCCATTTCGTCATGTGAATACACTGAATACAGGGAGAGTTATGTGTGTATTTAGTTGTCTGGACAAAGCTGTCAATAGTTGATATAATGACTATGTAAATTTGGGATAATAAGAAAATGGGAGGATAGCATACAGATGAGTCGAACGATTGAAGCAGGTTATGTGTATCGACAATATACTACAGATGGAGAATTTATAGCTGATTATAAAAGCTCCAGAGATGCATATACAGCCACGGGTGTTTCCATTGGTTCTATAGCCAGAGCAGCCCATGGAGAGAGGAAAACTGGAGGGGGCTTTCTGTGGCGGAAGGTGCCTGAGGGTTCTCCTAAGGAAAGGATTCATGCGGATCTGACTAGCAGAATAGGCAATCATGCAAAATGTCCGTTGGTACAGATGACGCAGGAGGGTGAGGTAGTGGCTGAATATATGTCTATCGCTCATGCCAGCCGTACTCTAAAAATTAACAGAAGGAGCTTATCCTGCGCCATCAATGGTTCTCAGAAAACAGCAGGAGGCTATGTGTGGGTGGCAAAAAAGGTAGAGGAAGCTCAAGATGCATGATTCTTATTTTTAGGATATAAAAAAATTGAAGTAAGCATACTCAAAATAAATATAGTTTTATAGAAGAAGTAGGATCACAAACACAAAATGCCTTGTGAGAAAGAATTGGAAGGCAGATGCTGTAATTTAGAAATGCAATAGCAAATTGAACCTGGGCTGTTGCAAAAGTAGATAAATCTACTGGAGCAATAGCTCTCTTTTTGTGTCCCTAAAATAGAAAAGCAGACGCCGAAGTACACTACAGCACCATTGCTTGTTACAGGACAGGCCTCCAGATGCCTGTGAGAATTTGTTCTATCAGATGGCGCTTCGCCTTGCGGTAATAGGTGAATTGAATCAAAAACGCAAAAATAACCAAAAACAGTTATATTTTTAAGTATATACAAGGGACACTCAAAATAGTTATAGTAAATGGAAAGAGAATCTATGTGAGAGGTTGCAGTATGTTTGCAATAGATAAGACGCTGTTAAAACCCAATATTCCAAGAACCGTCCGTTTTACCCCCATTCTTTATGACTGGATCACGGAAGTAAGCGAGAAAGAGGGATTGTCATTCAATCAGGTGGTTCTTCTGTGCTGTAAGAACGCTAAGGATCAGTACGTGGAAACGGAGACACCGAATGAAAAGGAATAGATGAGTAGGAAGGAACTGTATGGTTCTTTGTAGCCGCTGGAGGAACGTTTTCCCCCTGCGGCTCTGTCCGCATTCATAAGAATTTCTGGCAAATGCTAGATATGTATAAGAGGTTAAGAAACGAGCTGTCCGTTCGCAGGATAGGACAGGGAAAAACAGGAAAAAGGAAATCAGGCAGTTGTTAGAATCCTGACAATGGGGGAGGAGGTTGCGTTAAAATTACTGGTTATCTGATCAATGGCTTATCAGCTGTTATCGCATTAGAATATATCAGCCATGGGCTGAAACGGAGATATAAAAATTATTGCGGTACGGCATTGTTTTGGGCAGGCTGTACCGCATATTTTTTAACGGTCACAGTGTTGAATTTCTATACCAGATTTGAGGGAATTTTGGGCGTCTCCTATGGAGCTGTTTTATATGTGTACTGCCTGTTGGCAGCGGAGGGGAAACGGTCAGATTTCTTTTTGCTTAGTGTCGTCTGGGTTTTGCTTGCGTTTATCAGTGTCTATGTAATGTTTGCGGTATGGGGGATGGTCAGAGGGGAAAAACTTGCGTCGCTTCTGGAGACAGAAGGCCAGGCACATATGTGTTTTTCCCTTGCTGCTGGCGTCTTGCGTTTTTCACTTGGGAGAATGGTACTGGCTGTCTACCGGCGGAGAAAGCAGAAAAAGCTGCTGGTGGAGGATTGGATGATGGCGCTGATTTTTTTGGCGTTCTTTTTCTTGATTCTGTTTATGTTCCGTCTGGAGAAAGGGGGACTGGATCAAAGGGAACGGTATTACCTGTCGTTATGGATACTGGCAGGGATCTTTTTTGTGATTCTTTTATTGGGCGGATTTTACCAGCTTCTTGGAAAATACAGGCTGGAAAAAATGGCAGAAGAATATGAGAAGGAAAACCAAAGACTGCGGGAAGAGCAGATTCATAATCTATACCAGATTGGGCGGGAGGCAAACCGCTTGCGTCATGATATGAGTGCCGGAAACGGGGAATCAGGTTCCACTATGCGGTATTGGGAAAGGTGAATGGAATCGACAGCCTGGATATGGGTAATCTAGTACATAATCTTTTGCAGAACGGGATTGAGGCATGCAGCATAGAAGCAAAGGATAGGGAATTGGAGCTTGTGGTAAGAAGGGATGGGGATGGAATTGAAATTGAAATCGATAACACGATTCAGAATTCTATCCTAGATACCAACCCTTTGCTTAAGACATCAAAGAAGGATAAAGAAAAGCATGGATTCGGTATGGAGACTATTCGGGAGACTGTGGAACGCTACCATGGAATGTATGGATTTTGGGAGGAAGGAAACCGGCTGATTCAAAGAATTACATTAAAACAGAATAGGGACGGTGAAAGAATAAGATCATGATATCTGAAATATCATGGTCTTTTTTGATGTTTTTCGACTCTGATCTACAAAATTTTACCGTTTATGTCGAAAAAGCACCGATCATGATAAAATAGTTGTTTTTAAAAATGTGATTTGTGATAATAAAAAAAAGAAGCTTCATAATGGTGATAGGAGGATCAGGACATGATAAAAGAAATGCTGAAGCTTCTGGCAAGATCGGCAGACGATGCCGCAAAGAGAGCCGATGGCAGAGCATCCGAATTTGGAATGCGTCAGCCAAAGAAATCTGCAAAAAAGCAGTAAATACAAAATAACATATGATCAGGAGGGTACGAAGAAATGAAGAAATATGGGATGGTATTCATGCTGTGTTTGATTTTAACTTTTTTCTGCCCTCTTATGGTTTGCGCGGAAGAATTTACCAGTGAAAAAAACGGATTGGACGTCATGTTTGTCATGGACTACAGCGGTTCCATGAAAACCAATGATTCCAAAGATATTGCAAGAGGAATGGTAAAGGCCTTTGTAGACACGGTTCACAGTGCGGATATCCGTGTGGGGTTCGTGGCCTACAACGATCGGATTCTTACCTCTACATCCCCGCTTACGATACAGACAGCAGAGGAAAGAACGGCCTTAAAGGCTTTGATGGATCAAGAAGGATATTCAGGAAATACAGATATTGGATTGGGATTATCCTATGGCCTTGAGTTATTAGGAGATCCGTCAGGAAGGAAGCAGGTCATTGTCCTGATTTCTGACGGCGAATCCGATTTGAGAGGATCGAATACAGGACGCACCACAGAAATTTCCCAGGCGGATATGAAGACAGCTGCCAGAAGGTGCGCAAAGACGGGGACGAAGATATATACCGTAGCTTTTGGAAGCTATGATGGAAATACGGAAGCCTTAAAAGAAATTTCGGAGAATACATCAGCACATATGTATACAGCCGAAACACCGGACAGGCTGATTGAAATACTATATGGTATTTTCAGCACCAACATGGACTACAGCATTCAAGAGCTTACGGATAGTGTGTTTGCGCCAGGAATCCAGAATATCCGGGTAGGGTTGGAAGAAAATTATCTGGATGAGATGGATGTGCTGCTGATCTCGCCAAGAAAAATCGGCAATGTGAAGATTCTCTACGGCGGACAGGCGATCGAGACAATCAATCTTGGGAACTATGCGGTAGGGAAGATCACAGAGATCGATAATAAAATCAGAGAACTGACTGTTCAGGCGGAAACGCTGGAAAACCAGGAGCTTCAGCTTTATTTGGTTAGCTATCGGTCCCTTACTCCTGTGCTGGAAGTCAGCCCTTCTTTATATAAGAACGAGCCGCTCTGTTATGAATTATATTTTCGGGATAAAAACGGCAATGAAGTGACAGATCCGGACTTTTATCAGAACTTTACATATCAGTTTTCTTTAATCAGCCAACAAGAGAAAAACGCATCGCAGGAAAGCGGTTCAGAAGCTTTGCTGGATACGGCATTTTCAGAGGGACGCATCCGGGGACAAAAACTTATGGAGCGCTCTGGAACCTACTTCTTTCAGGCATATTTGGAGGATAGTATGGGAAACAGCGCTTTTGAGCCGATTCCGGTGAGGGTGGAAAACCGCCTGCCGGAAGGAACATTGCCGGAGCCTGGAACGCTTACAGTGATTACAGGAGAGCGGTCATATCCACTGGATGAGCATTTCAGAGATCCGGATGGAGATGACTTGTCCTATTCATTAGAATACGGCTCCGGAAAATGTCTGGAAGCGGAGCTTTCAAACAGTGTCCTGACCATTCGTCCGCTGAAAGCAGGAACACAGACCCTATCGCTGCAAGTTTCAGATGGTGAAAGCGTCAGTGACTATGAATATGAAATAGAAATCACGCCTCTTTGGAAAGCCTACTGGTGGGTACTTGTTCTTTTTGCAGGGATCGTAGCGGGAGGCATCATCTGGAAATTGACACACAGACCAAAGCCGGAGTTAGAGCAGCTGACTGTGGAAACGAAAAAAAACCATTTCTGCGGAAGGCTGGACGCCTATTTTACAGCACAGCCTGAGAAAGAGGGAGAGATACCGCCATTATCCTTTCAGCTTCATAAAATCAGGGAAAATAGACTGGTAATAGGAATGCTTTTAGAAGAATACCCAGAAGCAGTCAGCGCCTTAGAACTGAATGAAATATATCTGGTGGCGGATGCGGACAGACGGATGGTGCTGTATCATACATCCAAAAGTTCTGTTATGCTTGGGAATTCCATCGCATGTAAACAGATACAGTACAGCGTAAGTTTTGGAGATGTTATTTATATCACGTCTTTGGATGGAAGCTATGAACTGGAAATCCATTATATTGCGGTGATCCAATAAAGATGAAAGAAAGAGGAGGGAGTGGGAGCTCATGGAGACAATCACACAAACCAACCGAACCCTGCTGTTTGCGGAAATTAACCCGGAACGGAACAATATCCTCACCCTGATTGGGGATGTAAGGGGAAAGAACAGCCTGGATGATGACAAGATGAAAGAGATTAATCAGGAACTGCTTGTGTCCAGTTTTGAGGAGTTTCTTGAAAAATTATGCCCGGTTGTATATTCCTACTGCGACGCAAATACCGGGGAGATGAAGTACAGCCTTGTACGGCCGGAAAACATTCCGGACAACTGTATTACAGAAATTCCGCTGAATGAAAATAACGATCTGTTAAATATGCTGATTACCCTGCTGGAAGCTAAGAGCGCCCAGGGGGTTGCAAACGTGGATTTTACGTTCAGCAATGTTCTGGACATGATTTCCCCCAAAAAGATCATGGAGGATATCCGCCAGGTCCGCCGGGAAATCCAGTACACTTACGAAAAATATGTACAGCTGGATGATGAAGACCCGAAGAAGCTGGATTTTGGAGATAGGCTGAATGAGCAGTTTGAGCAGGCCAGCCACAATTATAATCATGTACTTGCCATGCTCCCTCTTGCGATTGAGGATGCAAAAACACGTCTGCTTCTGGGAGATAGGGAAACGAAACAGGGAGGGCAGGAATTTAAGGCCGGACTTCTTAGCATGGGAGAAGATGGGGAACTGAAGATCCTGGAGATGAAACAGGAGGAAAACACCCAGCTTGCAGTGGTGGATGATCGAATTAATACTGGCCTGATTGAAGCGTTCCGGGAGGATTATGATGCTTTAAACGATATGCCGTCGGATTACGTGCGGGATTTGGTGGTTCGCACGTTCTGCCCCTTAGGTTCTACAATGGAGAGCCGGGTTGACCGGGAGGCCGAGGTGCGCAATTATAATCAGTATCTTGAATTTTATAAAAAGAGCAAGGACGATTTTGTAAAGGCTGTAAAGCCGTTGATTGAGAAAATCCTGGGTGTAAAGATTTTCTTTGACCAATATCAGGTAAAAGAGAAAGGGATGCAGCCCAAGCTTTTGATTACTAACATCTCCCTGGATATGATGGTAAAGGCCAGCAACCTGCCCAGGCTTTTAACTTACTTAAATACTACCAATGATAAAAATGAGTTTGAAAATACCGTATGGTTTGCCATTGTGCCGGATGTGGAGTTAAACCAGAGCGGCGGCGGAAAACTGCAGCGGGTCCGCTTTGCCGGGAATCAGAGACAGGAGAAAGGCGGAACTAATACCATGGAGAACCTGTCGCTTCTGATGAACGCTATCCAGCCTTACCGGATTACCACGTTTTTCAGCTTCCAGACAGGGGAAGAGACAACCTTCAACTATATTGCCACAGAGGGAATCGGCATATTCAAAGAAAAATGCACGCCCCTGATGAAAAAGGAATACAGTGAGTTCGTGGTTCCCTGCATTCCCAATGCAACCATCATCCCGAAAGACAAGTCGGGATTAATTCTGGACAAGAAGATGGTCATGGATGAAGAAGGGAATGTTTCCCTCTCCAGCGAAAAAGAGGACATCATGAAGATGTGGCTGGAGGGTATTTACGTGGGGGCAGCCTATGAAGCGGCTGGAATCACGGCTGCATGGCAGTGCCCGGAATACTTAAAGGAACGGTTCAACAATATTAGTAAGGAGTATCCAGGCGTGAGGTTTGACGTGGAGGCGGATGACAATGCGCTTCTGGCTGCTACCAGCATGACCAAGGAGATATCCGGCTTTACCAATGCCATTAAGAATTCGATAAACCATACTGGATTTGGTTTTGTATTCTCCTCTGATAATGCCCAGCACAAGGGAAAAGAGATCAAGAATATTACCGTGTATAAGGCAAGGAACCTGTTAAGCAACGGAACTGAATTTGAGCCTATTTACAAGACTTTAGTAGTTACCTATATCGAGCGGATGCTACGCTTCTACAGCGGTGATTTTAAGCAGGATAAAATACTGAAATTTTTCAGTAGCAATCCAAACAGCCAGAAGAGCCGTTGGGACGCGGATCGCCAGCATATCAATTCCATCCTGCAGGATGGGGACGAGTTGGATTATACGATTGATGAAAAGTATGGAATTTGCAATGTCATGGTGACTTTTGCCAACACCACCAGAAATCTGAAAGTCCAGCTGACCAGAAAGGCAGGGGAAAAAACAGGAGCTTGAAGCCATGTATAGGTATCTGAAGCAGCTGGCTGATATTTCCTTTGCGGCAGCGCTTGTATCTGCGGTCTATAAAATAGGCGGAAAAAATAAAAAGGATGAACAGTAGGAGGTGTAAGTGATGTATGAAACTGTAAAGATCATTGTAGAAGTGGCATTTTTTGTTTTAGCAGGATATTGTATTTTTAAAGCTATGAAAAAGAAAAAAAATAAATAAGCAGGGAGGACACCGATATGGGATTACGTTTAAAAATTGAAGGAAGCGAGTCGATTAAGCTGCCGGAAACCAGTATTGTAAAAGTGAATTTTGGGGCGGATATCCCCCATGATTCCAATGCGCGTTCTACGGATCTGGGGTCGAGTATCCTGATTACCGGAAAAATATTGGCTGCTGTAGATGGAGAGGCTGCTGACGATACCAGTAAGATTGCCAGGTGGTCTCTGGTGCCTGCGGAGAATTCGGACTGTTACCGTAACGTACAGATTGATGTAGTGAATGCCTCCCAGATTGTTCGCCAGATCACCATTCCCCATGCCTTCGTGGTAGATTATGAGGAAGATTTTACAGACGAAACCGGTGCGGGAACGTTCAATCTGCTGATTAAGCAGAAAAAGGATAAGATGACAAGCCTGAAGTTCGAAGGCGGATTCAGCGGCGAATAGTATTATTTCATTGAAAAAGAAAGGCGGGAGACATTATGGGATTTAAATTAAAAGTGGAAGGACCTTCAACCATTGAACTGGGAACTACCATTATTACTGGCGTAAAGTTCCGAACCGATATTCCCCATGACAGCAATGCGCGCTCTACAGACATGGGAAGCACAGTGACCATTACAGGAAAGATTTTAACCGCTGTGGATGGAGATCCTTTTGACAGCACCAGACAGCTCGGCTTGTGGGCATTGGTTCCGGCGGAAAAATCAGACTGTTACAGGAAAGTCAGCATAGAAGTGATTGCTGCCTCTCAGGTTGTTCGTAAGTATACATATCCAAATGCCTTTGTAGTTGATTATAAAGAGGACTATGGAGATGTAGAGGGGGTTGGAACGTTTACTCTTATTATTAAGCAGAAGAAAGACAAGATGGCGCAGGTTGCGGTAGAAGGCGGATACAGCGTATCATAAGCAGGTCTCGGCAAGCAGCTTAAGCGGAGCATTGAGGGCTGCCTGTTTCCAGGCGGCCCTTTTGTATAGGAAAAGAACATAGGCGGTACGGGGATGAAAGATTATTACGCCATATTAGAGATACCAGAAAACGCGGATATACAGGAGATAAAAAGGGCATACCGAAGGCTGGCGAAAAGGTATCATCCAGATGTGGTCAGGGATGATGCCGTAAAGATGCAGCGGATGTATGACATTCAAGAGGCCTATGAATGCCTTGGGGATCTGGCAGAGAGGAAACGCTATGATGCAGCCAGAAAAAAGCGCACCTGGGCCAGTAAAGGGAGAGGAGATTCTCCTGGCAGGCAGAAAACTGCTGCTGGGAAAGAAGGAGAACAAGGAAAGGATGGGCTCTCCAATCTGAGTCAGTTTGAACGTTTTTTCGGTTTCCAGCCAGGGAAAGGAATGGAAACCTATCAGAATAAAAAAGAGGGCGAGCAAAAAAAACAAGGCCCGATCTGCCCGGAGGAGATGTTTGCACAATTTTTTGGAGCTTCAAGTAGAAGAAAGGGAGGAGGCAGGGGATGAGAAAAAACCATCGGATAAACATAACAGCGGATATCGTGATCCTGTTGTGCAGCATTATCTTGTGTGGCGTGGCGCGTTTTAGTCCCTATCGTTCGGCCTGGCCTGCAGCAATTTTAGCTGTATTTGTTTTGTGTGCAGCCCTTGCCGCGGCCGACCTTATTTACCAGATGCGGCGGAAGAAAGCACAGGAAGATGTGCAGAGCTCAGAAGAACGTTTTGGAGCCAGAGAACAGGGAATTGGCCGGCTAATTCTGCTGGATGAACAGGATAAGCCGGTAAAATCCTGGGATATGGCAGGAAGGATTTCCATAGTGATTGGCCGGGCAGGAGGGGAAGAAGATGTGGATGTGGATTTGGAGGACTGTGCCTTCAGCGGATTTGTAGATTTTCAACATGCAGTCCTTAATTTCTGTCTGGAACAATGGTATGTGGAGGATTTAGGCTCCCAAAACGGCGTGAAGATCCGGAAAGCAGAGGACGGGGAATGCTACAGGGTAATAGGCCGCCCCTGCAGAGTAGAAGCGGGAGACATCCTCTATATTGCAAATACAAGGCTTCTTCTGTCCTGATGGGAAAAGGCAGAAAGACGCCTCAGATAAAAGCTATGGAGATAGGAGAACAAAACAGATGAGTTTAGTGAGATGTCCCAACGGACATGTATATAATGCGAAACGTTATGGGAAGATATGCCCTTATTGCAGCATGAAGCTTCATGAGGAAACGGCAGCTGCAAAGCCAATGGGTTTTGAGCCTCCGGTGGAGCTTCTCCAGGAGGAGGTACGGCCGGTATGCGGCTGGCTGGTCTGCATTGAGGGGGCCAGGGTTGGAATGGACTATAAAATATATAAGGGAAAAAATTTTGTGGGACGCGGGGACGATATGGACATCCAGATTCTGGGAGATAATGAAATCAACCGGAAGAACCATACCATTATTGTGTATGATGAAAAAAAACTGAATACGATGATACTGCCGGGGGATTCCTCTGGACTTGCTTATCTAAACGACGAGCCGGTGTACGTTCCTACGGAATTAAAGCCTTACGATACAATAAGCATGGGAAACAGCCGGTTTCTGTTTGTTTCACTGTGTGGGACGAACTTTTCCTGGAATGATGTGAAATAAGAAAGGATCAAAGCATGGGTATGACAGAGACAGGAATCATTGGCATGATTGCACTTGTTTGCCTGGCGGCAGCGGTGATAGTTCGGATTTGGGCTGCGTTTGCACAAAGGGAGAAAGTGAATGAGAGCGGCTGTAATCTGAAAGCCGGTGCTGGAATCGATCAGACAACGGGGAATAAGGAACTCCAGGCTGACAGGGCACAGGTACAAAGAAGCCCCGCCGGTGCGTTGGCTGTGATTGCGGACGGAATCGGGAAAAAGAATACAGGACAGATATGCGCACAGATAGCAGTGGACACAGTGATGGACAGGTATGAGCCGTATTCCTCTCTGAACCAGCCAGATTATTTTTTCCGCACGGCTTTTTATGAGGCAAATCGGAGGATTCAGATGACTCTGGGGGAACATAAGGGAGGCGCAAGTCTTGGAGCAGCTTTTGTCAATGAAACACATCTCTATTACGCACTTGCTGGAAATATACGGATCGCACTGCTTAGAGGAGGGGAGTTACTCCCCTTGAGCAAGGGACATACGCTGGACATCCTGGCTAAGGAGGCCTGGAAGGATGGGAAAATCTTCCGTCAGGAGGCGGTATGGAGTATGGAAGAAAACCGGCTGTGGAATTATGTGGGGATGGACGGTTTCCATGAGATTGAAACTGAGGCCCAGCCGATCCTGACAAAACCCGGAGACGTCGTATTCCTGGCAACCTGTGGTATCTTTGAAGAATTGTCCTGGAGGGAGCTGGAGGATATTTTGGCGGAGCCGGGAAGCCTTCAGGAAAAGGCAGGAGAAGTGGTTTGGGCGGCGGAACAAAAGGAAGGCTCTCAAAAGGAAAATGGAAGCGTAATCTTATTGCGGGTTCCAAGCAGTGACGGAGCATTTAGTTAGCATGGAGGAATGGCATGAGAAGGATGAATTCGGAATTTAAAACCGCCAATATGTCAGAGGAAGGGCAGAAGCTATCAAACAGAGATTATTTCGGTTATGTGGAAATGGATGATTTTGCCTGCTATGTTCTGGCAGACAGCCTGGATGAAGATTCGTTTGTAAACAGTGCCAGACTTGTGGTGGAAAGTGTGATCCGTGATTTTACGGAAGCGCCTTCTATGGGGAAGAGACGCCTGAAATGGATGGTACGCCGGGCTCATATGGAGCTTCTAAGGCAGAAAAAAGGCATGCATCTAAAAGCGTCTGTTGTGATTGCAGTTACGGATTACCGTAAGATTCGATATGCTTATGTGGGAAACAGCCGCTATTACCTGATCCGCAATGCCAGGATTATGGAGCGGACAGAGGATCAGTCCCTGACAAACAATTTGACGGAAGCGGGAAAGATACCGCTTGACCAGGCGGCGGTTCATGAGGAACGCAATAATCTATACTCCTTTTTGGGAGAAAGAGGAACGCCAAAGACCCAGGTATCCCAAAAGAGAAAATTAGAGAATGGGGATATTTTCCTGCTGCTTACCAGAGGCGTGTGGGAGCAGTGTCCGGACGAAAGCCTCCTGGAGATTGTCAATGACGCCAAAGAGCCAGACGAGGTGCTCCAGCGTGCCGAGGACTGTATTTTGGAGCGGCAGGAAACGTCGGAGATCGATAATTATACGATGGCCGTCACCTTTGCCGGAAAGGTGTATCAGTCCCCCAAAAAGCCCTGGACCTTAAAGCGGCTGCTGATGCTTGCTATACCCATTGTTCTTGCTGTGGGAGGGATTGGTCTTACGTTGTTCCTTCGTCATAGAAGCATCCAGATCAAAAAGCAGGCTCTGGCAGAATCTATGGAAAATGGAGAAATCTATCTTCAGTATGATAATTATCAAAGAGCGGCGGAAGAATATGGGGAAGCAAAGAAGCTGGCCGATAAACTGAACCGAAGGCAAGAATCCGCAGAATCAGATCAATATAGAAAGCTGGCGGAACAGATTATCCTGGCGGATGAAGCTCTTATAGCTGAGAAATACGAGAAAGCACAGGGATTATACCTTACCGCCAGAGAGCTGTCAGAGAAGGCCGGAAATGTAGGGAAGGCTTATATTGAGAGCCAGCTGGATCGGGCGAAGGACTATATTGAGGTATATGACCTGATTGCGATGGGGGAGAGAAAAGAGGAGTATGGAAATCTGAAGGGCGCCATTGCCGCCTACAAAGAGGCCAGGGAAAAGGCCGCTTCTCTGTACTATAGTGAAGGAAAATCGGAAGCTCTGGAAAAACAGGCGGCTGCGGAGGAAGCGTTAGAAAAAGCGAAACTGGAAGAAGAAGCCAGACAAAAGGAGCAGGCGGAGGCTGTGGCAGTTGAAGCGGCAAAGCAGCAGCAGGAGGAAGAAGCTGCCCTTGAACTGGAAAATCAGCAGAAGGCCAATGATCAGCAGAACGCCATCGACCTTGAAAATCAGGGGAACATGTTTTTGGCTCAGGGGCAGTATGAGAGTGCCATTACCTTTTATCAGACGGCCCAGGCGATTTACAGGCGGTTGGAGCTTTCTGATTTGGCAGACAATCTGAATCCGAAGATAGAAGCAGCGAGAGCCGGAATGAATGCTGTTTTTGAGGAAGAAACGACAACAGAGACGGATACCGGACAACAATAACATAAGGAAAAGCGAGGAATGACGCTTATGAGCAGGTATACATATACGCTGAATCCGAATCGGATCGAAATGGAAAAAAACACATATAGGCAGAGTGAGCTGGAAAAGATGACCATGTTTCATCTGCGTGAAATCTGCCGGAAAGAAAAGCTGGTGGTTCCAACAGGTTCTATTTCCGATCGGGAGGCATTGATTCGGATACTTATGCGGTTTCGAGGGAGAAAAGAATATCGCCATATCACAACTTGTTGTGAGGGCGGGCTGGAGCGTTTGGGAGATTATCTGCAGACCCATGAACTCAAGCCCGTTACAGATGTGAAGATGCATTTTCCAGGAACGATTCTCTTGTATGAAGATACTGGCTTAAATGAATTGGACAATTATCAGGTAAGAATGGATGGAGCCTTGTATGAAGGGAATCTTTTGCTGGTAGATGAAAAGCTCCACGTATATACCTGTTTTTATATCAGACAGACAAAAAACTCGGCATGGCTGGCGAAGGGGAGGGACGTGCCAGTGAAGGCCTTGGAGAAGCATCAATACTCCCTCTTGTATTTTCCGAATGAAAGGGATTCAGAGTTTATATATGATTGCTATCATGGGAACCGGACTGTTTTTCCAGGATGTATGGAAGTGGTTCAAGTTCCGCTTTTAGATATTCAGGAGCAAAAGGTGCCACAGGCAGCTCTCCCTCTGGTGATAGACTTTGGAAGTTCCAATACAGCCATGGGAATTTGTCTGCCGGACGGAAAGACAAAGGTCGCCATGGTAGACGGACTGCCGATTATCCCCAGTATGGTGGGAGTACGGGTACTGGAGGGCGACCGGACGGAATTTTTGTTCGGGGCGGATGCCGCTGCTCTGAGCGGACAGAATTACCGGGATGAGGATGTGGCAGTTTTCTATGACATTAAACGCTGGATTAGCGATGCGCAGAGAAGTGAAAGCGTCATCTTGCAAAACGGCTTTAAATATCAGTTTTCCAGGAGAGAGCTGCTGCGGGCGTATCTGGATTATCTGCTGAACCTGGCAAGGCAGCAGTTTAAATGCAGCTTTACACAGATTCAGCTATTAGCGCCGATCCGGCAGAAAGAGAAGTTTAAGGGACTGTTTAAGGAGCTGCTCCCGGAATATACGGTTGACTGTGAATTGGATGAGGGGATAGCTGTGCTGTTTTACAGCATTGACAGGATGATACAGAACAAGATGTTTGAGGGAGGGAAATGGTATCATGCTCTCACCATTGACTGTGGAGGCGGCACCACAGATCTGGCTTCAGGGAGATTCCGAATTGACAATAATAGGGTATCTTACATTGTGGACTTGGAGACACGGTATGAAAATGGAGACACGAACTTTGGCGGTAATAACTTAACGTTTCGTATCCTTCAGTTATTAAAAATCCGGCTGTCAGAGGAGCTTGGATTTCTTGCCAAAGAAAGCAATGACCAGGCAGAAGAAAATGCCTATGATGCACTTGATATGCGTTATCAAAAAGCGGAAGTATTCCTTCCTACACGGTTTAAGGAGTATGAGGAAAGGAGCCGCGTGCATTATTTCTTTGTAAAAAATAATTATTATTATTTGTTTGAACTGGCGGAACGGGTTAAGAAGACATTCTTCCAGCCAAGATTTCTTTATAAACTTCAAATTTCCACGCAGGCAGGAGGGGAAGAAAACATGCTGGCGCTGGATAAGTGGAGACTCTCCATATGCAAGGACGGACAATTTAACCATATGTCAGAGCCGCTTTCCTTCAGCCTGTATCGGAATGAAGTAGAGGAACTGCTCAGACCGGATATTTATAGCTTGATGGAACGGTTCCTGGATAAAAAATTCAGGCAGGGGGAGCTTTATGATTATGAGATGATCAAGCTGACGGGGCAGTCCTGTAAATCTTCTCTGTTTACCGAAGCATTAAAGCAGTATGTCCCTGGAAAGCTGATTCAGAATACAAAACGAGACAGTGACGGCAACGAGCTAAAACTATGCTGCCTGGAGGGAGCGCTGGCATATTTCCTGAACTGTAAGCTAGGCTATATGCAGGTGAACCAGAGCTACCAGGTGGCAAGCCTGCCTTATGAGATCATGGCTTTTACTCACGAAAATGAAGAAAAAATCCTGGTTCAGAGTCTGGATGAAGAAAACCATATCGGATATATTTCCAGATTCCGCATTGGACGGCAGTTGGATCTGTATCTGAATGATGAGCAGGGACAGCGCCTTAGGACCTATTTCTATGAATATGATACGTCAAAGTTTCAAAAGACTACGCAGGAGGAAATAGAGAGAAAGTATGGCGGGACAGTCATCCAGGAGGAAACGGATACCATTGTAGAAGGAGAAATGAAGTTCTTTGTCTGGGCCTCTAAGAGACGCTGGGGATTTATTGTGCTACCGATCCTGCGGGACGGGGAGCAGCTTTATATGGATGAAGAAAGATTCTTTGATTTTGAGGATGATACATGGGAACAGAATTTCTTTGATGGAAGGAAATAGAGATGGAAAGCAGCAGGCAGTAGGGAGTGAGCAGACGATGGGGCACATAGATGATATGAAAGAGCTGATCCGGCAGGAAATCCAGTCCATTGGAACGTTGGAGGAACGGGTAGCTTTTAAAACTCTGATGGAAGAAGTATTTTTAGCCATCTACGAAGAAAATGAACATATGTATACGGAACTGGAACATCGGGTGCAGGATGAACTTGCCTATGATGTGAATCGATATCTGGTGAAAACAGGCGTGATTGAACGGCAGATGTATGATACTACCCACCACTTGATGTCCCCAATGGACGAGAGGGATTTGGAAACAGAGCAATACGGTATGGATCAAATTCTGGAATCTGTGCGTGCAGGGGAAGAATTCCGGATGATGAAGGTGATGCTTCGGTGCGATTACCTGCAGATACAGAAATTATGGAAGAAGGAGATGGAGTTTGACGCAGTAATCGAAACAACATCCCCGGAGAGAGAATGGGGGATTCGGGTGAGACTGCATCCCAATACGGAATATCTGCAAAAAATCGGGCATCTGTACCATCTGTTCATTAAAAACGGAATCCCATGGCAGACGATCAATACACCATATCTATATAAAATGGCGGATATCTGTGTGACAAAGCTTCCAGAGGGAATTGACGGGACAGAAACAATTCGCCGCATCCGGTTTCAGTTTGGGGAGTATCATTCTGTGGTGTGCCAGGATCTGATTCCCATCTGGAACATCCGGAAACTGTCATTGGACAGCATCGGCTTTCCGATTCCCTGTGGGGATCATAAAAGTTTTGAACATTCCATATCGATTAAAGAGTATGGCGTCCAGCACGCTTATCTGGCAGAGGATGATAAAGAAATCCAAAGCATCCGCCAGAGGGCGGAACGATTGACGATTACCAGCCGCATACAGGAAGCAAAGAAGTGGGAGGTATATGTCATACAAAACGCACAGGACAATCGGATTGATTATTATACTTATCCCGTGATTCAAAATGAACGGGCGGAAAACTTTTCTGAAAAATTCCAGAGAAAATGGAATCAAAGTATAAAAACACAGGCAGAACTGGCACGGTTTATCCGAGGATTTGGCTTAGAAGAATATGCAGCATACCAAAGCTATGAGATTTTGGAACAATTCCAGGGGAAAAAAGAGACCTATTCCATGAATCCATTTATAGAGGATGAAATTCGGGATACCAGAATGCAAAGGAAACTATTGCTTTGCTTCCGTGCAGGGGAAAAGGAGCCATGGCTGCAAAGGGATATTGCCAGTTTCATTGTATCAGAGGTTCAACGGCTATATCCTGAATATGAGTGCGGAGGTATGATAGTATGAAGTACCTATGGGAAATAGCGTTGGAGGCTTATAAGCGCGGAATTCCACTGAAAAAGCTGTATTTTATGCATGATGTGTGCAGCAGCGCTTACATGGAATTATCCCTGCCGTGTGTAAACCAGGAAGAACTCTATGGGGAAACTAAAATCGGGGTCAACACCTATTTTCGCTTTTATCAGATCTTTAAAGATTTGTATGGGCCGGATCAAACAGCCTATCCGTCTCTTAGGGCTAGCCTGACAAACGTGTTACTACATATGCTGGCGGAAAATGATTCCCGCCAGGGAATGACAAAGGAAGAATATTATAAAAAGCTGCTGGCTTCTGACATCGGGGCTGGCGTGAATGGCGAAAGCATACAAAAGGTATTCACGATGCTGAACAGAGATGAGAAGGAGATCCTGCTGAGCGGATGGCTTCGTTGCTATCAGGTAGGAAGTTCGCTGGCAATTTTTATTGACATGATCCATAGCCTGGTAGAAGACAGTATTGTATATCACAATAATGACTGCCCGGATGAAATCTTAATTTACACAGGGATGGAGAAGAATGAAAAGACAGAGCAGAGGATTCGGTGTCTGACAGAACTATTCCTGGATATCCGGTATCATGTGGAAATTTACTATGAGCATCATTTTGGCATCATCGGAATCAATGACACGATGCACATTGATGAGATCGCCATGTACTGACAGGAGGGTAAATGTTTAAGAATATATATCCATTGTTTGAACGGAAACGGATCTTAAAGAAGGAGATGCTTGAGAACCTGCGGGATTATCCAAGAAATTTGTTTGAAATCATGTATGAAGACTATGCAGATGGAATACTGGCAGGATGCCGGATAGAAGCGAGAAGAGAGGAATTGGTGATTTTGCCTGGAATTTTGTATCATCATCACATTCCATATTTTCTGGAAGAAGCATGCCATGTCCCCTATCAGTCAACGGGTACGGTTCAGTATTTGAAAGTACATTTCGCTGATAAAACATCAGGAGCAGGGCAGGAAGAATACTTGTCACAGATCGTACTTGATGAAAGGAAACCGGAGGAAAGCTGCGAGATGGAGCTGGCACGCTTCAAACTCCAGGAAGGAGCCAGGCTACGGGTTGAGTATGTAGATTTCTTCGATTACAGCACAGAGTTTGATACGGTGCATATTATCCATAGGCCTTATGCGTCACCGGGAAAGAGCAGCATTGCGCCAGAGATTGTGAAGGCGTTTGCAAAAGCCCTGATGGGGTATCCGGTGCAAAGCCCGTGGGATTATGTATTCTGTATGGATGCATTAAGGGAACGGACGCTGCCCTATGAAGAAATCAGCGCCTATTTAAATGTCAGAGGGAAGGCACAGAAGGCATGTTACCAGAACTGGGAGATCTATGAAAGCCTGAAGCAGATCCTGCTGGAAGCGTCAGGAAAAGAGCAGGCTGGCAGGCAGATGGAGCGGAAAGAAAAGAAGCTGCTGTTGATGTAAGAAAATGCTGGAGGTACGTCATGGAAATAGACCGTTTGATTGCCCTTTTTGAGAGGGAGCAAAAAAATGCAGAAGAGATGGAGAAGATAAGGGAGATGCGGGCAGCTGCTGATCCCAGAAAACGGATCTCCTACACAGTAGAGGAACTGGCGAAGGGAATCAAAGGCGGGAAATTGTATCTGTATACACTGAAATTGCATTTTGAACCGAGAGAGATCCTTGGAGGGAGAATCCGCATCCCTTTTATCCAGAACTGTTTTGATATTATGGAGGAAATGCAGTACCATGAACTTTGCATCAGCCAGAAGCGCAAAATCAGCTTGCTGTCAGCCTGTGCACCCAGCGGGGAGCCGGGGGATTTTCAAACATGGGCAGAGAAGGTAAAGGACGGTGTGGAGCTGTCTGGACTGAAACTAAAAAACCTGCAGTTCCGGTCGGCAGGATTGATTGACTATATGATCTATGAAGTAGCATCTGCGGAAGGACTTATCTATAATATTCATTTCCGTTTTTGGAAAGATGCATGTATATATACCGGGGTATGGAACTGTATGGAAGAAGAAAAAGATGGCTGGGGACGTTTGCTGGAAGCGATGTTCCATGTTATGGGGGAAATGAACTGCCAGGAAGGAGGGGGCCATGGAATCGAATAGTATGCAGGAGGCCATTACCTATACGGAACTGACTCTGGCATTTGGAGATATAACTGCAAGGGTTATGAAGTTGGACATACGGGAGATGCCAAACCGTCATGGAGAACTTTATGCAGAAGCGGAAGCAGAAGCAGAATCAAAGGAAGTAATCCTTCATGAAGGAAACGGAACCGTTTCTTTGAATTATAGAAAAAAAGGAAATCCGATTCCTGTTTTTCAAGGTCTGATTACCAGACTGGAGGTGAAAGCGCTGGGGGATACCTATTATGTAGCGCTTCATGCAAAGACATTCAGCTTCTTGATGGATCTGCAGAAGAATACATTTGCCTATCAGGATCCAGGTATGTCCTTTCATCAGCTGATCCATCAGTTGATATCGGCTTTTCCAGACGGGCAGGCGCTGGTAAGGGTATCTGACCAGCCAGTAGGACAAGTGGAGTTTCAATATCAGGAATCTTCCTGGGAATTTATAAAACGGCTTGCTTCTCAGAAAAACTGTTTTGTATATGCAGACAGCGCCATGCCGTCTCTCTGTCTCTTTGTGGGCCTGCCAGGGAGAAAAGAGGATGTGGCATGGGACGCCTTTCCTTACACCAGCCAGAGAGATATGATTCTGCCGGAGATAAAGGACATGCCAATGGGCATAGTTTCTTACCGGATAGAAACATATGATATCGTTCCGCTTGGGACGGAAGTCCTCTTTCATGGACGGGCTCTTGCAGCAGCCGGTATCAGGCGATATTTAAAAAATGGTTTGTTGATCAATGAATATGAGCTATGTTCTGCGGATGGGCAGAACAGGCGGGAATATTACAATCCTCTGCTATGCGGAGTCTCTGTTTATGGGACAGTGGTGGATGTAAAGAGAAATAAGGTATGTGTGCAGCTGGAAACAGATGCGCTGCCTTCATACCAGACGCCGTATTATTATCCTTTTTCAACCGTAGCGGCATCTCCCGACGGAAGCGGCTGGTACTGTATGCCAAAGACAGGGGACCCAGTACGCATCTTTTTTCCCACCAGCAACGAACGGGAAGGGTATGCCATTGCAAATGTACAGGGAGAATCTTCGCCTTCAGCTGGAAGCCCAATAGGGAATCCTGAATTGAAGGATATTACAACACCAGATGGGAAAACGGTACAGTTTATCAGCAATGGGATCTTATTATCTGTAAACGATAAGGCAGGGACAGTAACCCTGACCAATGATGGGAAAGCAAAGGTAGAGTCCAGGCAAGGCATATCTATCCATGCCGCAGAGGAAATCCGAATGGAAACACAAGGGGAAACCGAACTGAGTGCAGAGGAAGAGATCCAGATAAACTGCGTTGGGGGAGGCAGTATTTCTATCAAAGGGAATACCATAACGGTAGACGCGGCAGTGATTGAGAACAATTAAAATCAGGGAGGTTCATATGGCATATAGTTTACATGACCTGAAGGTGATCGGTATGGAAACAGCAGAGATTTTAAGCTGCCGGATTGAAGGAAAAACTGGAGAGCATACCAGCCTGTCTTTAAGGACTTATGTGGAAAATGAAGAAACGATCGTCTATGAAATGCTTTACTGCCAGCCTCTGGAGGTGCACGCCAGAGGGGAAGCGGGTGAGGAAGTTCTTTTTTGCGGAGTGGTATCCAATGTCCAGATACATCATCTGGCGGATGTCAGTATTCTGGAAATCGAGGGAAAGAGCGCCAGCTGGCTGATGGATATTACGAAAAAATCACGTTCATTTCAGAATCAGCAGATGCGTTATGCGGAATTGGTGGCTGAGGTACTGAAGGATTATCCAGGCAGCAATATGGTGTATGCGGCACAGGATGCTCCCACTGGAAGCCTGATCCTCCAGTATGAGGAAACAGACTGGACATTTTTAAAGCGGGTAATGTCGAAGATTGGGGCAACCGTAACGCCTGAAAGCCGCCATAGGGGGATAGCCATATATGCGGGAATCCCTGCGTTGGAGGGACGGGAAATTTCATATCAGATTAAAACTATGGAAAAGGATATGGATACCTACTATTACCTAAAGGCAAATGGACGCCAGGTGCAAGCTGTGGATTTTACGCGGTACATGATTTCTTCCAGGGAGCTTCTCGGAATTTTTGAACAAGTGGCAGTTGAAGGTGTATGTTTGACGGTGGATTCGTTCCAATACCTCTTTGAAGGGGAGGGAATAGAGGGAATCTATACGCTTCAGATGGCAAGAGGACTTATAAAGGCAGAACTCTACCCTATGCAGTTGATTGGGGCAGCGCTTATGGGGAAGGTGGTAAATGTGTCGGGAGACCGGATTCAGGCAGCGCTTGAGATTGATGGAGGAGTCGCGTGCAGAGCTGCATTCTGGTTTCCCTATTCCACTATGTCAGCATCACCAAATGGGAGTGGATGGTATTGTATGCCGGAGATAGGGGATGATGTGAGGATCTACTTCCCATCCAAACATGAAACGGAAGCAATCGCATTGAGCGCTGTAAGCGGATATGAAAGTCCAGAAAGCGGTGATGACTGTATGGGAGATCCCAACAGTCGGTATTTGCGTACCAAGTCAGGGCAGGAACTGGCACTGGCCCCAGGACATATGAAACTGTCCTGCGCAGGCGGAAAGGCAGCCCTGATGGTCAAGTCTGACGGAAGTATATCCATTACTGCAGCAAATTCCGTTCATTTAACAGCGGAGGAAAAAATAGTTCTCCATGCAAAGGAAAAAATGATCCTCCATGCCCAGGATAGGATCGAGCTGCAGAGTACGGAGGGAGGCTCGATTAGCCTGGCAGACAGTAAGGCGGTATTTCATGGAACGACAGTCAACCTGGATTGACGGAGAGGAGAAGTATGGACCGGGAAACAGCATTAAGAGAATTTCAGAGCGTCACAGCAGACAGGCGGGAAAGCTATCGGATGCAGATTGCCCTTTGCCTGGCAAAGCATAAGGAAGAACTGGAAGAAGTGATACATGAGGCATCCAGAAAGCTGGGGCAGCAGATGAAGGCATTAAAAAAAGAATATGTCAGCTTTTTGTATGGCTCTGTCTTAAAGTCGGATGTGATCCAGAATAAGTACCGTTTTTATTTCCACGCCATGACCTTGCAGTGGTATCTGGATGACGAGCCGGCTGAGGCTTATGTGGATGCAGATACAATTTTAAGACCTTTTGTGGAGCTTCGTGAAAACCTTACGGATGAAGTGAAAAAATACAATGGAAAAGTAAACCAGTATGACATTTGGAAGCTTCTGTTTGAGGAACTTTCCTACCTGGATGCAGTGATTGCCGGCATTCTCCGTTATCAGCTGCAGGACTGGGAGAGGAAGGAAATCTTTTCGGATCTGACCCTGTCTCCGTATTGGATTTTTAAATGGGGGGAATACCGGGGGCAGACACAGTTTGTCCTGGCGACAGATCGTGTTCCAAAGGAAAAAGGGATATGGGAAGAGGAAATCCGGAAGGCAAAACAGGACAAGGAGGCGCTTGTTTTCAGCTATTGGTATCAAGGTGAGTATGAAAAAAGCCGCCTCCATAAGCTGGATATGCGGTTCAGCGTGTTTGAGCAGTGCAGGCTTACCGGGATTTGCCTGGAACAGTGCAATATGGAGGGCTGCCGTTTTCCGGACAGCAGAATTTCCTGCGCCAGTTTTGAGGGCAGTAATCTTACAGGGGCAGATTTTACCCGCTGCGAACTGGAACAAGTGTCTTTTACAGGAACGGAGTTGACAGGAACAAAATTCCGATCAGAACAGGTTCCGTTTTTGAACCTGACACCGGATCAGCTTCAGGACGCTATACTGGTCAGGGAGGAAACTGCATGAGATATTTTTTTATCACACAAGACACAGGACTGCCGCATTCGATCCAGTATCGGGATTTTGACATAAAAGGAGGGCGTCATCTGTTTCTGAAAGCAGATCAGGAAAGATTGAATGAGATGACAGTTTTATACCTGGACGGAAAGGGAGAAGAAGCCAGACCGGATTTTATCCAGAGACCGGTCACTATGTTTTCCGAAAGGCTTCAGGATATTCTGGAGGCATATGAGCCGGAACTGATTTTTAAGGATGTACTTCTGATTCACAAAGAGAAGGAACTCCAGTACCGCTATGTACATACTCTCATGGATCAGTTGGAAGCGATTAGCCAGAATTCAGAATTTTATCCCAATGGGATGGAAAAGCGGCTGATTTTGGATGGCAGGAAAGCAGCAGGGCATCATCTGTTTTTGCTGGAGAACAGCCGGCGAAGGGATCCTCTGGTCAGTTTGCCCCTGGCAGAGAGCCTGCTTCGCAGGAACTGTATAGGAATCCGCTTGGAGGAGGTGGAGGTGGAATAGATGGGAGAACAGGAATTATTTGCCCTGGAGGAAGCGTCCGGCAGGGCAAACCAGGCATTTATGGAGAGCTATGGCGCGCTGCAGCAGGCCAGTGATCGGTCGGTAGCAGCGAAAGAGGCGTATCAGAGTGCGCTGAATGAGATGGAGAACGGATACAACCAGATACCGACAAAGGAACAGCAGGAAAATCTCCGGAAAGCCAGGGAGGAGCTAACAGCGGCAGAGGAAGCGCAGAAGGCGGCCGAAGGGAAATACGAAGAAACGGCGCAGGCGGCACAGGAAGCCTCTGACGCTGTACAGGCAAAAAAAGAAGCACTACGGGCGTCCAGGGCCACGGACACCACCTATGTTGTCCATGGAGCGCGGATGGAATGTAGCTGCGGCATGCGGGAGAGCTATCTTTTGTTGGAACATAGCCATGGGGTGCTGACCAGAGGGATTCCCCAGATGACCGTCAAGGATTTCCGGTTAAATGAGAATATCATTAATTTTGGAGGCTGCACCAGCACAGAAAATCCATCTACGCAGGAAGCAGCTCAAAAAGCGGTTCAGGCGGCAAATCAGGCAATCCAGGAAGAAAAGAAGAATGAGGGCTTTCTGGGAAAGGTAGTCAGTTGCTTCGCAGGAGACGGTAAAATGGATACAAAGCAGATTGATGACAGTGTGATTTCCCAGTGCATGGGGGAATGCATCGCAAAATTTGCTGCGAAAGAGGGATGGAGAAAGGGTCATGAGAAGGTGACGGTTAATGGGGACGCCCCGCTTCTGCGTCGATGTGAACTGGATTGTATCTATGGAGGACGAATTACGATTTTAATATCCGGGCAGCCGGAGTAAGGTGAGTGCTTATGAAGATAACATATCAGGGATTAACGATCAGCATCCCGTTTGACGGGGTGATCCAGGTGGAGGATTTCTCATTTGATGCGGCATTTAACTGTCATGGAAGGGTCTTTTTGCGTTTGCTGGCAGAGGAAGAAAAAATTCAAGGATCGATCCATGCCCTTCAGGATGGGGCAAACGTGGAGGTCTATGAAAACAGCCAGCTGTTTGCCGGAAGGATTCTGCGGGCAGAGATGGAAACGGTCCGGGGGCTGTATTATCTAAAGCTGGAAGCGTGTTCCTATACGATGGACTGGCAGCGTGTTCCTGTGAGCCGGAGTTTTTTGAACCTGGATGCCACCTATGAGCAGGTGATGCAAAAAGTGCTGGAGGATCAGGAGCGGGCGCAGATCAAAGACTGCCTGACAAACGGAAGGGTAATCCCGGACTTCCTTTTGCAGTATGAGGAATCCGACTGGGATTTTCTGATCCGGCTGGCCAGTCAGTTCCAGAGCTTCCTTGTCCCTGATTGCAGTGCGGATCATGGACGGGCTTATTTTGGGATTCCCCCGTATGAAGATGATTTTAACTTCAGCGAGGAAGAATATGAAACCATAAAGGATGTGGAGACCTATCATAAAGTTAATACGGACGGAGAACTGCTTCCACAGGAGATCATCAAATGGAACGTAAAAACAGGACATTCCTTCCATCTGGCTCAAAGGGGGACGTTTCGGGGACTCCGCTGCATGGTAACGGCGATCCGATATAGGGTGATTGCCGGAGAACTGTGCCGGTATTATGAACTAAGCCGTGAACAAGGAGTCCGATGCACACGGATGAAAAATGGCCATATCAACGGCATGAGCATCCCGGCTACGGTAAAGGAGCGTTCCGGCAACTGTGTGCGGGTGCATTTCCACATCGATCCGGTCTATGAGGCAGCGCCGAATCAGCGGTATTTTACGTTTGCCATCGAAAGCAGTTTTATTTACTGCATGCCGGAGGTTGGCAGCCAGGTGCATATTTACTTTCCTACCGATGAAGAAAAGGACGCGGTTGCGGTGCATGCAATCCGGACATCCGCCCCAGGGAAAGGAGGGACAGGGGGAGGCTATGCACAGAACCCCGATTATAAATCCTTTTCCAATGTAACAGGCGCACACCTTCTTCTGGCGCCTAAAGCTGCCCGGATATCGGCGGAAGAAGCTGCCGTGACAAGCGTCTGCCTGGATGGAGAGGGGAACGCATATATTCAGGGGAAGGAGATCCAGCTCCAGGCGGAGAAAGGCCTTTCTATGGGAGAATCCGCATCAGAGGAAGGGGGTCCGGCAAAGTCGATCTCAGTGATCAGTAAATCCATTTCCGCAAAATCCGGGGACTCTGGCATGGAGTTGTCGGAAGAAACGAAGATCCTGGCGGCCTTTGTCAAGCTGGAGGCCGCCGAGGGTCCAATGCCGGAGGGGATGGCATCGTCCTCAGAACTGATCGGGCAGATCACAGCCAACGACGCCGCGGATCGTGCATCTGTCAACAATGGCGTAAGCAGCCAGCTGGTAGAGAAATACCAGGAGGGAAAGACGAAGATCTTAAGCGGGGCGGCAAGGATTCTGACAACCGTAGCTACGGTTGGAGTAGCGGTCGCCCTGACGGTGGCTACCGGCGGAGCCGGGGCTTTGGTGGCCGGAACGATGATCGCTACCGGAGTGCTGGGAACGGCCAATATCGCCTTTGCTGCTGCGGATATCGCAGAAGGCTCCCAGGATGTCCGCAGCAGCCAGAGCGGCAACTTGAACGAGTCCTTTAATTTCATCAGGGACACGGCTGTGGAGGCCGTGTTCGGGGAGCATAAACAGCAGGTTTATAATTTCCTGAAAGCTGGCACTGAGATTGCCTTCGGCGTGGTAGCGGGAGCGGCGATCGGAAACGCAGGCATGATAAAGACAGGCGGACAGCTTGTCTGCGGCAGCCAGAAAGTAAAGAACCTCAAGGCAGCGGTACAAATAGGAGGCAATGTTGTAAACCAGGCACTGAACGACCTTGCGTATACAGGGAAGGTTGATGTAAAAGGCCTGGCATTCAATACGCTGCTTGGTCTGGGGCAGGGATATGCAGGCACAGCGGCAACCGGCAGAATCATGAATCAGCTTGGGCTGGGTGGAAATAACTCATTTGTTGCAAAAGGCACCCAGGCGGTTGTAGGGACGCTGGTGGACACTGGTATGGACTGGGGGGCCAGCAGCCTGGCAGGGAGGGAGTTTGACCCCTGGCAGAGCCTGGCCCAGAATGGCTTTGCCAACTCCCTTACCGTCAGCGTCAGCGATCCGGTTGATGCGGTATGGGGACATTACCTGGTTCACGCCACCGACTTCGTTCTGGCAAGCCTGCCGGAGCCGGTGCGTCTGGAGCGGAGCTACCGGTCGGGCCGTCATAGAGACTCAGCGATGGGCCGGGGCTGGCTGTTTGCCTATGACAGCAGAATCTATAAGGATACAAACCATTCCGGTCAGGTTCACCTGGATACAGTGACAGGGCATTCCGTATGCTTTAAAAAGCAGGGGGAAGCCTGGGTAAACCAGAGTCCGGGAACCGAACGGTTTTCTCTTTATAAGGAGGAAGGGAGGTTCATTCTGGGGGACGCAGTCTCCCATACCCGCTGCATCTACGGGGAAAAGGGGCGTCTGGAGCAGATCCGGTATCCCAATCAGCTTCAGATGGGCTTATACTATGATGAGGAGGGGCTGAGCCGTATGGTGACGCCCCTGGGAAATAAGCTGGAGATTGTCAGCAGACATGGCCGTATCCTGGAGATCACCGATGAAATAGGCCGGAAAACCCAGTACCGCTATGAGGGAGACCTGCTGACGGACGTCATCCACACGGATGAGGGAGTGACCCACTATGCGTATGACAAAGGCGGCTATATCACTTCGGAAACCAACCAGAACGGCATCCGCTATCTGGAGAACGAATATGACGCCAAAGGGCGGATCATCCGTCAGACCTTTGAAAGCGGCGCATGCCAGACCTTCCGCTATGATGACAGGAAGTGCCAAAATACGGTTACCTATAGCGAGAATGGAACGACCGAACGATACGAATACGGCGCTGCCATGCTTCCGGAGCGGATCACCTATGAGGACGGGACCAGCACGGTGTACCGTTATTCTGCACAGAACCTCCTTATCAGCCAGACCAGCCGGACGGGTGCACAGACCCGCTGGGAGTACGACAGCCTTGGCAGGCGGATCAAAGAGACCGATCCCGAAGGGCTGACAACCCACTATGCGTATGACCACAGAGGGGATCTGATAAGAACCTGGGATACGGACGGAAGGGAAACCCGCACCGAATATGACAGCAGGCATAACCCTGTCCGAATCAGGGAACGGATCAGCGGCAGCCAGTGGAGGGAGAGGGCGTACCGGTACGATGGGCTGGGACGCAGGATCTTAGAGACAGACGGCAACGGGAACGAAACGGTCTTCCAGTATGAGGAAAAGGGCGCCCATCCAAGTCGTGTAATCACGCCAAAGGGCGAGGAGACAAGGTATGAATACGACAGGGCCGGACGCAGGCTTTCCATCCAGAACGCCTGCGGGACAGTCCAGTTAGGCTATAATTCCAGAAACTTCGTAACAAGAAGGACAGACGGAGAGGGAAATACCAGCCGGTGGTTCTATGACCGCATGGGGAACATGACGGCCTATTACCCGGCCAAGCGGTGGAACCGCAACGAGCCGGGCTATGAATACCGCTATGACTTCTTAGAGCGGGTGGTGGATACCATAAGCCCGGAGCAGAAGCATCAGCGGGTATTCCGAAATTTCGAGGGAGGGATCACCCGGCGGATCCATCCGGAGGGCTATGCAGAAAAAGGGAGCCTGGGAGAAGGAACCCGGTATGAGTATGACAAGGACGGAAACGCCATCCGGATCTATTATGCAGACGGCGGCGTCGAACGCCGCTTTTACGATGCGGACGGACATATGCTGCGTCAGATCCTGCCGGAACACTACGATCAGCAGGCGGATCAGGGACCGGGGTATACCTATGCCTATGACCGGATGGGAAGGCTGACAAGGGTGACGGACCCGGATGGGAAGCTGCTGCGCCAGTATGCCTACAACGGACAT
>ERZ773217.555-NODE-555-length-35966-cov-6.484587_pt1 | contig 35966 bp, 34 predicted proteins | sample MGYA00580995_ERZ773217 | MGnify/ENA primary metagenome ERZ773217 (study PRJEB29015, sample SAMEA2737772) | human gut metagenome | biome: human gut; feature: human-associated habitat; material: faeces | place: China | collected 2012 ...
CTATGACGACACATGCCGCAAACCCTTGATTTTACTGGGTTTCTGGGATTTTCCCCTTCGGCCATATATAAGATTATCAACTCTTTTTCGAGTTGTCAATCTACAGATTTTTTTACTTTGGTAACATTAGAACGTTCCCCAAATTGGGGAATGCTTTGTTGTCACCTTTAGCATTATTCAGAATAGATTCGAACTGAAAGTTGTTTTTTATTTTTTCCCTTTGGGGAATGCCTCGGCTTTCTCTTAGGAGGCACTTGTTATATCCATTTAACTAAGGGAACTCAATTTGAGAAGAAATCTTCCGATTTCTTCTCATCTTTTATATTATACCGAAATTAATGCGACCTTGCAACCATATATTACCTTTAAATCGCCTTCTGATTTCTGGTTCTCCCATTACGCTTTTCTTTGGCACACAGACATCAAATACCAACTCATTTACTTCCAACGTAAATATATATAATTCCTCATTTGTATAAAAATTATGTATCTCTTTTATGTCCAAAATTGTTCCCATAATGGAATATCTGTCACATTCTACACCATATGGCATAAAATATGTGTCTACAATACTAAATACATCTTCTGTAATTAGTCTCTTAGATACTTGAGAATAAATATCAATATCATCTAATGTAAGACTCTCAATCGCCTGTTGGTCACCACTTTTAGCGGCGCTCATCAACATCATTCTATTTCTCGCATCTTCCTGACTTTTCTGCTCCTGAAACTCATCTTTCTGAATAGGGAACAAAATTGTTCCGCCTTCCGCAAGTGCGGATAGCGTAACGGAAACAGAATTTTTCTTAATATGTCCGAGCCTTTTCTCTCTTCTATATTCCGCCATATTCTGCAAATGAAAAATAAGACTGACTCCCACTTTCATTTCCTCGCAGACTCCGGCATACATTTCTCTTTCCATACGCTTCTCTAATATAACGTCGGAATAAGTGGTTACTCCCGTTCCTTCAAAATACGGGAAGTAATACTCTCTTTCAAAGTTTCCTTCTTCATTTAGTTCTCCACAGATTGTTATTCCTATGTTATCCCCAAATTCCTTTTTTCTCTCAGAATAATCCACATTTTCTTCCACAGTAATTGTCTGCTGGGCAGAAAAGTCTTTTTCTATATCCGACAATATTTCTTTCAATTCTTTTTTTGTTTTTAAATCTGAAAATCCGATTGCTTTTAAAAATTCGTGCACCTTATTTCCACCTTTGTATTATCTGATTTCTGCTTTTCCACCCATGTATGGTCTCAGCGCTTCCGGAATTTTTACACTTCCATCTGCCTGTAAGTTATTTTCCAAAAATGCAATTAACATTCTAGGTGGAGCAACTACCGTATTATTCAATGTGTGGGCAAAATATTTTCCGTCTTTTCCTTTTACACGGATACCAAGTCTTCTCGCCTGTGCATCTCCAAGATTTGAACAACTTCCCACTTCAAAATATTTTTGCTGTCTTGGTGACCACGCTTCTACATCTACAGATTTTACTTTTAAATCTGCCAAATCACCTGAACAACATTCCAATGTACGAACAGGAATATCAAGGGAACGGAATAAATCTACTGTGTTTTTCCACATTTTCTCATACCATTCCATACTTTCTTCCGGCTTACAAACAACAATCATTTCCTGCTTTTCAAACTGATGAATTCTATATACTCCACGTTCCTCAATACCGTGTGATCCTTTTTCTTTACGGAAGCATGGTGAGTAACTTGTCAATGTGTATGGGAGTTTTTCCTCATCGTTCAATGTATCAATGAATTTTCCAATCATGGAATGCTCACTTGTACCGATAAGATATAAATCTTCTCCTTCGATCTTGTACATCATAGAATCCATTTCCGCAAAACTCATTACACCCGTAACAACATTGCTGCGAATCATGTATGGAGGAATACAGTAAGTAAATCCTCTGTCAATCATAAAATCACGTGCATATGAGATAACCGCTGAGTGTAATCTTGCAATATCACCCATTAAATAGTAAAATCCCTGTCCCGCAACTTTTCCGGCTGCTTCCAAGTCAATTCCATTAAATTTGTCCATGATTTCTGTATGATATGGAACTTCAAAATCAGGCACAACCGGTTCACCAAATTTTTCTAATTCTACATTCTCACTGTCATCTTTTCCGATTGGTACTGACGGATCGATGATATTTGGAATTGTCATCATAATTGTTTTGATTTTTTCTTCTACTTCTTTTTCCTCTGCTGATAACTCTTCTGTTCTTCCTGCATTTTGTGCCACCTGTCTCTTATATTCTTCTGCCTCTTCTTTTTTGCCCTGAGCCATGCATGCACCGATTTTTTTAGAAATCTGATTTTTATTTGCTCTTAACGCTTCTACTTCCTGTTTAATTTCTCTGTTTCTCTTATCTAATTCGATAACCTCATCGACTAAAGGTAATTTTGCGTCCTGAAATTTGTTTTTAATATTCTGTTTTACAATCTCCGGATTACTTCTTAAAAATTTAATATCTAACATACTATCTTCCTCCTTATTTTTCCATTAAACATCTAGCCCGTATGTTTCCTCATAAATTGCTCTTTCTAATGATTCTGCCTCTTCCTCGGCAAGTTCTATATAACTTTCTCCCTTAACAATTTCTTTTATATAGAGATAACAGCCTTCTCTGCTGTGCATCGCATTAATAATATACCCACTGTCATTTCCGTCTAACAGTGTAAGCGCAAAACTTAATTTTCCACCCATTTCATTGAATGCGTCATATTTTACAATTCCTACTTTCTGATAAGAGCCTGCCATTTTCTGGCTTAACTCTTTTACTTCCTGTCTTGTTTTCTTTGTCATAGATGAAATTGTATCTATCTCTTTAAATTTAGACAAAATACTTTTTTCCAATGTTTTTCCGTCTTTTCCACGCATAAAGGAATTATAACTTGCCTTCAACCGATTATATTTCATGTTAATGCCAATAACAAGTACAAACAGCAGTATAATCAACAGCAGCATCACAACCAAAATATAAAACGGATCAATCCCAATACTTTCTAATATCTTACTGTTCATTTTACGCATCTCCTTTTTCTATACTCATAATCAGGTCGTATATGCGTTCAAAATCTTTTTCCGAATAATATTCTATCTCTATTTTTCCTTTACCGTTTGCCTTCTGATTGATGCTGACTTTTGTTCCCATAAGCGATTTCATTCTTTCTTCGCTGTCTCTGTAAATGAAATCATTTTCCACAATTTTTTTCTTTTTTTCCTTTTTAGGATTTTTTAATTCTTTAATTAATTTTTCTGTCTCACGCACACTTAACTTTTCATCAAAAATTTTGTTTGCAAGAATATATTGTTGTTCTTCGTCATCAATGGCAAGTAACGCTCTTGCATGACCGGTGGAAATCATATCGTCAATAATCATCTGCTGTACTTTTTCATTTAACTTGAGCAGACGCATAGAGTTCGTCACTGCTGTTCTGCTTTTGGAAACTCTCTCCGCCACTTCGTCCTGTTTCAGTGAAAATTCCGTCAGCAGCCTTTTAAATGCCATCGCCTCTTCAATTGGATTTAAGTTTTCTCTCTGAATATTTTCAATCAGAGCAATTTCCACCATTTCCTGCTCTGTATACTTTCTTACAATAACAGGAACTTCTTTTATTCCTGCAAGTTTTGCCGCTCTCCAGCGTCTTTCCCCTGCAATAATTTCATAAAAATCATCTTTCTTTTGTACAAGTAACGGTTGTAATACACCGTATTGTTTAATCGAGTCTGCCAACTCTAAGAGAGAGTCTTCCTCAAACATTCTTCTTGGCTGTTCCCGGTTCGGCTCGATTAATGATAGTTTTATCATCTGTTCTCCTGCTTTGGCAGGCTTTTCCTGTTTTGTTTTTGTTTCTTTCTTCTCAGGAATCAGGCTGTCCAGTCCTTTTCCCAAACCACCACGTTTTACCGCCATTATTCTTCTCCTTTATTAATTACCTCTTCTGCTAACAACATATAACTTTCTGCACCTGCTGATTTCGGGTCATACAAATTGATTGGTAATCCATGACTTGGTGCTTCTGCTAAACGTATATTTCTTGGAATAATTGTTTTATAGATTGCTTTATTCAGATTTTCTTTTACATTTTCCACGACTTGAAGGGATAAGTTTGTTCTGGCATCATACATTGTAAAGACAACGCCTTCCATTTCCAATTTAGGATTTAACCGTTCTTTTACTAAATCTATTGTATGTATCAATTGACTCAAACCCTCAAGTGCATAATACTCACATTGAATTGGAACAAGAACTGTATCTGCTGTCGTCATCGCATTAATTGTCAGCATGCTCAACGACGGAGGACAATCAATAATAATAAAATCATACATTTCCTTTACTGTGTCCACCGCATCTCTAATAATATATTCTTTATTGTCTACTCCTATCAACTCAATTTCTGCCGCTGATAAGTCAATATTTGTCGGCAAAACGTCCAAATTTTCCAAAGTATCCTTGCAGATAACTTTTTCAATTTCAGTTTCACCAATAATCAAATCATATACAGTATATTCCACATTGTCTTTATCTATTCCCAATCCACTGGTCATATTCCCCTGTGGATCCATGTCTATTGCTAAAACTTTTTTTCCTAAAGCACTCAAACAAGCGGACAAATTAATAGATGTCGTTGTTTTTCCAACTCCACCTTTCTGATTAGCAATCGCTATTATTCTTCCCATTGTATAGTCCCCTTTCTATCACTTTCCAATTATAACATTTTTTTATTTTTAAATCTACAATGTTTCACGTGAAACATTATTATTTTTTAATATTTTTATAGAAAATGTTTCACGTGAAACATTTTCTTCCCTTGTCTTTTATTCTGTAGTATAATAAAAGTAAAAAGGCTAGGGGTGATTTTATGAACTGGAAGAAAAAAATAATGAACTGTGCCTTGTTTATAGGTATAACTACATTTGTTATGTTTATTATCAATAAACTGATTTATTTTATCTCTACTGTTGAAAATGTCTTAGACAAAATTAAAGGAAATTATTATGAATGGCGTTTCGGCAAGATATTTTATACAAAACATGGAACCGGAAAACCCGTTCTGCTTATTCATGATACTACTTCCATGGGTTCGGGGTATGAGTGGAATAAAATTGTAAAACAGTTATCCAAAACAAATACCGTTTACACAATAGATTTGCTCGGCTGTGGCCGTTCAGAAAAACCAAATATCACATATACTAATTATTTATATGTACAACTAATTTCTGATTTCATCAAGCAGGTGATTGGCAAAAAGACAGACGTAGTTTCAAGCGGCTTATCTTCTTCTTTTGTTTTAATGGCATGTCATATGGACAATAATATTATCAACAAAGTTGTTATGGTTGCCCCTCATTCCTTTACGTCATTAAACAAATCACCAAACAGAAACAGTAAAGCATTAAAAATACTTTTAAATACACATATTGTCGGTACTTTAGTTTACAATCTTATTTTCACACGCAAAAACATTACTTCTTTATTAGAAAACGAATATTATTACAACAATAATAAAGTATCTGAGGAACTGATTCAGAATTATTATGAATCTGCTCACACTTGCAATTCCGCATCAAAATATGTTTTTGCAAGTATAAAAGGTCGCTACTTAAATGCAAACGTATTAAATGCATTACAATCTTTGAATAACAGCATTTTTGTTATTTCCGGTGACGAACATATAGATGAATGTAAATGTATTGGAAAACAGTATCAGGAGAAACTTCCTTCCATAGAAGTTGTACATATTCAAAAATCTTTACTTGCCCCTCACATTGAACAGGCAGAATTATTTACAGAACAATTACAAATTTTACTGGAAACAGAATAACAAAAGAGCCACTTTATAAAAGTGGCTCTTTTGCCGGTAATCCGGCTTTTCTTGGGTATTTTTTACTTGTATTCTGTATCTTTTCAATTTTTACAAAGGAACGTCCGATATCTGTTCCGGGTAAGCGGAATTTAACTACTTCCGACAATTTGCCTCCCAGAATGTGAATGGCTTTCTTCGATGTTTCGACTTCTTCATCAATTTCTCCCGACTTGTATGGAATAAACATTCCTCCCACATTCACATATGGAATACAATACTCTGACAGAGTGGACAGATTTGCCACGGCACGTGAAACACAGAGATCAAATTGCTCTCTATACTCCTTTTGCTTCGCATAATCTTCCGCTCTTCCGTGAATTGCTCTTATTCCTGTCAATCCCAGTTGTTCAATCACTTCATTTAAAAATTTTACTCTTTTATTTAATGAATCCAAAAGAACAATTTCTAAATGAGGAAATGCTATTTTTAACGGTATTCCCGGAAAACCTGCTCCGGTTCCCACATCTATCACCGTTTTCACTTTAGATAAATCTACCGCCTTTATGAGAGATACGCTGTCCACAAAATGTTTTTCATTCACTTCCTCATACTCTGTAATTCCCGTTAAATTCATAAACGAGTTCCATTCCACAAGTATTTCATAGAACTGATGAAACTGTTCTTTTTGCGTATCATTTAGTACTATACCCAAATGTGCTAATTTTTCTTCAAATATTTTGCTCATCTTATCTTCCCCACTGTTCCATATATACGAGAAGTACGGAAATATCTGCAGGCGAAACACCCGAAATTCTCGATGCCTGTCCTATGGAAATAGGACGATACTGTTTTAATTTCTGCACCGCCTCAATTCTTAGACTCTTCACATCATCATAATCAATTTCGTCCGGTATTCTTTTCGTTTCTAACTTTTTAAACTGCTCTACCTGCTTCATCTGCCGTGTAATATATCCTTCATATTTAATGCTGATATTTACCTGCTCAATCACTTCATCACTTAATTTTTCTCTTTTTACATCAATAGGTGCAAGCGCCTCATAATTTAATTCCGGTCTTCTAATTAATTCTGCCAAAGTTGTCCCCGAGTTAAGCGGTGTACTTCCGTACTTTTCCAAAACTTCCTGTACTTTTCCATTTGCTCCTATATTTGTATGTTTCACTCTCTCGACTTCTTGCTCAATCTGTCTCTCTTTTTCTTTTAAATGAGAATACCTATCATTTGAAATTAGCCCCACTTTGTAACCTATTTCCGTTAATCTTTGATCCGCATTATCCTGACGTAACAGTAAACGATATTCCGCGCGGGAAGTCATCATACGGTAAGGTTCATGGCTTTCTTTTGTTACCAAATCATCAATTAAAACACCGATATACCCCTCTGAGCGGTCTATAACAATCTGTTCCCGTCCAAGAAGTTTTAACGCCGCATTGATTCCTGCAATCAGTCCCTGTGCCGCCGCTTCCTCATATCCTGAACTTCCATTAAACTGTCCTCCGCTGTAGAGTCCTTCGATTTTCTTAAACTCCAATGTAGGGTAAAGTTGTCTTGCATCTATACAGTCATACTCTATGGCATAGGCATTTCGCATTATACGCGCATTTTCCAGCCCCGGAACACTTCTGTACATCTCATATTGCACATCTTCCGGAAGAGAACTTGACATTCCACCGATATACATCTCATTTGTATCAAACCCTTCCGGCTCGATAAATACCTGATGTCTGTTTTTGTCCGCGAATTTAACAACTTTGTCCTCTATAGACGGACAATATCGAGGTCCCGTTCCCTCAATCATTCCCGAAAATAACGGTGATCGGTCCAAATTTTGACGAATAATTTCGTGCGTTTTTTCATTTGTATATGTGAGCCAGCATGAAGCCTGCTCAATCTGTACGTCCTCCGGATTTGTTGTGAATGAAAACGGAACAACTCTCTCATCGCCAAACTGCTCTTCCATTTTACTAAAATCAATAGAGTTTTTATCAATTCTCGCAGGTGTTCCGGTCTTAAAGCGGTACATTTCGATTCCCAGACGTTTCAGGGAATCTGTCAGGTAATTTGCCGCCTGCAGGCCGTCCGGACCTGTTTCGTTGCTGATTTCTCCGTAAATACATCTCGATTTTAAGTATGTCCCGGTACATAAAATAACCGCTTTACAGTGGTATACCGCACCTGAATAGGTCTGCACTCCCGTTATCTTTCCGTCCTCCACTAAAATATCGGTCACTTCCGCCTGTTTTAATTCCAGATTTTCCTGATTTTCCAACACACATCGCATCGTTTTGCTATACTGTGCCTTATCTGCCTGCGCTCTTAAGGAATGCACGGCAGGCCCTTTTGACTTATTTAACATTTTAGACTGTATGAAAGTTTTATCAATTACTTTCCCCATTTCTCCGCCTAAAGCGTCAATTTCTCTTACTAAATGTCCCTTTGATGTTCCGCCTATATTTGGATTGCAGGGCATTAGGGCAACGCTGTTTATACTGACCGTAAATACAATTGTCTTCAGTCCCAATCTTGCCGTTGCAAGTCCTGCTTCACAGCCTGCATGTCCCGCGCCAATTACGACAACATCATATTCATCTTTATTTTCCCATACAGAATTTGCTGAATATTTCATTTACCAAATCTTCTCCTATCGTTTCTCCCGTAATACTTCCGAGTGATTCATACGCGTCCAACAAATCAATCGAATAGAAATCTTCGGGCATTCCATTTTCTATGCTGATTAGCACTTTTTCCAGACTTTCAGCCGCATCTTGCAACGCTGTTTTATGTCTGATATTTGTAATATACACTTCGTCATTGAAAGAAATATCGCCGTGGAAAAACATCTCTTTTAATGTTTCTTCCAGTTCTTTTATCCCCTGTTCTTCTTTTGCAGAGATGACGATCATCGGTTTGTTCAGTTTTTCCTGCAGTTCTTCTTTCGTCACAACCATATCCAAATCGGATTTATTTAACAAAACAATCGCCTGCTTGTCCCTAATCATCTCAATGATTTCCTCATCATTATCATCTAGAGGTCTGGAGGCGTCAGCCACATAAATAATCAAATCCGCTTCATTTGCATGGTTTTTGGCTTTATCTACTCCAATCTTCTCCACAACGTCTTTTGTTTCCCGTATTCCTGCCGTGTCCATAATGTTAAGACTTACGCCTTGGAGTTGAATATTTTCTTCCAAAACGTCTCTTGTCGTCCCCTCTATATCCGTGACAATGGCGCGTTCTTCGCCTACAAGAACATTCAATAAGGAGGATTTTCCGGCGTTTGGTTTACCGACAATAACCGTCTTTATTCCTTCCTTAATTATTCTACCATTATCTGCACTTATCAGCAACCGCCTGATTTCTTCCAGTAGGTTATCCACAACTTTCTTTAATGTTTCCCCATAACCGTCTACACTTATATGCTCCGGATCATCTAATGCCGTTTCAATAAATGCTGTGTGATATAAAATCTCTTCCCGAATTTCACCGATTTTTTTCTGTACTGAACCTTTTAACTGGCTCACAGAACTTTTTAGGGCATATTCATTTTTTGAATCAATAATATCAATAACCGCTTCCGCCTGCGATAAATCCATCTTTCCATTCAAAAATGCTCTCTTTGTAAATTCTCCCGGTTCAGCTGGTCTTGCACCGTATTTTATAACTGTTTCCATAATTTTTTTCACAACATATATTCCGCCGTGACAATCTATTTCTACCGTATCTTCCCCGGTATAACTGTGTGGGGCTTTCATTAACATAACTAATACTTCATCAATGATTTCTTCCCCGTCAGCAATATATCCGTAATGAATTGTGTATGTCTTTTCCTCCGCAAAGTTTTTCTCTTTTTTTCCTCTGAATATCTTCTGAATAATCTCTATCGCTTCTCTTCCGCTGATTCTGACAATACCGATTCCCGCACTGGACATTGCCGTTGCGATTGCTGCAATCGTATCTTTTTTCATAAGAAATCTTCCTTTCAAAAAAGGCAGCCTCTTTATAAAAGATGCCGCCTTTATTCTTAATATCTTCTTGCCAATGTTACAACTACGCGTCTGTATGGTTCTTCACCTTCACTGTGCGTAGATACATATTTGTCACCCTGTAATGCTGAATGAATTACTCTTCTCTCGTAAGGATTCATCGGCTCAAGAGAAATCGGTTTTTTCGTTCTCTTCACTTTATATGCAATATTCTTTGCAAGATTTTCCAATGTTTCTTTTCTTCTCTGACGATAATTTTCCGTGTCTAATTTCACACGAACATATTCTTCCTGTGATTTATTGGCAACACGATTTGTTAAATACTGAAGGGAATCTAATGTCTGTCCTCTTTTTCCGATGAGGATTCCCATATTTTCACCCTTCATATCAATATTTAACGCACCTTCTTCGTCAACCTGAGAAGTAATCTCTACTTCCATTCCCATTGTTTTTAGTACATCATGTAAAAATGTTTCACAAGCCGTTATTGTTGTATTCTCCACTGCTCCAAGTTTATGTTCTTTTGAACGGTGTTCTTCTTCAACTTTCTTCTCAACAAGTTCTTTTTCTTCTCTTATCTCTTGCTTGATTTCTTCTTTAATTTCTTCTACAACAGGTGTTTCAACTTTTCTCCATGCTTTAATGACTGCCTGTTTACTTCCTATTCCAAGAAATCCGGCACTCCCTTTTTCAATTACATCATACTCAACCTGATCGCTTGTCGCACCTAATTGAATAAGAGCTTCTGTAATCGCATCGTCCAATGTTTTTGCCGATACTGTAATTTCATTCATAATGAAACCCCCTTAGTTATTCTCATTAAAATTCTTTACCATGTTTGCTTTAGATGCAAGGCTTCCCGCTTTTGCGTTTTTATTCGCTTCCGCTGCTTTCTTTAAACGTGCTTCTTTTTCTGCATCTGTCATCTTTTTCATGCTTGGCTCCTGAATATTTCTTACATTTCTCTGTGCCATCTCATTGATATTCTTAGCAGAAGCTCCCTTTTTCTCACGTTTCTTCTTAACTTTCTCTACATTCTGTGCAATCAAATCATCTACGGATATTTTTTCCAAATGTTTATTAATAATCAACTGCTGCACACATCGGACAACCGCACTGGCAATCCAGTACAAACCTAAACCTGCCTGGAATGTGAAACACATAAATACTGATAACATCGGCATCATAACATTCATCATCTTCATCTGACTTGCCATCGGATTATCCGCTGTCTGTGTTGCAGATGCTGTTGATGTTAACTTAATACTTATCCACTGTGTAAGACCTGATAAAATAGGAATAATTAATGCAACAATTATTAATGCGATTGCACCTGTTTTAACCCCGTCCATAAACATTGTCTTCGGTGTTTCCGCAAGGTTAATTCCGAGGAAACTGTTCAAATGTTTTACATTTTCCTGTGTACTCTGGATAATCGGCTGTAAGTTGCTGAATTTATCCGCCAATGTATCCCATGTACTATCCTGAAATTTATATAATACGTCAATAATTGTATTTGTTTTTGTGTAGTCAAAATGTTTCGGGTCAATTAAAATAGGAGAGGCTTTTCCAATTCCTTCCATGATTTTCTGATACCCGTCTGTTGCCATAACGGAATTTACAAGCGGTAAATACGCATCTTTAACTCCGCCTACATATGCAGGAATATTCTGGATTACCTGCCAAAGTCCGAGCAAAATCGGAAATTGAATTAAAAGCGAACCACAGCCACCGGTTGGCGACGTTCCGTATTTATCATAGACCATCTGTGTCTCTTCCTGCATTTTAAGAACAGATGTCTGATCTCTTTTACCTTTATATTTCTTCTGAATTGCCTGAATTTCAGGGTTCATTGCCGCAGACATCTTTGAAAATTTCTGCTGCTTAATTGTCAACGGTATTAATAATGTATAAATAATAATTGTAAAGATGATAATACAGATACCGATATTCTCAATACCGAATAAATTACTCATCACATTAAAGATACCGTCCATTAATTTTCCGAGCAACCATGCTATCTGTCCAATAATCGGCGTAGTTGCCTGTGTCAATAATGTACCAGTCATATTTTTTCCTCCTACTGCACTTTAAGGTACGGGGTCATATCCCCCTTTTGAAAATGGATTGCAACGCATAATTCTCCATATCGTAAGAAGACTTCCCTTAAAGGCACCATATTTTTCAATTGCCTCCAACCCATATTCTGAACAGGTTGGTATATAAATACAGTGTGTTCTTACTTTCAATCCGGATAAATACTTTCTATAAAATTTAATTAGCATTATAAGCAGTTTCTTCACTTATTCCATCTCCATTTTTCTTTTCCATCGGATTATATATATGATGAAGTTTTGCCAAGTGGATTAGGGCACTGTCCATTTCTCCATATGATTTACCGTTTGCTGAAGCCCTCACAATCACAACTATATCATATCCACATTGCATTTTACTTTCTTGTAGTCGATAACTTTCTCTTATTAAACGAGTCAGTCTGTGTCTTACTACACTGTTCCCTACCTTTTTACTTACCGAAATTCCTATTCTGTTTTTATTTAAGCCGTTTGGCTTCTTATACATAACTAAATATTTATTCGCATATGATTTTCCACGTTTATATACGATTTGAAAATCTCTGTTTTTCTTTAAAGATTCGGAAAATTGCATTTTTCATCTCCCATTTTTTATAGAAGAAAAGGCCACATATATGCGGCCTACGCTGATAATTTCTTTCTTCCTTTTGCTCTTCTAGCAGCTAAAACTTTTCTTCCACCTGCTGTGCTCATTCTTGCTCTGAATCCGTGAACTTTTGCTCTGGATCTCTTTTTTGGTTGGAATGTCATTTTCATTGATATCCACCTCCTTAAACTCAAACCTATACATATATATAAGTATATTATTTTTTTAAAGACATCGCTTTTAATTATAGTTATAAAACAGTATTTCGTCAAGCAAAACCTACAATTTTGTACTATTTTTTTCATTTCTCCACATTATCCACATTGTGTGGATAACTTGTGGATATCTCGGGGATATACTGTTATTTTTATGTGTATTTTTGATTTTTCCTCGACAGTTTTCCCCTATTTTACTGGGATTTTCCATGTTTATAAAGTTATCCACATGATTTTTCATTGCTTAAATATCAATTTTGATGTAAAATATACTGTATTATAGTATAGGTATAGTAGGTGTACTATGCACAAATGCAAGAATTAGGAGTCGTTAGTATGAATATCGTCAAGGAAAAGTGGAGTGAAATTATTGAAAAATTAAGAATTGAATATGGGCTTTCAAATGTGTCTTTTAATACGTGGATAAAACCTTTAAAAGTGCATGAAGTAAAAGACAATACCGTTTTTCTTCTATGTGAGTTAAAAGCAAGTATCGACCACATTAAGCATAAATACGAACTTCCTTTGCGTGTTTGTATCGCCGAAGTAACAGATGAGGAATTTAATGTGGCTTTTATTTGTGAAGACGATATTAAACAAACCGAAACAAAAGAAGAAAACCAGAAAATTAAGACCATTATTGAACAAGCCAACCTAAATCACAAATACACCTTTGATACTTTTGTCGTAGGTAACAACAACCAGTTTGCCCATGCCGCTTCTCTGGCTGTTGCCGAATCTCCGGGTGAAGTGTACAACCCTCTCTTTTTATACGGGGGTGTTGGATTGGGTAAAACCCACCTTATGCACTCAATTGCCCACTTCATATTAGAAGAAGATCCGACAAAAAAGGTGTTATACGTTACCAGCGAAACATTTACAAATGAACTGATTGAAGCAATCAAAAGCGGTCGCACAGGAAACGAGTCAACAATGACTTCATTTAGGGAAAAGTACCGTAATATTGACGTGCTTTTAATCGACGACGTTCAATTTATTATTGGTAAAGAAAGTACACAGGAAGAATTTTTCCATACTTTTAACCACCTTCATGTATCAGGAAAACAGATTATCCTTTCCAGTGATAAACCGCCAAAAGACTTTGAAACTTTAGAAGCGCGCCTTCGTACCCGCTTTGAATGGGGACTTATTGCGGATATTTCCTCACCGGATTACGAGACAAGAATGGCTATTCTTCAGAAGAAAATCGAACTGGATAATTTAGATGTTTATCATATTCCTGATGATGTTGTTGAATATATTGCCAACAACGTTAAATCAAATATTCGTGAATTGGAAGGCTCTTTAAATAAATTGATTGCTCTTTATAAATTAAATTATAACTCTTCCAAAGAAATTGATATTCCTCTTGCTGCAGAAGCTTTGAAGGATATAATTTCTCCGAATGAAAACCGTACTATTACTATTGACTTAATTATAGATGTTGTTGCGGAACATTTTAATGTGTCCGTTGCCGACTTAAAAAGCGGAAAACGTAACTCTGAAATCGTTATGCCAAGACAGATTGCAATGTATCTTTGCCGAACAATGATAGATACGCCTTTAAAATCAATAGGAATCATTCTTGGCGGCCGCGACCACTCCACTATTAACCACGGTGTGGATAAGATTAAGGCAGAGTTGAAAACAAATGACACACTTAACAATACAATCGACATCATTAAGAAAAAATTAAACCCGGTTTAAAAGTTATCCTTAAAAGTTACACACATTATAAAGCTGATATGAACATACTTATCCAACCTTAGAATGCTTTTATTTACAGGTTTAAGGGGAGTTATCCACATATCCCCAGCCCCTACGGCTAATAAGGCGGATATCTTTTATATTATTTACTCCCTATGGGGATTCTGAAAGGAGTTAACAACACATGAAAATTATTTGTACAAAATCGAATTTAGTTAAAGGTGTAAGCATTGTTTCCAAGGCAGTACCTTCAAAAACAACAATGCCTATACTTGAATGTATTCTGATAGATGCAACAACAGATATTATTAAGTTGACAGCGAACGATATGGAACTTGGTATCGAAACAATTATTGAAGGTGACATTATTGAGAAAGGTTTAATTGCCATCGATGCAAAAATCTTTTCCGAAATTGTTAGAAAATTACCTGATAATGAAGTTGTCATTGAAACAGATTCCAATCTGCAGACATTGATTACCTGTGAAAAAGCAAAATTTAATATTTCGGGAAAATCAGGAGAAGAATTTTCTTATCTGCCTTATATTGAGAAAGAAGAACCGGTGGAATTATCTCAGTTTACTTTGAAAGAAATTATAAGACAGACTATTTTTACTATCTCTGACCATGACAGCAACAAATTGATGACAGGGGAATTGTTTGAAATAAATGAAAATATTCTGAAAGTGGTTGCCCTGGACGGACACCGTATTTCCATCAGAAAAGTAGAACTGATGAATAATTATGCATCGAAGAAAGTAATCGTTCCGGGAAAAACACTTATTGAAGTAAGTAAAATCCTTTCGGGTGAAGTGGAGAGTAAAGCCAACATTTACTTTACCCCTAACCATATTGTGTTTGAATTTGATCAGACGGTTGTTGTATCACGTTTGATTGAAGGGGAATATTTTAAGATTGATCAGATGCTTTCAAGTGATTATGAGACGAAAGTAAGAGTGAACAAAAAAGAATTGTTAAGTTGTATTGACAGAGCGATGCTCCTTGTAAAAGAGGGAGATAAAAAACCGATTATCATTAACATCGGCGATGAGGCGATGGAATTAAAGATTCAGTCTCAACTCGGTTCAATGAATGAAGATATTTTGATTACAAAAGAGGGAAAAGATTTATTGATTGGATTTAACCCTAAATTTTTGATGGACGCACTTCGTGTTATCGAAGATGAGGAGATTCAGATTTATCTGACGAACGCGAAAGCGCCATGCTTTATCAGAGATGAGAAAGAAAGTTATATTTACCTGATTTTACCGGTAAATTTTAATGCGGTGGTGTAGAAGATGGAAAAAATAAAATTAAGAGAAGAATTTATTAAATTGGGACAGGCGTTAAAGGCTGCCGGACTTGTTGAGTCCGGCGTTGAGGCAAAGGAAGTCATTCAGGACGGTCTCGTGCAGGTAAACGGTGAAATTGATACAAGACGCGGAAGAAAACTGTATGACGGAGATGTAGTCTTTTTTGACGGAGAAGAAATTCAGATAGAGAAATGATTATTAAATCTTTGAAATTAAAAAATTTTAGAAATTATGATTTGCTAAATCTTGATTTTGATTCTGCAACCAATATCCTTTACGGTGATAATGCCCAGGGAAAGACAAATATTTTGGAGGCAATCTATTTGTCAGGGACAACAAAATCACACAGAGGAACAAAAGACAGGGATATGATACGGTTCGGTCATGAAGAGTCCCACATTGAAACTGTTATTGAGAAAAAGGGAATAGAGTTTAAGACAGACATTCATTTGAAGAAGAACAGCCCGAAAGGTATTGCCATCAATAAAATGCCAATCAGAAAGGCAAGTGAACTGTTTGGCGTAATTCACCTTGTATTTTTTTCACCGGAAGATTTGAATATCATCAAAAACGGTCCTGCGGAGAGAAGAAGATTTATCGATATGGAACTTTCCCAACTGGATAAGGTGTACTTAAATGATTTGGCAAATTATAATCGTATTATTAACCAGAGAAATAAACTGCTGAAAGACATTTACGGCAGGGAAGACCTGATTTCCACTCTCGATATATGGGATATGCAGATGGCACACTATGGAGACAGGGTTATGCAGAGGCGGGCAAAATTTATTGCACAGATTAATGGAATTATTGAGAACGTGCATGGAAAATTGACCGGCGGCAAAGAAAAATTGAATTTATTTTATGAAAAAAGTATTGGAGATGCGGATTTTTCTGAGGCAATTTTAAAGAACAGAGAGAGAGATATACGAATGAAAAGTACATCTGTCGGTCCGCACAGAGATGATATATGTTTTAAGGCAGGGGATCTCGATATCAGGAAATTCGGTTCGCAAGGTCAACAGCGCACAGCGGCATTGTCTTTAAAACTTTCAGAAATAGAATTGGTAAAACTGTTAATTAACGATACCCCTATTTTGTTACTTGATGATGTGTTATCGGAGTTGGATAAAAATAGGCAGAATTATTTACTGGACAGCATAAGCAATATACAGACAATCGTCACCTGCACAGGTGTGGACGAATTTGTCAACAGACGCTTTTTAATAAATAAAATATTTCATGTTAATGGCGGACAGGTAAAGAAAGAAAATTAGGAGGATTAATATGAGTACAGAATATGGTGCAGATCAGATTCAAATACTGGAAGGATTGGAAGCGGTAAGAAAAAGACCGGGAATGTACATTGGAAGTACATCGGTAAGAGGACTTCACCATCTGGTGTACGAAATTGTAGACAATGCGGTTGATGAGGCGCTTGCAGGGTATTGTGATACAATTTATGTATCTATTAACAAAGATAATTCCATTACGGTTATAGATAATGGGCGTGGTATCCCTGTTGGAATCAATCACAAAGCGGGACTTCCGGCAGTTGAAGTCGTGTTTACGGTCCTTCATGCAGGCGGAAAATTTGGTGGAGGAGGATACAAAGTATCCGGAGGACTTCACGGTGTAGGTGCGTCAGTTGTAAATGCACTTTCAGAATGGCTTGAAGTAGAGATTTACAAGGACGGAAAGATTTATAAACAGCGTTATGAGAGAGGCCATGTAATGTACAAACTGGAAGTTACAGGCACTTGCGAGCCGGAAAAAACGGGAACGAAAGTAACATTTTTACCGGATAAAGAAATCTTTGAAGAGACAATTTTTGATTATGATACATTGAAACAGCGCTTTAGAGAGATGGCATTCTTAACAAGAAATCTTAAAATTATTCTTGCGGACGAACGTCCTGAGGAGCGTATCGAGAAAACATTTCACTATGAAGGCGGTATTAAGGAGTTTGTGTCATACTTAAATAAAAGCAAAACTCCATTATACGAGCAGATTATTTACTGTGAGGGAGAAAAGGACGGTGTGGCTGTGGAAGTTGCCATGCAGCACAATGATTCTTACAGCGACAACACATATGGATTTGTAAATAACATTACAACTCCGGAAGGCGGAACTCACATAGTCGGATTCAGAAACGCCCTTACAAAAACATTTAATGATTATGCGCGAAAGAACAAACTGTTAAAAGACAGTGAACCTAATCTTTCAGGAGAAGATATAAGAGAAGGTCTTACTGCCATTGTCAGTGTAAAGATTGGAGATCCTCAGTTTGAAGGTCAGACAAAGCAGAAATTGGGCAACAGTGAAGCGAGAGGTGCGGTAGACAACATTGTCAGCACACAGTTACAGATATTTTTAGAGCAAAATCCAAGCGTTGCAAAAATGACGGTAGAAAAATCCGTTATGGCACAGCGTGCCAGAGAAGCCGCAAGAAAAGCGAGAGATTTGACGAGAAGAAAATCTGCTCTTGAGACGATGTCACTTCCGGGAAAATTGGCAGACTGCTCGGATAAAGATCCGGCAAACTGTGAAATCTACATTGTAGAGGGTGATTCTGCCGGCGGATCTGCAAAGACTGCGAGAGACAGGGCGACACAGGCAATTCTGCCACTTCGCGGAAAAATTTTGAATGTAGAAAAAGCGAGATTAGATAAGATTTATGCCAATGCGGAAATTAAAGCGATGATTACTGCATTTGGTACGGGAATCCATGATGATTTTGATATTTCAAAACTGCGTTACCATAAAATCATTATCATGACCGATGCCGATGTGGACGGTGCACATATCAGTACGTTATTGCTCACGTTCTTATACCGCTTCATGCCGGATTTAATTAAAGAGGGTTATGTGTATCTGGCACAGCCGCCTCTTTACAAATTGGAGAAAAACAAAAAAGTATGGTATGCATACAGTGATGATGAATTAAATCAAATTCTTACAGAAGTGGGAAGAGACGGCAACAATAAGATTCAGAGATATAAAGGTCTTGGAGAGATGGACGCAGAGCAGTTGTGGGAGACAACAATGTCGCCGGAACACAGAGTATTGCTGCGCGTTACAATGGACGAGGAAACATCTTCAGAACTTGATTTGACATTTACAACGCTGATGGGCGATAAAGTAGAGCCAAGACGAGAATTCATTGAGGAAAATGCAAAATATGTCCAGAACCTAGACGTCTAGGATAATCAGAAGGAGAAAAGAAAAATGGAAGATAATATTTTTGATAAGGTTCATGATGTTGACCTGAAAAAGACAATGGAAAGTTCATATATCGATTATGCCATGAGTGTTATCGCTTCCCGTGCATTGCCTGACGTCAGAGACGGATTAAAACCTGTACAAAGAAGAATTTTATATTCAATGATAGAGTTGAACAACGGTCCGGACAAACCACATCGTAAATGTGCCCGTATCGTCGGTGATACAATGGGTAAATATCACCCGCACGGTGACAGTTCCATCTATGGTGCGTTAGTTAATATGGCGCAGGAATGGTCAACGAGATATCCGCTTGTAGACGGACATGGAAACTTTGGTTCAGTGGACGGTGACGGTGCGGCCGCAATGCGTTACACAGAGGCACGTTTAAGTAAGATTTCCATGGAACTGACAGCGGACATCAATAAAGATACTGTTGATTTTGTACCAAACTTTGATGAGACGGAAAAAGAACCTGCCGTTCTTCCGGCAAGATTTCCTAATCTTCTTGTAAACGGAACATCGGGAATCGCTGTCGGTATGGCGACAAATATTCCGCCACACAACTTAAAAGAAGTCATCAATGCGGTTGTAAAAATTATTGATGACCAGATTGAAGAAACGGGAGAAACGACAATCGAAGATATTTTACAGATTGTGAAAGGTCCTGATTTTCCGACAGGCGCTACAATCCTCGGCACAAGAGGGATTGAGGAAGCGTACCGTACGGGACGGGGAAAAATCCGCGTTCGGGCAGTGACGGACATCGAACCGATGCAGAACGGTAAGAGCCGTATTGTTGTGACGGAACTTCCGTACATGGTAAATAAAGCAAGACTGATTGAAAAGATTGCAGAACTTGTGCGTGATAAGAAAATTGACGGTATTACGGATTTAAGTGACCAGTCAAACCGCGAAGGAATGAGAATCTGTATTGAACTTCGCCGTGACGCAAATGCGAATGTCATTTTAAATCAGTTATATAAACATACACAGATGCAGGATACTTTTGGTGTAATTATGCTTGCCTTAGTAAATAATGAGCCGAGAGTAATGAATCTTCTTGATATGTTAAACCACTACCTGAAACATCAGGAAGAGGTCGTGACAAGAAGAACGAAATATGAATTAAATAAGGCGGAAGAACGCGCCCACATTTTACAGGGATTATTGATTGCCCTCGATAACATTGATGAAGTTATCAGGATCATAAGAGGTTCCAAGACAACACAGATTGCCAAAGAAGGATTGATTGCAGCATTTGATTTAACGGAAGTGCAGGCACAGGCAATTGTCGATATGAGACTGCGTGCTCTGACAGGTTTGGAAAGAGAAAAACTGGAAACAGAGTATGCCGAACTGATGAAGCGTATCGGAGAGTTGAAAGCAATTCTTGCAGACAGAAAATTATTATTGGGCGTGATCAAAGAAGAAATCATTGTTATCCGCGATAAATACGGTGATGAGAGAAGAACGGCTATCGGATTTGACGAGTATGATATTTCCATGGAAGATTTAATTCCAAGAGAAGATGTCGTAATTACAATGACAAAACTCGGTTATATTAAACGCATGACGGTAGATACATTTAAGAGCCAGAACAGAGGAGGAAAAGGCATAAAGGGAATGCAGACTCTTGAGGAGGACTACATTGAGGATTTATTTATGACAAGTACCCACCACTATGTTATGTTCTTTACAAATACGGGACGTGTGTATAGGCTGAAGGCATATGAGATTCCGGAGGCAGGCAGAACTGCAAGGGGAACGGCAATTATTAATCTGCTTCAGTTAATGCCGGAAGAAAAAATTACTGCCATTATCCCAATCAAAGAATATGTGCAGGGTGAATATCTGTTTATGGCAACGAAAAAAGGTCTTGTGAAGAAAACACCTATTACAGACTATGCAAATGTAAGAAAAACAGGTCTTGCGGCAATCACTCTTCGAGAAGAAGATGAATTAATCGAAGTAAAAGCGACAGACAATGAAAAAGATATTATTTTAGTGACAAAATACGGTCAGTGTATCCGTTTCAATGAAAAAGATGTTCGTTCAACAGGCAGAACTTCTATGGGGGTTCGCGGAATGAACTTGGGAGACAGAGATGAAGTTGTTGGAATGCAGTTAAACACACAGGGAGAACATCTTTTGATCGTATCTGAAAAAGGTATGGGAAAACGTACGGAAATGAGCGAATTTACAAGCCAGAACCGTGGCGGTAAAGGTGTGAAATGCTACAAGATTACAGAAAAAACAGGAAATGTAGTCGGTGTTAAGGCAGTCAGTGAAGACAATGAAATAATGATTATTAACACGGAGGGAATTATTATCCGTATGGAATGTAACAGCATTTCTGTTCTGGGACGTATTACTTCAGGTGTAAAACTGATTAATTTACATGACGATGAAAAAGTTGCAAGTATTGCAAAAGTAAGGGAAGCTTCTTCTGAGTTGGAAGAAAACGCAGAGGAAACAGTGGAATAAAAAATAAAAATCAGAGGGGATAAGAAAGACATTTCTATATCTGCTCTGATTTTCTGCTATAACGAACTGCGGAGGGAATATGAAAACTTTTTATGTAAACGGAAAAATTATTACGATGAATGAGTCAAATTTGTATGCGGAGGCGGTATGTGTAGAAAATGGACGTATTGTTTCTGTTGGAGAGTACAATGAGATTATAAAATTGCAGGAAGAACCGGACGAAGTGATTGACTTACAAGGAAAGACAATGCTTCCGGGATTCATAGATGCGCATTCACATTTCGTAGGGGCAGCAAATGCAATGACACAATGTGACTTATCTTTCTGTAAAAATTTTGATGACATTATTCAGACAATGAGAGCATTTAAGGAAAAAAGAAAACTGTCTGATGAATCGTGGATCATAGGCAGCAATTATGACCAAAATTTTCTGGAAGAGGGACGACACCCGGACAAAGATGTATTAGATCAGATTAGTGAAGTAAATCCTATTCTTTTAATCCATGCATCTTCCCACATGGGAGTTACAAACAGTAAAGGTTTGGAGATACAGCAAATAGATGAGAAAACAGAAGATTGTGCAGGGGGAAGATATGGAAGAGTAGAGGGAACGAATATTCCTGACGGCTATATGGAGGAAAAAGCGTTTTTAACATTTCAGTCTAAACTTCCGATGCAGTCCGTTGAAACATTACTTTCATGTATTCAGGACACACAGAAAATGTATGCGGGTTATGGGGTGACAACCGTTCAGGACGGAATGGTTGGCAAACCGTTATTTGAACTTTTGAAATATGTTTCCTCTACGGGAAAACTGCAGTTAGATGTAGTCGGTTATGCAGATATTATGACGGCATCTGATTTAGTTGAAGAAGAACCGGAGTATATCGGAAAGTATAAAAATCATTTTAAGTTAGGCGGATTTAAAGTATTTTTGGACGGTTCACCCCAGGGAAAAACAGCGTGGCTTACAAAACCGTATGAGAATGAAAAAGAATATAAAGGTTATCCGATTCACGGTAATGACGAACTGAAAAAATATATTTGCCTTGCGTTAGATAAAAAACAGCAGTTGCTTGCTCACTGTAATGGCGATGCGGCTGCGGAACAGTATATTTCAATGTTTGAGCAGGCATTAAGAGAGCGAAAAGAAAAAAATATTTATCGTGCGGTTATGGTTCATGCACAACTTGTAAGAAAAGACCAGTTAGAGAGAATGGCCGATATGGGAATGATACCAAGTTTCTTCGTTGCCCACACATATTACTGGGGGGACATTCATCTGAAAAATTTTGGTGAGAAAAGAGGAAGCCGGATTTCACCGGTAAAAGATGCCGTGGAATTGAAAATGAAATATACATTTCATCAGGATACACCGGTTGTTCCGCCGGATATGATGCGTACAGTTTCCTGTGCGGTAAACAGAGTGTCAAGAACAGGACAGAGTATTGGAGAAAATCAGAGAATTTCCGTTTTGGAGGCGCTAAAAGCAATTACAAGTTACGGTGCGTACCAATATTTTGAAGAAAATGACAAGGGAACAATCGAAAAAGGAAAATATGCTGACTTTGTTGTTTTAGATAAAAATCCCCTGGAGACAGAGAAAGAAAATCTTGCCGACATAAAAGTACTGATGACAATTAAAGAAAATAAAGTAATTTACAAAAATGGGGAAGATACAAATGAATCAGCGGAGTAAAGGAATTGTTTTGGCGGTCACAACTGCCGTAATGTGGGGGATTATGGGAATTTTTGTGAGAGATTTATCTCACAATCAATTTACCAATATTGAAATTTCATTTTTTAGATGTGCGTTGGCGGGGGCAGCGTATTTTATCTTCTTGTTACTGACAAAACCGTCGGCACTTAAAGTTAACATAAAAGGACTTGTCATCTGTGTTTTATACGGTGCGGTCGCATACAGTATCAGTTTTGTAAGTTATAGCGTATCAGTGTCGCGCATTCCTGTTGGAGTGGCAACTGTCTTAATGTTTATGAGCCCGATTTGGGTTGTGATTTTAGGAACGGTGATGTTTAAGGAAAAATTACAGAAAAGTAAGATAGTTACGATTGTCATCTGCTTTATAGGTGCAATTCTTGTGGCAAATCTTATCGGCGGAGGAGAGATAAAACTGGACGCCATAGGAATTTTAGCAGGAATTATTAACGGAATTGGAGTTGCATTGCAAATTTTACTTCCTAAATTTTTCGCAAAAGAGTATGATAGAGATACGTTACTTGTTTATGGATTTTTGGGAGCAGCATCTGTACTGCTTTTTGGAATGGATTTCGGTTCGGTTGCCGAACATATTTCAAATACGCCAATGACAAATTTAATATGGGATTTATTTGGAATTGGAATTTTATGTACAATGGTGGCAAATGCAGCCTGTGTAAAATCTACACAGTATGTGGAGGCTTCGACAACAAGTATTCTTTCTGCACTGGAAGTTGTAGTCGGAACACTTGTAGGATTTTTTATTTTCCATGAACATCTGACTTTTTTACAGATAGCAGGTGCAGTTATTATCGTTGTGGGGGCGATAGGCTCAGAAATTTATCAGCCTAAAAAGAAAGGAAAGAATGAATGTATACAGTAATCATTGCAGATGATGAAGAAGAAATCAGACGTTCTCTGATTAGAAAGATTGATTGGGAGAGTATTGGGTTTAAAGTTGTGGGAGAGGCCGGAAACGGCGAAGATGCATTAGAACTTGTGGAAAAACTGGAACCGGATTTATTGCTTACGGACGTAAAGATGCCGTTTATATCGGGAATTGAACTTGCAAGACAGGTAAGGGAAATCAGACCGACAATTCAGATTGCATTTTTAAGCGGATATGATGATTTTTCGTATGCACAGCAGGCAATTCAATACAATATCGTAAGTTATATGTTAAAGCCAATCTCATCGGGGGACATTACAAAAGAACTGAAAAATATCAAATTAAAAATTGAAAGAAAATTTGAAGAGTTTGCTACGAAGACGCCAAGTTCTGAAAAAATGGAAAAATCAGAATTTTTAATGCCTTTATTGTTGGACAGTTTTCAGAAAGAACGCTCTGAGGAAGAAAAAAAGAGATTGGTAGAAAAAGCAGTGGAATGCGGTGTATTGGAACCGGGAAATTTAGATGTGCTGAAATATGTTGTTCTTGTCACACGAATTTTAAATGAAGATGGGGAAGTGTGTACGGACAGGACAAGCGTAAATGCCATTGATTCAATTTTAAAGAAATATGTCAAACATTCCAGTGTATATATGCATGGAAAAGTAGTTTCTCTTCTCAGTGCGACAAAAACGGGATTTAATAAATATTTGCATATTATCGTGGAGGACATCAGCCAGAGTGTCGAACGTATTATGGAATTAAACTGTACAATAGGTGTAAGCCGTGTGGGTGAGGATTTGTCCTGTATCCACGAGTGCTATTTGGAGGCAATGAATGCCATAAGTTATTCTAAGAAAAACCGAAGAAATATTCACTTTATCGGTGACGAGGAGAGAATGAATACGCTGGATCAGGAACTGGTACAGCAGACGATTCAGGATATTGAAAATCTGATCAGAAGTGGAAGTCAGGAAGAAATTCAGGAATATTTTGTTTCTTTTGGAAAGTTGATCGAACAGAGGAAGGTTACAAAGGTGGCAATTAATTTCATATTTGTACAACTGATTGCATCTGTTTTTCAGGTTGTATATGCGGTTGCCGGAAATGACGCGGTACAGAGAATACAGAAAAATTTTGCATTTTACAGTATGCCGGTTTTATCCGGAAGTACAAAATCCACTTTAAAATATTACGAAGAAATCTGTTTAATGGCGAGAAACATTATCTCGGAACAGCGAAAAAAGAGCAGTGAAGTGTTATGTGAAAATACAATTCGCATTATCAATGAGCAATATATGGATCCAAATTTATCTTTGTCGGACGTCAGCAGTGAGAATTCGGTAAGTCCGAACTATTTAAGTGCGGTAATCAAAAGAGAAAACGGAAGTACATTTAAAGATTTGCTGACAAAGAAAAGAATTGAAAAAGCACAGGAATTGCTTTTCTGTACATCAATGAAAATAAGAGAAATAGCGGAAAAATGCGGATATAACGACCAGCACTACTTCAGTTATTGTTTCAAAAAGTATACGGGAATGTCACCGAATGTCTGCAGGAGAAATTATGAAGAGAATAAAGAATAAACGAAATATAATGAAAAAAATTTCTCTTTCGCAAATGCTGACGGGGATTGTTGTCATGATTGTGCTTGTACTGACTGTAACGTTCTTCTTTGCATTCGTTAATATTTACAAAAACACAACGGAAGAAAATGTAGTTACAAGTAGTGAACAGGCTGTTTTACAGGTAAAGAATACGGTGGAAAATTATACTGAAGACATGGAAATTTTGATGGAGATGATTCAGAAAAATATTAGCCGGGGAAAAGAAAATACAGATACGTATCTGAAAAACTTAATCAGTATCCGAAAGGATATCGTGGCAATTACAACATATGATGAACAGGGAAATTTATTAAAAGCATGGTCTGACAGAGGAAAATTAAAAGAAAATATTGTTGAAAACCTTTCTTTTAATCCAAATGTTCCAAAAGAGAAAGAGGAAATGCTAAACGTTACAAAACCGCATGTGGAATCTCTGTTTGAAGATTATTATCCGTGGGTTGTTACGATTTCAGAATACATGAAGAACTCTGAAGGAGAGACTATTCAGGTGGCGCTGGATATTCAGTTTTCGCAGATTGCAAATTATATGGACGATGTAGGAATCGGCCAGCACGGATATTGCTACATTGCCGACAAGAAGGGCGATATTATTTATCACCCACAGCAACAGTTGATTTATTCAGGATTAAAAGAAGAGGAATATAATTATTTAAAGGACGGTTCTCATGTTGAGAAAGATGCAATTTATTCTGTACGGTCGCTTGATAATTGCGAGTGGAAAATTATAGGTGTCTGTTATATTGATGAAATGATTACAAATAAAGTCAATCACATCATGAAGACACTGTCTGTTATTTTTCTTATAGTTGTTTTACTTACGGTACTCATTATCCGTTTCTTTTCTAAACTTTTTTCCAATCCTGCCCGAGAACTTGCAAATGCCATGCAGGAATTTGAAAAAGATACAAATAATTTTGAGTTCAAATCAATAGAGGGAACGGCGGAAATCACTTCCCTTACAGAATCTTTTGAACATATGGTTGTACAAATTAAAGAACTGGTTGAGAAGGTAAGACAGGAAGAGGTTACGTTAAGAAAAACAGAATTGAAGGCTCTTCAGGCACAGATTAATCCACATTTTCTTTATAACACGTTAGACGCAATAGCATGGCTGTGTGAGGAAGAACGGCATAAAGATGCTGTTGAGATGGTGAATTCTCTTGCAAAACTGTTTAGAATCAGTATAAGCAGAGGACATGAACTGATTACGATCGAAAAGGAAATGCAGCATGCAAAAAGTTACCTGAAAATCCAAAATTTCCGTTACAAAAATCAATTTACCTATTCGTTTGATGTAGATGAGGAATGTTTAAATTATCTCTGTAACAAAATTACATTGCAGCCGATTATTGAAAATGCCATTTATCACGGAATAGACAGAATGGTAGATGAAGGAAAAATAAATATCGGCATTCATCAAAAAGGCGATAGGATTATTTTTACGGTAGAGGATAACGGTGTCGGAATGACAGAAGAACAGTGTGAAGAAATTTTACACAAAGATGCGGGTGACAGAGTGGGAATCGGAATCAAAAATGTAAATGACCGAATCAAAATTTATTTTGGCGAGGAATATGGTTTAACTATACAGAGTGAACTGGACGAGGGAACAAGAGTAACCATTAGTATGCCAAAAATAACGGAGAACGATTATGGAGAAAAATAAGAAAAAAGTAATTGCCTTTTTCTGTATTTGTATGTTATTCATATCCGGCTGCGGTATGGAAAACAGTGAAAATATACAAAAAAGAAAAGTTGCCGTCATCATGAAATCAACGGATTCTGCTTTTTTTAAAGCGGTAAGTTTGGGAGCAAATGCTGCCGGAACGGCGTACAATATGGAGATTTTATTTGAAGGTCCCAAAAACGAGGAAGATTATAAGACACAAAATAAAATGATTGAGCAGGCAATTCAGGAAGAATATGATGCAATTGTATTTTCGGCAGTAGACTATAATGCAAATGCTGAGGCGATAGATAAAGCCGCTCATGCGGGAATCAAAACAATTGTCATTGACAGCGATGTAAACAGTAAAAAGGTAAATTGCAGAATCAGCACAAACAACTATAAGGCAGGTAAAATGGCAGGTCAGGCCGTATTGGAAAACAAATCTGAAGAGTTAAATATCGGGATTGTAAACTTTGATAAGAATTCAAGAAACGGTCAGGAGAGAGAAAGAGGTTTTAAGGACTTTGTTAAAAAAGACAATCGTGTGAAAAATGTAGAAACAATCAATGTTATCTCTACAGTGGAACAGGCGAAGAATCAGACAAAAGAATTTTTGGAAGAACATCAGGAAATGAACGTACTTGTGACTTTCAATGAATGGACAAGTTTGGGTGTAGGATATGCGGTCAGAGAATTGGGACTACAGGACAAAATACAGGTAGTCGCCTTTGATAATAATGTCATCTCCGTAGGAATGTTGGAAACAGGTGAGGTAGATGCACTGATTGTACAGAATCCATATGCTATGGGATACTTAGGAGTGGAGAGTGCATATAACCTGTTAAATGAAATTCCGATAAAGGGGAAACAGGTGGATACGGAGACAATTTGTGCCACACGAGAGAATATGTATGATGACGAATATCAAAAAACATTGTTCGCATTTGAGTAAATTTGATAAAAATCGTAAAAAATCATACAAAAAAAATAAATAATTTAATAGGAATAAGTACAAGTTCGTGTTATAATAACCTCATCAATGATTAGCAAAGGGAGGAAACAATCATGAAAAAGAAACTATTAGCAGCTGTTCTTTGCGTGGCAATGGTAGCAGCAACACTCGTTGGTTGTGGTTCATCTGACGATGGTAAAAAAGATGGAGGAAAGAAATCAGACTTAAAAGTAGGTGTATTCTATTACACATATGCTGATACTTATATTTCATCAGTTCGTACAGCACTTGACAAACAATTAGATGACATGGGTGTTGATTACCAGGATTATGATGGAAACAGTAACCAGACAACACAGAACGAACAGATTGATACAGCAATTCAGTCAGGAACAAACTTATTAATCGTAAACATCGTAACATCAGGTTCAAATGATGCTTCTACACAGGTAATTGAAAAAGCAAAAGCAGCAGACGTACCTGTAATCTTCTTCAACCGTGCAGTAGAAGATCCTAAGGGAAAAGAAGGTGTAGTTCTTAACACATATGACAAATGTGCATTCGTTGGAACAGACGCTCCTGAAGCAGGACATATGCAGGGTGAAATGATTGGTGATTACTTAGTTAAAAACTATGACAAAGTAGACCTTAACAAAGATGGAAAAATTTCTTACGCTATGTTCATGGGACAGTTAGGAAATGTTGAAGCAATTTACCGTACACAGTACGCTGTAGAAGATGCTAACAAAAAATTAGTTGAAGCAGGAAAACCAGAATTACAGTTCTTTGATGCATCTAACAAAGACAAATACCAAGTTGACCAAGATGGTAACTGGAGTGCTGGAGCAGCAAACAACTACATGACAACAAACCTTTCACAGTACAATGAAGGTAACAACAACATGATCGAACTTGTTATCTGTAACAACGACGGTATGGCAGAAGGTGCTATCGCAGCATTAAACGATAAAGGTTGGAACAAAGGTGATGCAGCTAAAACAATTCCTGTATTTGGTGTAGACGCTACAGACGCAGCTAAGAAATTAATCGCTGACGGAAAAATGGTTGGTACAATCAAACAGGACGCTGAAGGTATGGCTAAATGTATCGCTGACTTAACAAAGAACGCATCTGAAGGAAAAGATTTAATGGAAGGAACAGATTCATACAACAAATCTAAAGAAGTTAGTACAAAAATCTACATTCCATACGGAATCTACACAGGTGAAGGTAAATAATCGGGACTGTAAAATAACAAATATTGAAAGCAGCTGCCAAAAGTTGACGGCTGCTTTCTTAAAGTCTAAAGTCTAAAATCTAAAAGAATGGAGGAATGGTCATGGCAAACGATGTTCTTTTGCAGATGAGTCATATCAGTAAAGAATTTCCGGGTGTTAAGGCACTTAATGATGTTTCCCTTACTGTAAAAAAGGGAACTGTACACGCACTTATGGGTGAAAATGGTGCAGGAAAATCGACACTGATGAAATGTCTGTTTGGAATGTACAAAAAAGATGGCGGAACAATTAAACTAGAAGGAAAAGAAGTAGATTTTAAAAATTCTAAAGAGGCATTGGAAAACGGTGTAGCAATGGTGCATCAGGAATTGAACCAGGCTCTGAAACGTAACGTAATGGATAATATCTGGCTTGGACGTTATCCGAAAGTTGCCGGTCTCATGGTAAATGAAAAGAAAATTTATCAGGATACAATGGATATTTTCAAAGAGTTGGAAATTGACGTAGATCCAAGAAGAGTTATGAGCACAATGCCGGTTTCGCAGAGACAGATGGTTGAAATTGCAAAAGCAGTTTCATTTAATTCAAAAGTAATCGTATTTGATGAGCCTACTTCCTCACTTACAGAAGAAGAAGTAGAACATTTATTTAAGATTATCAATATGTTAAGAGACCGCGGAGTAGGTATTATTTATATTTCGCATAAAATGGCAGAAATTAAGAGAATTTCTGATGAAATTACTATCATGCGTGATGGTACATGGGTTGCAACAAAACCTGCTGATGAATTATCTATGGACGATATCATCAGATTAATGGTAGGTCGTGAATTGACAAACCAGTTCCCGCCAAAAACAAATAAACCGGGAGAAATTGCATTAGAGGTAGAAGGCTTAACAGCGCAGTATTCTTCATTAAAAGATGTTTCCTTTAATGTAAGAAAAGGAGAAATTGTAGGTCTTGCCGGACTAGATGGAAGTGGACGTACAGAAACATTGGAAAATATTTTCGGTATCGCTACAAGACATTCAGGTACAATTAAATTAGATGGTAAAGTAGTTAAAAATCGTAATTCAAGAGAATCAATTAAAAATGGTTTTGCATTATTAACAGAGGAAAGACGTGCAACAGGTATTTTTGGAATTTTAAGTATTCGTGAAAACACAGTTATTTCAAGTTTGAAAAAACATAAAAAGGCCGGTGTTTACTTAAGTGAGAAATCAATGAAAAAGGATACACAATGGTCTATTGATGCAATGCATACAAAGACACCTACTCAGGAAACGAAAATCCGTTCTCTGTCAGGTGGTAACCAACAGAAAGTTATTCTTGGAAGATGGCTTCTAACAGAACCGGAAGTTCTTCTTCTTGATGAACCGACACGTGGTATTGACGTTGGTGCTAAATATGAAATCTATCAGTTAATACTTGATTTAGCAAATAAAGGAAAAGTCGTTATGGTAGTTTCTTCGGAGATGCCGGAATTACTTGGAATTTGTGATAGAATTCTTGTTATGTCAGGCGGACGCCTTGCAGGAGAAGTAGATGCAAAAGAGACGACACAGGAAGAGATTATGACCCTTGCGGCAAAATTTGTATAGAGGAGGAGCGTTTTTATGAGATTAGTTGCAAATATAAAAGAACGTCAGGCAAGTTACAAAGCCTTAGACAGCAAAGATAAAAGAACATATTGGAAGGAATTTGCGTTAAACAATGCGTTATATTTCTTAATTATCGTTGCAGTTATTTACACTGCAGTACAGAACCCTAAATTTGTTAGTACATCATCTATCGTAAATATTATTTCACTTTCAGCAGCAAATATTCCAATCGCTGTTGGTATTGCGGGGTGTATCGTACTTACAGGTACTGACCTTTCAGCAGGTCGTGTAGTTGGTCTTACAGCATGTATTTCAGCATCATTGTTACAGGCTGTTGATTATCCAACAAAAATTTTCCCGGATTTACCGGTATTACCAATTCCACTCGTTATTTTAATCGTAGTGTTAGTTGGTGCGATTGTCGGTGTAGTTAACGGTTTCTTCGTAGCTCACTTCCAGTTACACCCATTTATTGTTACATTGGCAACTCAGTTAATCGTATATGGTGTTCTGTTAATGTACATTATGTTAAACGGAAACAACGGACAGCCATTATCAGGTTTAGACCAGTCTTTCAAAGACTTTGTAACAGGTAGTGTATTAAAGATTGATGGTGTTCCGATTCCAAACTACGTTTGGTACGCTTGTATCATTGTTATTTTAATGTGGTTTATTTGGAATAAAACTTCATTTGGTAAAAACATGTTCGCTGTTGGTTCAAACCAGGAAGCAGCAAACGTATCTGGTGTAAACGTTGCAAAAACAATTATTTTAGTACATACATTAGCTGGTGCAATGTATGCTGTAACAGGTTTCATTGAAGCAGCACGTATCGGTTCAAACCAGGCAAATACAGGTCTTAACTATGAATGTGATGCTATCGCAGCCTGCGTTATCGGTGGTGTATCTTTCGTAGGTGGTACTGGTAAAATCCGTGGCGTTGTAATGGGTGTATTTATCCTTCGTATCATCTTCGTAGCATTGAACTTCTTATCAATCAACCAGAACTTACAGTATGTAATCAAAGGTTTAATTATCTTAGTTGCTTGTGCAATCGATATGAGAAAATACCTTGTTCGTAAATAGGAGAAGTTATGAGCGACAAAGCAAGAGAAAAAGGAAGGCTGGCAATTTATGGCATGGCCGGACTTTATATTCTTTATATGGCATATAGTATCTTTAAAGGCTTATCAGACAGTGCGGGTTCAGAACAACTCGTATTGTTTGTGGCAATGATTGCATTTGCAGTTATTGGCGTAGTACTAATTGTATTTAGTGTGGTAAGAGGTTATAAGATAAGTAAAGCCGAATATGACGATAAAAAAAATAAAGAGAATGAGAATAAATAGCAATTGGGGACGTAGTGTTTTTAAATTTCACTACGTCCCCAATTGCGTTTTACCCTGTCCCTTTTTGCAGGTAAAAAACTTTTAGCAAATCAATAGTTAAAGAATATACTGATAAGGGAGGGAATAATATGATGCGAAATATAAACGGTATGCCGGACGCATACGCACAGGTTAGAGGAGATGCAGCACACTCCAAAATATATGGAAATGTATATTTTTACGGAATGTATAATGGCACACTTGTTGTTGCGGAAATTTATGGTTTGCCAAATACAGAGGAAAAAGATAACGGAAATTTTTACGGATTCCATATACATGAAGGGGAATATTGTACGGGAGACATGGAAGATTCCTTTAAAAATGCAGGAGCGCACTATAATCCGGACAAAACGGAACACCCAAAACATAGGGGAGATTTACCGCCTTTATTAGCAAATGAAGGAATAGCGTGGAGTGCCGTATATACGGATAGGTTTTACCCTGAAGAAGTTGTCGGTAAAACAGTAATCATACATGGTATGGCAGATGATTTCAAAACACAGCCATCGGGAAACGCAGGAATGAAAATAGCCTGCGGAGAAATTGTGGAATAAATGTGAACAGGGACGTAGTAAAATTCAAAAACGCTACGTCCCCAATTAAGTTTTACCCTGTCCCTTTTTACAATTCTCTCAATATGATTTCAGCAGTTTTTTGAACTATATCCGCAACAAATCGTGTGCACTGCGCCTTTCTTTCCGGCGAATTTTTTTCTAATCCTTTAGTTAAAATCCTACAGCAGGTAGCGCCACAGGTTTGTTTAAAGTAATCGTGCAATTCATTTGTTAATTCAAAACACTTCTGAATTGCAGGATCATTAGGCGTACGTCTGCCAAAAAAATAGCCAATGCACATTGTGCTGCCGGCAAGAGCACCGCAAATACAGCCACCTCCGCCGAGACCCCATGGAAAACCGGAACTCATTGCAATGGCATCGTCGGATAAATCCAAGTCAAAATGTTTTTTTATTGCGTAAATAACAGACTCAGAACAGGCAAATCCATGATTAAAAATTTCAACAGCATCGTTTCTTAACGCCTGCATATCTATATTTGTTGTCATAATAAAATCCTCCTATAAAATAAAGTTTAAAATTTATTCCTATATCAAATTTTATCATGGCGTGGTAAATAGAGGCAAATTATTTTTAAAATAAGGAAGTGACTTTTATATTTAAAGTACATATGCTATGATTAAAATTAAATAGATTAAAAAGCAGGAGGCAAATATGGTACGGACGATAGATGTAAATGAAATTACAAAACAAATAAAAGAAATGTGCATTGAAGCAAATCATTTTCTATCATCGGATATGGTTTGTGCAATGGAAAATGCAAAAAATACAGAACGCTCACCTCTTGGAAAACAGATTTTAGAGCAGTTACAGGAAAATTTAGAAATTGCAGGAGAAGAGATGATTCCCATTTGTCAAGATACGGGAATGGCGGTAGTTTTTTTGGAAATAGGACAAGATGTTCATTTTAAAGGCGGTTTATTAGAAGATGCGGTAAATGAAGGAGTGCGTCAGGGATATCAGGAAGGATTTTTGAGAAAATCAGTAGTAAATGACCCGATTATCCGTGAAAATACAAAAGATAATACGCCTGCGGTTATTCACTATAAAATGGTAGAGGGAAACAAAGTAAAGATAAAAGTTGCCCCAAAAGGATTTGGAAGTGAAAATATGAGTCGCGTATTTATGCTTAAACCTGCAGACAGTTTAGAAGGGGTAAAAAATGCAATACTGACAGCAGTAAAAGATGCGGGACCTAATGCCTGTCCTCCAATGGTAGTTGGCGTTGGAATTGGCGGTACATTTGAAAAATGTGCCTTGATGGCAAAAGAAGCATTGACACGAGAAACAGGAGTGCATTCTGAAATACCATATGTAAAAGAATTGGAAGAAGAAATGCTTAAGAAAATTAACCGGTTGGGAATAGGACCGGGAGGACTTGGCGGAACGTCTACGGCACTTGCAGTTCATATTAACACATACCCTACTCATATCGCAGGGCTTCCGGTGGCAGTTAATATTTGTTGTCATGTAAACAGACATATTATTCGGGAGGTTTAAAATGAAAAAGCAGATACAAATACCAATTCAAAAAGAAATTATTCGGGAATTAAAAGCAGGAGATTATGTTTATCTTACGGGCGAAATTTATACGGCAAGAGATGCTGCGCATAAAAGAATGAATGAGACATTAGACAGAAAAGAAGAATTGCCTGTTAATATAAAAGATAAAATTATTTATTATATGGGGCCTTCTCCTGCCAGAGAAGGAAAAGTAATCGGCTCGGCAGGTCCTACAACTGCGAGCAGAATGGATAAATATGCTCCCAGATTAATGGATTTAGGACTTTCGGGAATGATAGGTAAAGGGAAGAGAAGTCAAGAGGTTATAGATGCAATTATAAGGAATGAAGGGGTATATTTTGCGGCAGTAGGCGGAGCCGGAGCGTTATTGTCAAAATGTATCAAAAAGTCAGAAGTAATCGCTTACGATGATTTAGGAACAGAAGCAATCAGACGATTAGAAGTAGAGGACTTTCCTGTTATCGTTGTAATTGACAGCGAGGGAAATAATCTGTATGAAATGGCAATAGAAGAATATAAAGAAGGATAAATAAAATGAAAAGAATTTTATTAATGGTGTTCAGAAATATTATATTAGTTCCGTATATGTGGTGCAAATTGTGTTATTACGCTTCACATGTAGAGAAATATTCGGAGCAGAAGAGATATGATATGTTACGATTTATTGTTTTTCGCGCAAACAAAGGCGGAAATGTGCATATTGATGTTTTCGGAAAAGAAAACATTCCAAAAGAAAATGGATTTATGTTCTACCCAAACCATCAGGGATTGTATGATGTACTTGCAATAGTTGAGGCATGTGATGTACCTTTTTCTGTTGTGGCTAAAAAAGAAGTGGGAAATATTCAGTTTTTAAAGCAGGTATTTGCCTGTATGAAAGCGTATCTGATTGACAGAGATGACGTAAGACAATCCATGCAGATAATCATCGACGTATCAAAAGAAGTGGCATCAGGAAGAAACTACCTAATCTTTGCGGAGGGTACACGCTCCAAACTGGGAAATAAATTATTAGACTTCAAGGGCGGAAGTTTTAAGGCGGCTACAAAAGCAAAATGTCCTATTGTCCCGGTTGCACTTGTAAATTCATTTAAACCGTTTGATACAAATTCAATTAAACCTGTCAATGTGGAAGTACATTTTTTAAAACCTATGTTATATGAAGAATACAAAGATATGAAGACAACTGAGATAGCAATTGAAGTAAAAAAACGTATTGCAAAAGTTGTAGAAAGAGAAGAATAAAATAGAAGTAAAAAATATGTAAAAAAAACATGTCAACCATTTTTGATTATGTCCTAAATTTTTTGTACGATATGCACCGATTTCC
>ERZ773217.574-NODE-574-length-35230-cov-5.353575_pt1 | contig 35230 bp, 46 predicted proteins | sample MGYA00580995_ERZ773217 | MGnify/ENA primary metagenome ERZ773217 (study PRJEB29015, sample SAMEA2737772) | human gut metagenome | biome: human gut; feature: human-associated habitat; material: faeces | place: China | collected 2012 ...
GCGGGGCAGATAGCAGGGTTGGTGAAAGAAGAGATGTCATGCAGAAAGTTTATCGAAAAGTTAGTGTCGGAAACCGACAGATTGATGAAAGGAAAGGTTTTTTATGAGTAAAATCGCATTTGTTTTTTCCGGTCAGGGAGTACAAAAGGCGGGAATGGGAAAGGATTTTTACGAGCAGAGTGAAATCGCAAAACATATATTTGACGAGGCCTCAGAGAGAATTGGGTTGGATTTGAGAAAATTATGTTTTGAAGAGAATGACTTGCTGGACAGAACAGAATATACACAGGCGGCTCTTGTGACAACCTGTCTTGCCATTGCGAGAGTGGTGGAGGAGAATGGTTTGCATGCTGATGTGACGGCAGGATTGAGTCTGGGAGAATATACAGCCATTGCCGTTTCAGGGGGAATGACCGATATGGACGCCATTTCCACTGTAAAAAAAAGAGGGAAGTTTATGCAGGAAGCAGTACCGCAGGGGGAAGGAGCGATGTCCGCCATTCTCGGAATGACGGCAGAGCAGGTGGAAAGTGTGATTACGAACATGGAAAATGTTTTTGTCGCTAACTATAATTGTCCGAATCAAACTGTAATTACAGGAAAGACGGAGGAAGTTCAATCGGCAAATGAGAAACTTCTCTCAGCAGGTGCTAAACGCGCCATGCTTTTGAATGTAAGCGGACCGTTTCATTCGCCGTTTTTAGTTGATGCGGGAGAAAAATTGAGGGAAGTATTGGCAGATATTTCTTTTACAAAATTAAAAATTCCATATGTTACAAATGTAACCGGAAAGTATATTACGAATATAGAAGAAACAAAAGAACTGCTCACAAAACAGGTGGCATCATCTGTACTTTGGCAGCAGAGCGTGGAAAATATGATTGCAGACGGTGTGGATACATTTGTGGAGATAGGTGTTGGAAAGACATTGTCAGGATTTATAAAGAAAATTGACAGAAATGTGAAAACATACAGTATCAGTAATTGGCAAGAGATGAAAAAAGTAACAGATGAACTGGGAGGTAGAGATAAATGTTAAAAGGGCAGACGGCGGTTGTCACAGGCGGTTCCAGAGGGATTGGAAGGGCAATTGCTCTTGAACTGGCGGAACAGGGAGCCAATGTAGTTATTAATTATCACGGTTCGACGGAAAAAGCGGAAGCAGTTAAACATGAGATAAAGGAAAAAGGCGGAACGGCAGAAATTATGCAGTGTAATGTTGCAGATTTTGAAGAGAGTGAGAAGTTTTTTCAACAGGTAATAGAAAAATATAAACGTATTGATATTTTAGTGAACAATGCAGGCATAACCTGTGACGGTCTTCTGATGAAAATGTCGGAAAAAGATTTTGATACGGTTATGAACACAAATTTAAAGGGCACGTTCCACTGTATAAGATTTGTGGCAAGGCAGATGATAAAACAGCGCTATGGAAGAATTATTAATATTTCTTCTGTTGTAGGTGTTGCGGGAAATGCGGGACAGGCAAATTATGCGGCATCTAAGGCGGGAGTGATAGGGCTTACAAAGTCTGCGGCAAAAGAATTGGCATCGAGAAAGATTACGGTAAATGCCATTGCGCCGGGATTTATTGAAACAGATATGACAAAGGTTTTACCGGGCAAAGTAAAAGAGGATTCCATAGAGAAAATCCCTCTTGGATATTATGGAAAACCGGAAGACGTTGCCGGCGCGGTTGCGTTTTTGGCATCAGACAAAGCGGGATATATTACAGGTCAGGTGCTTCATGTGGACGGTGGAATGGTGATATAAGGAGAGTATCTATGAAAAGAAGAGTTGTTGTGACAGGTATGGGAGCGATTACCCCTATAGGAAATTCTGTGGAAGAGTTTTGGACAGGAATTAAAGCGGGGCAGGTTGGTATCGGAGAGATTACAAAATTTGATACAACAGAATATAAGGTAAAACTGGCGGCGGAAGTGAAAGACTTTGTTGCTAAAGAGAGAATGGATTTTAAAGCGGCAAAACGAATGGAAACCTTTTCACAGTATGCGGTGGCAGCAGCAAAAGAAGCATTTGAAAATGCCGGGCTTTGTCCGGAAGAGGAAGATGCTTTTCGTATGGGTGTGATTGTCGGTTCGGGAATCGGAAGCCTTCAGGTTGTGGAGAGAGAGTACGATAAAATTCAGACAAAAGGACCTTCAAAGGTAAACCCGCTTATGGTTCCGCTTATGATTTCTAATATGGCAGCAGGAAATGTGGCGATTCAACTTGGATTAAAAGGGAAATGTACGAGTATCACGACAGCATGCGCCACGGGAACACACGCTATCGGCGATGCTTTTCGTGCCATTCAATACGGCGATGCCGATGTAATGCTGGCGGGAGGAGCGGAAAGTTCCATTTGTCCTACGGCGGTGGCAGGATTTTCTGCATTGACTGCGCTTACTGCAAGCACAGATAAAAATAAAGCGTCCATACCTTTTGACAAAGACAGAAGCGGATTTGTCATCGGTGAAGGTGCGGGGATTGTTGTTTTGGAAGAACTGGAACATGCCAAGGCGCGAGGAGCGAAAATTTACGGTGAAATTGCGGGATACGGGGCAACCTGTGACGCGTATCATATCACCTCCCCTGCGGAAGACGGAAGCGGGGCGGCAAAAGCGATGGAGCTGGCCATGCAGGAGGCAGGTGTGCTTCCGAAAGACGTAGATTATATCAATGCACACGGAACAAGTACGCACCACAACGATTTGTTTGAGACGAGAGCCATTTCTCTCGCATTTGGAGAAGATGCGCAAAAACCAATAATTAATTCCACAAAGTCGATGATAGGACATTTGCTTGGGGCAGCAGGGGCGGTGGAATTTATCACATGTATAAAAACCATTCAGGAAGGATTTATTCATCAGACAATGGGGACAGAAAATTTGGACGAAGAGTGTACGTTAAATTATGCGATACATTCACCGATAGAAAAAGAAGTCAACTGTGCCATCAGCAATTCTCTTGGATTTGGCGGGCATAATGCAACAATTTTAGTCAAAAAATATAGGGAGGAAGAGTAAGAAATGGAAAAAGAGCAGTTAATCGAATTAATACATACAGTGTCCTCCTCAAATCTGACAGAGTTTCAATATGAGGAAAATGGAATGAAAATCAGCATGAAAAGAGAATGTCAGGTTGTATATGCCGGGGAAAAAGAATTGCCTGCTCCACAGATAAACGTGGAAGAAATACAAAAGACGGAGGAGGCTCAGGAAGGAAAACTTGTAACGTCGGTATTGGTAGGAACGTTTTATACAGCGCCTTCCGAAGATGCAGAACCGTTTGTGCGTGTAGGAGATACAGTAACAAAAGGACAGACTTTGGCGATTGTGGAAGCAATGAAACTGATGAATGAAATTGAAAGTGAATTTGACGGTGTCGTAGCGGAAATTTTTGTGGAAAACGGTCAGGCAGTGGAATACGGTCAGCCGCTGTTCCGCTTAAAATAGGGGAAAGGAGAACTTATGAAAGGATTAACAGTTCAGGAAATCTGTGAAATTATACCTCACAGACACCCTTTTTTGCTCGTAGATTATATAGAAGACTATGAGCCGGGAGAGTTTGCGGTTGGATATAAATGTGTGACGTACAGAGAAGATTTTTTTAGAGGACATTTTCCGGAAGAACCGGTTATGCCGGGGGTATTTACAGTGGAAGCGCTGGCACAGGTTGGGGCAGTTGCCATTCTGTCAAAAGAAGAAAACAAAGGAAAAATCGCTTACTTTGGAGGAATACAGAAATGTAAATTCAAGGGGAAAGTTGTGCCGGGAGATAAGTTAAAACTGGAAACGAAAATCATTAAGCAGAAAGGACCGCTTGGAATTGGGGAGGCAATCGCCAGTGTTGACGGAAAAGTGGTGGCAAGTGCCGAATTGACCTTTATGATTGGATAGGTGGCAGATATGATAAAAAAAGTGTTAATTGCAAACAGAGGCGAAATTGCAGTGCGGATTATCCGCACCTGCAGAGAAATGGGAATTGAAACGGTAGCAGTATACTCGGAGGCGGACAGGGAAGCACTTCATACGCAGCTTGCGGACGAGGCAATCTGTATCGGACCTGCACCGTCTCGGGAAAGTTATCTGAATATGGAAAGAATCATCAGTGCAACCATCACTTCGGGTGCGGACGCCATTCATACGGGTTTTGGTTTTTTGTCGGAGAACAGTAAATTTGCCGAACTGTGTGAGAAGTGTCACATTATATTTATCGGACCGAAGTCAGAAGTCATTCGGAAAATGGGAAATAAATCTCAGGCGAGAAATACGATGATTGAGGCGGGTATACCGGTTATTCCCGGCAGCAGCGAAATTATTTTGGATATGGAAAGAGGGAAAGAAGTTGCAGTTAAAGTAGGTTATCCCGTAATAATAAAGGCAGTGCTTGGCGGAGGCGGAAAAGGAATGCGTGTGGCATACACGGAAGAGGAATTTTCCAAAAGTTTTCAAATGGCACAGGAGGAAGCCAAAGCGTCTTTTGGGGATAATTCGATGTATATCGAACATTTTGTGGAAAACCCAAGGCATGTCGAATTTCAAATATTGGCTGACAAATATGGGAATGTAGTTCATCTTGGAGAGAGGGACTGCTCCATTCAGGAAAATCATCAAAAATTAATTGAAGAATCTCCGTGTACGATACTCTCGGAGGAACTTCGCAGAAAAATGGGTGAGGTAGCAGTGAAGGCTGCAAAGGCAGTACAGTATGAGAATGTGGGGACAATCGAGTTTCTTTTGGAGAACAACAATCAGTTTTACTTTATGGAGATGAATACGAGAATACAGGTGGAACACCCAGTGACAGAGTGGGTGACGGGCTTGGATTTGATTAAGGAACAGATAAGAATCGCTTCGGGATTGCCTCTTCCCTATGACCAGAGTGACATTCAGATAAACGGCCATGCCATTGAGTGCAGAATCAATGCGAAGTGTTCAGGAAAAATTACAGACGTACATTTTCCGGGAGGAGAGGGTGTGCGGATTGACACTGCGGTTTATCACGGCTATACTGTGCCGCCATACTATGATTCCATGTTGGCAAAACTCATCGTACACGGCAAGACGAGAGAAGATGCCATTGCGAAAATGCGCAGCGCGCTGGGAGAAGTGATCATAGAAGGAATCGGCACAAATATAGATTATCAGTACGACATTATAGAAAAGATGTGAGCAAAATGAATTTAAAACAAATGTTTAAGAAGACAAACTACATTTCCCTGAAAGGAGATGTAAAAAAAGAACAGACTCCTGAAGTGCCTGAAGGTATTTTAAAGAAATGTAATGCCTGTAAGTCTGCCATTTTTACGGAAGATGTAAAAAATGGATATTATATTTGTCCAAAGTGTCATAATTATTTTCGTGTTCATGCAAAACATCGGCTGGAAATGGTCGCAGATGAGGGCAGTTTTGAGGAGTGGGACAGAGGATTATGTACAAGAAATCCGTTGCAATATAAAGGATATGAGGAAAAAATCCGTCTGACGCAGGAAAAGACGGGGTTAGAGGAGGCGGCCATTACCGGAAAAGCGGAAATCGGCGGAAGAACCGTGGCGCTTGGCATATGTGACAGCCGTTTCATTATGGCGAGCATGGGAGAAGTTGTGGGAGAAAAGATTACCCGCATGGTCGAGCGTGCCACAAAGGAAAAACTCCCAATCATTATGTTTGCCTGCTCAGGCGGGGCGAGAATGCAGGAAGGGATTACTTCCCTTATGCAGATGGCAAAAACAGCGGCAGCCTTGAAAAAGCATAGTGAAGCGGGCGGATTTTATATTTCTGTTTTAACTAACCCGACAACAGGAGGAGTTACTGCAAGTTTTGCCATGCTGGGTGATGTGATTCTGGCAGAGCCGAACGCTTTAATCGGTTTTGCGGGACCGAGAGTGATTGAGCAGACAATCGGTCAGAAACTGCCAAAAGGCTTTCAGCGGTCAGAGTTTTTACTGGAACATGGTTTTATAGACGCGATTGTAGAGAGAGAAAACTTGAAAAAAGTTCTGTTTCAACTAATTGATTTACATGAGCAGAAGAAAATCTGTGAAAAATCAAATGATATATATGCGGAAGAAACAGAGAAAAAAGCGGTAGGAACAGCATGGGATTGTGTAACAAAATCCCGCATGAAAGACCGTCCGGTCGGCTCAGATTATATCAGCAGGCTTTTTGCGGATTTTATAGAATTGCATGGAGACAGATATTTTCAGGACGATAAAGCCATTGTGGGTGGAATTGCCAAGTTTCATGGGATTCCCGTGACGGTTATCGCGCAGGAAAAGGGAAGAACAACGAAGGAAAATCTGGAGAGAAATTTCGGAATGCCTTCCCCGGAAGGATATAGAAAGGCGCTGCGTTTAATGAAACAGGCAGAAAAATTTAACCGGCCGGTAATCTGCTTTGTGGATACACCGGGGGCTTTTTGTGGAATCGGAGCGGAAGAGAGGGGACAGGGCGAGGCAATCGCCAAAAATATTTATGAAATGTCGGCGCTAAAAGTTCCGGTACTTTCCATTATTATAGGAGAAGGAGGCAGTGGAGGCGCTTTGGCTATGGCTGTTGCAAATGAGGTATGGATATTGGAAAATGCTGTTTATTCCATTCTCTCTCCTGAAGGATTTGCCTCAATTCTGTGGAAGGACAGTAAAAGAGCAAAAGAGGCAGCGGAAGTGATGAAATTGACTGCAAGAGAATTGAAAGAGGCGAACATTGTGGAAAAGGTGATTGAAGAGCCTAAACATTTTACGGTGGAAACTTTGTCTTCCGTCTGTGACAATTTAGCAGCAAAAATCTCTTGTTTTCTGTGGAAATATAAAGACAAAGTGGGGAATGATATTGCAGAAGAACGTTATCAGCGTTTCCGAAAGATGTAGAGAGGAGCAATCATGAAAAGAGAAGAAGTATCTTTTGCGGTTGGAGAAAAAAAGGCATATATTCCTATTGTGCAGGGAGGAATGGGAGTAGGAATAAGTCTGCATCGTCTTGCAGGAACAATTGCAAAGGAAGGCGGGGTGGGACTTATTTCCACTGCGCAGATAGGGTTTCGGGAGAAAAACTTTGACAGAAATCCTTTGCAGGCAAACTTGCATGCTATGGGGAAAGAACTAAAATCTGCAAGAAATCTTGCGCCAAACGGTATTATCGGATTTAATATTATGGTGGCAGCAAGACATTATGAGGAATATGTCAGGGAGGCGGTAAGGCTGGAGGCGGATTTGATTGTCTCAGGTGCGGGATTGCCGACAGACCTTCCCTTATACGCAAAAGGAACGAAGACAAATATTGCTCCTATTGTATCAACAGAAAAATCCGCTCATGTTATTTTGAAATATTGGGACAAAAAGTATGGTGTCACCGCGGATATGATTGTGATAGAAGGCTGGAAAGCAGGGGGACATTTAGGATTCCATTCGGACGAACTGGGAAAATGGGACGACATTTCTTATGAAACGGAAATTGGAAAAATTATTGGCATTGTGCGGTTTTATGAGGAGAAATACGAAAGGAAGATTCCGATTATACTTGCAGGAGGAATGTATTCGGCAAAAGACTTAAAGAGGGCAAAAGAATTGGGAGCGGACGGCATTCAGGTTGGAAGCCGATTTGTCACTACAGAGGAATGCGATGCGGATATTCGTTATAAGGAAGCATATTTGAAAGCCGGACAGGAAGACATCTGCATCGTGAAAAGTCCCGTAGGTATGCCCGCAAGAGCGATTTATAACACACTGATAAGGAGAGTGGAAAATGGAGAACAGATTCCACATACACCGTGTCATCAGTGCGTTAAGGGGTGCAATCCCAAAACGATTCCATACTGCATTACGGATAAATTGATTGAGGCAGTGAAAGGAAATGTGGAAAATGGTCTTGTTTTTTGTGGCGCTGAGGTATATCGTGCTGCAAAAATAGAAACGGTGAAAGAGGTAATTGATTCTTTTCTTTTAGCGGAAGAATGTGTATAATGTACATAGTATCATTCTGGTGAAGGAGGAAGCAAATGAATACATATGAAACCATTAATGATATTTTAGTGCATTTGTTTAATGAGATCTGGGAACTGGAAGAGAAGGCAATCATTACGGAAGAATTTAAAGATATTACAAACAATGATATGCACATCATTGAAGCAATCGGCCTTGGAGAGGGAAGTCCAATGTCTGCGATTGCGAAAAAGATGAATGTAACAGCTGGGACGCTGACTACTTCAATGAACAGTCTTGTAAATAAAAAATATGCCGTCCGGGAGAGAAGTGAGGAGGACAGGCGTGTTGTTTATATTAAATTAACGGAAAAAGGGAAAAAAGCATATGAACATCACGCTCAGTTTCATCATCAGATGACGGAGGCGGTTATCAAAAAATTGAATGAGGAAGAGATTCCCGTGTTGCTGAAAACATTAGAGGGGCTTTCGGAATTTTTTAGAAATTATCATTAATTTCATTCCGATAAGCCCCTTTTCCATTTGATAGAATTCCTCTGTTTTTTCTTTGAATTGTTACCTGAGTTGGCAGAGATTTGGTTACTTGTGACCGCAAATCCGTTTAGTCAGATTTGCGGTGAATAGAGTTGATGTGAAATATAGAATGTTTACATTTTAGAGATAAATTCTTCTAAAGAGTCTGCTTGGATTGCCAGTTGAAACCAAAGATTTAGAGTTTCAAGATTTTTCTCTTCGGAAATTCTTTTTTGAAGACTTTCCGGTACCTCTTCGAAATTTTTTAAAAGCATGGTTAAAGAGTTTATCATTCCGATACTTTCACCTTCTTGGAGTCCCTCTTTGCGTCCGGTTTCCCATTCTTCTTTCAGCAATTCTTCAAAAAGCATATATTTTTCCTCCATTTCCCTGTTCTTTTTAATATGCTTTATAAATTCCTGTAATTTTCTTACATATTCATTGTGAAAGTCCTTTTGCCTTTCCTTTATATCTGCTTTCACAAATTTAAGAAAACATACAAGTTCTTCTGGTACTTCTGCATCATTTTTTCTCTCCAAAGGGATCAAAATCACAGATGAAAATAACGTAACTGTTTTTTCATTTGATCGCCTCCGTTTACAGAGGAGTTCTATAGGTTGATTATAGCAGAAGCTTTAGCGGATAGCCATATAAAATAGGTATTGTTTATAGAAAATGAAAAAGGTATAATATTGCCATATTTATAAAATGGATAGGGAGGTATATATGAAATTAGATGAAATACATCACATTGCGATTATCGGAAGTGATTATGAAAAAACAAAACATTTTTATGTTGAGATTTTAGGATTTGAAGTTATTGCAGAAAATTATCGGGAAGAAAGAGAAGATTATAAAATAGATGTTCGACGTGGAAATATAGAACTGGAATTATTTATTATAAAGGGACGTCCGAAAAGAGTCAGTTATCCGGAGGCATACGGTTTACGGCACTTAGCATTTAAAGTGGACTCTGTAGAGGAAGCGGCGCAGGAGTTGAAGAATTTGGGAGTGGAAACAGAACCGATAAGAATGGATGAGTTTACGGGAAAGAAAATGACATTTTTCTTTGACCCTGATGGACTTCCGTTGGAATTACATGAATAAACCGAAAGGATTGAAAAACTATGGAGCATAAAGGAACGGGAAGACTGGAAACAGAAAGATTGATTTTAAGAAAGTTTGCTGAAAGCGATATAGAGAGTTCTTATCGCAACTGGACGAGTGATGATAAGACAACAAAATATTTAACATGGTCTACGCATGAGAATATTGGAGTGACAAAGCAGGTGCTTAAAAGTTGGATAGAAGAATATAAAAACCCATCTTTTTATCAGTGGGCAATTGAATTAAAGGAAATAGGAGAGGCGATTGGAACAATCAGTGTCGTGAGAAGTAATGAATCGATAGATATGGTTGAGATAGGATATTGCATAGGAAGTAAATGGTGGAATCAGGGTATTGTGACGGAGGCATTTAAAAAAGTAATTACGTTTTTATTTGAGGAAGTAAAAGTAAATAGGATTCAGTCGTACCATGACCAAGAGAATGTCGGTTCAGGAAAAGTGATGAGTAAATGTGGAATGATTTATGAGGGAACTCTTCGGGAGGCTGATAGAAACAATAGGGGAATTGTAGATATGGTTACTTATGGTATTTTGGCAAAGGAGTATTTTAAGAAATAGAAATGAAAAAAGGAAAAAGAGTTTTAACAACTATTAGTGCAGCTATATTGATATTGGCAATGGCGTGTCTATACATAGGAGCGCAAAGATTTTTTGCGATACGTCCGGCTACAGTATATGAGGATAAGGGTGTATATACTTTTTCACCATACAGGGTATTGCCAACTCAGGTGAAAAATACTGCCGGTGGACGTCAGGGACGTCTTCACCCGACAAAAACAGTGTATTATCTCTATTACAGGGAAACCGGTGGAACGGGATACAAATGGAAAGAAGAAGTATCTTCAAGAGGAGTTGGGCAAAAGAAAATATCTGAGGGCAGAGAAGTGAAACGGCGGGTGCTGTCCATTAAAAAAGAAGGGAAATATATTACCGTAGAACCGGAGCAGACAGCCAAAAGTTATGTTGCAAAACAGAGAAGGATATACGGAATAACAAGTATTTGTTCAATAATTGTTTTGTTGGGATATTTGGGAGTATGGATAAGAAAGCGAAAAAAGAAAGCGGAAATGTAGTATGATTAGAAATTTAGAAAAAACAGATGTAGACAGTGTGGCAGAAATCTGGCTGGATACCAATATAAAAGCGCACAATTTTGTTCCGGCAAAACACTGGGAAAGTAACTTTACTCTTGTGAAAGAAATGTTTTTACAGGCAGAAATTTATGTTTACGAAGGGGAAACATCAAAAAAGATAGAGGGGTTTGTAGGCTTAGACGACAACTACATAGAAGGAATTTTTGTTTGTGACAAGGTACAGTCATGCGGAATCGGCAGACAGTTACTGGATTTCGTGAAGGAAAGAAAAACATTTTTAAAGTTAAGTGTGTATCAGAAAAATGTACGGGCAATACAATTTTATGAAAGAGAAGGCTTTCAGATAACGAGTGAAAATATAGATGAAAATACGGGGGAGAAAGAATACGAAATGGCATGGAAGCGCTAAATTATTCTAATATCATCAGATAATAAGTGCCTTCATCGCAAATACCGTCTTCCTGTATTATCCAGCCGTGAGAAAGATAAAACTGTAGTGCGGTTTTATTTTGAGCGATACATTTCAGTGTAAGAGGTTTTCCGAAAGTGAGAAGAACTTTTTCTATCAGTGCCTGACCAATATGAAGGTGGCGAAAATTTTTTACAACAAACAAATTGTGGATAAATTTATCGGGCGTCCATACGGATATGAAACCTGCAATTTTTCCATTGACTTCAGCGACAAAAATACGTTCACCCTCAGTAGAACGTTCAAAATCAGTTAGAGATAGCGTGTTTTTGTCAATCCATGAGAATTCTTTTTGTTGTATTTGGTAAAATAATAATGCTAAATATTTTTTGTCTGTTATATGATAATCGCGAAGTATGATTTGCATATGAACCTCTTTTCTTTTGGAATTGTCTTTATTATATAACAAAACGAGAGAAATGCAACGAATCGTTGCGTATTTGTAACATGATTGAGCATTGATGTAACAGGTGTGTTACCTTATAATCATGGCATAAACAGACAAAGGAGGAAAGTATATGGGACTTGCAGAACGATTAAAGGAAAATAGAGAGAGGCTGGGATTATCTCAGGGAGATGTGGCGGAAAAATTAAATATCATACGACAGTCTATTTCGAGATGGGAAACCGGCAAAGGAGCACCAGACCTTGATAATTTAGTTTTGTTAAGCAAATTGTATCAGGTTTCTACAGATGAGTTATTGAAGGAGAGTATTGATGTTAAAGATACAATAATAAAAAATAGCAGGTTGCTGGAAGAAAGAAGAAAAAATTTTCGTTGGTGTTTAATAAGCCTTTTTACAGGACTATTATTTTTAATTATAAATGTACTTTATTTTGATATGAATTGGTTGGGAGATAGAGCATTTATATCGTATTTGAAATATTGGATTATCATAAATCCTGTTTTGCTACATTTAGTGACTGTTATTCCATTTGTTTTAAGTATTGCTTTTTTTATAAAATGGAGAAATAGGAATTTTGCCATAATGAAGAGTACGATATAATTATATTGGAAAAATATATTAATTCCTTCCTCTAAAAACTAAAAGTCCTTGAGCCTTTAGGTCAATTTATGTTACAGTTAAGGTAGAGATTGGAACAAAGAAAGAGGACAGAAAAATGAAGTTAATGATTGCATCAGATATACACGGTTCAGCATATTATTGCGAGAAAATGATAGACGCATTTCAAAGGGAAAAAGCGGACAGATTGTTACTCCTAGGTGATATTTTATATCACGGTCCCAGAAATGATTTGCCGAAAGAATATCAGCCGAAAAAGGTAATTGAAATGTTAAATAACATGAAAGAGGAACTGCTCTGTGTCAGAGGAAATTGTGATACGGAAGTCGACCAAATGGTGCTGGAATTTCCTATTTTGGCAGATTATGCCATTCTTTCCGTTAATGACAGAACGATTTTTGCCACACACGGACATCAGTTTAACAGAGACAATCTTCCTATGTTAAAAGAGGGAGATATTTTGTTAAACGGACATTTCCATGTGCCGGCAGGAGAGCAGGTTGGAAAATACATTTATTTGAATCCGGGTTCGATATCCATTCCGAAGGAAAATTCAGAACATAGTTATATGATAATAGAAGACAATGTATATTTGTGGAAAAACTTAGAAGGAGAAGTATATAAGAAGGAGGTTTTCTAATGGAAAAGTTATCACTGCTTCAAAAAATGATAGATGACAGTCATCGAATTGTATTTTTCGGAGGGGCGGGAGTATCTACGGAGAGTAATATTCCTGATTTTCGCAGCAGTGACGGCATTTATCAGGAAAAATATGCTTATCCTCCGGAACAGGTTGTAAGTCACACATTTTTTCAGAAGAAACCGGAATTGTTTTATGAATTTTACAAAGAGAAAATGATGTTCCTAGATGCAAAACCGAATAAAGCACATTTAAAACTGGCAGAAATGGAAGCAAAGGGAAAATTAAGTGCCGTTATCACGCAAAATATTGACGGCTTACATCAACTGGCAGGAAGTAAAAATGTTTTGGAACTACACGGAAGTATTCATCGCAATTATTGTCAGAGATGCGGGAAATTTTATGGTGCAAAATATGTGAAGGAATCGGAAGGAATTCCTATCTGTGAATGTGGTGGAACAATAAAGCCGGACGTGGTACTCTATGAAGAAAGTTTGGATAGTGAGGTTATTCAGCAGTCCGTGAGAGAGATTGCCCAGGCGGATATGCTGATTATCGGAGGAACTTCCCTCGTTGTCTATCCGGCGGCAGGTTTTATTGATTATTTCAGGGGAAAGCATCTTGTTGTTATTAATAAGAGCGCCACACCGAGAGATGAGCAGGCAGATTTGTGTATACGAAAACCAATAGGAGAAGTGTTGGAAGGAATTACAGTATGAGAAAGAAAGCGGGAATAAGTTTACTATTTATATTAGTACTTTTCTGTGTTTGTTTAGCAGCGTGCAAAAAGGAAGAAAAAAAAGAAAAACAAAATAGTACAAAAGATAATCATAAACCAATCGAGGCGATGTACGTTCCATTTGGAGAAGACGGTTATATCTTTTTCGACACAAGTACGGAATCTCCGTTTTATGCAATCATTCCGGAAGACAAACTGTATGATACGAATGATAAAAAGATGAAACAAAAAGATTTGAGTGCGGGAGATATCATTGCCTGTTATGGTGACGGGAAAATGCTTGAATCATATCCGGGGCAATATCCGGGCGTGACGAAAATGGTTCGTGTAAAAAAGGGAACAGTGGAAGATACGAAAAAATATGAGAAGGAAGTTGCCAAATTTGCACAGAAACCGGGCAAAGCAGATATTCCGTATCTGGATATTGAAAATATGCAGAAAGATGCTCTTGTGACAACCGCCGCAACAGAGGGAAATTATGAGTGGAAATATAAGGACAGCAGTGGAAATGAGCAGGTGGAGACAGTAGAAAATCTTTCTCTTTCGGATAAAGAAGGATTGGCAGATGTGATTTGCGATGGAGAAAATTCGGACTTAAAATTGATTTTCTCTGCTGAACCAAATCATGTCAAAGTGAGAAGATGGCCGCTCGACACAGCGAAGGAACAAAATTCTTACGGGCAGCGCGTGAGGGTAACACTGGACGGAAATACCGCCTACATAAAAAGAGCAAAAAAGACATATATATATGAAGTGATTGCCACATGGGATAATGGAAATGTTCATTATGGATTTTATATCCCATAGAATAAGGTCTGTTTCGTTTAGATAGAATGGAAACAGACCTTGTTTTTATTTGACTATTTACAAATACCACAGCCCAAACTGCAGCCTGTCGGTGTACCTGCACAGCCTCCCATAGCAGTTTCTCGAAGTTCAAACGGAAGACTTTTTCCAACGCGGAACATCGCTTCTGCCATTTCGTCAAACGGAATAGGGTGTGTAACACCGCTGAGTGCAAGTTCTGCGGAAGTGATCGCATTGGCAACTCCAATTGCATTTCGGCTCTGACAAGGAGATTCCACAAGCCCTGCGATTGGATCGCATACAAGCCCGAGCAGATTTGAAAGGGCAATGCCGGCAGCAGTCAGGCACATCTCGGGAGTGCCGCCCATCATTTCAACTACCGCAGAGGCAGCCATCGCAGAGGCAGCGCCGACTTCTGCCTGACAGCCGGCTTCTGCACCGGAAACGGAAGCATTTCGCATTAAAATATATCCGATGGCGCTGGCGTTTAACAACCCGCTATAAAGCGTGGAGTCTGACAATTCCTTTTCCTCCTGAAGAGCAAGTAATGTTCCCGGAACAACACCCGATGAGCCTGCAGTCGGTGCAGCGACAATCAGCCCCATAGATGCGTTGACCTCCAAAACAGCCATACTGTAGGAAATGGCTTTCGATAACATGGAGCCGCACACGCTTGCATTTGTTTTAGCATGGTCTGCAACCTGTTTTGCCTCTCCACCGATAAGACCACCGATAGATTTCCCCGGATTTTGTATCGGTTTGTGGGCAGAATTTTTCATAATTGTAAGCACTTCAGTCAATTTATCATCTACCTCTGCGGACGAAAGAGTTCCCATAGTGATTTCACGTTCTTTCATGGCGGCGGAGATGGAAATCTGTTCTTTTTCACATAAGTTTAATAAAGTTTGTCCATTTAAAAAATCCATTTTCATATCCTCCTACATCTGAATGAGCATTAAATCTTTTACATGCTCATTTACCCGGATTTTATCTAAAATTTCTTCCGGAATTTTCTCATCAGATTCCACAATGGTAAATGCGGTAGCGCCTTTATCTTCCCTGAACAGACGCATAAATGCAATGTTTACGTTCTCCTCACTTAAACACTGTGTGATGTGGGCAACTACTCCCGGTTTATCAGTCTGTTGTACAATCAATGTGCTATATTCGCCGGTAAATTCTACGTCAATATTATTAATACGGACAATCTTCATCTTTCCTCCGCCGATAGATTCTCCGCGAATGGAAAGAATGTGTCCCGCTTTATTTTCCAATACAATATCAGCAGTATTTGGGTGTTCTGTCATTGTCTCTTCATCAATAATATAATGGTATTCCAATCCTTCACGGTCGGCTATCGTAAAAGCGTCCCGAATTCTTTCGTCATCTGTAGAAAAGCCTAAAGTGCCTCCCAATAATGCTTTATCTGTTCCGTGGCCGCGATAAGTTTTGGCAAAAGAACCATATAGTGTAAAGGTGACTTTATCGATTGGCTGAGCAAACATCTTTCGTGCAAGAAGTGCAATGGCAACTGCACCTGCGGTGTGTGAACTGGACGGACCAATCATATTTGGACCTATCACATCGAAAATGCTTAGAAAATTCATAACATTCCTCCTGATATATTTACAAATTTATTCTTCTTATTATATCATGGTTAGGGAGGTATTAAAATGACAAATATAATTATTTATTTATGTGCGATAAATATAATGACATTTTTATTATATGGGTTAGATAAACAAAAGGCGAAACGCCACAAATGGAGAATCCCTGAAGCGACACTTTTAGGTGTGGCTTTAGCGGGAGGTTCCATAGGGGCGTTTCTTGGAATGTATATATTTCATCATAAGACAAAGAAAGCAAAGTTTTATATTGGTGTACCGATGTTTTTTGTGATGCAGGCAGTGGGCATCATTGTTATTCAGACTCGTCTCCTTTAAGTGTAGTTTGGATAATACCTATATTGTAAAGGTTTTCTATCTGTGTGTAAAGGGTTCTAAACTTCTTTCTAAAATTCCGTTCATTTTTGCAATGGCAATACCATAATTGGTTATTGGAACATTCATATCTTTGGCACAGCGAAGGCGGTATTTCATTTCCCGCTCATTTAACATACAGCCTCCGCAGTGGATAATCAGATGATATTTTGTTAAATCGGAAGGAAATTCTTCCCCGCTTGTGAATACAAAGTGCAAATTTTTTTGCGTATATTTTTTCAATAAATTTGGCAGTTTTACCGTTCCTATATCCCCGCATTGGCGGTGGTGGGTGCAGCCCTCGGAAATCAGCACGGTATCTCCGTCTTTCAGTTGGTCAATGGCAAATGCTCCCTGAGTTACCGTGTCCAAATTTCCTTTATATCTGGCGAATAAAATAGAGAAAGAAGTCAGTAAAACACTTTTCGGAACAATTTCCGACACCTGTTTAAATGCCTGACTGTCAGTAATGACAAGTCGGGGTGTTTTTCCTAAATTTTCGAGAGTTTCTTTTAATTCCGTATCTTTGACGACAATGGAAACGGCATTGGCGTCCAAAATATCCCGAATGGTCTGTTGTTGCGGTAAAATAAGCCGTCCTTTCGGAGCGGAGGAATCAATCGGTACAACAAGGACAACAAAATCATTAGGTGAGATTAAGTCACTTACAATTGGAGTTCCATTTACGTCTTTGGGAAGAAGAGTGGAAATTTTCTCCTTTAATTCCCGTATGTGAAAACCAGTTTTTGCGCTTATTTCTATAGTATGTTCAGTATGTTCCGCGAGGGAAAGTGTAGATTTTTCCGGCAAATCACATTTATTGTGGATAATCAGATATGGAATCTGCTTATCCTGAATTTTTTTTAAAATGTTTTCGTCCTCCACGGTCATTCCGACAGAACTGTCTATAACGAGCAGGGCAATGTCGGTTTTGTTCAACATCTGATATGTTTTTGTAATACGTAACTGCCCCAGTTCCCCCTCATCGTCAAGACCGGCAGTGTCGATAAATACGACAGGCCCAATGGGAAGAAGTTCCATTGCCTTTAAGACAGGATCGGTAGTTGTTCCCTTTGTGTCGGACACAATGGAGAGTGCCTGTCCGGTTAATGCGTTGATTAAACTGGATTTTCCACAATTTCTTCTTCCGAAAATGCCGATGTGGATTCGGTTTGCAGAAGGAGTGCTGTTTAAACTCATATAATTCCTCCTAGAATCTGAAATCTCTTCGATTATCATTTGCAATGGCTTTTAAATTTTCAATGACAACCTGACGGACTTTTTCATTTGGAATTTTGCCGATTTCTTCCTGAATAACATTTTCCCCTACTTTTTTTGTTGCCTCAGAAGCATAGTCCATAAGATATTCTTTTAATGTCATCAGTGCGTTTGGCTGGCAGCAGTTTTGAATCTGTCCGCTTTTACAAAGAGACATAAATCTGTCGCCGGTTCGCCCTTCGCGGTAGCAGGCAGTGCAGAAACTAGGGATATATCCCAAATCTATAAGCCATTTCACAACTTCGTCCAATGTTCTTGTATCGCTGACATCAAACTGCTCGGATTTATTGTCGTCAGGTTCCGGTTCAGCGTAGCCGCCCACACTTGTCTTAGAACCGCCGCTAATTTGGGATACACCCAAATGAAGAACACGCTCGCGACAGGCCTTGCTTTCTCTTGTGGAAATAATCATTCCCGTATATGGTACGGCAATACGGATACAGGCAACAATTTTGGCGAAAGTATCATCGTCAATTCCGTTGTCAAAAGAATCTGCGTCGATATCGTCTGCATGGCGGAGACGAGGAACACTGATAGTATGCGGACCTACTCCGAAAACTGCTTCCAAATGTTCCGCGTGCATCAAAAGACCTGCCAGTTCATAGCGGTATTTGTCCAAACCGAAGAGAACGCCAATTCCAACATCATCAATGCCGCCCTGCATCGCCCTGTCCATAGCGGTTGTGTGGTAATCGTAATCATGTTTCGGTCCGGTCGGGTGAAGTTGCAAATAACTTTCTTTATGATACGTTTCCTGAAAGAGAATGTAAGTGCCGATTCCGGCTTCTTTCAATTTGCGGTAATTTTCCACTGTAGTTGCGGCAATATTTACATTGACACGGCGGATTGCACCGTTTTTATGTTTTATGCCGTAAATGGTTTTAATGGATTCAAGTACATATTCAATCGGAGAATTCACAGGGTCTTCACCTGTCTCCAAAGCAAGGCGTTTGTGTCCCATATCCTGAAGGGCAATCACTTCTTTTCGGATTTCTTCCTGTGTCAGTTTCTTTCTCGCAATATGTTTATTTTTCATATGATAAGGGCAGTATGTACAGCCGTTTACGCAATAGTTAGAAAGGTAAAGCGGGGCAAACATAACGATACGGTTTCCATAGAAATCCTTTTTGATCTGCTCAGCAAGAGCATAAATTTCCTGATTTTTTTCTTCAATATCGCAGTCTAACAATACTAACGCCTCTCGATGTGTAAGACCTTTGCGAAGTTTTGCTTTCTCGATAATCTGATTGATGAGTTCCACATTATGTTTGTTTTTCCCGGCAAAATCTAATGTGTCGAGAATTTCCTCGTGGTTAATAAATTCTTCCGGATTCTCAGATAAAATATTGTACATGGTAAACTCCTTTCATTAATTGAGCGAATCCCCTCTGGAAACGCTGATTTCATATCCGATTTTTTGAATTTGTGTCGTAAGTTGTTCAAGTCCCTCGGCTGCTTCACTGTCCGTACAGATTTTGTTATCGTAGAGCAGATAGTTTTTTCGCACACTTAGCGGGGAAAGATTTGGCATCACTACATTTGCTCCCGCAAGGATTCCCTGTTCCCGTCCGTCGGGGGCGATTGTTCCAAGCGCAGTCGTGGAAGGGAGAAGTACTTTAGGCAGCATAAGTCGGATTAATGCCAGCATAAACAGGGTAAGTTCAAGACTTCCCTGTGGAGAACTTTTGAATGGTGTATCGTGGTGGGGGATAAATGGTCCGATGCCCACCATCTGCGGATTTAATTTCTTTAAAAACAGCATATCTTCCGCAAGATTTTCGGTTGTCTGATAAGGCGAACCAACCATAAATCCGGTTCCGATCTGATAGCCAATGTCTTTTAAGTCCCACAGGCACTGCTGACGTTTTTTGGCGCTGAGTGTATGCGGGTGTAATTTTTTGTAGTGTTCGGACACATATGTTTCGTGTCGAAGAAGATAGCGGTCAGCGCCTGCATCGAAAAATGCCTTGTAACTGTCATAAGATTTTTCACCGACAGACAGAGTGATGGCACAATCCGGATAAACTGATTTTATGGACGAAATGATGTCCGTCATTTTTGCGTCCGTGAAGTAACCGTCCTCGCCGCCCTGCAGGACAAATGTGCGAAATCCAAGCGGATAACCGATCCGGCAACATTCCAAAATCTCTTCCTTTGTCAAACGGTAGCGGCAGGCATTTCCGTTACTTTTGCGGATTCCACAGTAAAAGCAGTCGTTTTTACAAAAATTTGTAAATTCAATCAGTCCCCGTATATATACTTTATTTCCGTAATAAAATTTCTGTACTTCCCGTGCCTCTGAAAAAAGATATTCTGCCAGTTCGGGTGTGCGATTGTCAATAAGACTTATCCATTCCTCTTTTGTCAACGTCTGTGTTTCTTTTAATTTTTGAATAAGTTGTTTCATAAATTCCTCTTAAACTGATGTTTTTGCGTAGGTTGTTTTTGTATTGATGCCCGAAAGCATTCCTAGTTTTCCTGAAAGTGAACTGATAATATCATTCGGTGCGTCAATAGCCACGCTGATAATGGAAATATTTTTCTCGCGATATGGAATCCCCATACGTCCGATAATGTATTGGCTGTATTCACTTAACAGCCGATTGAGTTCGCTTACAGACTCATTACTCTCGACAATAATGCCGATAAGTGCAATTCTTGTATTCATAAAGCCTCCTTTTACAGTGGGATTACAAAAGAAAAGTGCCGGAAGGCACACATAAAAAAGGGTAGAAAATCCCCTTGAAATCGAAATGTTATGCCTTCTTACGCAGGTGTAATCCTTTGTAATCAGTACGTTTTTCTTAGTATATCATAATTAGATAATAGGGACAAGAAACGTTTATTTTTTGACAAATATATGATAAAAACAGTATAATAATGTCACAGAAAAGGAGGAGAAAAATGCTGACAATTATTTCACCTGCAAAAAATATGAAAATACGAAAAAGAGATGACCTATCGCTGAGCAAAACTGCATTTCCCGAAGAAACAGAAGAAATCATCAAAGAGTTAAAGAAATATCAGCCTTACGAATTGGAAACTTTAATGAAAATCAATGAAAAACTGGCGGTACAGGCGTTTATGGACATACAAAATTTTGATTTGCATAAGGCAGGAACACCTGCGATTTTGACCTATGACGGTCTTGTGTTTAAAAATATAGACGCGGAAACATTTTCGGTGGAGGAAATGGAGTTTATCAATATGCACTTGCGAATTTTAAGCGCCTGCTATGGAGCAGTCAGACCGTTAGATGAAATTTTACCGTATCGGTTGGAAATGCAATGTAAATTGAAAATAGATGACAAGAGTTTGTATCAGTTTTGGGGAGATTTGTTGTATAAGGAAGTTTATAGGGAAAATCAGATTGTGTTAAACTTGGCATCGGAGGAATATGCAAAGGCGATTCGGAAATATGCTAAGTATGATAAGTTTATTGATGTGGAATTTTTGACATATCGTAAGGGGAAACTGCGTACAATTACCACTTCGGCAAAAATAGCGAGAGGGCAAATGGTACGGTTTATCGCAAAAAACAGAATTGACGAGCCGGAACAAATCAAAGCGTTTGACTGGAATGACTATGAATTTGAAGAAAGTATGTCAAATGAGAAAAAATATGTATTTATACAACGATAAAGGAGGGGATTTCGCCCCTCCTTCTATTCTGCTATTCCATGTGCTACAATATAAAAGTCGTTTTTGTCTTCGATTGAACTGCTCCAAAATTTCCGATCAACAGTTTCAAATGTAAGTGATTTATCATTTGTCAGTACAGTATAATAACTTTTTTGCTTTGCATTATTACTTTTTCCGGTCAGTTTGACACGATATTTGTAGTTCATTATCTCAGGGGAATTTATCAGCGAAGATTCCTCACGAACAAACTCCTGTTTCTGTGTGTTTTCCTGTTTGGAAGATGCGCAACCGGTTAGAACCATACTGCAAACAAGTAAAACAAAAAATTTCTTAGTCATTTTATTCACCTCATTTATACATAAAGTCCTGCAACAATAAAGGCAAATATGCAGAGAATGATGATTTGCTTTTTACGGTTGACAGATGCCTCTAAATATTGTTTTTCCCGCTCGGCACAGTAGGCAGCAGGAACAAATGCGATAATAATGCACCATAACAAAGCAAATAAAGAAATCATATTGGAGTCGATACCTGTAAGAGCGAACCAATTCCAAAGGCTTTTAAAAAATAACGCAAAGTTTAGAAAAATAAGTACAATGGACATAAGCATAAAATCCCCCCTTTTCTTCGTTCGTGTAAATAAAGTTAGAAAAGGGAGATAATCATTGTAATGATAATGAAGATAACAATCCCTTTCTCAACAAGTGAAAATTCATAGTTTTTCGGTCTTAATTTGACAAGGATACAGGTGAAGATGAACTGTGCTGTATCAAATACGGAAGTCGAAGCACTATGATTAACTCCTTTAGGTAAAGCAAACATCATGTATGCAAGGACAAAGGTCATCATAAACCAAATGATTTTCAAAACGTTAAATTGCTTTGTTGACAGAGTCATAGGTAAATCCTCCTGCAAAGTTTTGCTTAAATAGTTTAATCGTTTTTCTTTTCTAGAGAGTCATGATACTCCTGCAGTCTTTTCTTAACAGCAGATTTAATCACAAAGTATAATACGATTATTGTGATTAAAAATGCAGGAAGTGACTTTGCAAACATAATCAAATCAAATAGTACATCATTAAAAAAATTCATCATAAATGTTCCCTCCTTTAAATATTTTAACTTTTTAATTCAATGTGGAAGAAATTTTGTTTCCACAGTTGCCACAATAATAAGTCTTTAAATTCCACTGGCATGGTAAAACAGTTTTTCTACAGTATGGACACCGTAAAAGAAAGAGAGGCAGCATATAAGAAAATAAAAACGCAGTCGAGATTTTTGTTTTAACGTCAAAGTATCCCCTCCCGACATTTTTTATGAAAAAAAGAAAAGTTTTATCATAATTACAATAATCATAATAAATCCAATCAATTTTTCGATTTTAGGTACATGATAATCTTTTGGTTCAAAGTATGAAACAATAAAGGCCAGTACGAAATATGTAATGTCAAATATAAAAAAGCCGGTATTATATGTGACTAAAATTTCATCAGGGACGAAAAACATATTTGCCCAAAAGATAAACGTCATTATAATTGCAATAATTCTTAAAAATCGAAAAGGTTTTTTGGGTATTGTCATATCCAGCCCTCCTCTAGTAAGTTTAGTGTATTAGGTGTTCATTGTGTTGTCAATGGATACGGAAGTTATTTCCAAAAGTTAAGTAATCCTTAAGGAATGGTGAGTTGTGTATTCTTTTTCATAAAAAATCCTCCTCAAATTGTTTTATATAATTAGTAACAATCCAAGGAGGAAAATGTGACAAAAAATTTTAAAATTTTTTTAGATTTAGAAAAAAATGCTGATAAACAATCCGAGCATAAGTATGCTGGCAGCAATTTTCTGTTTGGAAGAAAGCGTAAAATCTTTAGGCATCAGCCAAATCAAAACAATACTGTAAACGCAATAGATGAAATTAAGTGCAAAAAATACACCGCTGTAGTTGTATTCAATTTTGGCGGGTAAGAAAATGGCTTTACACCAAGAAAGAATACACATGATTTCCCAAATAAGTACCAAAGGTTTGTAAGTTTTTAGAGATAGTTTCATAAATTTACTCCTTTCTTAAACTTTTTATAACTTTTATAAGTTCTTCAGAACTACTTTCACCGCCAACTTGGAAAACATAATTGTCAGTAATATACATGAGAGTATGAAATCCATATTCATCAGATAGCAAATAACATGGGAATCCACTAATGTCAATTTTTTTAGCGGGTGTTCCATCAGATGAAATCGAAACAGAGGAATCTTCAAAAAATTTTACAGAAGATTGTTCGTAATAGAAGGTTCTTTCATTTTTATCTTCATATATTAGACTATAAGTTTCAAAAGTGGAATCATATTCTGCGTCTACCAACGTACACCCCTCCGGAATGTAGGTCGGTTTCACTTTCACAAACTCTTTTTCCTTATGATTTTCAGGAGCGTCAAATGATACGTCTGTGTGGTCGTCAAATAACTGTTCAAAATATTTTCCGATACGTTCCCGAATATCCGGATTGGCGAGGACGGTCATTCCGCCGAAAAGAAGAACGAGGATTGCCACGAGAAGATAACGGAATTTTAAACGTTTGCGGTATCGAATAGGAGATTCCCGATGTAGAAGAGGCTGCATTTTTTCTTCGAAAGCAGGGGGAAATGTATGACTATCTCTCTCTGAAAAATCGGTTACCTCTTTTTTGTAATCCTTTTCAACAGCAATTTTTACGGCGTTTTCTAATAATTTATCATTCATTTTGAATCCCTCTTTTTAATAACTCCTCTTTTAACATTGCCTTTGCCCGCTGGGAGATTTTGCGGACGTGGGCAGGTGTCTTATCGATAAATTTAGCGATTTCCTCACCGGAAAGTGCATTGTAATATTGTAGGTATAAAACTTCCTTATAAGGAAAAGGCAGGCTGCGAATTAATTCTGCAAGAATTTCCGCAATTTCCCGTTCTTCCGTTACCTTTTCCGGTGTAAAATCCATTTTCACCTCAACCCAGTCTTCGTAGGCAGAAGTTTCATGGTGTTTTTTCTTCTGATAAAGTGTAAACGATTTGTTCTTTACAATAGTAACAATGTAGTTCCATGTTTTGTGACAGGAAATATCATTTATTTTTTCAAAATTTTCAATAATCGCCTTGAAGGACTCATGGACAATGTCCTCTGCATCATTTTCATTATGTAAAATTTTAAATGCGACAGCGTACATTTTATCTCTGTAGAGGAAATACAACTGTTCAAATTTTAGTTTTTCCTCCGGTGTTTCAAGCATTTCTAAGTAAACAAGCATAACGTCTCCAATTTCTAAAAAAGGCGGCAAATTTGCCGCCTGTCATTACATTTTGTCCGGTTCAGGATAATTTTCTCCGAATGTTTCCACTGTTACTGTTTTCATTCTCTGTGTTTCCAATGGTCTGTCATTGTAATCTGTTGCTGTTTCCGCAATTTTATTTACAATATCCATTCCTTCCGTCACTTTACCGAATGCTGCGTAAGAGCCGTCTAAGTGAGGAGAAGTTTCGTGCATGATAAAGAACTGTGAACCTGCAGAATCAGGGTGCATTGCACGAGCCATGGAAAGTACGCCCGGTTCATGTTTTAAATGATTTGAGAATCCGTTCTGATTAAATTCTCCTTTGATTGTGTATCCCGGACCACCCATTCCTGTTCCGTCAGGACAACCGCCCTGAATCATAAAGCCACGAATAACACGGTGGAAAATTAATCCGTCATAATATCCGGAATTTACAAGGGATACAAAGTTATTTACTGTATTCGGAGCAATTTCAGGATATAATTCTGCTTTGATTATATCTCCGCTCTCCATTTCAAATGTTACGATTGGATTTGCCATTTGATTACTTCCTTTCTTCTGAAAAAATAATGTTATATCCTATTGTAATGGGGGAGAAATATTTTGTCAACGTACGGTTTTTACTTTACGAATGGGAGAAACTTCGTTACAATAGAGAAATGAAAAAATGGAGTGTGAGAAAATGGAAAAAACAATGAGAAAGACAAGTGTCGTTGCGATTTTGGCGCTTATCTGCTGTGCACTTTGGGGAAGTGCGTTTCCGGCAGTGAAAATAGGATATGAGTTATTTGAGATTAAGACGGTGGGAAGTCAGATTTTATTTGCGGGATACAGATTCTTTTTGGCGGGAGTTTTAACATTTTTGCTGGCCTGCATATACGAAAAGCGATTTGTTACGCTGAAGAAATCTTCAATTCCTTATGTATTTGCACAGGGATTACTTCAGACAACGGTACAATATCTTTTCTTTTATATAGGAATGGCAAATACAACGGGAGCAAAAGGCTCTGTCATCAATGCGTCAAACGGATTTGTTGCAATTATCGTTGCAACGATGCTTATTCCGGCAGAAAAAATGACGTGGAGAAAGGCGCTGGGCTGTGTTGTAGGATTTGCGGGAGTTATTTTCATCAATCTGTCACCGGGAGCGTGGGGAAGTGGATTTTCTCTGCAGGGAGAAGGAATGGTGATGCTTTGCTCTATCGCATATGGAACGAGTTCGGTGACGTTGAAATTGATTTCACATAGAGAAAAGCCGATGACATTAACGGCGTATCAATTGCTGTTTGGCGGAGCGGTTTTAACTCTTCTTGGTATATTTGCAGGGGGCAGTATTACAAACTTTACGGTAAAATCTACTGTATTACTGCTCTATATGGCATTGCTTTCTACGATAGCATTTAGTCTGTGGACGGTATTGCTGAAGTATAATCCGGTAAGCAAAGTTGCAATTTTCGGATTCAGTATTCCTATTTTTGGCGTACTGCTGTCAGGGATCTTTTTGGGAGAAGAAATCTTTTCTATCAAGAATATACTTGCATTGCTATGTGTTTGTGCGGGAATTATTGTTGTGAATAGAGAAAGCCGAAGCAGAGAGCAGATTATTGCAAAATAAAGTGAGATGAAGTACAATAACACACAGTGACAAGACGAAAAGAGGGTTGCGTATGAGCATGATAAAAACAAAACATCTTGTGTTTGAATATGATAAATTAGACGAAACAGGAAATGTCATTGGAAAGCACCGTGCAATTGACGGCGTGGACTTGAATATAGAAGAGGGGCAGTTTATTGCGATTCTCGGACATAACGGTTCGGGAAAATCTACATTGGCGAAACATATCAATGCTATTTTAACATCTACGGAAGGAACAATGTGGGTTGACGGAAAAGATACGAAGGATTTAGATAAACTTTGGGAGATACGTCAGTCGGCAGGAATGGTCTTTCAAAATCCGGACAACCAGATTATCGGGACGGTTGTGGAGGAAGACGTGGGATTCGGGCCTGAGAATCTGGGAGTTCCCACAGAGGAAATATGGCAGAGGGTGGATAAAAGTCTTCACGCAGTCGGTATGACGGAATACCGACACCATTCACCGAATAAACTGTCAGGCGGACAGAAACAGCGTGTAGCCATTGCAGGTGTGATTGCCATGTGTCCGAAATGTATTGTGTTAGACGAACCTACGGCAATGCTGGATCCGATTGGAAGAAAAGAAGTTTTGCGTACGGTTGAGGAACTTCGCAAAAGAGAAAAGGTAACGGTCATTTTGATTACACATTATATGGAAGAGGTTATCGGAGCAGACAGAGTATTTGTCATGGAACAGGGGCGTGTTGTCATGGACGGGACGCCGAGAGAAATATTTTCGCAGGTGGACGAGTTGAAAAAACACAGACTAGACGTTCCGCAGGTAACAATGTTGGCACATGAATTAAGAAAAAGAGGAGTAAAACTTCCGAAGGATATTCTTAAGACAGAAGAGTTGGTGGAGGCATTATGTCAATTAAATTAGAGCATATCAATTATATATACGGAGAGGGGACAGCTTATCGGAAACAGGCGTTAAAAGATGTTTCACTGGAAATCCCTCACGGGCAGTTTGTGGGAATTATCGGGCATACCGGTTCGGGAAAATCGACGCTGATTCAACATTTGAATGGTTTAATCAGGGCAACGGACGGAAAATTTTATTTCAACGGTGAAGATGTGTATGCGGAAGGATATTCCATGAGGAATCTGAGAAATGAAGTCGGACTTGTTTTTCAGTATCCCGAGCATCAATTGTTTGAGGTGGACGTACTGACCGATGTTTGTTTCGGACCGAAAAATCAGGGGCTTCCGAAGGAAGAATGTGAAAAGCGGGCGAAAGAAGCGCTGGAAGCGGTAGGATTTCCGGAAAAATATTATGGACAATCGCCGTTTGATTTATCGGGAGGACAGAAAAGAAGAGTGGCAATCGCCGGAGTTTTGGCGATGCAGCCGAAAGTTCTCGTTTTGGACGAGCCAACCGCCGGTCTTGATCCCAAGGGACGAGATGAGATTTTAGATCAAATCGCAGAGTTACACCGACAGGGAGATATGACGGTAGTTCTCGTATCACACAGTATGGAAGATATTGCGAAATATGTGGAACGGCTTATCGTGATGAACAGGGGTGAAAAAATGTTTGACGGAACACCGAAAGAAGTTTTTTCCCACTATAAAGAACTGGAGCAGATAGGGCTGTCGGCACCTCAGGTTACTTATGTGATGAATGCGTTAAAAGACAAAGGATTTGCGGTAAGTACGGAGGCGACAACCATTGAGGAAGCGGTAGAGGAGATAATGAAAGCATTATGATTAGAGATATAACAATAGGACAATATTATCCGGCAAACAGCATTGTGCATAGGCTTGATCCGCGAGTAAAAATTATGTGTACGTTATTTTACCTGATTTCACTTTTCCTGTTTAAAAGTGTGCTGGGATATGCTCTTTGCACTGTATTTTTATTTGCGGTAATCAGATTATCAAAAGTGCCGTTTAAATTTATTACAAAAGGATTGAAACCCATTATCGTTTTACTGATGATTACGGTTTTGTTTAATCTGTTTTTGACGAATCAGGGAAATGTACTTGTATCCTTTTGGATTTTTAAAATTACGGACGAGGGACTTCGCACGGCGGTATATATGGCAATCCGTCTTATCTATCTGATTGTCGGATCATCACTGATGACACTGACAACAACGCCAAATGAACTGACGGACGGAATCGAAAAATTATTAAAACCGTTTAACAAAATCAAAGTGCCGGTACATGAAATTGCCATGATGATGTCCATTGCACTTCGGTTTATTCCTATTTTACTGGAAGAAACAGACAAAATCATGAAAGCGCAGATTGCAAGAGGTGCGGACTTAGAAGGCGGGAACATCATTCAGAAAGCAAAAAACATGATTCCGATTCTTGTTCCGTTGTTTGTATCTGCATTTCGTCGGGCAAATGACTTGGCAATGGCAATGGAAGCGAGATGCTATCAGGGCGGAGAAGGAAGAACAAAAATGAAGCCGCTCGTATATCAAAAACGAGATTACATTACTTATGCGGTAACGATACTATATATAGTTGTAATGGTTCTGGTGGGACGCTATATCTCCTTCCGAGTGTGGATATTTTAGTGAATTTTAGTCAATTGGGGACGTAGTAAAATTGAGTTTTACTACGTCCCCAATTGAGAAATGCCCTGTCCCTTTTTGAAGAATTGAGGTAGAAGATGAGAAGAGTGAAGTTGACAATTGCCTATGACGGCACGAATTATTGCGGTTGGCAGATTCAGCCGAATGGGATTACGATAGAAGAGATAGTAAATAAGGCGTTAAGTAAATTGACGGGAGAGAAAATTGTTGTGATTGGAGCGAGCCGTACGGATTCAGGCGTGCATGCCATGGGGAATGTGGCGGTGTTCGACACGGAGACAACGATTCCACCTGAGAGGGTTGCAATGGCAGTGAACCGCATTTTGCCGGAAGATATTGTGGTAGTAAAATCTGAGGAAGTACCGTTAGATTTTCACCCAAGATATTGCGATTGTGAGAAGACGTATGAATATCATATTGTAAATACGAGAATTCCCATTCCGACAAAGCAACTGACGAATTATTTTGTTTCCTATGAATTGGATTTGGATAAGATGCGAGAGGGAGCATCTTATCTGATTGGTGAGCATGATTTTGCCAGTTTTTGTAACATTAAGACGGACGTGGAAAGTACGGTTCGTACGGTAAAAGAATTGGAAATTTTGGAAAATGGCGAAGAGATTACCATTCGGATTAGCGGGAACGGCTTCCTTTATAATATGGTTCGCATTATCGTGGGAACACTTATCAGGGTAGGAAGAGGGTTTTATGAGCCTGTGCAGGTAAAAGAAATTTTGGAAGCGAAGAACAGAAAGGCAGCGGGAGTGACAGCGCCGCCGCATGGCCTGATGTTAATGGAAATCAGATACAATTAAGGGGGCGAAAAGATGAATTACGTAGGAATAGATATAGGTTCTACTGCATCGAAAGTAGTTGTACGTGGGGAGAAGGAGTTGCACTTTGTTCTGCCTACAGGGTGGAGCAGCAAAGAAACGACGATGACAATTCGGGAGCGTCTGTTAAAAGAAGGAATTGATGTGGAGGACGAAAAGACGAGAGTTGTGGCAACAGGTTACGGACGGGTGGCGGTGGATTTTGCCGATAAAGTTGTGACGGAAATCACATGCCACGCCAGAGGTGGCCGTGAACTGGCAGAGGGCGACTGTACAATTATTGATGTGGGCGGTCAGGATACAAAGGTTATTCAGGTAAATGGCGGTATGGTTATGGATTTCCTGATGAATGATAAATGTTCTGCGGGAACAGGAAAGTTTTTGGAAATTATGGCGAATCGTTTAGGTATCACGCTCGACGAGTTATTTGAACTGGCAAAAACAGGGGAGATGATACCGATCAGTTCACTTTGCACGGTGTTTGCGGAATCAGAAGTTATCAGTTATATCGGTGAAGGCCGGCCGAGGGAGGATATTGCCATGGGTGTGATTGAATCGGTCGTATCAAAGGTGGCTCAATTGGCACAACGGCAGACGTTGGCTGAGAAAATCATTCTGACAGGAGGACTAAGTCACAGCGCTTATTTTGCGGAGCGTCTCTCCAAGAAATTAGGAGCAGCAGTCACGCCGACTGCTTTCGGAAGATTTGCCGGAGCATTGGGGGCTTCTTATCTTGCGGAAGAGAAAAAGTAGATTAAAAACTGAAGGATAGGAAAGAAAAATGAAATCATTAGTTATAGCAGAAAAACCGTCGGTGGCGAGAGATATTGCGAGGGTGCTGCACTGCAAAAAGAATATCTCGGGTGCCATTGAAGGGGAAAAATATATTGTAACATGGGCGCTGGGACATTTAGTTACCCTTGCAGACCCTGAAGGATATGACAAAAAATTTAAAGAATGGAAGATGGACGTTCTTCCGATGATGCCAAAGAAAATGGAACTGGTTGTCATTAAAAAGACTGCAAAACAATACAATGCGGTGAAAACGCAGTTGTTTAGGAAAGATGTGGACAATATTATTATTGCCACAGATGCCGGGCGAGAAGGGGAACTTGTTGCCAGATGGATTCTTGCAAAGGTGAACTGCCATAAACCGATTAAGCGTCTTTGGATTTCTTCCGTGACGGATAAAGCCATTCAGGACGGATTTGCCCATCTTTCGGACGGAAGAAAGTACAATGACTTATATATGGCGGCAGTTTCCCGTGCGGAAGCGGATTGGCTTGTAGGAATCAATGCCACACGGGCATTGACATGTAAATATAACGCACAACTTTCCTGTGGGCGTGTACAGACGCCGACTCTCGCCATGATTGCAAAGAGGGAAGAGGAAATCAGAACATTTAAACCTCAAACTTACTATGGGCTGACGGTTCAGGCAGGAAAGATTAAATGGACATGGCAGGACATGAAATCCGGAAGTTACCGCACATTTTCCAAAGAGAGAATTGAAGAACTGGAAAAGGGAGTGGCAAATACAGGACTGCAGGTGGAGCAGGTGGAAAAATCAGCGAAAAAATCTTTTGCACCGGGGCTTTATGATTTGACTGAACTGCAGAGAGATGCAAACAAGAGATTTGGATTTTCTGCAAAAGAGACGTTAAACATTATGCAAAGACTTTATGAAAATCATAAAGTACTGACGTATCCGAGAACGGACTCGAAATATATCGGAACGGACATTGTGGATACGATTAAGGACAGGCTGCGTGCCTGTGGCATAGGACCGTACAAAAAACTTGCGGGAAGTCTTCTGATGAAACCGCTTCAGACGAATAAATCTTTTGTGGACGATAAAAAAGTGAGCGATCATCACGCCATTATTCCGACGGAACAGTATGTACAGTTGGAGCATATGACAAATGAAGAGAGAAAAATTTATGATTTGGTCGTGAGAAGATTTTTGAGTGTTCTTTATCCCCCGTTTGTATATGAGCAGACGACATTAAAAGGGAAAGTGGGGAAAGAGACTTTTGTGGCGAAAGGGAAAACGGTTCAACAGATTGGCTGGAAGGCTGTATATGAATATGAGGAAGAGCAGGAAGATGAGTTGTCTGAACAGTCTTTACCGCAGATAGAAAAAGGAAGTACATTTGCGATAGAAAAAGTATTCGCCTCGGAAGGAAAAACAAAGCCGCCGGCAAGATTTACGGAGGCAACACTTTTATCTGCTATGGAGAATCCGGTAAAATATATGGAATCCAAAGACAAACAGGCAGTGCAGACGCTGGGAGAAACCGGCGGTCTTGGAACGGTAGCCACAAGGGCTGATATTATTGATAAACTTTTCAATACATTCCTTATGGAGTTAAAAGGAAAAGAAATTTATCTCACGTCAAAAGGGAAACAGTTATTGTCGCTTGTTCCTGAAGAATTAAAGAAGCCGGAACTGACGGCGGACTGGGAGATGAAACTTTCCCGCATTGCTAAAGGGGAACTGGCGAAAGAAACATTTATGACGGAGATTGAAACGTACACGGAAGATATTGTGGAGGAAATCAAACACGGGGAAGGGAATTTCCGACACGATAATGTGACGACAAAGAAATGTCCTAAATGTAATAAGCCGATGCTGGCGGTGAACGGGAAAAATGCGAGAATGCTTGTATGTCAGGACAGAGAGTGCGGACACAAGGAAGTAATTGCAAGACTTTCCAATGCAAGATGTCCGAATTGCCACAAGAAAATGGAAATCATTAAAAAAGGTGATGAAGAACAGTTTGTATGTGTATGCGGGCATAAGGAAAAAATGTCTGCTTTTAAAGCGAGAAGAGAAAAAGAAGGGGCCGGAGTCAGCAAAAAGGACGTACAGCGATATCTGAAACAACAGAAAGAAGAGCCGGTCAATACCGCATTTGCAGACGCACTTGCTAAATTAAAAATTTAGCAAATTCACAGTATATCAGAACAGAAATAAAAAAAGATAATGAAATAGTTAAATAGTCTACAAAATCGTCATATAACGTGGTAATATATAAAGAGTATTATCTGATACTCAGTAACGGTAAAAATCAGCATATGTAGAAAGGAAGAAATAAACATGAAAATTTGTGTAGCAAAAGATTATAACGAAATGAGCAGAAAGGCAGCAAATGTTATCGGAGCACAGGTTATTATGAAACCAAATTGTGTTCTCGGGCTTGCGACAGGCTCTTCACCAATCGGTACATATAAAGAATTAATCAAAAGATATGAAGAAGGGGATCTTGATTTTTCGCAGGTGAAATCAGTAAACCTTGACGAATATAAAGGACTTCCAAGAGATAACGATCAGAGTTATTACTACTTTATGAACGATAATTTCTTTGACCACATCAACATTGACAAGGCAAACACAAACGTGCCAAACGGTATGGAACCAGATGCTGAAAAAGAATGTGCACGTTATGAAGAATTAATCGCTTCTCTTGGCGGAGTAGATTTACAGTTATTAGGACTTGGACACAACGGACATATCGGATTTAACGAGCCTGCACCACAGTTTGACAAAATTACACACTGTGTAGATTTACAGGAAAGTACAATCGAAGCAAATAAACGTTTCTTTGCATCAGCAGATGATGTTCCAAGACAGGCATATACAATGGGAATCGGAACAATTATGAGTGCAAAGAAAATCGTTGTTGTAGTAAGCGGCGAAGATAAAGCAGAGATTGTTAAGAAAGCATTTTTCGGGCCGGTTACTCCTGAAGTACCTGCATCAATTTTGCAGATGCACCCGGACGTAACTGTTGTATGTGATGAGGCAGCATATTCTAAAGTGGCTCAGTAGAGGTGAAGACAATGATTATTAAGAACGTACAGGTATTTACGGAAGAAGGAAAATTTGAACCGGGAGAAATCATTATTGAGAACGGTATTTTTCAGGATACGGCGACAAATCAGGACGAAGTAATAGACGGACAGGGCGGATACGCAATTCCGGGACTTGTTGATGTACATTTTCACGGTGCAGTAGGGCATGACTTCTGTGACGGAACAGAGGAGGCTATCCGTGAGATTGCTAAATACGAAGCGTCACAGGGAATTACAACGATGGTTCCTGCAACAATGACTTTGTCTGAAGAAGAGTTGATGCATATTTCTAAGACGGCAGGTGCGTATAAAAATGAAGAGGGCGCTGTTCTTGCGGGAATTAATATGGAAGGACCGTTTATTTCACCGGGGAAAAAGGGCGCTCAGGCGGGGACGCATATTGTAAAACCTGATGTGGAAATGTTCCGCAGACTGCAGGAAGCGGCAAACGGTTTATACCGTCTTGTAGACATTGCGCCTGAGGCAGAGGGAGCAATGGACTTTATTGAAGCGCTGAAAGATGAAGTACATATTTCTTTTGCGCATACATTGGCAGATTATGATACTGCGAAAAAGGGATACGATTTAGGGGCAGACCACGCAACACATTTATACAATGCAATGCCTGCATTTACACATCGCGCACCGGGAGTTATCGGAGCGGCACATGACAGCAGCCATTGTTTTGTAGAGTTGATTACAGACGGAGTTCATATTCACCCGTCAGTTGTCAGAACAACATTTGATATGTTTAAAGACAGAGTAGTTTTAATCAGTGACAGCATGCGTGCAACAGGTCTTGATGATGGAGAATATACTCTTGGCGGTCAGGCGGTAAAAGTAGAGGGCAATGTGGCCACTCTTGTGTCAGACGGTGCTTTGGCAGGTTCTGTTACAAATCTGATGGACTGTGTGAGAGTTGCAGTTCAGAAAATGGATATTCCGTTGGAAACTGCAATTGCAGCAGCGACAATTAATCCGGCAAAAAGCGTAGGTTTGGACGATAAATACGGTTCAATCAAAGTGGGTAAAGTCGGAAATGTTGTGTTGTTAAATGAAAACTTATCATTAAAAGAAGTTATTGTAAACGGTTAACAAAGAAAAGAAGGAATAGTATGGCGTTTGTAGAGATTGCAATAAATGAACTGCAGATAAATCCATTTACGAAAATAGGAAAAGAGTGGACTTTGATTACGGCAGGAGATATCCAAAAACACAATACGATGACAGCGAGTTGGGGAGGCGTCGGCGTTCTTTGGAATAAGAATGTGGCGACAGTCTATATTCGCCCACAGAGATATACAAAGGAATTTGTGGACGGAAATGAGAAGTTTACCCTTACATTTTTCTCTGAACAATATCGCAATGCGCTGACATATTTGGGAAGAGTGTCGGGAAAAGACGGAGATAAGATAAAAGAAAGCGGCTTAACTCCGATGGAAATGGAAGGAACAATCGCTTTTAAGGAAGCACAGCTTGTTCTTGTCTGTAAAAAGTTATATGCGGATACATTGAAGCCGGAATGCTTTTTGGACAGGGAAACCGAACGGAAGTGCTATCCTGAGAAAGACTACCATACAATGTATATAGCAGAAATTGAGAAAGTTTTTGTACGAGAATAAAATGAGAATGGGAGCAGAAAGAGTCTGCTCCCATTTTAGTTGTTAGGGTAAAGCCCTGTTTGCCATTGTGGAGTTTTTCGCTGATCCGAAAAACGGAACTTTGGAAAACAAATAAACCACCTGCTATGCAGGTGAGATAGAGGTGCTTCAGCTTACAGTAAAAAACCTCCAGTGTTA
>ERZ773217.587-NODE-587-length-34858-cov-3.528546_pt1 | contig 34858 bp, 35 predicted proteins | sample MGYA00580995_ERZ773217 | MGnify/ENA primary metagenome ERZ773217 (study PRJEB29015, sample SAMEA2737772) | human gut metagenome | biome: human gut; feature: human-associated habitat; material: faeces | place: China | collected 2012 ...
CAGATTATTATGATTACAGTCTGGTAGCAGTTATTGTACTGCTGACCTGTTTTGGGCTTATCATGCTGTACAGTACAAGCTCCTATATGGCTCAGATAAATTACGGAAGCGACATGTATTTTTTTAAAAAACAGGCCATCATCAGCGTGGCATGTATTATCATGGCACTGATCATTTCCAGGCTCAATTATCGGATACTTAATCGTTTTGCAGCTGCTTTATATGTAGCAGCATTAGTATTAATGGCATTGGTTAAGACACCTTTGGGACAGTCCTCACATGGCGCGCAGAGATGGCTGAATCTTGGACCGGTTCAGTTCCAGCCGGCAGAGCTTGCCAAGATAGCAGTTATTGTCTGCCTCCCATATATGATCGTGCATATGGGAAAGAAAGTCCGTACCTTAAAGGGCTGTATGGTTCTTGCTGTTGTGGGAGGCGGACTGGCACTGGCTGCATATGTATTTACGGACAATCTGAGTACAGCAATTATTATTTTCTGTATTACTGCAGGACTGATTTTTGTGGCTCACCCGGATATTAAGATTTTTATGATTATTGCAGGTGTTGTTATTGCGCTGGCAGTGATCGGAGTCATTTTTCTGAATGCAACAGTGAGTGTTGATGGAAGTGGAAGCTTTCGTCTGAGACGAATCATGGTATGGCTTCATCCGGAAGAATATGCGGACAGTTGGGGGTATCAGACAATTCAGGCATTGTATGCGATTGGCTCGGGAGGATTTTTTGGCAGAGGACTTGGAAACAGTATTCAGAAGCTGGGAAGTGTACCTGAGGCACAGAATGACATGATTTTTTCAATTATCTGTGAAGAACTGGGGATTTTTGGAGGTCTTATCGTGCTGATGCTTTATGCATATCTGTTATACAGGCTGTTTGTTATTGCACAGAATGCACCGGATATGTTTGGCTCACTTATGGTCAGTGGGATTTTTATTCACATAGCATTGCAGGTTATTCTTAATATTGCGGTTGTTGTAAACCTTATGCCGAATACAGGTGTCACTCTTCCGTTTATCAGTTATGGAGGTACGTCGATCGTATTCCTTATGGCAGAGATGGGACTTGCGCTGAGTGTGGCAAGGCAGATTAAATTTGAGGAATAAAAAATGTAATAAAATAGTGCTTGACAAACAGGAGGGAAGAATATATACTTTGAACATCAAAGTAATCAATCCCGATAAAACCAAATCTGAATAAATGAGACGTATTTACTGGTCTGACGGATGATAAGGTTGAAAACAAGAAAAAGCAGAATCATCATCTGCTTAACAAAAATAATAAAAAACAAGTGATAACCGGAGCAGGAAAAAGAGAAGCATTCCGGGGCTTGAATTAAAGGAGAAGAGAAAATTATGTTAGAAAAAATGAGTGAAATGATCGCAGAGCAGTTAAATTGTGATGCAGCAGGAATTACTGCTGAAACTTCTTTCAAGGATGATCTTGGCGCAGATTCACTTGACCTGTTTGAGCTGGTTATGGCTCTGGAAGATGAATACAATATTGAGATCCCGGCTGAAGATCTTACAGATTTAACAACAGTCGGAGCTGTTATGGATTATCTGAAAAACAAAGGCGTAGAGGCTTAATCATATAGAAATGACAAATAACTCCTTGGAGCCAGAGATGGCTTCGGGGAGAATTTTTTGACATTATAATTTGAATATCAAAATATTTTAAGCTAAAATAATTTGCAATCAGAAACAAATTGTTATCATCTGATATAAACATAAAAATAAAGGAAAGGAAAATGATATGTCTAAAATTGCATTTGTATTTCCGGGACAGGGCGCACAGTATACAGGAATGGCGAAAGATTTTTATGAAAAATATGCTGTAAGTCGCGAAGTATTTGAAAGCGCATCAAAAGCATCCGGGCTTGATGTGAAAGCTTTATGCTTTGAAGAAAATGACAGATTAAATATTACAGAATATACACAGATTGCCATGCTGACAGCAGAAATCGCAATCTTAAGAGCTGTAGAGGAAGCCGGAATCAGGTCTCAGGTAAATGCTGGACTGAGCCTTGGAGAATACGGAGCACTGGTGGCCTCCGGTGTTATGAAGGAAGAGGATGCATTTACTGTAGTGCGAAAAAGAGGAATTTTTATGCAGGAGGCATATCCTACAGGTGGTGCAATGTCCGCTGTTCTTGGAACAGATGCAGAGCTGATTGAAAAAATCTGCAATGAGACACAGGGAATTGTATCCATTGCAAATTATAACTGTCCGGGACAGATTGTGATCACAGGCGAGGAGACAGCAGTTGCAGCAGCAGGGGAGGCATTAAAGGCAGCAGGCGCCAGACGTGTGATTCCTCTTAAAGTCAGTGGCCCATTTCACTGTGAGCTTCTCAAAGGCGCAGGGGAAAAACTGGGACAGGAACTTGAGAAGGTAGAAATCCAGTCATTTACAGTACCTTATGTGACAAATGTAACTGCACAGTATGTGACAGGATCGGAGCAGGTAAAGGAATTGCTTGTCAGCCAGGTTTCATCCTCTGTGCGCTGGCAGCAGTGTGTAGAACAGATGATTGATGATGGTGTAGATACTTTTATTGAGATTGGACCGGGAAAAACTCTGACAGGATTTCTCAAAAAGATCAACAGAAATGTAAAAGCATTACATGTTGAGAAAACAGAAGATCTGGATGAAGTGAGAAAGGAGTGTCTGTAAAATGCTGGAAAATAAAATTGCCCTGGTTACAGGTGCAGGGCGTGGAATCGGACGTGCCATTGCCATTGCTTTTGCAGAGGAAGGCGCAGAGGTAGTCATCAACTACAATGGTTCTGAAGAGAGAGCGAAGGAAGTAAAACAGACCATCGAAGAAAACGGTGGAAAAGCTTCCATATATAAATGTAATGTCAGTGATTTCGCAGCCTGTGAAGCAATGATCAAAGATATAGTTAAAGAATACGGACACCTTGATATTCTGGTTAATAATGCAGGAATTACCAAAGATGGTCTGATCATGAAAATGAAAGAAGAGGATTTCGATTCTGTACTTAATGTAAACCTGAAAGGTACATTCAATACAATCCGTCACAGTGCCCGTCAGATGCTGAAACAGAGAAGTGGAAAGATCATCAATATTTCTTCTGTTTCCGGAATCCTCGGAAATGTGGGCCAGGCAAATTATGCTGCATCCAAAGCAGGTGTGATCGGTCTGACAAAAACAATGGCAAGAGAGCTGGGCAGCCGGGGAATTACGGTAAATGCCATTGCACCTGGATTTGTAGATACAGAGATGACAGGAGTGCTCTCAGAAGAAATCAGGGAAAATGCATGTAAGCAGATTATCCTGGGACGTTTCGGAAAACCGGAGGATATTGCAAATACAGCGGTATTTCTGGCATCAGACAAAGCAGACTATATTACAGGACAGGTCATCAGCGTAGATGGCGGTATGAACGTATAAATAAGGAGAACAAAATGAGAAGAGTTGTAATTACAGGTATGGGAGCAATCACTCCGGTAGGCCTTAGTGTAGAAGAATTCTGGAACAGCGTAAAAGAAGGAAAAACAAACTTTGCAGAAGTAACACGTTTTGATTCCACAAATTACAGAGCGCATATGGCAGCAGAGATCAACAATTTTAATCCAAAGGATTATATGGATTTCAAATCTGCAAAACGTATGGAGCTTTTCAGCCAGTATGCGGTAGCAGCAGCAAAAGAAGCTATTGAGCAGTCCGGACTGGATATGACAAAAGAAGATCCCTTCCGTGTAGGCTGTAGCGTGGGAAGCGGTATCGGAAGTATGCAGGTGGTAGAGAAATCCTGCGAAATTCTCAACACAAAGGGACCAGGAAGACTGAATCCTCTAATGATTCCTCTTCTGATCTCCAATATGGCATCCGGAAATGTTTCCATTCAGTTTGGACTCCGCGGAAAGAACATTAATGTTGTAACTGCCTGTGCAACAGGAACCCACAGCATTGGAGAAGCATACCGTACTATTCAGTGCTCTGATGCAGATGTTATGGTTGCAGGTGGAACGGAAGCAGCTATCACACCAACAGGCTTTGGTGGTTTTGCGGCACTGACAGCATTGACCTCATCCACAGATCCTGAGAGATGTTCCATCCCTTTTGACAAAGAAAGAAGCGGTTTTGTAATGGGTGAGGGTGCTGGCGTGGTAGTTCTGGAAGAACTGGAGCATGCCAAAGCACGTGGAGCGAAAATCCTTGGCGAGGTTGTCGGATATGGTGCAACAGGAGATGCTTATCACATTACATCCCCTGCAGAGGACGGTTCCGGTGCTGCCAAAGCTATGGAATGGGCTGTAAAAGAAGCAGGAATTTCCACAGATGATGTATGGTATGTAAATGCACATGGTACAAGCACACATCATAATGACTTATTTGAAACAATTGCCATTAAGAAAACATTTGGTGAACACGCAAAAGAAATGAAAATAAATTCTACAAAATCTATTACAGGACATCTTCTGGGAGCTGCCGGTGCAGTGGAAGTGATCACCTGTGTAAAAGAACTTCAGGAAGGCCTGATCCATCAGACTGTTGGTTATAAGGTGCCGGATGAACAGTGTGACCTGGATTATGTAGGAAACGGTAATGTAAAGATGGATATCAAATATGCACTTACCAATTCTCTTGGCTTTGGCGGACATAACGCATCCTTACTTATTAAAAAGTACGAAGACTGATCACGCAGATAATAAATGGTATGGTGATTTTGAAAACAATATACGACAGTGATCTTATAATATAGCTATTTCAGCAGGAGGAAATAAATGGAACTGGCAAATATATTAGAACTGATCCACGCAGTCAGCGATTCAGATCTCACAGAATTTAACCTGCAGGACGATACCTTAAATATTTCCATGTCAAAAGAGAAAACAATTGTACAGCAGATGGCAGTCAATACTGATCCGGCAGATGCTCAGCAGTATCAGCCGGTAGTGCAGCAGGCTGTACATGTAGAATCCGTCAATGCTGTTAACGATGAAGTACAGACAGGAAGTGTGGTAAAATCTCCTCTTGTAGGTACCTATTATGCAGCATCTTCTCCGGAAAATCCCCCCTTTGTAAAAGTAGGAGATAAAGTAAGCAAAGGTCAGGTCCTTGGCATTGTGGAAGCAATGAAGCTGATGAACGAGATTGAATCAGAATTTGATGGTACAGTAAAAGAAATCCTTGTAGAAAACGAGCAGATGGTAGAGTTCGGACAGCCGATGTTTGTGATAGAATAGAAGAAGGAGGTAAAAAACTATGAAACTTACAACAAAAGAAATCATGGAGATCATTCCCCACAGACACCCGTTCCTCCTGATTGATACTATTGAAGAACTGGTGCCGGGTGTGAAGGCAACAGGAAAGAAATGTGTTACCTATAATGAGCCGCATTTCGCAGGACACTTTCCACAGGAACCGGTATGCCGGGAGTTCTGATCGTTGAAGCGCTTGCGCAGACAGGTGCAGTTGCAATTCTGAGTAAACCGGAAAATAAAGGAAAGATCGCATATTTTGCATCGATCAACAATGCAAAATTCAAGAACAAGGTAGTTCCCGGAGATACCCTTACTCTCGAAGTAGAGATCATTAAGGAAAAAGGTCCCATGGGAGTGGGAAAAGCAAAAGCAACAAACCAGGACGGTAAGGTAGCAGTGATCGCAGAGCTGACTTTTGCAGTAGGAGCATAACAGATGTTTAATAAAATTTTGATCGCCAATCGTGGTGAAATTGCAGTGAGGATCATCCGGGCATGTCGTGAGATGGGAATCCGCACAGTAGCCGTATACTCAGAAGCAGACAGAGATGCCCTGCATACCCAGCTTGCAGATGAAGCAGTATGCATCGGAAAGGCACAGTCATCAGACAGCTATCTGAACATGGAGCGAATCTTAAGTGCTACCATTGCCACAAAAGCAGAAGCAATCCACCCGGGATTCGGATTTCTCTCAGAGAACAGCCGTTTTGTGGAAATGTGTGAGAAATGTAATGTGGCATTTATAGGTCCTTCCGCAGAAGTAATTTCCAGAATGGGAAATAAATCTGAGGCGAAAAACACAATGCGGAAAGCTAAAGTCCCGGTAGTGCCCGGCACAAAGGAACCGGTCTACACAGTAGAGCAGGCTTTGGAAGCTGTAAAGGAAATCGGTTTTCCGGTCATGATCAAAGCATCAGCAGGCGGCGGTGGAAAAGGAATGCGTGTAGCCGGAAATGAACAGGAATTTGCCAAATTGTTTGAGACAGCACAGCAGGAGTCGGTCCATTCCTTCTCCGATAATACCATGTATCTGGAACGGTTTGTGGAGAATCCCAGACATGTTGAAGTGCAGATTCTTGCGGATAAATACGGAAATGTAGTTCATCTGGGAGAACGAGACTGCTCTGTTCAGAGACGTCACCAGAAAATGATCGAAGAGTCTCCATGTATCGCAATCTCTGATGATCTGAGAAAGAAAATGGGTGAGACAGCAGTACGGGCAGCAAAGGCAGCAGGCTATGAAAGTGCAGGAACCATAGAATTTCTTCTGAATCAGTCCGGAGAATTTTATTTCATGGAAATGAACACCAGAATTCAGGTAGAACATCCGGTAACAGAATTTGTGTCTGGTGTAGACCTGATCAAAGAGCAGATCTGCATTGCGGCAGGTGAACCGTTAAGCGTTCAGCAGAAAGACATAGAAATCCGCGGACACGCCATGGAATGCAGAATCAATGCCGAGGATCCTGAGAGACATTTCATGCCATGCCCGGGTAAGATCACTGACTTACATCTTCCCGGTGGAAACGGAATCCGCGTGGATACAGCAGTTTATAATGACTACGCAATCCCGCCCTACTATGATTCTATGATTGCCAAGATCATTGTTTATGACAAAGACCGCCGCAGTGCCATTCGAAAGATGATCAGTGCACTTGGAGAAGTTGCCATCGAAGGAGTAAAAACTAACGTGGATTTTCTGTATGAACTTCTCAATCAGCCGGATTTTCAGGAAGGAAATATCACCACAGATTTCATTCCGCAGCATTATCCGGATCTGTAAAAGAAAACTGGTGCAAATATATTTTATAGTTCAGCAGAAATTACATATTTATTATTGAAAGGTAATTGATAAGCAAATCGATAAAATAATTTTTGACAGAATTAGTTTGATTAATAGTTATTAACGTTATTTTGTTGTCTGAAAGAACATCAAATTGGGTTACATAAAGGAGCAGGATTTTAATGGCAGACTTGAAGAGATTTTTTAAGAAAACAGTTTCAGAAGACCGGCATAAACAGGCCGCATCTGTTTCCGTACCTGAAGGCTTATGGATCAAATGTCCAAAGTGCGGAGAAATGGTTTACAGAGAAGACGTAATATCCAACGCCTATGTGTGCCCGAAATGCGGAGGATATTTCAGAATCAGTGCGAAACGCCGGATCAAAATGATCGCAGATAAAGGAAGTTTTAAAGAGTGGTTCACAGGAATTGACAACAGCAATCCACTGGACTATCCGGATTATCCGCAGAAAATTGAGGATCTGAGAGAAAAAACACACCTTGATGAGGCAATTCTCATCGGAGAAGCCACCATCGGAGGAATCCGTACAGTGATCGGAGCCATGGATACCAGATTTCTCATGGCTTCCATGGGATATGTGGTGGGAGAAAAGATCACCCGCTCATTTGAAGAAGCAACAAAACAGGGACTTCCGGTCATTCTGTTCTGTTGCTCCGGCGGTGCCAGAATGCAGGAAGGAATTGTATCACTGATGCAGATGGCAAAAACCTCCGCAGCCATTAAACGTCACTCCCAGGCAGGGCTTCTCTACACATCTGTGCTGACAGACCCGACTACCGGTGGCGTTACAGCAAGCTTTGCCATGCTTGGAGATATTATCCTTGCAGAGCCAGGCTCACTGATCGGATTTGCCGGCCCGAGAGTCATTGAACAGACTATAGGTCAGAAACTGCCGGAGGGCTTCCAGAGACCGGAATTTCTTCTGGAACATGGATTTCTCGACGGAATTGTTGAACGAGGCTCTATGCGGGATGTTCTTTCGCTGATCCTGAAACTGCATGATACCAGAAAATGTTACGGAGAATTTCCACAGGAAACATCTGCCAGATCTTTCGATACTTTTGGCAAAAAGAAAAAGCAGAAGAAACAAAAAAATCTCACAGCCTGGGACAGAGTCCAGATTGCCAGAAGCAGTGACCGTCCGTCAGCAGCGGAATATATTGATGCCATTTTTGATGATTTCATGGAATTTCATGGTGACAGAGGTGTCAGAGACGACAATGCCATCATCGGCGGCATTGCTACACTGGACGGACAGCCCGTTACAGTAATCGGAATCCGTAAAGGGCATACTACAAAAGAAAACATCAGATGTAACTTCGGAATGCCATCACCGGAAGGGTACAAAAAGGCTCTTCGACTGATGAAACAGGCAGAGAAATTCGGACGTGCAGTCATTGCATTTGTAGACACTCCGGGGGCATTCTGTGGACTGGAAGCAGAAGAACGGGGACAGGGCGAAGCCATTGCAAGGAATCTTCTGGAAATGTCCGATTTGAAGGTGCCGGTTCTTTCGGTTGTAATTGGTGAAGGCGGCAGTGGCGGTGCACTTGCACTTGCAGTCGGCAATGAAGTCTGGATGATGGAAAATGCAACCTACACCATCCTTTCACCGGAAGGCTTTGCATCCATTCTCTGGAAAGACAGCAGAAAGGCACCGGAAGCTGCGGAGGTCATGAAAGTAACAGCGGCTCATCTGAAAGAACTGGGAATCATTGAACGGATCATACCGGAGGAATATCCTGCAAGTGAGGAGAATTTGCCGGAAATTGCAGAATATATGAAGATCAGAATGAAGCAGTTCCTGGAGAAACAGACTGGTAAAAGTGGACTGCAGATTGCACAGGAACGGTATGAGAGGTTTCGTAAGATGTAGCACGATGTTAAAAGGGACGCGCAGAAAAATATTTTATTTGGAGTGCGGTTTCGGGGTCTAAGATATTCTAAGCTCTCAGAAATCTGCTAAAGGCATGAGCCGTCTTGTCAAACTCGCTCCGTTGCAAACTTCGCTCAGACAGTGATGCAGCCGGCTCATAACGCAGATTTCTGAGAACTAAGAATATCTAAGACCCCTGCAAATGCACTCCAAATAAAATATTTTTCTGCGCTGTTTTGTTGCATGTTGTTCTGCGTTTTCTTAGGGTTTCTATAGTTATATTGTACAGTAGATATATTATTTTGGTTAATTATTCTGCGAAGTCAGGAGTGGTGCTTTCTTTACTGTTGTACGGTAAATATGTTATATAGCCAATAGTCAGCATGGGAAGCGATAGTGTCCGGGGGTGAATTTGAGGGTTCATTGTAGTTCTTGGCATTTGGGAAGACGCGTTATGAGCCAATCGTTTCACTGTCTGAGCGAAGTCGGAGACGTAGCGAGTTTGAGAGAGTGGCTCATGATTTTAGCGGCTTCCCAAATGCCTAGAAATACAATGGTTCCGAAACTGAGCCCCCGGACACTATCGCTTCCCATGCGTCCCTATTCAAAAAACATTAAAATTTTCCCCTATCCCGACTTGAAATAAGAAAGCCTCTGACGTATAATAAACCCGAAAGTAGAAAGGCGCTGCTTTTAAGCAGGGTCTTTTTTTACAGATTTTGAATATATAAAAAATTCAGGAGTGAAAAAAGTTATGACCAAGATCAGAACAAGATTTGCACCAAGCCCTACAGGCAGAATGCATGTTGGAAATTTAAGAACAGCATTATATGCATACCTTATTACAAAACATGAAGGCGGAGATTTCATCCTCCGTATTGAAGATACAGACCAGGAACGTTACGTAGAAGGCGCTGTAGATATTATCTACCGTACTCTTGCAAAAACAGGACTTCTCCATGATGAAGGTCCGGACAAGGACAAAGGCTTTGGACCGTATGTTCAGAGTGAGCGTCAGGCACAGGGAATCTATCTGAAATATGCACAGCAGTTAGTAGAACAGGGTGATGCATACTACTGTTTCTGTAAGAAGGAAGAACTGGAAGGTATGAAACGTGTTGTGGCAGGAAAAGAGATTTCCATTTATGACAAACGTTGCCTTAAACTTTCCAAAGAAGAAGTACAGCGTCGTCTTGATGCAGGAGAACCACACGTAATCCGTTTCAATATGCCAACAGAGGGAACTACAACATTCCATGATGTAATCTACGGAGATATCACAGTAAACAATGAGGAACTGGAAGATCTGATCCTGATCAAATCTGACGGATACCCAACTTATAACTTTGCAAACGTAATCGATGACCATTTAATGGAAATCACACACGTAGTAAGAGGTAACGAGTATCTTTCCTCAGCTCCGAAATACAACCGTATCTACGAAGCTTTCGGATGGGATATCCCGGTTTATGTACATTGTCCGCTGATCACAGATGAGACACACCAGAAGCTTTCCAAACGTTGTGGACATTCCTCTTATGAAGACCTGCTTGATCAGGGATTTGTTTCAGAAGCGATCATCAACTATGTGGCACTTCTCGGATGGAGTCCTTCTGACAACAGAGAGATCTTTACACTGGATGAACTGGTACAGGTATTTGATTATCATCATATCAATAAATCTCCGGCAGTATTTGATATTGCGAAACTTCGTTGGATGAATGGTGAGTATATCAAGAAAATGGATGCGGATGAATTCTATGAGAGAGCACTTCCGTATATGAAAGAAGTTCTGAAGAAAGACTACAACTTCAAAAAGATTGCAGGAATGGTACAGACCAGAATCGAAACATTCCCTGACATTCCGGCTCTGATTGACTTCTTTGAGGAAGTACCGGAATATGATTCCGCCATGTACTGCCATAAGAAAATGAAGACAAATGAAGAGACTTCTCTTACAGTATTAAAAGAAGTACTTCCGGTTCTGGAAGAACAGGAAGATTATACAAATGATCCGTTATTTGAAACATTAAGTGCATTTGTAAAAGAGCATGGTTATAAGAACGGATATGTAATGTGGCCTCTGCGTACTGCTGTTTCCGGCAAGCAGATGACGCCGGCCGGTGCTACTGAGATCATGGAGATCATCGGTAAAGACGAGACAATCAAACGAGTAAAGGCAGCTATTGAGAAATTAAGCAAATAAATATGAAGAGAAATCCATCTCAACTTCGGGCAATCACTCACCTGTCAGGACCTATGATGGTTCTGGCAGGTCCCGGCTCGGGGAAAACTTCCGTTATTGTGGAGAGAACTGCATACATGATCAATGAGGGGAAGATACCGGCTTCTTCTATTTTGGTTGTAACTTTTTCCAGAGCAGCGGCAACAGAGATGAAAGAACGGTTTTTGAAATTCGTGGGACAGAACAGAAGCGAAGTGACTTTTGGAACTTTCCACGGAATTTTTTATGGGATTTTGAAAGCGGCCTATCATCTGAGTGCGGCCAATATTCTTTCTGAGGAAGAGAAATTCAGTATTCTACGTGAGATGACTGAGAAATATGGACAGGAAATGGCTCAGGAGGGAGATTTCATTGAAGAAGTTGCCAAGGAAATCAGTGTTGTAAAGGGGAACTGTATTTCTCCGGAGCATTATTATGCATCCTGTTGCTCGGATGAGATATTCAGGGACATTTTTCATGGCTATAAGCAGGCTCTGAAGGCGAAACGCAAGCTGGATTTTGATGATATGATCCTCTGTTGTTATGAACTTTTTTCTCAGAGACAGGATATCCTGAATGCATGGAGAAGAAAATTTGTCTACATTCTGGTGGATGAGTTTCAGGATATCAACAGCTTACAATACAAGATTTTGCAGATGCTGGCGGCACCTGTCAATAACCTGTTTATTGTAGGGGATGATGACCAGTCCATCTATCATTTCCGGGGCGCAAGACCAGAGATTATGTTAAATTTTACAAAGGATTATCCGAAGGCAGAGACAGTCCTTCTGAATGTGAATTACCGGTGCAGTAAGAATATCCTGCGTACAGCCATGGAAGTGATCGGATGTAATACCAGACGTTTCAAAAAGCAGCTGGATACTCCAAATGAAGAAGGGATGCCTGTGACGTGCAAGGAATTTGATAATCCAAGAGAAGAGTATATGTGCGTGGTGGCAGCACTGAAAAAAAGAATGGAGCGCGGCGAGGATCTGCTGAATACGGCAATCCTGCTTCGTACAAATCAGGAATCGGAAGGTCTGATCAATGTGCTGATGGAATATCAGGTTCCTTTTACAATGAAAGAACAGCTTCCCAATCTTTTCCGCCACTGGATCTGCCGGGCGCTTCTGGCTTATCTTGAAATGGCAGCAGGAGACAGGAGCAGGAAGAATTTTCTGGAGATCATGAACCGGCCAAATCGCTATATTTCCAGAGAAGCGTTGAACAGTTCGCAGATTAATTTTAATGAACTTCGGGAATATTATAAAGACAAAGACTGGATGTGCGACAGGATTACCACACTGGAAACGCATCTGAGGATTCTTGGTACTCTTTCCCCTTTTGCTGCGATTAATTTTATCAGAAAAGGAATGGGATTCGAAGAATACTTGCGTGAATATGCACAGTATCGTAAAATAAAACCAGAGGAACTGCTTGAGACCCTGGACCGGATCCATGAGAGTGCAAAAGGCATGAAAACCCTGGCGAAGTGGCAGGCTTACATAGAAGAATATACGAAGCGCCTGAATGAACAGGCAAGGAAACAGCAGGATAAAAAAGAAGGAGTGACTATATCCACACTCCATGCGGTAAAAGGTCTGGAATATGATATTGTGTATATTCTGAATGTTAATGAAGGAAGCATTCCATATCGCAAGGCGGTTTTGGCAGAAGCAGTGGAAGAAGAACGAAGATTGTTTTATGTAGGGATGACCAGGGCGAAAAAGAAGCTGGTGCTTGCCTATGTGAAACGCCAGTATGAGAAGGAACGGGAGCCTTCCCGGTTTCTTGAGGAGACAGGCCTATGAATAAAGGAATTATTTACTGTACAAAAATACGGGAAGAATATGAAGGCGCACATATGGAGCATATGATCGCAGAGAAACTTCTGGAAATCGCACTGAAAAAAGAATATGGAATCAATCTGTACAATGAACCCAGAGCAGAAGGAGAACATGGAAAACCATTCCTTTCCTATCGTCCGTCCCTGCATTATAATATCAGTCATTCCGGAAAATATGTGGTATGTATTCTGGCTGATCAGGAGGTTGGAATTGATGTGCAGATTCATTGCAGAGCCAATTATGAAAGAATGCTCAGACGTATGGTACCCCGAGAACAGTATCTCGAAATTCTCTCAGATATAAATGTGGAAAAGAAATTTTTTGAACAGTGGGTACTGAGGGAAGCTTATATCAAATGGACCGGTGAGGGGCTTTCCAGAGACATGAGGACTATATCCATGGATGAAGGCAGTCATATGCTGCTTGATATGGAAGACGGTTACAGTGGAGCAGTATGGGCAATGAATCCCATGGAAATCAACTGGAAATATGAAGACATCATACTTGGGTAAGACATGAACAGACAAACGAAGAAAGAAATCCGGAGACTGGCAGTGAAGATTCTTGTAGCAGTACTGGCACTTGGACTGGCTTTCTGGGGATATGCTTTCGTATACAGGGGTAAGACGGAACCTCCTGCAAAATATCCGGTAACCAACCAGGATGCTGCAGTGTATTCATTACGCGGACAGATACAGATGCTGTCGCAGCAGGAGGAGTTAAATACCTTTGCCTTTGAGGGCAGAAAAAAAGAAAAAGAGTACGGAACTTATATTATTCCCGGACTGAGATATACAAGAACATTCCTGAATGCAGAGGGTACAAAACAGGCGGTATGTACTTCCATGACTCCTCAGGGACTTGCAGTGACCGATGAGTATGTACTTGTAAGTGCCTATTGTCATACGGAAAAACATAACTCTGTTATTTATGTGATCAACAAAGAAACTCACAGATTTATCAAAGAGGTAGTCCTGCCAGGTCTGCCTCATGTAGGCGGACTTGCCTATGATCAGGAACATGATATGCTGTGGTATTCTTCAAATACCAATGGAATCGCGCAGGCGATCAGCATTAAGATGGATGTGCTGCGTGACTATAATTATGCGGATAACCATATGCCTGTGCAGGTAAATCAGACATGTAGTCTTTATGGAATCGTGAGAGATTCTTTTATGACTTTCTATAAGGGGTGCCTGTATGTAGGATGTTTTAACAAATATACAGAGAGCACCATCGCGAGATATGCGGTGGATTCAAAAGGTGATCTGGTGAATACTTTTAATGAGGAACTTGGCATGATGTTTGAAATGGCGGTTCCGCTGGATTATTCTACAATATCAGAACAGGCACAGGGAATGGCTTTTTATAACGATAAGCTGTTGTTGTCTCATTCTTTTGGTATTCTGCCATCCAGGATTGTTTTTTATGAACAGTCGGATAAACGTCTGTATGTCAATGAAAATTCTGCAAGATCATACAGAATGCCTGAGATGATCGAGCAGATTGTTGTAGAAGGGGATGAACTTTACGTACTCTTTGAATCAGGAGCTTATGCGTACAGGGGGTATGCAGGAAATGTGGTAGACCGGGTTCTGAAGCTGAATCTGATAAAAATGGAAGAGTCTTATCAGGAAGAGTACTAAAATCGGTTTGTCCACATATATTAAGTGTAAAGAGGTGAGACATATAGAAGCGCAGCAGATTGAAAACCTGTTTGCCGGAAATATCCGGAATCTTTTAATGGATGCGAAGCTGGATTATGATAAATTATATGAGATACGCCTTCGTGTAGGGCGTCCGTTGTTTTTAACTTATGACGGAGGAGAGTGTTTTCTGCGAAAACCGGGTCAGGAACAGTATCTGGTGACAACGGAAGATCTGAAAGAAACACTGGAATATGTCACAGGATATTCCCTGTATGCTTATGAGGATGAGATCAGACAGGGATTTATCAGTGTTCAGGGTGGTCACAGAGTAGGTGTGACCGGAAAGGTAGTGCTGGATCGGGGCAGGATCATGGGAATGAAATATATTTCCTGCATCAATGTCCGTCTGGCACATGAGATTCAGGGATGTGCGGATAAGGTGATGCCTTATATCCGTACAGAGAAATGGGTTGCAAATACATTGATCATTTCACCGCCAAGGTGTGGAAAGACTACGCTGCTCAGAGATATTATCAGGCAGCTCAGTAATGGATGGGCCAATACCCAGGGTCTGACAATAGGTGTGGTGGACGAGAGAAGTGAGCTGGCAGGCTGTTATCAGGGAATTCCTCAGAATGATCTGGGAATGCGTACAGATGTGCTGGACTGCTGTCCGAAATCAGAAGGTATGCAGATGCTGGTCCGTTCCATGTCACCGGATGTGGTTGCAGTGGACGAGTTAGGCTGTGAAGAGGATTTCAAGGCAGTTAACTCAGTGATCCATTGTGGATGTAAGCTGATTGCGACTGCACATGGAAGCTGTCTGGAGGATGTTCTGGATCAGCCATTCTTTTATAAGCTTATGGGCGAGAAAGTATTTGAACGTTATATTATCCTGGACAAAAATGATCAGGCAGGATGTCTGAAAGCTGTATTAGATGAAAATGGAAAAGTATGCTTAGAACAGTAGGATTGTGTGTAATTGTAATTTCCGGTGTCGGTTGCGGTTTTGCCATGAGCAATGAACTTGGCAGACGCAAAAAGATGATGGAAATGATCTTACGGATGATCATCCTCCTAAGAGGAGAAATACGTTATGGAAATAAATCTCTGTACGATGCCTTTACAGGTGCTTCCGGGAAACTGGAAGGGAAGTACAGAGAATTTTTTATACTTACGGCACAGAAAATGAAAGAAAAAACAGGGGATTCCTTTGGGACAATCTTCAGAGAATCGGCCGGAAAGTGTCTGGATCTGGATTGTCTTTTGCAGGAAGAGAGAGACAGATTTTATTCACTGGGAGATCAGCTTGGTTATCTTGGACTGGATATGCAGCTAAAACAGATGGATCTGATGGAAAAGGAAACAGAATATGCGATCAGGGAACTCAGGAAAGATTTTTGTGAAAAAAGAAAATTATACCGCAGTATGGGAATACTGGGCGGAATATTTGTGGCTGTGTTTTTTTGGTGAGCATGTATTTATAATCTGTTTCTTTACTGTGTAGATTACTGTTTTGCTATATTTGGCAGCAGAAGCCGGAAAGGAGAGACTGTGGAGGTAAGTCTTATTTTTAAAATCGCTGCAGTAGGGATTCTGGTTTCTGTTCTCTGCCAGATCCTAAAACACAGTGGAAGGGATGAACAGGCATTTCTGGTAAGCCTGGCGGGGCTTCTGATGGTGCTGTTCTGGATTGTTCCATATATTTATGAACTGTTTGAAAGTATTCAGCAGTTGTTTGTGCTGTGATTTCAAATCAACTGTTATGGCAGTTGACAGAACAGAAAGAGGTTTGAATGGCATGGATATTGTGAAAGTTTCAATCATGGGTATCTGCGGAATGATGCTTGGTTTTATTCTAAAAGAAACCAGACCGGAATTTGCTGCACTTGTGACCATGATGACGGGTTTTCTGATTCTTGGTCTTGCAGCAGGAAAAGTTTCTTATCTGTTTGAAACCATGAACAGGCTGAGAGAAAGCTTCCCCATAGACAGCAGTTATCTCACAGTTCTGGTTAAGATTATCGGGATTACATATATCGGACAGTTTTCATCTGCAATCTGCAAAGATGCCGGATATCAGATGATCGGAACACAGATTGACCTGTTCTGTAAACTGTCTGTGATGGTTCTGAGTATGCCGGTACTACTGGCAATTCTGGATACGATTTCGGAGTTTATGATATGAGGCAGGATAAAGAGAGAAGTATCAGGGAACAGGCAGATCTGTGGAAAGGTTACTGGTGTATACTGGCATGTATACTTTTGGTGGGAAGAGTGTCATATCTTACATTCTTTCAGAATCATATAGTATCCGTATATGCCGCTGCGCAGACAGAACAGAAAGAAGATTCTTCAGTACAGATCCTGCAGGAGAATCTAATGGAAGAGATACAGATTGATGATGTGCAGAAAATGTTGGATGAGATTATGGATGACCATGTTTTTTCTGTCAGAGAAGCACTGATGAATATCATAAACGGGGAGGATCCTGTTTCAAAAGAGACTGTACGGAGCTTTTTGTATAGTCTCTTTTTTTCGGATATAGAGAATGAAAAAGGATTAATACTGAAACTTTTACTTGTGATTTTTATTGCAGCGGTGCTGGCGGAGTTTGCTGATGTTTTCGGAAACGGACAGGTTGGCAGTATCAGCTTTTATATTGTCTATCTTGCGCTGTTTACAATGCTTATGGAGAATTTCTCAAGGCTTGGAAGTACGCTTACAAACTGGCTTCTTGGACTGACGGATTTCATGAAAGTTCTGTCTCCGGCTTATTTTATGACAGTGGCTGCATCAACCGGATCATCAACAGCTGCTGCATTTTATGAAGGAATTTTGCTGATGATCTGGGCGGTTCAGTGGCTTCTTGCAAATCTGTTTCTGCCTGCTGTAAACCTGAGTTTGCTTCTGAAAATGGTTAATTATTTGTCAAAAGAGGAGATGCTTACAAAAATGGCAGAACTTTTGGATGTAGCTGTAAACTGGGGGTTGAAAACTCTTCTGGGAGCTATTGTTGGTCTGCAGATTGTGCGGAATATGGTGAGCCCGGTGATGGATGCCATGAAACGTTCTGCTGTTGGCAAGGCAGCGAGTGCGATTCCCGGCATTGGAAATGCAGTGACCGCTGTAACAGAATTAGTGCTGACCAGTGCAGTGATGGTGCGAAACAGTTTTGGTGCAGTAATCGTGATCCTTCTGTTGCTGATTGGAGCAGGACCGATTATCCATTATGGAAGTCTTTCTCTGGTTTATCGTTTTCTGGCTGCGATTGCACAGCCAATTTCTGACAAAAGAGTTGTGGGAGCCTTGAGTACAATGGGGGAGGGATGTGCAATGCTTTTAAAGCTTTTGCTGACAGCAGAAGTACTTTGCATGCTGACATTCCTGATAGTTGTAGTTTCTGTATCCTGATGAACTGACAGAAAGATTGCCGGAGGAAACATATGAAAGAAGAGCTGTATTTATGGATTCGGAATCTGGCAGTATTTTATATCTTTTTCACTGCGGTTCTGAATCTGATACCTGACCAGAAGTATGAGAAATATGTACGCTTTTTTATGGGCCTGCTGCTGATTTTTATGATGAGTACCCCGATATTTTCCATTCTTGGAAAAGGTTCGGAACTGACGGAAAGTTTTCTGGATAATTTTTCTGAAGAAAACAGAGAGAAAGAACTCCGGGAATTTCAGAATATTCAGAAAGTCTATCTGGAAAAAGGTTACGAACTGGAACTGGAACAGAAAATCCGGGAAACTCTGGAAAAAAGAGGCATAGAAGTATATAAGGTGAAAGTAAATATAGAAGGGGAGGAGACGCAGGCAAACCTTGTACTGAAGACAGAAATTTCTCAGGAGGAGAGAAAGGAGCTTAAAGATGCGCTGGTGGAAGAGTGGGGACTTAAAGAAAACAGAATTTGTATCCAGATTGTCCGAAATGAATCCGGCAAAATGGGGAATCCTGTTGCTCATCGGAGTACTTCTGGCAGTAGCGGCGATGCCTGTATCCAGTAAGCAGCAAAAGAAAAATACGGCAGGAGAGCAGAGTGAAGATATGCAAAAAAATGTTCTGGAAGAGAAACTTGAAGCATTTCTTGAAAATACGGAAGGGGTGGGAAAGGTACAGGTTATCCTGATGACAGATGAGAAGAAAGACAGGCAGAGCTTCTATAATTCAGAAACCATACAGGTGACCGGTGTTCTGATTTCTGCGGAAGGTGGAGGAAATCCTGTAGTGGTCCAAAATATTCAGGAGGCGGTCATGGCATTATTTCAGGTGGATGCTCATAGAATTAGAATAATGAAAATGAAATGAGGAGATAAATGTGAAAAAAGTCATCGGAAAAAATCAGGTCATTATTACATCGCTGGCAATTCTGATTGCAGTGGCAGGATATCTGAACTTTGCGGATGTAGATCTTGGATTCAGGGATAAGGAGGCAAGTACGGACAGCAGCAGTATCCTTGAAGATGCAGGATATGATCTTACAGATGAAACTGCTCTTCTGGATGAAAATCAGGCAGATGGAGGTCTGACTGATAACAGTCTTACAGACAGTCAGGAAACGGATACTCCCGGGGAGGCTGTGTTTACGGGTTCTACAGGATTTGCCGCACAGGCAAAGATCAGCAGAGAACAGGTGCGCTCACAGAACAAGGCAGATCTGCAGGACATTATCAATAATGAAGAAATTGATGATGAAGAGAAGCAGGAGGCAATACATACGATGGTCTCGATGACAGACCTCTCAGAAAAAGAAGCGGCAGCAGAGCTTTTGCTGGAGGCGAAGGGCTTTAAGAATGTAGTTGTAAATCTTACCGGAGAAACTGCGGATGTTGTGATCCCTGAAGCAGAACTTTCTGATGCACAGAGAGCACAGATTGAAGATATTGTAAAAAGGAAAACAGGAATTGCGCCAGAAAATATTGTGATCACCCCACTGAAGGAGAGTGAAGATGCAGAAGATACAACACAGACAGATGAAACATCAGCAGATACTTCGTATGAGGAAGACAGCGAAACATCAGCACAGCCATATGAGGATACCGCAATCGATACAACTGATATTTATGACTGATATTTTGATATGAATATGCGAACATATATCTTGACAGAAAAGAGGTGCATATACTAGAATAGGAATGCTGTAAAAAAATAGAAAACGTAACTGATACCGGCTGTTGCCGGTGTTTTATGCAAACAATTATAAAAAAGCGCAACAGGAGGCTGAACGTGTCTAAGTATACGAATGAAATAGAAAAAAGAAGAACATTTGCCATTATTTCCCATCCGGATGCAGGTAAAACTACACTGACTGAGAAATTCCTGCTGTATGGCGGAGCAATCAATCTTGCCGGAAGTGTTAAAGGTAAGGCAACAGCCCGCCATGCAGTGTCAGACTGGATGGAGATCGAAAAAGAGAGAGGTATTTCCGTTACTTCCTCTGTTCTGCAGTTTCATTATGATGGTTACTGCATTAATATTCTGGATACACCGGGACATCAGGATTTCTCGGAGGATACTTACCGTACACTGATGGCAGCAGATTCTGCAGTCATGGTAATCGACGGTTCCAAGGGTGTGGAGGCACAGACCAGAAAACTGTTCAAGGTCTGCGTAATGCGCCATATCCCGATTTTTACATTTATCAATAAGATGGATCGTGATGCAAACGACACATTTGACCTTCTTGATGAGATTGAGAAAGAACTTGGCATCGCAACCTGCCCGATCAACTGGCCAATCGGTTCCGGTAAGAAATTCCGCGGTGTTTATGACCGTAATACAGAGAAAATACTTACCTTTTCTGATACACAGAAAGGTACCAAAGAAGGTGTGATCGAGGAAATCCCGTTAAGTGACAGCCGGGCAGATGAGATTATGGATCCGGAGCAGAAAGCACAGCTTCTGGATGAGATTGAGCTTCTGGACGGCGCAAGTGCAGATTTTGACCAGGAGCTGGTAAGCAAAGGTAAGCTGACACCTGTATTCTTCGGATCTGCGCTGACAAACTTCGGTGTGGAAACATTTCTGGAACATTTCCTGAAGATGACAACATCACCGCTTCCGAGAGTGTCTGATATTGGGGAAATTGACCCCATGGATGATGATTTCTCAGCGTTTGTATTTAAAATCCAGGCAAACATGAACAAGGCACACAGAGACAGAATCGCATTTATGAGAATCTGTTCCGGTAAATTTGACGCTTCCCAGGAAGTATATCATGTGCAGGGTGATAAAAAGATGCGTCTGCTTCAGCCACAGCAGATGATGGCAGAATCCCGCCATGTGGTAGATGAGGCATATGCCGGAGATATTATCGGTGTTTTTGACCCGGGTATCTTTTCCATCGGAGATACAATCTGTGCACCCGGTAAAAAGTTTGCATTCGAAGGTATTCCTACATTTGCACCGGAACATTTTGCGAGAGTCCGTCAGATTGATACTATGAAGAGAAAACAGTTTGTTAAAGGTATCAATCAGATCGCGCAGGAAGGTGCTATTCAGATTTTTCAGGAGTTTAATACCGGTATGGAAGAAATTATTGTAGGTGTTGTAGGTGTCCTGCAGTTTGATGTTCTGAAATATCGTCTGGAAAATGAATATAATGTAGATATCCGTCTGGAAACACTTCCATATGAACATATTCGCTGGATTGCAAATAAAGAAGAAGTAAAAGTGGATAAGATCATTGGAACCTCTGATATGAAAAAAGTTACTGATCTTAAGGGAAATCCGCTGCTCCTCTTTGTAAATTCCTGGAGTGTGGGTATGACAGAGGACAGAAATCCTGGCTTAATATTAACGGAATTCAGTAAATAACCCTTTTCATTTATCTGTCGATTTGGTATAATGAACAAAGATTAAAGAATCCCTCAGGAGGTTTTCAGATGGCAGAGAAAAGAATAACATATAAAATACAGGATTTAGGAGGCATTGGTGAGGTCCAGATCGCAGATGAAGTGGTCGCTATCATTGCCGGACTTGCTGCTACGGAAGTAAACGGAGTTGCTTCCATGGCAGGCAATATCACAAACGAACTGGTAAGCAAACTTGGAATGAAGAATCTTTCCAGAGGTGTTAAGGTTACTGTACTCGAAGGAGTTGTAACAGTAGACCTGAACCTGAATATCGAATATGGTAAGAACATTCTTGAGACAAGTAAGAAAGTTCAGGAGAAAGTAAAATCATCCATAGAGAATATGACAGGTCTTGAGGTTGCAGATGTTAATATTCATATTGCCAGTGTAGATATGGAGAACGAAAAAGGAAAGTAACCCTTTCCTTTTTTGTGTACTTAAGAGATATTTAGAAAGGAAAGCTGTTTATACAGCAAAAATTATGCGAAGAAGAGAGCAGAGAGAACATATTTTTAAATTACTGTTCATGACAGAATTTAATTCAGAGGAAGAGATGAGTGAGCAGCTTTCACTTTATTTTGATACTCTGGAGGAACTTTCAGAGAAAGATCAGGAGTATATGAGCCGGAAATACCGCCATGTACTTGAAAAATTAGACGAGATCGATGCACTGTTAAATGAGACAAGCAATGGCTGGAAGACCAAGAGAATGAGCCGCGTTGACCTGACTGCCCTGCGTCTGGCAGTGTATGAACTGAAATATGACAAAGATGTACCTACAGGTGTAGCTATCAATGAGGCGGTAGAGCTTGCCAAACGTTTTGGCGGTGAGACTTCCGGTTCCTTTGTAAACGGTATCCTTGGCAAGATTGCCAACAGTGAAAGCGAAGAAAAATCAGAATGAAAAACACATATTCTGTAGGTCAGGTAAACCGTTATATCAAAAATATGTTTACCCAGGATTATTTACTGCAGAAGATTTATGTAAAAGGCGAGGTGTCCAATTGTAAATATCATACAAGCGGACACATCTATTTTTCCCTGAAAGATGAGACAGGAACATTGAATTGTGTGATGTTTGCCGGACACAGACGGGGACTTGCATTTGCCATGAAAAATGGCGATAAGGTGATCGTTGGCGGGAGTGTGGATGTATATGAACGCGACGGCCGCTATCAGATGTATGCAAAGGAGATTACCCTGGAAGGTGCAGGAACTCTGTATGAGAGATATCTTGCATTGAAGCAGGAACTGGAAGATATGGGAATGTTTGCACAGGAGTACAAACAGCCCATTCCGAGATTTATCAGACGTCTGGGTGTGGTAACTGCACCGACAGGTGCGGCTGTTCAGGATATCCGCAATATTTCCTATCGAAGAAATCCCTATTTACAGATTATTTTATATCCGGCTCTTGTACAGGGGGCGGGTGCGGCAGAAAGTATTGTAAAAGGAATACAGATGCTTGATAAGAAAGATGTGGATGTGATCATTGTGGGAAGAGGCGGCGGCTCTATTGAAGATCTCTGGGCGTTTAATGAAGAAATCGTGGCCAGAGCTATTTTTGAGTGCAGTACACCCATTATTTCCGCAGTAGGTCATGAAACGGATTTTACGATTGCTGATTTCGTTGCTGATCTGCGAGCTCCTACTCCTTCTGCTGCGGCAGAGCTTGCGGTGGATGATTACAGAAGTGTGATTGAAGCAGTAAGTATTTACAGGCAGCGGTTATATCGTGCAATGAGTGGTAAAACGGATCTGTACCGCAGCAGACTGGAGCATTTTCAGACAAAATTTGCTTATCTGAGTCCGGAGAACAGGCTGCGGGAGCAGAGACAGCGTCTGGCAGATCTGGAGAATGCTGTACAAAATGGAATGAACAGGAAACTTCAGGATGAGAGACACAGATTGTCTGTTTATCTGGAACGTTTTGCAGGACTTTCCCCTTTAAAGAAACTGAATCAGGGATATTCTTATGTGGCAGATAAATATAAAAAGACATTGACAAGTGTAGAACAGGTACAAAATGGGGATACCATTTATATATCTGTGACAGACGGTACGATAGAAGCAGATGTTACAGGTACGGTGAAGGAGGAGAGAATCTATGGTGAAGAAAGAAAACTGTGAGCAGTTACAGGAGGAAAAACCTCTGGAAGAGATGTTTGCAGAACTGGATCTGCTGGCTGAAAAACTGGAAAACAGAGACACATCGCTGGAGGACTCTTTTATACTGTACAGACAGGGCATGGAACTTTTGAAACTTTGCAGCGGGAAGCTGGATACAGTGGAGAAGAAAATGCTGCAGCTTAATGAGGATGGTACATTTAGTGAATTTTCAAGATGAATTAGCAAAGAGAACGGAAGAAACAGAGAAAGTGATCAGAAGCTTCCTGCCTGCAGAGGCGGGATTCGCCGGAACAATGGCTCAGGCTATGAATTACAGTATGCTGGCAGGAGGCAAGCGCCTTCGGCCAATGTTGATCCGGGAGACATATCGCCTGTTTGATGGTAAGGAAGAAGTTGTAAAACCGTTTATGGCAGGAATGGAGATGATCCATACTCATTCCCTGATCCATGACGATCTTCCTGCACTTGATGATGATGATTACAGGCGCGGCAGACTGACTACACATAAGGTATATGGGGAAGCCATGGGGGTGTTAAGCGGTGTTGCGCTGCTTAATTACGCATACGAAACCATGTTTCAGGCATTTGCCCTGACAAAAGAGCAGGATCGGGTAATCCATGCGTTGAGAGTGGTCTCACAGAAAACAGGCATTCATGGAATGCTTGGAGGACAAAGTGTTGATGTGGAAAATGACGGAAAGCCCCTTGAAAAAGAGATGCTTGACTATATTTACAGAAATAAGACGTCAGCATTGATCGAAGCCTCCATGATGACAGGCGCAATTCTTGCAGGAGCAAATGAGCAGGAAGTATCTGCAGTGGAGAAAGCTGCCGGAAATATAGGACTGGCTTTCCAGATTCAGGATGATATTCTGGATGTGACCAGCACTGCAGAAGAACTGGGAAAACCTGTACACAGTGATGAGAAGAATAATAAAGTTACTTATGTGACTCTTTTTGGAACAGAGAAGGCTGCTGAACAGGTGGAAGAACTCTCAGAAAAGGCAATCGATCTGCTGAAGAGTCTGAATAAAAATAACGAGTTTCTGTATTTGTTAATTGAAAAATTAATAAACCGCAGAAAATAAAGGAAGGATACAAATGATTCTGGAAAAGATTAAGAAACCCAATGATATCCATAAGATACCATTGGAAGATTTCGAGCCTCTGGCAGCGGAGATCAGGGACTTTTTAATCCGGTCAGTAAGTCAGACAGGCGGACATCTTGCTTCAAATCTGGGAGTAGTGGAACTGACTCTGGCTCTTCATAATGTGCTGGATTTTCCGGAAGACAAACTAATCTGGGATGTAGGACATCAGGCATATACACATAAGATTCTTACCGGAAGAAAAGATGAATTTAAGAATCTGCGACAGGAAGGTGGATTAAGCGGTTTTCCTAAGAGAAGTGAGAGCCCCTGTGATGCATATGATGCAGGACACAGTTCCAATTCAATTTCGGCAGGACTGGGATATGTGCATGCCAGAGATATTCTGGGACAGAAGCATCATGTGGTTTCTGTGATCGGAGATGGTGCTCTCACCGGAGGAATGGCGTATGAGGCATTAAATAATGCTGCAGAGTTAAAGACAAATTTTATTATTATCATAAATGACAATAATATGTCCATTTCCAGAAATGTAGGAGGCATGTCCACTTATCTGAGTGCACTGAGAACTGCAGAAGCTTATACAGGAATGAAGATGGGTGTGACAAAGGCACTGAAGAAGGTTCCGAAGGTAGGGACTGCTCTGGTAGATACTATGAGAAAAACCAAAAGCAGTGTCAAGCAGCTTTTTATTCCGGGAATGCTGTTTGAAAATATGGGGTTGACATATCTGGGACCTGTTGACGGTCATAATATGCGTCAGATGATGAAACTCTTTAATGAAGCAAAACGGGTAGAGGGACCGGTAGTTGTTCATGTCCTGACAAAGAAAGGCAGAGGATACGAACCTGCAAGTGCCCATCCGGACAGGTTTCATGGAACAGGTCCTTTTGATATTAAAACAGGCCGGGTACTTCAGAAGAAAACAGTGCCGGGTTATACAGATGTTTTTTCCAAAGCACTGGTCTCTCTTGGTGAGAAAAATAAAAAACTGACAGCTATTACCGCAGCCATGCCGGATGGAACCGGACTTGTGGAATTTTCCAGGAGATTTCCGGACAGATTTTTTGATGTGGGAATCGCAGAGGAACATGCGGTGAGTTTTGCGGCGGGTCTGGCTCTTGGCGGCCTGGTTCCTGTTGTTGCCATCTATTCATCTTTTCTGCAGCGTGCTGTAGATCAGATCCTGCATGATGTATGTATGCAGAAGCTTCATGTGATTTTTGCTGTTGACAGGGCAGGGCTTGTAGGCGCAGACGGGGAGACGCATCAGGGCTGCTTTGATCTGTCTTATTTGTCCATGATGCCGAATATGACTGTTCTGGCACCGAAGAATGACAGAGAACTGGAAGAGATGCTTGCATTTGCGGTAAGCTTTGACGGACCGATTGCAATCCGCTATCCGAGAGGCAGTGCGCATCAGGGGCTTCAGGAACACCAGGCACCTGTGGAATATGGCAGAAGTGAGATTATCCGCAAAGGAAAAAAAATCGCTGTGCTGGGAGTGGGAAGTATGATCCCGTCCTGCATGGAAATCTGTAAAGGACTGAAAGATGACGGCTATGATCCTACTTTTGTAAATGCCAGATTTGTGAAACCATTGGATGTGGATCTCCTTGATGAACTGGCAAAGGATCACAGTCTGTTTGTGACAGTAGAAGAGAATGTGAAAAGCGGCGGATACGGAGAGCATGTGTCTGCTTATATGGAAGCCTGTCATCCGGAAATAAGAGTGTTGTCGGCAGCTGTCTGGGATCGTTTTGTACCCCAGGGAAATGTAGAAAGCCTGCGCAGCCGGATTGGACTTGGAGTGGAAGACATCAGACAGGCAATAGAAGATAGTGAGGAATTAAGAGAGCAATGAAGAAACGTTTGGATATGCTTATGATGGAACGCGCCCTTGCGCCATCCCGCGAGAAAGCAAAGGCATTCATCATGGCAGGCGATGTATATGTTGATGGTCAGAAAGAAGATAAGGCGGGAACCATGTTCCCGGAGACTGTAAAGATTGAGGTCAGAGGAAACACTCTTCCGTATGTAAGCCGCGGTGGGCTGAAACTTGAAAAAGCTATGAAAAACTTTGATGTCACATTGGATAGTAAGGTCTGTATGGATGTAGGTGCGTCCACCGGAGGGTTTACAGATTGTATGTTACAGAACGGGGCAGTAAAAGTTTATTCCATTGATGTAGGATATGGACAGCTTGACTGGAAGCTTCGTAACGATCCGCGTGTAGTCTGTATGGAGAAAACCAATATCCGCTATGTGGTACCGGAGGATTTGGGAGAACCGGCAGATTTTTCATCAATTGATGTGTCCTTTATTTCTCTTACAAAAGTACTGCTTCCTGTAAGAAATCTCCTTACAGATGAGGGTGAGATCGTATGTCTGATCAAGCCGCAGTTTGAGGCGGGGAGAGAGAAAGTCGGAAAGAAGGGAGTTGTAAGAGATCCTGCTGTTCATCAGGAAGTGATCGAAAAAGTGCGCGATTATGCCATGAGTATTTTTATGGAGCCATGTCATCTTTCTTTTTCGCCAATTAAAGGACCGGAAGGAAATATCGAATATCTTCTTCATCTGAAAAAACATCCGGAAGGTACCGGGGTTACCGACAGCCTGAAGGTATCTGTAGAAGCTGTTGTGGCAGAGGCTCATGGACAGTTGGATTAAAAAGGCTGAGTCAGGAAGAAACTATGGACAGGTTTTATATTATTACAAACAGTGACAAGGATAAAAAACTTGAAATCACAGAAAAAATCGCAGATTATCTGAAAACACATCACAAAAACTGTGAAGTACAGCAGGCAGAAAGGAAACATGAGGGTTCCTTTCATTATACAGATCCTGATAAGGTTCCGGACGATACACAGTGTATTATTGTTCTGGGAGGAGATGGCACACTTCTTCAGGCAGCAAGGGATGTGGTGCATAAGGAAATTCCTCTTCTTGGAATCAATCTGGGAAATCTGGGTTTTCTTGCAGAAGTGAATCAGACCTCTCTGTACAGTGCTCTGGATCAGCTAATGGCGGATGATTACGAGGTAGAAGAACGCATGATGCTGGAAGGAAGGGTGTACCGCGGCAGAAAACTGATCGGACAGGATATTGCATTGAATGACATTGTGATCGGCAGAGACGGTCATCTCCGCGTGGTCCGGTTTAAGAATTATGTAAATGATGTTTATCTTAACTCTTATAATGCTGATGGAATTATTATTTCAACACCTACCGGATCTACCGGATATAGTCTGTCAGCGGGAGGACCTATTGTATCGCCCAATGCCGCCATGACGATCATGACTCCCATAGCACCACACACACTGAATACAAGAAGCATTATTTTTCCTGCGCAGGATGTGATCACTGTAGAGATAGGAAAAGGAAGACACTGTGACTGTGAAAAGGGAATCGCATCTTTTGATGGAGATACATTTATCCCTATGGTCACCGGTGACTGCATTCAGATCCGGCAGGCAGATGTAAAGACAAAGATTCTGAAGCTGAACCATTTAAGTTTTGTTGAGGTATTGCGCCGGAAGATGAGAGACAGCTGATCAGCAGGAGGAAATAAGGTGAAAGTTGCGAGACATGAGAAAATTATTGAACTGATTCATCAGTATGATATTGATACACAGGAAGAGCTGGCCTCCAGACTTAATGAGGCAGGATTTAAGGTGACACAGGCGACTGTATCCAGAGATATTCGTGCTCTCAAACTGACAAAAGTGGCAGGAAAGGACGGAAAGTCCCGTTATGCAATTATTAATAATGAATCAGGAAGTCTTGGAGAAAAATATACAAGAGTACTGGAAGATACCCTGCTTTCTATTGATGTGGGACAGAATATCATTGTGATCAAAACCGTTTCCGGAATGGCAATGGGCGTGGCAGCAGCACTGGATGCCCTGAAATGGCCGGAAATATTGGGTTGTATTGCAGGTGATGATACTATTATGTGCGCTGCAAAGAATGCAGACATGGCACTGGGAGCAGCAGAGAAATTAAGAAGCTTTGTAAGGCTGAATCAATGACAACAACGAGACTAGTTTGGAGGCAATTATAAATGTTAGCTCATCTGCATGTAAAGAATCTTGCACTGATAGAAGAAATAGAAGTGGAATTTGGTCCCGGACTGAATATCCTGACCGGTGAGACCGGAGCAGGTAAATCTATCCTTCTGGGGTCTATGCAGCTGATCCTGGGTGCAAAAACTTCTAAAAATATGATAAGGGAAAATGCATCCTATGCACTTGTGGAGCTGCTTTTTCAGGTAGAAAACGAGAAAGCACTGGAGACACTGAAAGCACTGGATATCTGTCCGGAAGATGGACAGGTACTTCTGTCCAGAAAAATCATGGATGGAAGAAGCATCAACAAGATTAATGGAGAGACAAGTACTGTAGGTCAGATGAAGGCCGCTGCTGCATGCCTTTTGGATATCCATGGACAGCACGAGCATCAGTCACTTCTGTATCAGGATAAGCAGCTTGCAATCCTGGATGCATATGGAAAAGAAAAAATCCTTCCTGCAAAGGAGAAAGTATCTCTGGCATACAAAGAATACAGCAAATGCAAAACAGAACTTGGTTCCATGAATATGAATGAGGAGCAGAGGAATCGTGAGCTGGCTTTTCTGGAGTTTGAGATCAAAGAAATCGAGAAAGCAAATCTGCAGCCGGGAGAGGATGAGGAACTGGAAGCCCGGTACAGAAAAATGAGCAATGCAAAACTCATCGTTGACTCCCTGCAGCTTGTACATAATCTCACAGGCTATGAAAGCAAGGAAGGCGCCGGAGAGACTGTCGGAGAGGCATTAAAGGAATTCTCTCATGTAACACAGTATGATCCGGAGCTTACACCTCTTGCAGAGACACTTACTTCTGTAGACGGTCTTCTGAATGATTTTAACAGAGAATTATCCGCTTATCTGGACGAGCTGACCTTTGATGAAGGAGAGTTTTATGAGACAGAGAGAAGACTGGATCTGATCAATGGACTGAAGGCAAAATATGGACGTACCATTGAGGAAATTTTCACATATCGCAAACTTCAGGAAGAAAAACTGGAAAAATTACATAAATATGAAGAAAATTTACAGGAATTAAAGGAGCATCTCAGAGAACTGGAAAATATTCTTGAGAAAAAGTCGGATGAATTAGCAGAAATCCGTAAAGAATACAGTAAACAGCTTGAGCAGAAGATTATTCAGGGATTGAAGGATTTAAATTTCCTGGATGTGAATTTTGCCATTGATTTCCGGAAAAAGAAAAACTACACAGATAATGGAACCGATGATATCCAGTATCTCATTTCTACAAATCCCGGAGAAACTCTGAAGCCACTGGGACAGATCGTATCCGGCGGTGAGTTGTCTCGAATCATGCTTGCATTAAAGGCAATCCTTGCAGACAGAGATGAGATTGAGACATTGATCTTCGATGAGATCGATACTGGTATCAGTGGAAGAACTGCACAGAAAGTCTCTGAAAAGATGGCAGTGATCGGACAGCATCATCAGGTACTCTGCATCACGCATCTGCCGCAGATTGCAGCTATGGCAGACAGTCATTTTGAAATTGAAAAACATCTGCAGGGAACTGAGACTATTACCCAGATCCATGTGCTTAAAGAACATGATTCCATCCGTGAACTGGCAAGACTGTTAGGTGGTGCAGAAATTACACCTGCAGTTCTTGAGAATGCGAAAGAGATGAAAGAATTGGCACAGAAACAAAAAAATACAAGATTTAAATAAAATAATTGACCACATACTAAGAGAGGATAATCTTTGTGACGGATTGTTCTCTCTTATTTTTGTACCTTTCGGGTTTGCTGTGATGGGAAGTGTTTTATGGCAATTTCACAGTTACAGAATTTCATAAATACAGAATGAAAGGATGTGCATAACAATGAACAAAAGAAAATACAGACTTTTTGTCATCTGTTGTCTTGTGCTGGATCTGTTGGTGATGCTGATATCAGGTTACAGATATCTGGACAGAAAGATACCTGACGAAATTCAGATTTCCAGAGGCAAAAAAACAGAAGATGTCACAGAAGTTTTGTCAACACCGTTTGTTACATTTGAAGAAGCAGTTACTGTTTCGCAGGATGGAGGCTATATTCTGCCCTGTAAACTTTTGGGTTATATTCCATTTAAAGAAATAAAAGTAACACCTGCAGATGATCAGGAAATTTATGTCAGCGGAAGCACCATAGGAATTTATATGCAAACAGAAGGTGTTCTGGTGATTGACACCGGTGAAATTCAGAATCGGAATGGTGAGACAGAGGAGCCTGCGAGAAATATTATCAGACAGGGAGATTACATTATCTCATTTAACGGAGAAAAAATCTCTACAAAAAGAGAACTGATAGATGACATCTCAGAACTTGATGGCAGCGAAGTTACACTGGGGATAAGCCGTAAAGGAGAGAGTATTCCTGTATCTGTAACTCCTGTAAAAGACAAAAAAGGAGACTATAAACTTGGAATCTGGGTAAGAGATGACACGCAGGGGATAGGAACGCTTACCTACGTAGATCAGAATGGTAATTATGGTGCCCTTGGCCATGGAATCAGTGATATAGACACTGCCCAGCTTCTGAATATCCGAAACGGAGCTTTGTATAAAGCCCGGATTCTTGCGATTAACAAAGGAAGTAAAGGCAATCCCGGCGAACTTGCAGGATACATCTGCTATGATGACAGAAATATTCTTGGAACTATCGAAGCAAACAGCAGAAACGGAATTTATGGTCAGTTCACAGGGATTGCAGATGATGCGATCACTTTAAAGAAAATGCCGGCTGCGTATAAGCAGGAAGTGAAGATTGGAACAGCCACAATTCTCTGCAGTACAGATGGAGAGGTAAAAGAATATGATGCAGAGATCAGAAAAATAGATTTGAATCATGAAGATACCAACAAAAGTTTTGTGATAAAGGTGACAGATAAAGAACTTCTGGAAGCTACAGGAGGGATTGTACAGGGGCTCTTAGTGAGATATAATGTGGTCAAACGCAGGAAACCCCAGTATTTACAAGGGTTTACATGATGTAGTTTACACCCTTTTATTGACCACAAAAGGTGAAAATTGAGTAGGAAAGGAGAAAAATGATTAAAATCAGATTAATGGGAAAAAAAGAAGACATGCATGATATGATAAAAAGAATTTATCAGATCAAGGGTATTGAAGTCATGGAACTGTCGGATTTTTACACTAACAAAGGTACAAGTAAATATGGAAGAATTTACATGGAAGTTGAACCACTAAAATAAAAATGTAATTCCGGTATAGAAAAGGTTAGGTGATAGAAATGAGTAACACAGCGTTAAGTGCAGATCTTCTGTTGTGACCATGCTAAATATTTTTGGAAAACAGTTAAATTGAGATATCCGGAATATTGTCTGTGACTAAGGAGGAAGAAATATGTGTATTATTGCAGTTGCAAATCAGAAAGGTGGAACAGGAAAAACAACCACTTGTGTAAATTTAGGGATTGGACTTGCCAGGGCAGGAAAAAAGGTTTTATTAGTAGATGCCGATGCGCAGGGAAGCATGGCTGTAAGCCTTGGAGTCAGAGAACCGGATAATCTTGATTATACGATTGTAAATATCATGGAAAAAGTAATTAATGAAAAGGACATAGCTGACAGAGAGGGCGTTATGCATCATGAAGAGGGAGTTGATTTTATTCCTGCTAACATAGAATTGGCCGGATTAGAGACTGCCCTGGTTGAAGTGATGAGTCGTGAATTTATACTTAAGTTGTATCTGGATAGTATAAAAGAGAACTATGACTATATATTGATTGACTGTATGCCATCATTGGGAATGGTGACGATTAATGCACTGGTAGCTGCTGATTATGTATTGATTCCAGTAGAAGCTGCATATCTTCCAACAAAAGGTTTACAGCAGTTGATAAAAACGATAGGAAAAGTTCACCGCAGGTTAAACCCATCGTTAGAAATTCTGGGAATACTACTGACAAAGGTTGATCGCCGTACAAATTTTTCTAAAGACATCTGTGATCAGATCAGGGAAGTTTATGGAAGACATATTCATATTTTTGAAAACTGTATTCCTATGTCCATCCGGGCGGCAGAAACATCAGCGGAGGGAAGAAGTATTTATTATTATGATCCTAAAGGTATCGTAGCAGAGGGGTATCAGAGTCTTACAAAAGAGGTGATGAAAAATGAGAAGCAAAAGTGCTGAGAAAATTAAACTTACATCATATGAAGATCTATTTGGAGAAACTGAACAGGATAATGGAGAAAAGGTTGTTTATATTTCAATTGATAAATTGCATCCGTTTAAAAATCATCCATTTCACGTAAATGATGATACCAAAATGCAGGAAACGGTAGCCAGTGTAGAGCAGTACGGTGTATTGGTTCCAGGTATTGTACGTCCATCTGAAAATGGTACATATGAGATTATTTCCGGACATAGACGCTGTAGAGCGTGCGAACTGGCAGGTATGGATAACATGCCTGTCCTGATTAGAAATCTGAATGATGATGAGGCTACTATTATTATGGTAGATTCTAATATTCAGAGAGAAGATATTACTCCAGGCGAAAAGGCTTTTGCTTATAAGATGAAATTTGAAGCATTGAAGCATCAGGGAAGTAAAGGAGATAAGTTTACTGCTGATATTGTAGGTGAAAAAGCAGGAGAGAGTGGCAGAACCGTACATCGTTATATCCGTTTGACAGAGCTGATTCCGGAGATTCTGCAAATGGTAGACAGCAATATGATTAATGTGGGTATTGGCGAAAGATTATCTTATCTGAGAAAGAATGAACAGGAATACCTGTTGAGAATATTATCGGAAAGAAATATCCATATAAAAAAGGAACAGGCGGAACAATTAAAAAAATTAAGCGGCGAAGAAATGCTTACCGAAGAAATGATAAGATCAATTCTTGTTAAAAACAATTCAACAGAGAAAAAAGAAATTCTTTCATATAAAACAATAGGACGATTTTTTCCATCAGATTATACAAAAGAACAGATAACTGCTGTTGTATTTGAACTTTTGGAAGAATGGAGAGAGAGCAAGGCAGGTGAAGATTAAATGCAGAAAGTACAATTTGAATATTTCTATAATGATGATTCTGATCAGTATAGCTTTTATCGCATTCCGAAATTGCTGTTTACAGAGGAATATTTTTCCTCGCTTTCTTGTGAAGCAAAGGTATTGTACGGTCTTATGTTAGACCGTATGAGCCTGAGCTTAAAGAACAAATGGTTTGATGATCAGAATCGGGCGTATATCATTTTTACAATAGAGGATGTGATGGAGTTTTTGAATTGCAAAAGCCAGAAAGCAGTTAAGATCATGAAAGAACTTGATGCAGAGGATGGGATTGGACTTATTGAGAAAATAAGACAGGGATTTGGAAAGCCTAATATCATTTATGTGAAAAATTTTACTTCCGTTCCGGATGAAAAAAAGAAAAAGAGCTTTCAAACCCTGATATTTCTACAGAAGTAAAAGATTTTAACTTCAAGAAGCAAAAGAATTTAACTTCTGGAAGTAAAAAAATTGAACTTCAAGAGGTAAAGGAATCTGACCTCAAGAGGGAAAAAATTTGACTTCTGAAAGTAAATAAACTGAACCTCAAGAGGTAAACGATTTTGTCCCTAATTATAACAATACTAACTATAACAACCAGAGTTATACTGATATAAGTTATACCAATCCTATCAATCAATCTAGTAATGAGAGTGAGTCAGAAAAAAGGATTGATTTGATGGATGATGTCAATGCATACATAGAACTGATTAAGGATAACATCGAATATGAGCATCACATGAAGTACGATGACTGGCAGAACAAGGCTTTGTATGAGGAGCTCTTTGAGGTTATCTGTGAGGTTGTATGTGTAAAACGTACAACGATCCGGATAGCAGGCGAGGATTATCCATATGAGCTTGTAAAATCTAAATTTCTGAAGCTGAACAGTGGACATCTGGAGTATGTGATTGGCTGTATGCATGATACAAATACGAAAATAACCAATATCAAGGCATATATGGTTGCTGCTCTTTATAATGCCCCCTCAACGATGAACCATTATTATCAGCAGGAGG
>ERZ773217.589-NODE-589-length-34771-cov-17.490638_pt1 | contig 34771 bp, 28 predicted proteins | sample MGYA00580995_ERZ773217 | MGnify/ENA primary metagenome ERZ773217 (study PRJEB29015, sample SAMEA2737772) | human gut metagenome | biome: human gut; feature: human-associated habitat; material: faeces | place: China | collected 2012 ...
CCTGTTTTCCTGCCGCTTCAAATGCCCTTGCCCTCCCCGGCGGCAACGGCATTTTCACGGCAACGCCGACAGAGCGTATAACACACTACACTTTGCTTCGCAAAGTCGTGTGCCAAATGGGGGCGTTGCCCCCTTTGGAAACCCCCACAAGAAAAGGCGATATGCTACCCCTCCACGGGGCGCATACCGCCTTTTCTTGTTATCCAGCCCTCCGGCTGTATCGGTTGAGCAAAAGTCAGCGTGGGATTGATGTGGTATCTTTATCTAAGTGAACCCCCACGCTCCCAGTTTGAAATCGTTTGACGGGTCACCATCAATTTTTCAGCCAATAACTCCTGAGATAAGTTTTCTCTTTTTCTGATCCGCTTTAAGTTGCTGCTAAAATCCGCCAATCTGATTCCCCCTTTTTATTGAATTATAGTACAACAGGCGATTGCAAACAAGCAAAGATGCTTTGCACAAGAGGAAAGGGCAAGGAAACTGATCCTCACCCTTTTCCATCACAGGAGATGACACAATATTTCAAGGTTACCATGCCTATGCCTGAGAACCATATCCTATGCCCATGACATCAATGCAGTAATCAACATCTACCATCCACATTTGTCCTCCCTTGTAATAAATCAAATATTGAAATAAATATTTACTTCGCTTTATATGTTTTTCGCGCGTTGATCCAAGAAATAGCGTAGCTAATACCAACTATCGCCATTAAAACGGATAGGATCGGGTCAAATCCACGGAAAATGTATGAAAAAGACAGAACAAGGCCAAGAAGTCCAGATGCAACAGCACGTAACGATAGAACGCTGTAAGCAATGTATGCCTATCGTTTGGACCAGAAAATAAAAAACCATAGTATAATCGTCAAAAGAACAGGTGGGCCATACGCATCATATTGCATCAATATTATTTTGTCAGCAGTGATAATCACTATATTTATAATTGCAATAACTGCAAGCTGCTTTTAGAAAAGATGTACTTCATTCAATTTCTCCCTTTCACCATCATTTCGATAACATAGTACATCGACCTATTATAAATTACAAGGACAGGAAATCCATGCCTGCCCTTGCTCTTTCAAAATATATTCTCATTAGAACAGAGCAGAGACTCCATCCGGGGCCCAGCGGCATCCGTTCGGTTCGGAACAGCGGGTCCGCAAGCTGAGCCCGCTCCGACCGTTACAAAAAAAAGCTGGAGCAGATGTACAACATCTGCTCCAGCTTGGTCCGAGTGCTGAGATTCGAACTCAGGGCCTCTTGAACCCCATACAAAGGCAATCTATTGAGCCTCAATGGATTTGAGGTTTTTTTGAGCAATAGATAAGCAATAGAGCATTTTCCAACACCCCCTTGCGCACCATTGATCTATCTGATTTCGACTGCCTTATTTACCATCAACGCAACCTCTTCCCGGGTCGCCAGACTGCGGGGTCTGGTCCCGTCGGTAATGCCCTTGGCCTTGGCCTGCTCCAGGCCTGCCTGGGCCCACTGGCTGGCGGGCTCCTTGGCCTTGCGCGCCATCCAGCCCTCCATCATCCGGTCAAACCACGCCTGTTCCTCCGTCAACTCCGGTTCCTCCTCTCTCACCGTCCAGCGCAGCACGCTGTTGATCCGCCGGTTTTCCGCGGTCTTGGAGACCGCCCCGTCCCGGCTCTGGTAGTAGCTCCCGCCGCCGTCCAGCTTGAGCACGTCGGTAAAGCCCAGCCCCCGGAACACCTGGGCGGCCTCGCCGCTGTCCAGCAGGTTGGCGGTCCTGGACTGCCACCCCATGACGTATACCATGCCGTCTCCCTTGAGGCCCACCAGCGTGTGCCAGGTGGCCCGCAGCGGGGAGGTGTCCCAGCCCTGCCCCTTGGCCTGGGCGGTGGTGCAGGCTTTCCCAGCCCGCAGCACGGGGATGCCGGACACGGCGTAGTCCGTCCCCTCCGGCACCGTTCGGATCTCCTCCACCCGGGCCTTGCCGCCAGAGATCAGCAGAGTGGAGATCGCCTTCCCGTACATAGGGTTGGCATAGACCCACCGGCCAGCGTCAAACGTGAACCGGTCCCACTGGAACCGCCCGCGCTCCTGGCAGTAGTGCCGCGTCCACTTGCCCGCGGCCTTGTAGTCCGCCACCAGATGGCCCGCAGGCAGGGTGAAGGGCTCCCCCGCCTCGGAATAGTTGGCGAAATACCCAGCATTGGCGCAGTTGTCGCCGCACTCCGATTTTGGCCGGTCCACCAGCTCCACCGTCAGATCCTCCGCCGGCACCACGGTCATCAGGACCTGCCCGCCGCCCTTGGCCTGGAGGTCATACACCTCCACAAGAGCCGCCGCCAGCCCTGCCGCCGCTTGGTCGGCAAACTGCTCCGTCAGGATGATGGGGGTGTCCGTGGTGGAGTCCATAAACCCCAGCTCGATCAGGGTGGCCGGCATGGTGGTGTAGTTGAGCACATACAGGCTCTGCTCCGCCAGAGGCTGCGCCCGGTTGCCCCGCAGGCCGGTGGAAGCCACGGTATAGCGGTACACCGCGTCCCGCACCACCTCGCTCTGCTTCTGGTGGCTGGGGGCCACATAGGCCACGATCCCGCCGCCGGAGCCGCCGTTGATCCCGGCATTGTGGTGAATGGACAGATACACATCCGCCTTGGCCCGGTTGGCTGCCGCCACCCGCTGGGACAGGGTCACGTCCCGCCTGCCGGTCACATCGTCCACCCGCATCGTCCGGCAGTCATACCCCGCCAGGATGGCCTCCAGCTTGTCCGCCACCCGGCTGTTCAGGGTCCACTCCCGGGTCTCCCCGGGGTCGATGCGCTTAAGGCACCGCTTCCCCGGGGTCCCGATGTAATGCCCCGCATCAATGCAGATCAGCATGGGCTCAGCCCTCCTGGCCGGCCTGGTGCTCCTCGTCCTCCTGGATGCCAGCCTGCACAGCTGCGGCGAACGCCTCCCGGTCGTGGTCGGCGAATGCGTCCACCAGGGCCTCGTAGTGGTTGCCCACAAACTCGTTAATGCCCTGCTCGGTCATGCCCTCAGGGATGGGGTGGGCCGCCTTGTGGTGGGCCAGGGCAATGGTCAGGTCGGGGAGGTCCAGCTCCTCGCAGGTGGCAAAAATGTCATAGATGTAATTGGCGTTCATGTTGTTTTCTCCTCTCAATGTAATATTACTTACTCAGCTGCTTGGCCGCCTGGTTGACGCCGGTGGCCGCAAAGCCGCTCACGATGCCCACGGCCAGAGCCGTGACAGGATCCGCAGCCGGGAAATCCGGCACTGCCAGGGCCATGCAGGCGATGCCCAGCAGTCCGCCGGACACGCCGCAGGCGATGGGGATCCACTTGTTGTCCACCCCGGACGCCTTGACCACCTGGCCGATCAGATAGCAGATCACCGTGATGGCCGCCACGCTCGCAATTCCAAAGTCCATATTCTCACCCCACTCTAATTTCTAACTGCTCCACCCGACCCACCAGATCCCCGACCGACGGATCTCCGTCTCCGAGCTCCAGGTAGGACTGATACAACCCCTTGATGGTCTCCAGGGCAAACGGCGGCACTCTGCCCTTCTCGATGTAGTGCAGGCACTTGTCGATCAGCTTGGCCCGCAGCAGCATCTTCACCCCGTTTTCCATGGCCCTGTCCTTTTTGTGAACGGACCGCAGCTGCCCGGCCGCCCAACCGGCTACCAGAGCCAGCACCGGCGAGCATGCCGCCAGGATCCGCGTCAACTCCTCCATTCCATGACTCCTCCCTCTTGCATTTTCTCCAGCATAACAGGTGCCTTGCCTGACCGCGCCCCGAAACACGCAAAAATTTCTGCTTTGTTGCACCTCTCTGTACACAAAAAGAGACCCGTGATCTCTCCCGGGCCCCATTGATTTTCATGGAGTGGTCAACTATAATAAATTTAACCTCTTTGTATGTCTAATTTTATGGTTCCGTCAATAATATCAGCGAAATAGCGGCAGGAGGAAAGAAAGATGAATTACGACGTGCTCTTGGAGTGGATCCTGGTGATCGCAAATCTTATATTCAGCCTCATCCTTACAATCATTTTGTACGGCGCAGGCCCGCTTATCTTTTATAAGATAAGAAAAAAGCCCATCTCAAAAAAGCGGTTAACAGCCTTTTCCATAATTTACTCTGGTTCTGCATGGCTCATTTTCAACTCATTTAAAGTTATTTTTTTAGGGGAGGAGATGTCAACCGGGATTGCCGCAATACTGTGGGGCTCCATATTCCACTCTTACTTAGAGGCCGCCTTCAAAAAAACCAAACGTTTGAAAAGTCTTGGTCCCGAATCCGGCCCTTGGAAACCTGAGCCATTAGAACCAAAAAAGACAGTCCCTGAAGAGGATGCAGCGAGCGTGGAACCAACATCTTTTTACGAATCGGAAAAAGCTGCCGAACAAAAGAGCCAAAAATTCGGTCCTTTGGATCCTCCGCAGAAATTCAAAAAAACCTGTGCTCCTTCGGCAAGACACCCTCGAATTTTGTATGTTATTTGTGTGCTCTCTATTGTTTTTGGCATTTCAGCTGGAATTTTCTTTTTGTATAAGGCAAACGACATCGAGCTGCGATATGAGAAAGGCTGGCATGATGGCTTTAACGCCGGCGCATCCGATTTGGAGGAAAAGTACAACACATTAAAACATGATTACGATTCTCTGGTGTCGGAGCATAGGGATCTTATTGTCGAACACGCAACCTTGGAGAGTGAGTACGACTACGCTATAGAGCGCTCAGGTTTTCTAATGAACAGCATCGGCTTTGTTGTAGATGGTTCTGGATATTATCACACTTATGATTGCTCGAAGTTTCAAAACGCCGACGAATTTTGGGCGCATAACATTGAATACTGCAAATCTTTGGGCTATCCAAAATGCCCATACTGCTGGTAAGCAAGGCCCAAGTTCTCTCCCGATCCTCACAGCAAAACCCCCGCCGTCATCGACAGCGGGGGTCTTTCAATGTTTGTATGCGGAAAAATTCATGTCATACCCTATGATGTGGTATGCGGAGCATGGAGCGAGTTTGAATCCGATGATCCTCCCCTTCTTGCTCCCTTGATAAGTATCGAACCGAAAGATATACAGCGTCATATCCTTTGTCACAGGTGCGCCGTAGCCGGGTAAGAACTCCAGCTCGTCCGCCGGAAGCGTCTCCAGCCCAGCCGCTTTCTGCATCCCCATCCAGTAGAGCCAAGGGAAACGTGAGATCTCATCCAGCCGGGTCAGAAGCCCCGCTTGGGTGCGTTCCCGGTCCCGCAGATCCAGACTTCCCAGAAACGCCAGGGAATGTTCCCTGTTTGCCGTCATATAGCGGAAAGAGATCCAGGGGTACTGGTCGGAACCGCACCCCTGATCCTGGTCTTTCTGTTTCCCCTTGAGTTTTGGCGCGTCAGCCTTTTCACGGAGTTTCCTGCTCATGGAGCCAAATACTCCCGTTCAAAATAGTGCTTGATCGTTTCGGTCGGGATCGTCCCCCTCTGTGGGGTTTCCTTCCAGGGGGCTTCCTGGTGTGTCATGTTCCGCAGCTTCCACGCGGAGTACTGTCCAAAGGTGTCGTATACCTCCGAAAGAAGCTCGTTTTCCTCCTCCGTAAAGGAAGAAAAATCAAAGTCCTCGTCAAACGGGATTCCATCCGCGCCATTGCACTTATAGGTGTGATAGACCGACTCCACCACCGGGCCGTGCTGCCACGCAACGATGGGGTCACTGAAAAGCGGCTTCCCGGTCACGGCCAGAAAGCAGCCCTGCGCATAGTACAGCAGCTTCTGGAGCTTCAGGTTGGAGATATATTCTCCGCCCGCTTCCTCTGCGGTGATACGGTTGCGCGCCAGGAACCACTTGGCGGCCTCTGCCGCGGTATGCTTCGCCATATCCTCCGCCTCCTTTCTCTGTTTTATTCATATCATGTTTTTGAATCCGCTGTCAAGCCTATTTTTTGTTTTCTCCCTCACTTATATGCACGTCCTCCGCTGTTGTTGCCTGTCACAATACACAGAAAAAGGACCGGGATCTCTCCCGGTCCTTTCTCTTACCCCGCCTGCTTCCGCATACGGGCCAGCTTCTCCGTCACAGCCGCCTTGTTCAGGTGCATCACCGACTTTCCGACGCCGAACGCCTTGAACAGGGCTTGGCGCTGCTTGTCGTTCAGCCCCTTTTGTCGGTACACCAGTTCCATTTTCAACAGACTTGCGCTGTTGTCGATTGTCTCCCCGTTTTTGTCCTTCAGGCTCTGCACGCTCCCCTGCTCCAGGTACAGCGGCACATAGACCGCCGGCTTCATCCCCGTGTCCCGGCACACCTCTATGGCCTTCCGGGTCCAGTCCTCCGGCTCATAGTCGCTCACCCGGGTCTTAGCCCAGGCGCTGGCATAGGCGTATGCCTTGCTGACTGTCTCGGCGCGCTCCTCATCGTTCATGGTCCGATAGGGCTCCGATCTGGTCAGCTCCTCCAGAATGGTATAGGCCGTCTGGCCCTTCTCCCGGGCGTACTTGACGTATTCCCTGGCGTTCAGGTGCTTTTCCTCTTCGTTGACCGGGAAGGAGCGTTCCGCACGGCGGGGCAGCACACTCGCCATTCCAGTGGCCTGGTACAGCCGCAGCAGCTCCTGTTCCATTTCGCTCTCGTTGACGCTGGAGGTATAGGCCGGGTTCAAAAAGTTGTTGAAGCTCCGCGCTCCGGCCGTTCCGGTCCTCTCTGTCCGGCCCCATGCGTCGATGTAGGGGATCTGCTGAAAATCCCATCCCGGCGTGCGGGCGCTGGCCAGCGCCTTGGTCAGGCCGTCCATGCCCTCGTCCCTGGCGTACCCAACTGCATCGAATACAGCGTTCAGGCTTTGCAGACAGCTCATTTCCAGCAGCGGCTCTGTCACCGTCGCCGTCGCGGACAGAAGATCGGCCAGCGTTGCCCGCTCCTTCCCCTTCCCGGTCTGCTCCCACAGGTTGACGCCCACAAAGAAGGGAAGCGCCTCCGGCGCCAGCCAGTCCAGCGTCACGCTGGTTCCGTCCGGCAGCTCCAGCGCATACGCCTGATGGCCCATCAGCTCCTCAAACTGCTTCTCCTTGTCATCGTCGCTGCCGTGCCCCCGGATCAATCCCTCGGCGGCCAGATAGATCCCAAGGGCCATCAGCCCGGTCCCTGTCAGTCCGGCGGAGATGCTGTCGATGGCCTCCGCTCCGGTCCTGGTCCCCTGCCGGACGTCCCAAAGCGCCTGCTTCAGCCCGGTCAGCAGCCCCAGAGGGCTGTATTCCACCCCCCGGACCAGGATGTTGGCCGGGGTCTTGCGGAAGGGCAGCACACCGTCCGCCAGCATATTGGCGGCATGGGCGGCGTTTTTGTACTCCCCCTGCTCTCGGAACCGCCTGCTGATCAGGTAGGAAAAGGCGTTGGTGTCCCGGTAAGTCGCCTTCTGTGCCTCCAGGACCGCATACTCCCGCGCTCTGTCCAGCCCCTTGCCCGCCGCGATCTGCTCCGCCGTAATGCCGTTTGCCTTGCAGTATTGGGCCATGGCATAGGCGTAGTGAGGCTTGGAGAACAATTGATCCTCCCCCTCCAGCAGGTGGCTGTTGGCCCGCCGGATCTTCTCCAGCGCCTTGGTTTTGAAGATGACCCGTCCTTCCTCGATGTACTGGTTTGCGTTGCTGAGATCGTCATACTTTCTGCCACTCATGGCTGCGTCCTGCACATTGGCATAGTCGCCCCACGCGGCCTTGAGCAAAGCCCGGTCGCCCTTTCCCGCTCCCACAAGCGCTTTGCTCCGGTTCAGTTTCCCGCCGCTCACCCGGGATACAGCGGCCTCAATGGCTGTGGCCGTCAGGTCCTTGACCGCCGCCACCGGAAGAAACCCGGCGTTTCCAACCACATTCCGCACATGGGTGCGGACATTCCCCAGCATGGCCAGATACCGCCACGCGTTCCACTTATCCACAAATCGGGAAGGCAGTTGACGTCCAATATCCCGGTACAGCTCCTGCAAGGCCTCGTCCCTGGCCTTTTGGGTCCTGGCCGACAAAACCCGCCCGGCCAGCTTCTCGTCGATCTTCAGGTCTGGGGCGTTCTTCCCATATCTCCGGGTCAATTCCTCCTGAAGATTGCGCACACTGCGCGCCACCCCATATAGCTGCACGTCCGGGGGCAGCTGCTTTAAAATCCGGGTGGCCTGTACCGCTTGGGCCGCATTGCGCTGATGCTCCACCATATTGGTGAGGATGGTCATGGCCGACTTCATATCCCCGCTGTTGGCAGCGTTGTTGTAGAGGACCCACCCTTCTGCGGTGTTTCTCTTGGATACCTCTCCGCTTCTGACCCGATTGGTCCAGTCGGAAAGGGCGCTGGCATATCCCTTGTCCCGAATCGTGCCCTCCGCGTCCTTCATAGCCTGCTTGTCCGTGTACTGGGTGTAAGAGAACACGCCCCGGGCCATCAGCTCCTCAATGTTTGGAATGGCAGTCTCCGGCGTGGCCCCGGCCTCCAGGATCGTCCGGACGGTCTGGCTGACCTTCTTGTCCTCCGCCGTCTTGCGTGGGATGCGCACCTCCCGGGTGGGCCGCTCCCCGGTTGGGATAGTCCCGTACTGCTCTGCCATTCGCTGATAGGACTCCTGCACCAGCGCCCGAATGTCCGCCTGTACGGCCTCCTCGCTCTTCCCGCCCTCCCGGGCCTCCTTCACGATCTGCCGGATCTCCCGGTCCAGCTCCCGGTCCACGGAAAAACCTTTCCGAGATTTGTGGGTTTGTGTGTCTCTACGTTCCCGCTTAAACTGCTCATGGATCTCGCTCAGCTCGGCGGCGTAGGCGTCGAAATCAAAAAATGCCGGGCGAACAAGCTCCAGAATCTCAGTCCGGCCAGCATGAATGGCGCCATAAACTATATTATTGATTTCATCAAACAAATTAACGGTGTCCTGTTCAGACATATCAAACAAATCAATTCCAAGGTGCTGGGCCGCTCCCTCCATCAAAACGCCCGCTTCCCGAGTGCTCTGGTCCACGAAATCCGGTGCCTGGTCGATAAAATCCAGATAGGGCTGATAACCTAACTGCTTCATCGCGTGACCAGCCTCATGTGCGCCAATGTCTCCACGTCCGGACTCTGGCAGGTTCTCCCGCAAAAACACCTGCCCTCTTGAGGAAAAAGCGGGGGCTGTTGCGTGATTCTGATTGAAGGTATCGCTTTTTACCACAAATACAGGAAGGTTATATTCATCTTGGACAACGTGAGCCTCAGATTCTGCAACACTTCCCGGCTCTAGTACGGTTAGCCCTCCTTCTGCCCAGGAGTGGACAGGCCGCTGTCCTTGGGACATTCTCCGCACAGATCGAAGATCCCCATATCCTCCATCTTCGCCCGCAGGCTGTCCATTTCCGCCCGCTCCTCCGGCGTGATCCTGCTGAATTGTTCCTTCAACTCCTCGCTCAACTTCTTTGCGTCCATTCTTGCCGTCCTCCTTCAAGAAATATCTGCTTCTCGTTGTCCTGTCTCGATTCTCCTCCACCAGCTGCTCCCACGCCGCCCGCACCGCGTCGAAGTCTCGGAACATGGGGCGCAGGAAGTCGTCGTTCACGCCCTCGTGAATGTCTCCGCTGATAAAAGCAAACAGTTCTTCCGTAAATATTGCTTCTTGAACAGGGTCTGAAAGGTCTGCTTCATCCCCAAAATATGCATTTGCAATAGAAGTCTGGTATTCCAGAAAGTCTGCGTTGGAAAAGTCCAAATTGTCTTGTACCGTTTCGATGTATACATTCCGGCCTATGCCGGTTTTCCAGTAATGGAACGCTTCGTGACCTGCAATGTTGCGGGGGGATAGGGTCGTGTTGTTGTTGATCAGAACATGGCTGCGGGCGATGGTAGTCGCCTGGGAAACCGTTCTGGGAACGGTTACGCCGTTGGCGTTTCGGAGTATCTGGCCGCCAGAAATGATATCCACATCAAGCCCAAGATGGCTTACTTCTTCTTGAACCTGTCTGGCATTTTCTCCGGCAAATTCCCAATCAAGTCGTCGGAATCCATAAAGGACTTCCCCTCCAACAACAACTTCGTAGCCTTCCGAAAGGCATCTTCGCTTAAAGTCATCTTGCGATTCTGCTCTTGTTTCTTCTCTTGCTCTGCCATGGTCCCCATCCTCCTTCAAGGAATATCTGGTGGTATCCATTGTACCATCGCCCTGCCGCTTCTGCAAGGTCTCCACCCGCTTTGCCGCAGCCTCCAGCGCCGCCGTCAGCTTGCCCTCGGCGGTCTGTGCCTGCTTCTTCTCCGCCCCGGTCAGCTTGCGGACGATAGCCCGGATGGCGTCCCGCACCTTCTCCAGCAGAGTCCGGTTTTCCTTGTGCGCTTCAATGAAGCGATCCAATACCTTTCCGTCCTCCATCATGCGTCCGGCGTAGTCCGCCGCCGCCTCGTCCAGGGCCTGCTCATAGGTGAGGCCAGAGTCTCCCTCGGCGTACCGCCGGGCGTAGATCTGCACCATTTCGTCCTGGGCCGCCGCCTCCCGAAATGTCCGGTACTCCTCCGGGGCCAGCTCCTGAAGCCGGTGGGTGACCTCGTGACCCATCAGGAACTGCACTGGGAGGGGATTGTTCTTCTGGATCTGCACCTCGCTGCCCTGGATGGAAGCATTGGCCCGATCGCCGTCTACCTGGTCCACAAACCGCACCCGGAGTCCCAGAGCCTTGGCCACGGAGTTGACCCGCTCCGCCGTTTTCTGGGTGAGGTAGGCGGGGCCGGTCTCTCCGGAGGCACTCCTGCCGCTCTCCACAGCCTGCCGCACAAAGTCGTCGTAGACCAGGCCGCTGTCGCTCCCGGCGCTCTTGGCGTAGGGCGCAGCCTGCCGCTCTCTTTGGATGGAGAGGATCGCATCATTCTGTCCTGCGACATAGGCCGCGTATTTCTGCGCTTCGCTGAGCTGTGCGCCGTACTCGCTGCGCACCTTTCTCATGTCCATGTTGGAAATGCCCGCTTGATAGTAGGCGGCGAATCCGCCGTAATAGCTTTCCGCATCCGTCCTGCCATCATAGGCGGCCGCCAGCGCTTTCGCCCCACTCTCGCCGAAGGCGCGCGCCCCATCCAGGACCCGTTTGGCGTCATACACCCGCTTGGCCGCAGTCTGTTTCTTCCCTCCGGCGGTCCTGTTCTCCGTCCCGTAGGGGCCGATGTCCCCATCGGCCCGCCGTTCCTCACGGACAGACTCTCTCTTTCCCTCCACGGCCCGGACGCCCGCCTGTCCCTGCTCCTTCTGGAGGACAGCAAGCCAGTTCGCAGCCTGCTTCACCGCCGCCCGGCGCTCTGACTGGGTCATGTCGTTGGAAAGCTCCAGCCCCGTCTGCTGCCGCAGCTGCTCCAGAGCGCTCTCGTCCCTCAGGATCCGGTCCGCCGCCTTGCCGGAGATCCCGTCCGTCTCCGCCGCCGCCCATGCCGCCTGCTCCAGAAGGCCGTTGGCCTCTCTTACCGCCTCCGCAGCCGCGGGGGACCAGGGGCCGGCGCTTCCCATTGCATCGTAGGCCCGGTCAATGGCCGCATCTGCATTCCGCTCCGCACTCCTCAGCCCTCTTGTGGTGTCTGTCCCGCCGATCCCGCCTGCAATGCCGCCCACCGCGCCGCCGACAGCAAAATCATACAGGGCGTCGCCCAAGATCTCCCCGGCGTCCAGTGGATCATCGGAGTAGATCGCACGACGAAGGAAGGGGTCGATGATTGCGGACAGCGCCTCCTCCGCGCCCTCTGTCACAAAGCCTGCCGCCGCAGTGCCCGCCCGGTTCAGCAACGCCCGGCTCAGCTTCCCGCCGCCCTTTCGTTCCAGCGCACGGACCATTCCCTCCACTACATCGTCCACCGCGCCGCCGCCGAAGAACTTGGAATTGATCCGGCCCACGTTGCCCAGCATCCCCGTTGCGACCTCCATTGCCGCGCTTGTCAGTCCATAGAGCGCCGCCCGGTCGTCGTTCGCTCCCTCCAGTCGTGCCTTCTGAGAACTTCCTCCGTAACTTCGGACCGCAAGGGGAATCGCAGCGGCTCCGCCGGTCATCGCCCCAAGGCCAATGTCCCCAGCCAGATGGACCAGGCCAGTCCCGGAATCCACCGCAAACTGGCCTGCTGCCCCAATGCCCTCCTTCGCCTGGTCGGTGTCGCGCGCCCCGGACAGGGCGATCTGATCCGCCAGGCCGCGGGCCGCCTCAGCCGACCCTCTTCTCCCTTCCTGGGCCATGGTATAGGTGGCGATCTTTTCCCGGTTGGCCTGGATCATTCCGGTCAGGTCTTCCTCCTCTTCCCGGGTGAGGCTCCCATCCGCGCGCCACGCAGACAGATCCCGCTCCCAGCGGTCGATCTCCTGCTGCCATTCCCGCACGCTGTCCCGGGTAAAATCACGCCACAGCCCACCCTGTGTCCGCGCCGCGTCTCCGCCTGCGTTGGTCAGGGAGGAGAGGTAGGATTTCGCCGCGCCGGAGACGGTCTTTCCGATCCGCTCTCCAATGGACCTCTCCCGGCCCTCCGTCTGCATCTCCGCGGCCGCCTGCTCCAGGACTGGGCGGCTCCGCTCTGCCTGATAGACCTGCTTGTTGACTTTCCGCATCACATCGCCGCTGTCCTGCACCGGCGCCCGGCCCATCATCGCCCGTCTTTTCTCATAATAGCCCTTGGAGAAATCGTCCAGCGCCATTTACCGCACCCCCAACATTGAATCCAGTCCCGGGATCACAAAGCCGCCCGAGCGGCCTCCTTCTTTTTTTCGAAACTTTCTCTTGCCGTCCTCCACATAGCTCTCGATCGCTCCCTCCGCCTCCAGCTGAAGCAGATACTCGTCGCTGACAGGACCGTATCCCAGCTGGATCACAGAGTTCCGGTCCACAGGAACATCGGTCTCCTCTCCGCTGGCCTCCTTGTCTCTGTCCTCTTCCTCATAGTCCTCTCCTCCGCTCCGTCTGGATCTGACCTCACGGGCGGCCCGGGCCAGTGCGTCCTGCTGAACCTGATAGTCCCACTCCTGCTGATACCGCTGGTCCTCGATGGCCTCCCGGTCCAGCTGGTGCTGCCACTCCCTGTCGTACCGGCTGTCATTCACCTGGTCCCGGCCCACACCATAGTTCCATTCCTGGTCATAGCGCAGGTCATTGGCATAGTCTCGGTCCAGCTGGTACTCATAATTCCTCTGGTCCTGGAAGGTCCCATAGGCAAAGTTCCGGTCCGTATTGTACTGGTTCAGGGCGTTCAGGTACTTGTTGTAGTCCCCCTGCTCCAGGGCGGTCAGCATCTCCATGTTCAGCCGCATATTGTCTCCCTCGTCCCGGTACATGGAGTAGGCCAGCTGCTGAAGCTCCGGGATCTTGTCCGTCATCTTGGCGGCGTAGTAGTTCCCCGCCTGCTGTCCGGCCGCCACCGCCGCGGTGGAGGGCATCCCGCCGGTCATGGCCGCCGCCTGCCCCATGGCGTCCGCGTTGGCTCGCTGCCCCTCCCGGGTGTACTGCTTCTGATAGGAGGCGTACAGCGGGTCGGTATCCGGGTCATAGGAGAAGTCCTCCCGGTTCAGGATGGACCCCAGCAGCTCATCGATCTCCCCCTGATACTTGCTGGTGTAGGACGGCGCGCTCTCATAGGTAAATTTCTCCGTGTCCACCTTGGTGGGCCGGCCCGCGATGTTGCTCTGGTTCTTCTTGCCCAGCCCGATGTACTCATTCCCCGCCGCGCCGCCGGAGTAGTTGTACTTCCCCCGGATGGCCTCCGCCGCGTCATGGGCCGCCTGCATCCCGGCCTTGTCCCCCCGCTGGCTGGCCTCGTTCCACGCCTGGCCGTACTTCCGGATCTCATCCAGATCTCGGTCGTTGAGCAGGACACCATCTGCCCCACTGCTATATTTTCTGTTGATCGCCATATCTGCGCCTCACTTTCTCACATAGGAGCCGTCATATAACTCCACCTCAAGGCTCCACAGCCGCCACGATCCATCCGCAGACAACCGCAGGCGGAAGTGGTCACACCGCTGTACTGGGCAGGATAAATAGAACCGGTCCATACTCCCGCCCTTCACTGCATCCACCGTCTCCCATGATCCTCCGTCATACTGGATCTCTGCTGCAACTGTAACCGCCGTGTCAGATGACAGCCGCAGCCACAGCCGCACCGGATACTTGCTGTCGAAGCTGTCCATAGGAATGTCTCCAAACTCCACCCAGCTCCGAACAGCCCCCTCCTGTACACACCCCTCTGGGACCTCCGACGGCCTGCCCAGCAGAAGCAGCCGCCCATCCGCCGTCAGGCCATTCACCCCGCCCAGATAGTCCGCCGCCACCAGTCTGGTGCTGTCCTCCCGGTGCCAGACACCCAGGGCCGGGTCATAGACAAATAGCGACCATTCCCCGTTGTCGTCCTCCATAGAGACGTAGTATTTCATCCCGTCGCTCCCCCCCACGGCGTTCCGATAGCGCGCCGTGCCGAAGGGCGCTGATATGCTTCGCGGGATCCCGCCGGAATAGGCCACGATCCCTGCCCGGGACAGATAGAACAGGGTCTCTCCCGCCACCGCCAGGCTCTTCCCGCTCCCGGCGCTCACGCCCAGCGTGGCGCTTGCCATCACCTGATAGTTGGTGGGCCGGTCTCCATAGACTTTAAATACCTTGTCCTCCTTGAAGAATACCGGATACCCCAGGAAGCTGGTACAGGCTGTAAAGTTCCCTGGTGTTCCAGTATCCACGCTCCAGGCGTCGGTGCTCACCCCATCGAACACATTCCAGTTGTACGGATCCCCCAGCTTGCTGCACCAGATGGTGTCCCCCTTGCCTCCCCACAGGCGGTTGTCATCAGAGCACATCACATCAAAGTCCGGGACGCTTCGCTGGAGGGTTACCGTTCCCGCCTCCGTCACGGACCCGGAGCCCAGCGTAAAGCTGTTCTCATAGAACCGCAGGGTCTTGCCGTCCTCGCTGATCTCCCGGACGATCAGGGTCAGGTTGTTCTTCGCCTCAGCGCACCCAGAAATCGTCACTCCATCCCCGGCCCGGAAGGGGAACACTGCCCCCGTGGTGGTGATGCTGTTGGCCTTGGCCGGCTTCCCGGCAAAGGTCCCGTCTCCAAACACCAGCCCTTTTGCAGAATACTCCGCCTCCAGCCGCTCCAGTTTTCCGTCCGTGGTGTATACCACCTTATACATCATCAAGGACTACCAGCGTCTCAAGGAGGATGAGGGTCATCGGCTTGCCCTTGACTGGAACGTAAAGCGCATTCTCGTAAGTGCGAACTATAAAATCCACACAGATGCTATCAAAGAAAATCTGATCCCACCAGAGTTGTCTAAGCAGCAGCAGGGATATGTGTATGCAGATGAAGCCGATTTGCTGAATGTCGTACTATTCGGAAAGACCGCAAAACAGTGGCGAACTGAGAATCCGGGCGTCAAGGGAAATATCCGTGATTATGCCACGATCGAGCAGCTTCTAGTCCTAACGAATCTTGAAAATCTGAATGCGTATCTGGTAAAGCAAGGCGTCCCACAGCCGGAACGCATGAAGAAACTTCGTGACACAGTGGTCTATCAGTTGAAAACGCTTTCAGAAAGCAAGGGAGCACGAGAATTAAACTATATGCACAATCAACTAAAACTCCCTGTTGATGAATAAAAATCCCCGCCCCGGTGTTGGCGCACCAGAGCAGGGAAAAGGGGCAGGAACTTTTGCGGGTCACCTGCCCTTCTATTTTACATGGATAGGAGGAAAAAGTCAATGAAATGCAGGAAATGCCATGCCGAGATCCCGGACGGGAGTAAATTCTGCCTCAAGTGCGGCGTCAAACAGGAGATCCGGCAAAACACGAAGAACCGAGGGAACGGTCAGGGAAGCGTCTATCAGCTCCCAAACAAGAAGTGGATCGCCGTAAAAGTGGTGGGCTATCAGCGTGAGGACGGGAAGCTCCGGAAGATCACCCGCTCAAAATCAGGCTTCCGAACGAAAAAGGACGCCCTGGACTACCTTCCCAAGCTGGAGGCGGCTCCTGCACAGCGCCCCACCACATGGGCCCAGCTGTATGAAGTATGGAAGCCAACACACCGGGCCAGCAAGTCCACACTGAACTGCTATGCCGCGGCAGAAAAATACTTCGAGCCGGTCCATCTGTTGAAATTTGCAGAGATCACTGTGGACGATCTACAGGACTGCATGGACGACTGCCCAAAGGGAAAACGCACCCGTGAGAACATGAAGGCGCTGGCCGGCCTGCTCTATAAATATGCGATCCCCCGCAACATGGCTCCCAACGGCCTGAATCTCGGCCAGTACCTCATTGTCGGGGACGGGGACACCGGCAGCAAAGAGGCCCTTCCCACCGAGGCGGTCAAGGTTCTGGAAGATCACGTCGGAATGGTCAAGTGGGCAGATTATGTGCTCTGCCAGTGCTATCTCGGCTTCCGCCCCTCCGAGTTTCTTGCTCTGGACGCGCTCAATTATAACCGCAAGGAGCGGGCGTTCGTCGGCGGTGCAAAGACAGACGCCGGGAAGGACCGGGTTGTCACAGTTTCCCCAAAAATACAGAAGATTGTGGATAACTTGGTTGCGGATAAGGTGGCCGGGCCTGTATTCTGTGGAGAGGATGGGGCCCAAATGAAGATCAAGGCTTACCGCAGCATATTTTACGGAGTGTTGGATGCCTGCGGAATCGAAAATCCAGTCGAGGAACGGGACGGTGTCAAGCGCCGGAAGTACACCCCGCACAGCTGCCGCCATACCTTCGCCACCATGATGAAGCGGGTCCAAGGGGCAGACAAGGACAAATTGGAACTGATGGGCCACACCAGCACCGAAATGCTCCGCCACTATCAGGACGCATCCTACGACGATCTCCGAAAAATCACCGATGCAATATGAAAAAGCCGCCCATACGGGCGGTTTTTCAATGAGCAATAGATGAGCAATAGACAAAAATTTCACACACCGCTCTCATATTCGAGGCATAAAAAAAGTGATGAAATCAGGTAAAACCACCTAAATTCCATCACTTTTGGTCCGAGTGCTGAGATTCGAACTCAGGGCCTCTTGAACCCCATTCAAGCGCGATACCAAACTTCGCCACACCCGGTTATCTTTGCCGCTCAAGGTGTCTCACCCGGACGGCTCATATAGAATACCACAGCTTCCCGAAGAATGCAAGCCTTTTTTTCAATTTTTTCGATTTTATTTTTTCGTGCGGTTTCTTCCGAAAAAACGCCCCCTTCGTCTTGTCAATGGGGGCAAACTGTGCTTTAATTGGGATATCCTAAGATTGGAAGGAAGGTCCTGCTTATGATCGAATACCGTGACGTCCAAGCCGCCCAGGCCAGGATCGCCCCCCACATCGTCCGCACGCCCCTGCTCCGTGTCCCGGCCCTGGATGAGGCCCTGGGCTGTCAGGTCTATCTCAAACACGAGGGCTTCCAGACCATCGGTGCCTTCAAGCTTCGCGGCGCCCTCAACAAGGCCCTCTCCCTGTCGGAGGAGGAGCTGGGCCGCGGCCTGGTGTGCGCCTCCTCGGGCAACCACGCCCAGGGGGTGGCCTACGCCGCCCACAAGCTGGGGGCCCAGGCGGTCATCGTCATGCCCACAAACACCAACCCGGTCAAGCTGGCCGGGGTCAAGCGCTGGGGTGGACAGGTGGAGCTGGTGGGCACCCTCTCCTCCCAGCGGGAGGAACGGGCCGCCCAGCTGGTGCGGGAGCGGGGCATGGTGGAGATCCACCCCTACGCCGACCCGCTGGTAGCCGCCGGTCAGGGCACCCTCGCCCTGGAGGTCCTGGAGGACCTGCCGGACGCCAGTCTGATCGCGGCCCCCATTGGGGGCGGCGGGCTGATCTCCGGCATCGCCACCGCCGTGAAGGGAGCCGCGCCCCAGGTGCGCACTGTGGGAGTGGAGCCGGCTGGCGCGCCCCGGTATACCCGAAGCCGGGCGGAGGGCCGCCCCGTCCAGCTGGAGTCCGTCCAGACCATCGCCGACGGCACCCGCACCGACCACGCCAACCCGGACAACTTCGCCGTCATCCAGGCCCGGGTGGATAAGCTGTACACCGTAGAGGACCGCTGGATCGAGGAGGCCATGCGCCTTCTGATGACCGCCGCCAAGGTGGTGGCCGAACCCTCCTCCGCCCTCCCCGTGGCCGCCGCCCTGTGCGGCGCGCTCCCCGTCCGGCCGGAGGACAAGGCGGTGTTCGTCCTGTCGGGCGGCAATGCCGACCCGGCTCTGCTAGCCCGGCTGCTGGCCTGACGGCGCTCTCCTCTGTGACCTGGTCACAGAGGGTTCGGCGCTTCTGGGTTATACTGAACACAACAAGCAAGGGAGAGGAGGCGCAGCGGGATGCGCTATGACATCATCGTTCTGGGGGGTGGCCCCGCAGGCCTGTCCGCGGCGGTGGCCGCCCGGGGCCGGAACAAAAGTGTGCTGGTGGTGGGAAACCGCTGGCAGGACAGCCCCCTGGCCCGGGCCGAGCGGGTAGACAACTACCTGGGCCTGCCCGGCGTCACCGGCACGGAGCTTTTGGAGCAGTTCCGCCGGCACGCGGAGGAGCTGGGCGCCGACTTCGTTCTGGGCCGCGTCATTTCGCTGATGGCCTGGAACGGCTTCCACCTGACGGTGGGCAGCGAGATCTACGAGGGCGAAACCCTGATCCTGGCCCCCGGCGTGGTCCGTCAGGCCAAATACCCTGGCGAGACGGAGTACCTGGGCCGCGGGGTGAGCTACTGCGCCACCTGTGATGGGATGCTCTACCGGGGCAAGCCGGTGGCCGTGGTGGGCCGCAGCGGGGACGCCCCCCGGGAGGCCTCCTATCTGAAGAGCCTGGGCTGTCAGGTGGTCTATACCGCCGCGAAACGCCCAGAAACCCTGGAGGAGGACATTCCCTTCGTTCAGGCTAACCGCCTGGAAATCACCGGGGCACAGACTGTTACCGCCCTGGTGGCCGACGGAGCCCCCATCCCGTGCAGCGGCGTCTTTATCCTGCGGGACGCGGTGGCCCCCACCGACCTGCTCCCCCAGCTGGAGACCCGGGAAAACGCTATCCGGGTGGACCGCTCTATGTCCACCAGCGTCCCCGGCGTCTTTGCCGCCGGCGACTGCACCGGCGGCCCCCTCCAGGTCTCCAAGGCGGTGGGCGAAGGGCTCGTCGCAGCCCTGTCCGCCGCGGAATATCTGGACCGGCGGGGTTCGGAGCCCCCGGCCGGAGCCTCCAGCGGGACCTGACCTGTTATCCGATCAAATCAAAAGGAAGGAATTTCAATATGGCATTACAGCATTTTACCAAGGAGAGCTTTGACCAGGCCCTGAACGGGGGCCAGCTGATGATGGTGGACTTTTGGGCCAACTGGTGTATGCCCTGCCGGATGCTGGGCCCGGTGATCCAGCAGCTGGCGGACCAGTACGACGGCAGGGCTGTGGTGGGCAAGGTGGACGTGGACGCCGAGGGCGAGCTGGCCATGCGGTACGGCGTGATGAACATCCCCACCGTCATTTTCTTCAAGGACGGCAAGGAGATCGCCCGTGAGGTGGGCGCTCTGCCCCCGGAGTCATTTACCCGGATCCTGGATGAAAACCTGTAAAACAGACGGGAGCGGTCCCCAGTTGAGGGCCGCTCCCGTTTTCGCTGTGTCAAAGAAAATGCCCCGCCGCCCTATGGGCGGCGGGGTAATTTTTTCTTGCATTAGGCTGCGTATTTCAGAAGCGTGTTGAAGTAGGCCGCAAAGGCCGCGTCAGTCAGCGCGTCCGCCTCGGGGTGGAACTGCACGCCCAGAGTAAACTCATTGGCCTGATACTCCACCGCCTCGATCACCTGGTCGGGGCCATAGGCCGTGATCTTCAGACCCTCGCCCAGCCGCTGGGGGTTGAGCACCTGGTGGTGCCAGGAGGCCACGTTCTTCATGCTGCTGCCGCCCACGATCTCCGCCATCCACTTGGAGCCGGCCTCCACCGTGATGTCATGCCGGGCCCAGTCGGGGGCGTTGCGGTGGGTCTTATAGACGTTGGCGTCCTTCTCCAGGTAGGTGGGCAGATCCTGGATCAGACCGCCGCCCTGGACCACGTTGAGCATCTGCATCCCGCGGCAGATAGTCAGCATGGGCACATTCTCGGCCACAGCGGCCTTGATCAGGTTGTAGTCAGAGGTGTCGCGGATGTCCCGCTCCTCGTTGTTGTCCTCCAGCAGGGGGCTGTGCTCCTCGCCGTACAGGTCGGGGTTGATGTCCTGGCCGCCGGTGACCACGATGCCGTCCACCTTCTTGACCTCGGCCGCCGCCTGGTCATAGCCGGTGATCTGCTGCACATGGGTGACCACGCCGCCGCCGTTCTGGATGATGTCCTGAATGTCGGTGTAGTCCGCGGGATCGCCGCCCCAGGAGATGCCGATGACCGGCTTGCCGGAGGCGTAGCTCACCAGGTACTGGAAGAAGGTCAGGCACACGTCGGGGTCGCACTTGGCCTCCTCGGGCTTTCCGTCATGCAGGGCCAGCTTGGCGTCATTCTCGGGGTGGAACTGCACGCCTAGGCAGAAGGTCTTGCTCTGGTTCTCTACGGCCTCCACGATGTCCAGGCCGTTCACGGTGGTCTTGGCCACCACGGTCAGGCCGGTGTCGGAGGTCACGTCGGTCACCGCCTGGTGGTGCCAGGAGGAGACGTTCTCCAGCTTGTCCGCACCCACGATGTCATACATCCAGGAGTCAGTCTCGATGATGCCCACCACATGGCGGGCATAGTCCCGGTCGGGGGCGTCCGCGGGCATCCGGTGGCTGTCATCATAGGTCTTGCCCTTGGCCTGGTAATAGGCAGGGATGTCCTGAATGAAGCCGGTGCCGGAGACGATGCTCATCACCTGCATCCCGCGGCAGGCGCCCAGGGTGGGCACGTCCTTGCTCAGGCAGTAGGCCATCAGCGTATAGTCGGAGATGTCCCGGGTGGCGTTGATCTCCTCGCCCATGTTGGCCTCCTTCTGAGGCACCTTGAAGAGCGTGGGGCTCACGTCCTCGCCGCCGGTGAAGAACACGCCGTCGATGCCGGCCATGGCCTCGCCCACGTTGCTGTTGGCCAGGTTCTTGGCCTTGATCTGGTCGGCATACTCCTGCTTGAGCATCCCGCTCTCCTCCAGATAGGAGTCCAGGATCTTGCCGTCCTTGTCATAGGCGACCGCGGTGCTGGTCACCCGGTCCAGCTCCACCGGGTTGCCGCCGGCGGCGCGGATGACCGTCTTAAAGGAGTCATAGTTCTGTGTATTGCTCTTCCAGCTGATGCCGATATAGGGCTTGCCAATGAGGGCAGCGCCGTTCTTCAGCACGGTCTGGAACTGGGCCTGGGTCACGCCAGCCGCCCCATCATAGGTGAGGCCCGCGGTCAGGCCCACGCGGACCGCCGTGTCCTCATAGTCGGCGGGCCAGGACTTTAGCATCTCATCGGGCACGCCGGCATACTGCATGACAGCCGCCGCCGCCTCCAGCTGTGTGGTCTTGGCGTCGGGACGGAAGGAGCCGCCGCCGGTGCCGCTCATCAGGCCCTTTGCATAAGCGAGATTGATGTAGCCCTCATAGGCGCTGCCCTCGGCAACGTCCCGGAAGGCACTGGTCTTGGCGGCATACTCGGCCGCCTGACCGGACAGCCCGGCCCCCTCCACCAGGAGCTTCGCCATCTCACCGCGGGTCATACCGCTGTCCGCGGCGTGGACAGTGACCACCATTCCAAGGGTCAGGGCTGCCGCTGTGGTCAGAGACAGGATCTTGCGGAATTGCTGTTTCATCTCAGGACCTCCTTTTGTTGTTTTCGCCAGCAGAAGGAGCCATGCCAGCGCTCAGGTCGGCACGCCTCGCCAACCGGTAAAAATGACGCTTTTCTCATGGTTATTCTCGTCGTCATTGTGCAAAATCATTATATTCTTTTTCATTTTCTCTGTCAAGTATGTTTTCTTTTCCGCAGTCGCCCATTCACCTCCACCGCCTGCCTGGCATAGGCTGGTGCAGCATTGAGGATAAAGGAGGTCCTGCCATGCGGCACGAACTGAATTTCTGGGTCCTGGGAGGCGATATGCGCCAGGGCAAGCTGGCCCAGCTTCTGGCGGAGGATGGCCACCGGGTCCACACCTACGCTCTGGAGGATGGGGCCGTCCCCGCTCCCGGACTCACAGCGGAACCCGGCCTTTCCGGGGTGGAGCAGGCGGACTGCGTGGTCCTCCCCCTCCCTGTTTCATCGGGCGGGGGACTTCTGAATGCCCCTCTCTCCCGCCTCTCTCCTCCGATTACCGAGGTGCTCGCCCCTCTATCCCCGGGGCAGATGCTCTGCGGCGGCCGGGTGGACCCGGTCACCGCCGCCTTGGCCGCCGAGCGGGGGCTCACCATTCGGGACTACTTCGCCCGGGAGGAGCTGGCAGTGGCCAACGCGGTGCCCACCGCCGAGGGGGCGGTCCAGATCGCCATGGAGCAGCTCCCCATCACTATCCACGGTGCGCGGGTGCTTGTGGTGGGCTTCGGCCGGGTGGGCCGGGCCCTGGCCCAGCGGCTGGCCGCCCTGGGTGCTAAGGTCACCGTGGCCGCCCGGCGCTACGAGTCCCTGGCCTGGGCCCAGGCCAGCGGCTACGGGGCGGAGCAGACCGGCCAGCTGGCCGGCTGGCTGTGCGGCTATGACCTGGTGGTCAACACCGTCCCCACCCTGGTTTTGGGTGAGGCGGAGCTGGCCGACCTGAAGCCGGACTGCCTGGTGCTGGATCTGGCCAGCAAGCCCGGGGGCGTGGACCTGGAGGCCGCCGGACGGCTGGGCCGCACCGTGATCTGGGCCCTCTCCCTGCCGGGAAAGGTGGCCCCCGTCACCGCCGGGTCCGCCATCAAAAACACCATCTACCATATGCTCCACGAGCTGGGAGCATAACGCGGAAAGGAAGGTTTTTCTTGGAAAATAAGACCATTGGATTTGCGGTCTGCGGCTCCTTCTGCACCCACGCCCGGGCCATGGAGGCGCTGGAGCAGGTGAAGGCCCGCTTCGCCCGGGTGATCCCCATCGTCTCGGAGTGCACCGCCGCCACCGACACCCGCTTCGGCTGCGCCCATGAACTGATGCGGGAGATGGCCCGTATCTGTGACCACCGGGTCATCTCCACCATCGCCGGAGCGGAGCCCATCGGGCCCCAGAAGCTGCTGGACCTGCTGATCATCGCCCCCTGTACGGGCAATACCCTGGGTAAGCTGGCCGCCGGCGTCACCGACACCAGCGTCACCATGGCGGCCAAGGCCCATCTGCGCAACGGCCGCCCCATCCTCCTCGCCCCCTCCACCAACGACGGGCTGGCCGGCTCCGCCCCCAGCCTGGGCGCCCTGCTCAACCGCAGGTACATCTATTTCGTCCCCTTCGGCCAGGACGACCCGGAGAGGAAGCCCACCTCCCTGGTGTCCGACTTCTCCCAGGTGGCCGATGCCGCCCAGGCCGCCCTGGAGGGGCGGCAGCTGCAGCCCCTGCTCACCGCCTCCTGAACCGTGAAAAAAGCCTGTGGACCGCCGGAATTCCGGCAGCCCACAGGCGTTTCTTTATCCAATGACCCGTTTGGCGATGTCCACGCTCTCCTTGGCGTCCCGGGCATAGAAGTCCGCCTGGATCTGCCGGGCGTAGTCCGGGGTGAGCACCGCGCCCCCCACCATGATCTGGCAGGTCAGGCCCGCGTCGTGGAGCATGGAGATGGTCTCCGCCATACTTTTCAGCGTGGTGGTCATCAGGGCGGACAGGCCCACCAGGGGCGCGCCGTACCTCCGGACGGCCTCAACCACGGCGGAGGGGTCCACATCCTTCCCCAGGTCCACCACAGTGTAGCCGTAGTTCTCCAGCAGGACCTTGACGATGTTCTTGCCGATGTCGTGGATGTCCCCTTTGACAGTGGCAAGCACCACCGTCCCCCGGCTGACCGAGCCCCCGTTCCGCTGGGCCAGGCTCTCCCGGATGACCTCGAAGGCGGCCTGGGCGGCCCCCGCCGACTGGATCAGCTGGGGCAGAAAGACCCGGTTCTGCTCAAAGTCGGCCCCCACCTTGTCCAGGGCGGGGATCAGAACGTGATCCACCACGTCCATGGGCTCCCGGGTCTCCAGCAGAGCCCGGGCAGCGGCGGCGGCCTCTCCCTTCAGTCCGGCCTCCACCACCTCAGCCAGGCCCCGCCCCCCGCCGGAGGCCGAGGCCGCCGGAGCGGCCCCCCCGCCGGAGATGGAGGTGCTCACGGCAGCGTTTCCATAGGCGGCGATAAACTCCCGGGCGTCCCGGTCCACATTGGTCAGCAGGTGATAGCACCGCACCGCAGCCATCATGGTGTCCACATTGGGGTTGAGTATGGGCAGGTCCAGCCCCGCCGCCATAGCCATGGTGAGGAAATTCTGGTTCACCAGGGGCCGGGCGGGCAGGCCGAAGGAGATGTTGGACACCCCCAGCACGGTCTTCAGCCCCAGTTCCTCCTTCACCCGGCGCAGGGCGGTCAGGGTCTGGGCCGCCCCCTCCTGCTCAGCAGAGACGGTGAGGGTCAGGCAGTCGATGTACACATCCTCCCGGCGGATGCCCAGGGCCAGCGCCCGCTCCAGGATGCGGCGGGCGACCTCCATCCGGGCCTCCGCGCTCTTGGGGATGCCGCCCTGGTCCAGGGTCAGGCCCACCACCGCCGCGCCGTACTTTTTCACCAGGGGCAGGATGGCGGACAGGCTCTCCGCCTCCCCGTTGACCGAGTTGACGATGGCCTTGCCGCAGTAGACCCGCAGGGCCCGCTCCAGCACCTTCGGGTCGGTGGAATCCAGCTGGAGGGGGGCGTCGGTCACTCCCTGGAGCGCCTTCACCGTGCGGACCATCATGTCTGCCTCTTCGATCTCCGGCAGACCCACGTTCACATCCAGGATGTCCGCCCCGGCCTCCGTCTGGGCCAGAGCCTGGTTGAGCATATAGTCCACATCCCCCCGGCGCAGGGCCTCCTTCATCAGTTTCTTGCCTGTGGGATTGATCCGCTCACCGATGACCCGCACCCGGTCGATGGGCACTGCCTGAGTGCCGCTGCACACGGCGGCGGGGACGGTCCTTGTGACCCGGCGCACCGTCCGGCCCTCCAACTCCCGCCGCAGCAGGGCGATATACTCCGGTGTGGTGCCGCAGCAGCCGCCGAACACCTGTACCCCCAAGTCTGCCAGGGCGGCCAGGCTGTGGGCAAACTCCTCCGGAGAGATGTCATAGCCGGAGCCGTCCGGGTGAGGCAGTCCGGCATTGGGTTTCAGGACGATGGGCAGAGTGGTCCACCTCAGCAGTTCCTCCACCAGCGGGGGCATCTCCCGGGGGCCCAGGGAGCAGTTCACTCCGATGGCGTCCGCCCCCAGCCCCTCCAGGGTCAGGGCGGCGCAGGCGGGGGAGCAGCCCAGGAAGGTGCGCCCCGTGGCCTCATAGGTCATGGTCACCAGCACCGGCAGGCTGGAGTGCTCTCTGGCCGCCAGCAGGGCGGCCCGGGCCTCCTGGAGGTCGGTCATGGTCTCAATGGCGATCAGGTCCGCCCCTGCCGCCGCGCCGGCCTCCACCACCTCGGCAAAGATGTCCACCGCCTGTTCAAACTCCAGGGTGCCGGTGGGCTCCAGCAGCTGGCCGATGGGGCCCACGTCCAGGGCCACCAGCCCCTGGCCCCGGGCCGCCTCCCGGGCCACAGAGACGGCGGCGGGGACCACCTCCGCCACCGTCCGTCCGCAGTGGGCCAGCTTCTCCCGGTTGGCTCCGAAGGTATTGGCATACACGATCTGGGATCCGGCATCCAGATAGGCGCTGTGGATCTCCCGCAGCCACTCCGGGTGCTCCAGGGCGGCCGTCTCCGGCGCCGCCCCAACGGGCAGGCCCCTGGCCTGGAGCATGGTGCCCATGCCGCCGTCCAGCAGGACGGGTCGGCCGGTCTTTAACAGTTCAAGAAATTCCACAGTGTCCACCTGACTTTCGATATTGGCAGCCGTCGTGTGCGGGACAGCCCAGACAGCTGCGTACAGAGGCTTGAATGGGATGGTCGGCCACCCCCAGAATGGCGGTCACCGACTTGCGCGGGGTGAGGATATGGCTGGCGCTGGCACACAGTCCCACCTGCCGCGGGGCGTCCAGCAGGGCCAGCAGGCTGCTCTGAAGGGTGAGAGGCAGATCCCCGTACCCCGGGCTGTACCGGAATGGGAAAAAGCAGCCGGGAAACTGCCTCTGGAGCTCCAGCTCGATCTGATCGCACAGCTGCTCCACCGCGGCGGTGGCGCAGCTGTCCAGAGCCAGGGCCCGGAGCATATCCCCGCTCTCCGCCCGCCGGATGAGGGCGTCCGCCTGGGCGGACAGGGTGGCGCAGAACAGTACCGCCCGGCGGCACCCCGCCAAATGGCGCTTCAGATCCTCCCCTGGCAGCAGCAGGCCGGAGGACAGACGCACGCCCCCCTCCTCCGGCGTCAGCTCAAAGGTCCGCGCCGCCCACCGGGGGCGGACCACGCCCAGCAGCTCCCGGGCGCACCCCTCCGCCAGCTTTCGTATGGCGGGCTCCGCCCGGTCGGGGGGCGTCCCCATATAGCGGAGGACCTCATCGATCTGGAGGTCGGTCAAAGAAATGGGCAAGGGCAACACACCTTTCCTGCGTTCAAGGCTTCATGGCCCGGCAGGGCGGCCAGGCTCAGACGGTCCGGATGGAAGCGACGCTGTCGCTGATCTGCCGGGCCACGGCGGGGTTGTTCATGGTATACAGGTGGACCCCATCCACTCCAGAGGCGATCAGGTCGGCGATCTGGTCGATGGCATAGGCCATCCCCGCCTCCCGCATGGCCTGGGGGTGGTCGCCATATCGGGCCAGGATGCGGGTCAGCTTCCGTGGCATGGAAGCGCCGCACATGGACACCATCCGCTCGATGGAGCCCTTGTTCAGCACTGGCATGATGCCCGCCTCGATGGGCACGTTGATGCCGGCGATGCGGCACCGCTCCACAAAGCGGTAGAAATCGTCATTGTCAAAAAACAGCTGGCTCACCAGATGCTGGGCCCCAGCGTCCACCTTCTGCTTGAGATAGCGGATGTCGTGGATCATGTCCGGGCTCTCGGGGTGTCCCTCGGGATAGCAGGCCCCGGACACGCCGAAGTCCCCCCGGCGGTGGATGAAGGAAACCAGCTCGTCGGCATGGAGGAAGTCCGTCTTGGGCGGGAAATCGGGATTCCGGTCGCCCCGCAGGGCCAGCACGTTCTCCACCCCGTTCCGCTTCAGGCCGGCCAGCAGCTCGGCGGCCTCCCCCCGGGTACAGGCCACACACGTCAGGTGTGCCATGGCGGTGATGTGGTACTGGTTCTGGATGATGGAGGCGATCTCCTGGGTGGACTGGTTCACCGCGCTGGACCCTCCCGCGCCGTAGGTGACGCTGATGAAGTCGGGCCGGATGTCCTTCAGGCCGTCCAGCGTCTTATAAATGCTGTCCACCGGGCTGGTTTTCTTGGGGGGAAATACCTCACAGGAAAAAACGGTTTTGCCCTTTCCAAACAGTTCTGCAATTTTCATGGAATATACCTTCTTTCTGGGATCATTTCGTGATACAAAGCCCTCCCCCTGTGGGAAAGCGCCCCAGCGGACACACTGGGATCAATGAGGGAACGAGGCGTCTCCGGCCTCAGGCGGGTGGCGTCCTCACCAAGCCGCTACCGTTCCATCACAACGGGGCTCTGTGCCCCCGATGTACAGGCCGTTCTCTGTTTTCCAAATGATCTGCCCCCGGCCCATGTGCAGGTTGGAGTTGACGATCTCCACCTCATGGCCCCGACGGGCCAGATCCTGGACGATGTGGGCGGGGACCTCCCGCTCCAGCTGGATGTGCTTTCCTCCGGTCCACTGGATCCGGGGCGCGTCCAGGGCCTCCTGGGGATTCATGTGGTAGTCCACCGTGTTCACCACCACCAGGACATGGCCCTGGGGCTGCATAAAGGCCCCCATCACGCCGAAGGGGCCCACCGCCTCCCCGTCCCGCATCAGGAACCCGGGGATGATGGTGTGGTAGGACCGCTTCCCTCCGGCCAGGCAGTTATCACTCCCCTCGTCCAGTGAGAAGTTGGCTCCCCGGTTCTGGAGGGAGATCCCAGTCCCGGGGATGGCCACCCCCGCGCCGAAGGTGGTGTAGTTGCTCTGGATGAAGGACACCATATTCCCCTGGGGGTCGGCGGTACACAGATAGATGGTGCCGCCGCAGGAGGGGTCCCCTGCCTCGGGCGTCAGCGCCTGTTCTGAGATCAGCGCCCTGCGCCGGGCGGCGTACTCCTCCGACAGCAGATCCTCCACCCGTGTTCTCATGTACCGGGGATCCGCCACATAGGTCCTGGTGTCCGCAAAGGCCAGCTTGATGGACTCCAGAATCTTGTGATAGGTGTCGGCACAGTCCTTCTGATCGGACAGTTTTAACCTCTTCAGCAGGTTCAGGGCCATGAGCACCGTGATCCCGTGGCCGTTGGGGGGGATCTCGCAGACGGTGTACCCCTTGTAGTCCGTGGAGATGGGCTCCACCCACTCCGGCTTGTAGTTCCGGAAGTCATCCTCACAGAAGTAGCCGCCGGTGGCCCGGCTGAAGGCCACGATCTGCTCCATCAGAGGACCGCGGTAATAACTCTCGCAGCCGGTGGCCGCCAGCTCCTCCAGGGTCTGAGCGTACTCCTCCCAGCGAAAGACGTCCCCCGCCCGGTAGGGCGTGCCGTCCGGCTTCATAAACCGCTCCCACCAGTAGGCGTGGGGGGAGGGGTCCCGCTCCATGGCGGCGGCGATCCGCCGGGCGTCCTCCTCCCACATGGGCTCCAGGTTCACCTGGACGGGAACGCCCTCCCGGGCGGCCGAGATGGCCGGGGCAAACAGCTGGGGCAGGGGCTTTGTCCCGAAGCGCCGGTTCAGCTCCGCCCACCCCGCCGGAGCGCCGGGCACCATGGTGGGTATCCAACCGGCCTGTGGCATCGTCTGATGCCCCAGCTCCCGCACCAGGGCGGCGGACAGGGCCGCTGGGGCCACGCCGCTGGCGTTCAGGCCGTAGAGCTTCTTCTCCGCCTCCACCCACACCAGGGCGAAGCAGTCAGAGCCCAGGCCGTTGCTGGTGGGCTCCAACAGGGGCATGGCCGCCGCCATGGCCACCGCCGCATCCACCGCGTTTCCCCCGGCCTTCATCACATCCAGCCCGATCTGGGCCCCCTGGGGAATGGAGGTGCAGGCCATGGCCTTTCGCGCGTACACCACATTCCGCCGGGAGGGATAGGCATAGCTTCTGGGATCAAACTCCGGCATTTCTCTCTCTCCTCTCTGGATGTCCGGCCCTCATCAGCCGGCCTGATTACTCTTTCTGCTCCATCCCGCTGTCCATAATGCTGCGGTCAGTGTAGCTGTGGCCGCCGGGCGCACACAGATCGCCAGCGTCTTCAGATGTCCACTTCCAGCAGAACGGGACAATGATCGCTGCCCTCCACATCCGTCAGGATCTCCGCCCGCCGGATCTTGTCCCGCAGGCGGTCGGAGACGATGAAGTAGTCGATGCGCCACCCTGCGTTGTTCTTCCGTGCGTTGAAACGGTAGGACCACCAGGAGTAGACTCCCGTGGCGTCCGGGTAGAGGTGGCGGAAGGAATCTGTGAAGCCGGAGGACAGCAGCGCGGTCATTTTTTCCCGCTCCTGGTCGCTGAAGCCGGCGTTGTTCCGGTTGGTCTTGGGATTTTTCAGGTCGATCTCCTGGTGGGCCACATTCAGATCGCCGCAGTAGATCACCGGCTTGCTCCGGTCCAGGGACATGAGGTACTCCCGCAGGTCGTCCTCCCACTCCATGCGGTAGTCCAGCCGCTTCAGCCCGTCCTGAGAATTGGGGGTATAGCAGCAGACCAGGTAAAAGGACTCGTACTCCAGGGTAATAAGCCGCCCCTCGTGGTCGTGCTTGTCCAGATCCATACCATAGGCTGCGGCGATGGGAGTATGGGGGGTAAACACCGCAGTGCCGGAGTACCCCTTCTTCTCTGCGGAGTTCCAGTACTCCAGGATCCCCTCGCCCAGCTCCACATCCGCCTGTCCCTGCTCCATTTTGGTCTCCTGGAGACAACAGAAATCGGGGCGTTCCCGCTGATAGAACTCCAAAAACCCCTTTTTCAAGCAGGCCCGCAGGCCATTCACATTCCAAGATATGAATTTCATAGTTTTTTTCTCCAGTCTGCAAAATGATAGTCTATTATAAAAGACTTGTCCCGACTTGGCAAGGGTGTGCCGTTCAATTTTATGCCAATTTTATATCGTGTCTCCCTCCGAAGACGAGGGACATATCCAAAGACAGCCTGGTCAAAGCGCTTCTCCAGCCGCTCCTGCTCTGCGCCATGCCGGTCCCACGGCAGAGAGAGCCCAGCACACAGCGAACCGATCCGCAAGAATTCACGGGAATTTCCCCGTCTGTTCATGGCTTCTTCCGAAATTTTCAGTATGCCAACCTCTGTGATTGCAATTTTTGCATTTCTGCACTATAATATGGGGCATCCATCCGGATGATCCGAACCTACAACAAAGGAGTGTTCTGTTATGGACCGTTCCCGTATCCCTCAGGGGTACACCCCTCTGCTCAATATTTATGAAACACAAAAGGCCATCGGCCTGCTCCACCGCCTGTTTGAGGACCGCCTCAGCGGCGCCCTCCGCCTCCACCGGGTCTCCGCCCCTCTGTTCGTAGCTAAGTCTTCCGGCCTGAACGACGATCTGAACGGCGTGGAGCGCCCCGTCGCCTTTGACATCCGCGGCGTGTCCGACACCGCCGTGGTGGTCCACTCTCTGGCCAAGTGGAAGCGTCTGGCTCTGAAGCGCTATCAGTTCCACCCCGGCGAGGGCCTGTACACCGACATGAATGCCATCCGCCGGGACGAGGATCTGGACAACCTCCACTCCGCCTATGTGGACCAGTGGGACTGGGAGAAGATCATCACCGCCGAGGACCGCAATCTGGACTATCTGAAGAACACCGTCCGGGCCATTGTGGGCGCGCTGCGGGACACCCAAGCCTTCCTGCGCTCTGTGTTCCCCCAGCTGTCCGTCCTGCCGGAGCTGCCCGGTGAGGTGACCTTCGTCACCTCTCAGGAGCTGGAGGACCTGTACCCCGACTTCACCGCCAAGGAGCGGGAGAACGCCTTTGTCCGGGAGCATCCCGTCTCCTTCCTCATCGGCATCGGCGGCAAGCTGCGCTCCGGCAAGCCCCACGACGGCCGCGCCCCCGACTATGACGACTGGAACCTCAACGGCGACCTGCTCTGCTGGGACAGCATCAACGGCCACGCGGTGGAGCTCTCCTCCATGGGGATCCGCGTCAGCCCCGAGTCCCTGGACCGCCAGCTCACCCTGGCCGGCTGCGACGACCGCCGGGAGCTCCCCTTCCATAAGATGCTCCTGGAGGGCCAGCTGCCCCTGACCATGGGCGGCGGCATCGGCCAGTCCCGGGTCTCCATGCTGCTGCTGGGCAAGTCCCACATCGGAGAGGTGCAGGTGTCCCTCTGGGACGACAGCTCCCTCACCGCCTGCGACGCCGCTGGAGTCATGCTCCTCTGATTTCTGTCTCTTCGGTCAAAAACCGGCCGCCCGCGGGCGGCCGGTTTCTTGCTCCTGTTGGGGGTTTCGCCCCGCAGGGGCGTTTCTGCCCATCCCCCTGTCTTGCTGTGATCCGCCTGAAACCCCGTAGGGGCGGGTCTCCTGACCCGCCCGCCCTTCGCGGACCATGACGCTTGTAGGGCGCGACGACTCGGCGCGCCACGCCTCACAGGTTTCGCCCTGCGGGGCGACCTCCTTTGCCGCGTCGGCAAAGGAGGCAAACCGCCGCCGGAGGCGGGCTCCGATGGGCGTCCCCGCCCATAGTCGCTTCTCCCCCGGACCCCCATTTACGGGAGATACCCCTACACCCTTCCGCAAAAGTTCCAGCGCGCAAAATACGGTTCCGGACTTCATTCCTTCCGGGCCACTGGGCCCTGGTGCGGTGCAAAATTTCGGTTGGTACGGTTTCACCTCCGCGCCTGGTTCCGACCAGCCGTGGCAGAGGGTGCGAGTCGGGGGTGCGTCGATCGGAATTGCTCCGAAAACAGAAAATGGGCGGGCCAATGTCCCGCCCCTACGGCGTTTTTAACAGCTCCGTTTGATCCTGGATGGACAGGCGCGGTTTCATGGCTACGGCGGTCATCGCATCACCCATGACCGAAATTGCCCCGCAGGGGCGGCTTCAGCCGCCCGCCGGTTCTCCCCCGCAGAAATTGGGTCCTGAGCCATCAGGCGCGCCCGTCCGGTCCAGCGCGGTGTGCGATCCTGAATTTGAACTGACAGCGGCAGCGGCGCAGATGCGGGGTCAGTCGTGATCCCTCCCGCGCCTGACAGTGACCGACAAGCTCCCAGAATTGGGCCCCCGTAAATTCCGGGGGTCCGGGGGAGGCGCTACTATGGACGGATACGTCCATCGGAGCCCTCCCCCGGCGGCGTTTTGGTTCCTTTGCCGCCGCGGGCAAAGGAACTCGCCCCGCAGGGCGAAACCCTCAGCTTGGAACGAGAGCCTCCCGAAAAACAGGCGGGCGGGTCAGAGACCCGCCCCTACGACATCTCAGGCAAAATACAGCAAAATCGGACAACGGGCGCACACTGTGCGCCCCTACGGCGTCTCAGGCAGGACACAGCAAAACAGGGCGGCCCGCCGGGGCCGCCCTCATTCATTCTTCCCTGCCGGAAAACAACATCCGAAAGCCCAGCCACAGCGCGGCCCCGTTGACCAGCGGAAGCGCTACCGCCCACCGCTGACCGACCCAGAGGCACATCCCCATGGCCAGCAGGCTGACCGCCATGCTGAACGCCCCGCTCCAGAGATAGGCCCGCCGCCCGCCCGGGAGAAGCTGGGTATCTTCATCCTTCTTGAACCACCACACCCCGCTGGTGAAGGTCCGCTTTTCAAACCAATAGCTGACCGCTATCCAGGCCACCGCCACCATATCACAGAAGAACACCCATAACGGCCTGTGACCATACTCCAGATACTCCATCCCCTGGTGCAGAGCCCAGTCTATGACTGCGTTTTCCAAAAAAGGGAGCACAGAAACGGCGGTCACGCCCAGGACAGCATCCCGCCGGCGAAATGGCGTTCCATCCGCCGTCTCCACTCCTGCGGGTGTCTCTCCGGCCTGTATTTCAGACGCCGCTCTGAACAGATACGCCAGGAAGATCACCGAGTCCATCACATTCAGCAGCGACAAATAGACGGTAAACGGCGGGAACAGGGAGGGATCCCAAAAGTTCTCTACCAGGAAGATGGACGCGGCATATAGCAGGATCCCGCCCCACCAGTACCATCTGCACCTGCGGAGCACAGACAGCTGATCCTCCTGGCCTTCAACATACACCATGGGAACGAACACCAGAAACAGTTCCATGTAGGTCGGGAGGCGGAAGAGCATTAAAACCACGGTAGCGCCGCATGAAAGAGCCAGCGAGGACAGCCCGAACAAGAGCCGCTCAACCTTTGGCCTCACAATTTTCCCTCCTTATGCCCCATGGCCGGAAAACAGCATCCGAAATCCCAGCCACAGCGCGGCCCCGTTGACCAGCGGAAGCGCTACCGCCCACCGCTGGCCGACCCAGAAGCACATCCCCATGGCCAGCAGGCTGACCGCCACGCTGAGCGCACTGCTCCAGAGATAGGCCCGCCGGCCGCCTGGGAGGAGCTGGGTATTTTCGTCCTTCTTGAACCACCACACCCCGCTGGTGAAGGTCCGCTTTTCAAACCAACCGCTGACCGCCAGCAGGAGCGTCAGGATGGTCACATTCACGAACAAAAGCGGACTTTTGTTGTAGTTCAGATACCCCAGCTCCCCACACAAGGCCCTGTCTATCAAGTGATTTTCCCAAAGTGGGAGCGGGAAAACCGCAAGGAACCCCAGGACCGCATCCCGCCGGCGAAATGGTTTCATGTCCGCTGTCTCCTCTCTTGTGCAGCCGTCCCGCTTTTATTCCTCCGCCTCGGAAGTCTGCTCCGGCGGCAGGCGGAACCGCCCCGGGGCGAACCGACAGACCAGATAGCACGCCGACCGGATCAGCATACAGGCCGCCAGATAGGCGGGAAACGCTCCGTTCACCATGATCCACCGCGCATTTTCCGGCAGGGCAAATTGGATCAGCCAGTTTCCCCCTATCGCGATCACCAGGAACAGGATCCATTCCATGCGGCGGAACCGCTTTGCAAAGATCCTTCTGGCCTCCTCGCCGCCCACAGACGTCCCACACTGAACGCCAAGCCCCACCGCCAGCGTCAGCAGCTCCTGCACGATGTTCATGGGCACGAACCACAGCGCATAGGCCGCGCCAAGCGTCACCAAAAACGCCAGTACCTCCAAAAGCTTTCTTGTCCGCATAGACATCGTCCTGTTCACCTCACAATTCCACACTTTTGCGCCATTATGGTTTTCTCTCTTCCGGTCTATTCCTGTAAGGGTTCTGCTTTTTCATTCCTACCACATCATACTAGGTAAATACTGTAAAACACTTGAGACAGCAAAAGGATCGAGTCAATACTTCCCAGTATCCGAATGTGTCGGCATACTTGAGTATCCAATTCACTTTTAAACTTAAAATCAATTACCATCTCGATGAAAACCAGAACTAATGCAATAATTACTAATCCCCTAAATATGTATTTTTTCACTGGTATAAAATACGGAACAGCCAACTGATCTACAATAATAGTTCCTACTAACATAACTGCGTAGAACAATGTTAGGAATTCCATAATTTTAATAATGGTCGATTGTAAAATGAAGTTGGACACCTAAGAAAAAATCCATAGTGATTTTCCCCACA
>ERZ773217.611-NODE-611-length-34038-cov-8.969485_pt1 | contig 34038 bp, 32 predicted proteins | sample MGYA00580995_ERZ773217 | MGnify/ENA primary metagenome ERZ773217 (study PRJEB29015, sample SAMEA2737772) | human gut metagenome | biome: human gut; feature: human-associated habitat; material: faeces | place: China | collected 2012 ...
AAAGAATAAGTCTGTAAGCCCTTTTCTTGCTTACAAACTTATTATACGAGGAGATTTGCTATATGAGAAATATATTTGTACAAGGTATTCAGAGGGGGCATGAAAAAGTACTCTGGTAAATAGTATTTCAAAGTTGAATTCTTTGAATGTTCTTTCCTTCAAAATATAATTGAGGACTTGATTTTGTTTCACATGCTTAGTGATGAAGAGATTATCATGTTTTATCGTAATTTGTTTGAACTGGTGGATACACAGAAATTTTTGTTGTTGTACCTACATACTGATAAGTTGAAAGAAAATATCAAGATTATTCAAAAAGAACGTTGCGATGATGTGGGAAATGAGTTATGGTACCAGATGATGTTAGAGTGCATGACTGTGGGCCGAGAGATGAGCCAACGCCCTTCATTTCCTCGTCGCTCATGTCCAGATAATAGGACAAAAGAACGATGTTCCGCTTGCGCTCCGGTAATGCCGCCAGTGCTTCGTATTGGTGCTGGATTTTTTGTGAGAAGAAGATTGTTCCATACGGTTCACCTCCTTCCTGTTTAGGATTAAAGAAGCGTTTCGGTTTTCTCCTATTTTCGCTTACTACCCGCCAAGAAAAAGGCTGTTTGTTGCGTTGCTGGAACCTCCTTTATAGAAAAAATTGCAAAAGAGCCCGGCTGAAATAATCAGCTGGGCAAAAAGGCGCATAGGCTCCGCTTTTTTATTTTTAAAACAAGGAGCTATTGCCGGAAAGGCATAGGCCCGGCATAAGAAAATAGGCTTTTTTCATGGACAACAACACATTTTAAGAGAGAGTCTTTCAACATTCGGGATAATCTTATAGCTTCCGACACAGCCATACCTGATAATAGATAACAGCAGGAAATTTACCTGACTAAATCAAGGAGGCTGTGCTTGTGGAAGCCAAAAACCGAACTATTAACGAGATGATTGCCCAGATGATTACAGAAGCAAGAAAACGGGGTTACAGTGAGGCTGCTATTGGGAGGAAAATCACTCCTAAACTTCAAACGGTTGCTGCCTACTATGAAAAAAGAGGCGTCTGCTTTTATGACCCGCAATCACCAGGGAGTTTGTTGACCTGCAAAAAGAACGCCTGAACCGGAAGGAAATCACCATCCATTATTACAAAAGGGTAAAATCAGCAGCAAACCGCCTGGATGAGTTTTACCTGACAGGAACTCTACATTTAAATATGCCGAAGCATGGAACAAAGTGTCAGATTTCGGAAGAAAATAAAAAACGGATTGATCTGTTTCTGGATTATTATACCCCTGATCCAGGGACAGGTGGTGACACAGCATGTCAGAATTTACGGATCTGATCACCATTTCTGTATACCTGGTTTTGCTGCAAAAGTGTAAGATGAATCCGATTTGGGTTATGGTGCTGGCAGGGGGCATGAAGGTGGCGGTCTCGCTGTTTTTCGAAGTTTTATCGTGACAATATGTCTAATAATTATCTAAATTCCCTACAACTTTTGCACATAAAGCTGCAAAACCTACAGCTTTGTAAAAAAATAATATGAAGTTGTTGAAAGTAAAAAAACCGTATGTTAATCTTGAACTAACAAAAAAAGAAACTGTTGTATGAAAAAATCAAAATTAACAAAAGGAGAAGGGCTATGAAGAAAAAAATGTTAGCACTTGGGTTGGCTGCTTTGACTGCAGTCATGTCTCTTGCAGGATGTTCGGAAAAAACGGAAACCTGGACGGTTACCTGTCCCTGGGCGCCATCTGGTGTGGCAGCCATGGTAAGCCAGAAAGCAGCCAGTCTTTCAAACACTTACTCAGACAAGATTGTACTGGTGGCGGATGCCGTAAAAGGGGATGCGGCAACGGTAAACAGCTGGGTGGCAGAAACAAAAGCAAATGATTCGGAACTGGTATTTGCAGGAGAAGGTCTTTTTTCCATTACCTCGATCCTGGATCCGGCGAAGATGCAGTTCAGTTATGACGATTTTGAATTTGTTGAAAATCTGTATTCCTCCGTATTTGTCATGTCGGTAGATGCAAAGCTTGGAATCACTTCAATCGATGAATTAAAGTCTTACATGGATCAGGGAAATCAGATTTCTATTGCAACAAACGGAGCAACCGGATCGGAGGCCTTTTTGGCGGCTGCACTGTTTGGTTCCATGGGCTATGGAAACCAGATCAAGATCGTTGCATACAGCTCAGCGGCTGAGGCAGCCCAGGCTGTGGCAAAGGGAGAGACAAACTTTGCAGTATCCCATCAGTCCCAGATTTTAGAGACCTATCAGCAGAATGGCGTCAGCATTGTCTGTGCCTTTGATGGCGAGGATATTGCAGACGGTCCGTTTGCAGGAGTGGAAGGTGTCGGTAAGTACGGATATCCTTACTTTAGAAACCGTTGCCTGATCCTTGCACGCAAAGGTACAGATGCAAAAAAGATTGCGGCATTAAGAGAACTCTATGACAAAATCCTTGCAGACCAGAGTGTCAGCGAGTGGCTGGCGGATACTATGCTTCTGCAGGTAGACACCATGACCAATGATCAGGTATTGGAACACATTGAGAACGTAAAGAGCATTGTAAACGAATACAAGGATCTGGTTGTACAGTAACCAGTGAAGGAAATATCATAATCATGAGGATGCTGTGTAACGGCAGCATTCTCATTTTACACTTAGCCGCGGCGAGCGGATGTTATGTCAGCCGTGAGACATATTCATAGCAATGACGGGAGGAAGGAAAACGATGCAGGAAAAGAAACTGGATCAGATCGTATCCAGATTAAAGGAAAAGCAATTTACAATTCCGACCGATCTGGTCGGAGCCATATTATTTTTTGCATTGGGGGCATTTTTATTTCTGATCATGCCGGAACAGATCCCTGTTTCGGAAAGTGATGTCGTAAATGGAAGAGTATTTCCAAGACTTTTATTTTTGCTCATGATGATCTGCAGCTTGATTCTGATCATTCAGAATGTTGTAAAGCTGCTGAGAAAGGAACCGGTTCAGACGTATACGTTTCATCTGTTGACAGAGATCAAGGCGTTGTTGATTCTCGGCATCCTCATTATGACTTATCTGATCTGTAAAGTAACGGATCTGTTTGTGCTGGGCGCTGTTTTTTGTGCAGTCAGTTTCCTGCTTTATTTCCGATGCCGGAAAAAAAGCTATTATGTGATTACGCTGGGGCTGTCTGTGCTGATCTGGGCGGTGTTCCGTTTTGGGCTGAACGTAAAATTTTAGAGGAGGAAATGTGAGATGGGTGCTTATATCGGATCGGCGCTGAAAATGCTGTTTACGCCGGAAAACTTTATTTGGATGAATCTCGGGGTATTTATCGGATCTGTGTTTGCTGCAATCCCCGGACTTACCGTAATCCTTTGCATTATCCTATTTTTGCCGTTTACCTACAAGATGACAGCGATCCCAGGTATGATGTTTCTACTTGGAATTTACTGTGCGGGAGGTTATGGCGGAAGCGTATCTGCAATTTTGATCAATACGCCGGGAACACCGCATGCAGCTACCACCATGCTGGACGGACATCCACTGTCAGAAAAAGGACGGACAAAGGCGGCCTTGAAGATAGCTTTGTATGCATCTACGTTTGGAGGTATATTCTCCGCTTTAACCCTTTTATTTTTAGCACCGCAGGTGGCGAAGGTTGCAGCAAACATCGGAACGGCAGAATATTTCCTGGTTTGTGTCTTCGGCCTTACGATCATCGCCGGAATTTCCGGAAAGAGTATGATCAAGGGAATCATCTCAGCTTGTGTCGGTCTATTTGTTTCCTGTATTGGAGCGGATCCGCAAACCAGTTATGACCGTTTTACCTTTGGCATTTCCAGATTGTATCTGGGTCTGGATCTTGCAATCTGCCTGATCGGTCTGTTTGCGCTGATTGAGATTTTGAAGAAGGCAGAGCTGAAGCCGGATCGTTTAAAGCTGGATACGTCCAGAATTGCAGATGATGGAAAAATTAGTAACAATGAGTACCGCCGCATGGTACGCCCGGCATTTATTTCCTCGATCATAGGCACGATTATCGGAATCATTCCCGGAACCGGAGCGTCTATGGCATCCTGGTTCAGCTATGACGTGGCGAAAAATATGTCGAAGCATAAGGAAGAGTTCGGACACGGCTCAGTAGAAGGAATTGCTGCTGCAGAAAGCGCAAACAACGCAGTAACCGGTGCAACGCTCATTCCGCTGCTTACGCTCGGAATTCCGGGAGACGGCTGCGTAGCCATCATGCTGTCCGCGCTGATGATCAATGGACTGAATCCTGGCTTAAGCCTCTTTACGACGCAGGGAGATATTATGTACGCGATCATGATCGGTCTTTTATTTGTAAATCTTTTCATGCTGCTGCAGGGAAAATATCTGACGAAACTGTTTGCTAAGGTTGTCGCTATCCCGCAGGAAATACTTACACCGATCATTGTGATTTTCTGCTTTGCGGGAGCTTATTCGGTGAATAAGTCCTACTTCGATGTAGCAGTAACGCTGACATTTGCCGTGATTGCCTGGATCTTGTATAAGCTTGATTTCCCGACAGTTCCGATTCTCCTCGGTCTGGTACTTGGAAATATGACAGAAACTAATTTCCGCCGTGCGCTTTTGATCTCAGAAGGAAATCCATCTATTTTTGTAAGCAGTCCGTACTGTCTGATCTTTATTGCGCTGATCGTTGGTGCAGTGGCTATGATTGTGAGAAGCAAAGTTAAGGAACGCAATGCCCGGAAAGGAGTTTAAACCATGAGAGAAAATATTATCTTTTATTTTACAGATCAGCAGAGAGCGGATACCTGCGGCTGTTTCGGACAGCCTTTGGACATTACGCCGAATTTGGACAGCCTTGCAAAGGAAGGCGTAAAGTTTGCTCACGCTTATTCTCCGCAGCCGGTCTGCGGACCCTGCCGTGCATTGTTTCAGACGGGAAAATATCCTACGGAGACTGGGTGCTTTCGAAATAATATCATGCTTCCAAAAGGTGTAAAAACACTTGCAGATTATATCGAGGAGGCTGGATACGAAACAGCCTACATTGGAAAGTGGCATTTGGCAAGCGATGGAGAACTGGAGAAAGCGCCGGTGATTGATCATACCATAACAGCCATTCCGAAAGAGCTGCGCGGCGGCTATACCGGGTTCTGGAGAACGGCGGATGTTTTGGAGTTTACTTCTCATGGCTATGACGGTTATGTCTTTGATGAAAATGATAACCGCATCGATTTTAAAGGCTACCGGGCTGACTGCATTATGGATATGGCACTGCAGTTTTTTGATCAGTATGACCGGAAGAAACCGTTCTTTATGACGATTTCCCAGATTGAACCGCATCATCAGAATGATCACAAGCATTATGAAGGCCCACATGGCTCCAAAGAAAAATACAAGAATTTTGTCCTTCCGGGAGATCTGGCAGCGTTAAAGGGAAATGCGGCAGAGGAGTATCCGGATTACCTGGGACAGTGTGCAAGCCTGGATGAGAATCTGGGGCGCCTGATTAAGAGATTGAAGGAAGAGCATCTGTATGAGAATACCGTCATCATTTTTGCATCAGATCATGGTTCTCATTTTATGACAAGAAATACAGACAGTCATCTGCATGGCTATGACGATTACAAGCGTACCTGCCATGGGGCGGCGACTCATGTGCCGCTTGTTATAGCGGGGGGCGACTATAAGGGAGGAAAGGCAGTAGAGGAGCTGGTCAGTACGGAGAGTCTACCAAAGACGATTCTGGCGATTGCCGGTGTCGATGTGGGGGACGCCATGATCGGGGAGAATCTTCTTGACGTGGTCTGCGGAAAGACAGATAATAGACCTAATGAGGTGTTCTCGCAGATTTCGGAGAGCCGTGTTGGAAGATGTATCCGAACTAGGCATTATCTGTATTCTGTCTATGCACCGGATAAGGATGGAGGTGCTTGTGCAGCATCGGATTTGTATGCGGATGATTTCCTCTATGATTTGAGGACGGATCCGTATGAGTTGAATAATCTGATCCATGATCCGGCATATGACAAGGTCCGGCTGGAGCTGCGGGAGAAACTGCTTGGATGGATCGAGAAGGCGGAACATAGCCGTCCGCGCATTGTAGATGGGGAATAATATTGGAAAGTGGCAGAACTTCCATCTGCAGTGTGAAGGAAAATTAAAAAAGAACTGGCGGGAGGAGTGCATTGAATACAAGGTTATCTACTAACAAAAAGAAATCAGACATTATTTATAACCGGCTTCGCGCGTATATTGACGAAAATAAATTTTCGGCGAATCTGAAGCTCCCGTCTGAGAATGCACTCTGCCGTCAGTTTCAGATCAGCCGGGATACAGTAAGGCTGGCTATGGCGAGACTGGTAGAGGAAAAACTTGTGATCCGGGTCAAAGGCAGCGGTTCCTATATTAATAAAGGGACTGCGCTATCTAGCCGAGTCGGTTTGCAAAACTCTAGTCTGAAGATCGGACTGATTCTGCAGGGTCAGGATTCCAACGCGAATTCCGGTCTGATTGACGGGATTCGGGAAGTGCTGACCGATACGGATGCAGACTTGCAGACATTCTTTACGGACAATAAATTTTCCAGTGAGCGGAACTGTCTGGATGTGGTAGCCCATCAGGGCTTTGATGGGTTTATTGTGGATGGTGTGAAGGCAAGCCTTTTAAATCCCAATCTGGACTGTTATCGGAACATTTATTCCAAAAAAATCCCGGTGATTTTTTATAACAACTATTACAAAGAGTTAAAGTACCCCCGTGTGATCAATAATGATTATAAATGTGCTCGGAAACTGATCGGACTGCTGACCCGAGCAGGGCATAAAAATATAGCCGGCATCTTTGTGTACGATAATTATCAGAGTATTGAAAAATTCAGAGGATATGTGAGTGCATTAAGAAGCGCCGGGATTGTATTTGAAGACGATTATGTGAAGTGGTGCATTTCCAATGAAGCGCATTCAGACGGCTTTTATAAGGAGATTGGAAAATTTTTAAAGAGTCTGCAAAAATGTACTGCCGTGGTCTGCTGTAACTATATGATCCTGCAGTCTGTACTGGCCAGTCTGAAGGAGATGAAAAAGAATGTTCCTAAGGATTATTCTCTTGTCTGCTTTGATTATTCCAATAAGGACTGGAAAGAAACAGGTATTACCTGCTCGATCCATCCTGGTTATGAAATGGGAGTTTTGGTCGGAAGCCGGTTGATGCAGATGATCCGCCAGAAGGATTATTCGGATAATGGATATTCGTATCTGATGGAGCCGCGCATTTATGAGGGAAGATCAATCAGGGTGATCAGATAAGAGGTACAGATAAGATGAAACAGCTTACTGTGATGCTGAAACCGGTATCGTCACTTTGTAATCTCCGCTGCAGCTATTGCTTTTATGATGATATCAGCAGTTTGAGGGAGGCGTCCTCCTTTGGAATTATGACGGAGTCGGTTGCCAGATCAGTGCTCGATCACATTCTGACTGAACTGGAAGCCAAAGACCGGCTGACATTGTCCTTTCAGGGCGGAGAACCAACGCTTGCGGGGCTTGATTTTTACCGGAATCTGACTGAGTATATAAAGCAAAAGAAAACAGAGGTACAGATCTTTTACACGATTCAGACCAACGGTCTGCTTTTGAATGAGGAGTGGTGTGAATTCCTGGCAGAGAATCATGTTCTGATTGGAATTTCCTGTGATATTCATCCGTCCGCACATGATCATGCGCGGACGGATGAAAAAAAGAATGGAACATACCATGATGTTCCAGCTGCAAAAAGGTTGTTTTGATAATAGAATGCAAATGGGGAAATATGTAGATCAAAAAGAGAACCATACTGACAAGGGAAGTGTCTATATGGCAACTTCAAGTATCACTAAAAACGTTATCATTTCCGGTGGAAAGCAAGTAGAGATGTTTGCCAATGCCATTGAGGAATCCTATCGGGATTCTGTTACAAGAAAGCAGGCGTTTGATATGAGAATAACGCATTTACGAGGCTCGGAGGAAGCTCTCCACTGACAACACCGCTGTTTGCGAATAATAAGGAACCGCTTTTTCATAGATGAACTCAAAGTTTACACAGTTCTTAAGCTGTCTCAACAAATGATTTTGAGGGATCATAGAATCTATATCAAAAAGGCTCAACTGTATTTGGTTGTCAGTTCTTCTCATCATAAAAAACACCTACCATATTAATATATTAATTATACCACATGAAAGGTGTTTTTTAGTTTGTCAACAGGCTCAATGTTGTACCTTATCTAACGAAATTCTCCATTCTTTTGATTTATTTTGTAAATTCCATAGTCTATAATAAAGACCTTCTTTTAGCAGCAATTCCTTGTGGTCTCCTTCTTCCACAATTTTCCCTTTATCTAAAACGATAATATGATCAGCATTCTTTATAGTTTTTAACCTATGAGCAATCATGATTACAGTTTTATCGTTAACCAGATTCGATATAGCTTTTTGAACTAAAACTTCATTTCTTGCATCTAAGCTGGAAGTAGGTTCATCAAGCAAAAGAATCGGTGCATTTTTAAGAATGGCTCTAGCAATGGATATTCTTTGTTTTTCACCGCCTGATAGAGTTGAGCCACCTTCTCCTACAAGTGTTTCATAGCCTTCTGGCAGCCTTTCAATAAATTCATGACACCCTGCGAGCGTTGCAGCACGAATCATGTCTTCTTCATTGGCATTTTCATTTCCAAACATAATATTTTCTCTTATAGTTTCATGGAAAAGATAAACATCTTGCAAGACCATAGAAATCTGTTCTAACCAAGTATCTGGATTTATTTCATTTAATGGAATAGTTCCGATTTTTATAGAGCCTTTATCAACATCCCAAAACCTAGCGATAAGCCTTAGTAGTGTAGACTTTCCTCCGCCACTTGGACCTACAATAGCAGTAAGAGCGTTTTTCTTAAAAGTACAGGATATATTGTCAATGATATTTTGACCTTTTAAATATGAGAAGCTGACATCTTCAAAATGGATATCCTCTACCTTTGCTATTTTTTCTGCTCCAGACAGCTCTTTTTCTTTCATTACATTATCAATTCTCGTTGCACTTATATAGTGAGATCTGAGTACCGCAGTGTACCTGATCCAAGTAAGAATAGGACTTATAATTTTAGTACCAATGATTATCATACTTAAAAATTCAATTAAACCTATCTCTCCGCCAAGTAATATATAAGAACCAACCAAACACATTAGTGGAAGTCCTGCCCTTGCAAAGGTTAGTGCAAATCCTAAAAGAGATCCTCCTATGGACTCTCCTTTTATACTAACATCCATCAAATGCTGATAAGAAGTTTTAAGTTTAGAAAAACCATCTCCTATTTGGTTGTAACTCCTAAGGATTTTCATTCCTAAAAGATATTCATTTAAACCCTCTGCTGCATCATCTTTAGCAGCTCTTAAACTAACGCTTAAATTTCTAAATACCTTCATTGAGATAAGAATAATGATTGCTGAAATTGGAATAGTAATATAAAAGGCGAGAGCCATCTTCCAATTAAAGTAAAACATAAGGACAGAGGTTACTATGCAGGAAAAAGCAACGCCCAAAAGTCCAGTGAACATCCCTGCCATACTTTGTTCAAGGGCTAAAAAATCTCCTGTAAAAGTATTTATAAGCTCTCCTGAACGTGTTTTAGAGAAAAATCCAAGAGGCAATCTTTTTATTTTCTGTATAAATTCCTTTTTGTTATCTGTAGAATTCCTTGCTCCCGGAAGAAATGTCTTTAAAAAGGTTAGTGTGCTAATAATAAGCTGTAATAAGAAAAAAACCAACATCCATAGGGCAATATTCCAATATCCTTTATCAAAAATCACTTCAGGGTTTTCAAAATATTCTATAAATAGATTGATAGCAAAATAAATGGCTATGGCAGGAAAGGTCATGGTAAAGCCTTCTAAAAAATGCCATGTTGTAGGCTCAACTACTTGTTTTGGATGCCCCATAGTAAATTTTCTTATAATTTCTCTCACTACAGTTCACCTCCCCTTGCTTTTATTTCCCAACTCTCAGCTTCATGCTGTAAATCCCATAGGCTTTTATAAGCTCCATTTTTTTCTAATAGATCTCTATGAGTTCCTTCTTCTATTATTTTTCCTTCATTTAAAACAATAATCTTGTCTGCATCCATAATGCTCCTTAGCCTGTGGGCAATAACAAGAACGGTCTTATCCTCAACTAGATTTTTGATAGCTTCTTGAATCAGATTTTCATTTTCTGCATCTGTGTAGGCTAAAGCTTCATCTAAAATGACAATTTTAGAGTCCTTTAAAAATGTCCTTGCTATGGATATTCTCTGTGCTTCTCCACCTGATAGTTTTATATTCCCACTGCCTATTATCGTGTTATAACCATTAGGAAGATTCATTATAAATTCATGGCATCTTGCCTTTTTTGCTGCTTCAATTGTTTCTTCATCTGTAGCATTTCTATTCATTGAGATATTATTTTTTACCGTATCAGAAAAAATATGGGTATCTTGAAAAACAAACGCAATTTTCTCCATTAAATCTTTTGTTTTAATAGACCGTATATCTCTGCCTCCAATCCTTATACTTCCCTCATCTACATCCCAAAATCGTAAAATTAGCTGTCCTATAGTGGATTTCCCGCTTCCTGATTCGCCTACTAAAGCAGTCATTTCTTTCTCCTTACAAACAAAAGAAACATGATTAAGTGCCATCTTCCTTAGTGGATCAGCCTCGCTTTCATAAGAAAAAGAAACATGATCAAATACGACATTATTTCCCTTAATTTCATCTGAGCTATCCTTTATAACAAACGCAGCTTCATTTATAATAGTTTCAATTTGAAAAAGACCTGCTTTAGTAAGGTTTATTTGAGTAGCATAGTCAACACAAGTTAGAAGCGGCTCATATAATGCCGGTGCAATAATAAGGGTCATAATAACGGATAGGACAGTATGGCTTGTAGGATCTGTTATAATCAACAGACCTCCTACCGGAACTACAAAAGTCAAAAGAGACAGTACTACACTCTTATACATACTCATAAAAAATGCTGACCGTTTGTAGTTTATAATTTCCCACTGAAGGCTTTCATCAAGATAATTTTCCAGACTCTTTAACATACCGCCAGATTTACCAAATAGCTTTACTTCCGCCATTCCCTTTACATATTCAGAAAAACTGCTTGTAATATTGGTTGAAGCCTTCATATAGCTTGCATATCTTCCCTTTGCCTTCTCACTTCCAAAAATCATATATTGAAAGAAAAATGCAATAACAACTGACACAAGGACTGTTACTGCCATGATTATATTGAGATAACCGATTCCTAAAAAAAGCAATAGCAATACAATAGATGAACCTATTAGGTCAGGCATCATATGGGCGATAATCCCTTCTAGCTTTTCAATATTTTCATCCATGATTTTTTGAATGCTGCCGCTTGTGTTTTTTGAGAAAAATCCTATTGAGAGTTTGCCTAAATGCTCCATAAGCTTAATTCTGTAGGTATACAAGGTCTTAAAAGCTATTTTATGACAACCCAAACCTCCAAGGAAACTAAAAATCAAATTGAGAAAAATAGCTGCTCCTGCAATAATAATCCAAAATATAATCGCTTCTTTAGTTTCTCCTACTGATGTTAAAAATAGTTTACTGATAAAATATACTGATACGTATGGGACAACATTGCATATCATACCTATGACGGATAAACATAAACTGAGTATGAGAAATGCCTTTCCGTCATTTGAATCATAAAAGATATGCTCAAATATCCCTTTAGATTTTTTATTCAAAAAAACAACTCCTTTCACAACCGTATTTTTAGATAGCGCTAACTTGATTAATTTTAGCGTATTTGATGGTGTTTATCAACCTATTATTTCTTCAAATGAGAAAGGTTATATTGGATATTTCTTGTATTTTCAAGACTTTTATAGTATTATATTCTTTAAATAGGAAAGAAAAAACCTTAAGAAAAGCAGGTGTTGATATGAGAACTATAGAAGCTTATTGGAAGGACTTTGAAAATTGGGGCTTTGTTAAGCATTCAAAAGAAGGGAGAAATGACTATATTTTAAAAAATGAAAAAGGTAGCGGAGGTTTTTCTGTCTTAGGGGAGCCTCTAACATCTATGGTAATTATTTCAGATTGCACACTCTCTCAGCCTTTTATTATCAAAGAATATATAGATGAGAGAATGATTGAAGTAGGACAATATTACACAGGAATAGCGTCCTATTATCAAAAAAAAGACACTATGTGCGAATTTGAATATGGACTCAACGCTTATGTAAACGCTACTACTTTCTACGGTTATAAGAGAATTGAGCCTAATGTAAGGCTTCTGAATATTGGTTTTGCTTTTAGAGAAACGTTTTTTTCTTCCCTCCCTATAAAATTAGAAGAAGATTTTTTTGAGAGAGCAGCGATCGTTCTTAATCCTAAACCTGTTTCTATTCCTAAAATAACAGCAATTTGCAGTAGTATGAAAGAATGTACTTTGGAAGGAAATGCCCTAAAGCTTTATATTCAAGGCAAATCATTAGAGGTTTTTTCACTTCTTTATGACTATATTTATAAAGAAAAACTTAAAACTACTGTTTACCTTTCTTCTAAGGACAAATCTATTTTAAATGATGTTAAATCGTTTATAGAAATAAATTTTGCAGACAGATTTACAATTGCTGAACTTACTAAAAGATTTGCCATCAATCAACAAAAGCTGGTAACAGGTTTTAAGGAATCATTTAATACAACTATAAATGAATACACAAAAAAATGTAGAATGACGAAAGCACTCGAATTACTCTATGATGATGAATTATCTATTGTAGAGATAGCAAAAACGGTAGGATATTATGGTGATGGATATTTTCAAAAGGCTTTTAAAGAGATTTATGGTGTCACTCCGAGTCAAATGAGAAAGGATTTATAAAAAGTAAAGGGGCTCGTTTTTTATTATAACCTATCCGAATATTCAAGCATGCAACTATAAGAGGGGTAACAGACTATATTTTTATGGTTCGGGCCGGAAGAAGAGAAGCAGGCATTGAAAGCAGTGGATGAATTAGAATTGACGGACGAGCAGAGAGGCTGTTGATACATTGATTGCCAGAAAAGTTGCACGGTAATAGGACTATCACGTTGTAAAATTTTTAAAAATCCTGCTGTCCATTATTGAAAAATATGGTAAAATAGTACACGGTATCTGGCGCATGTGCGTAAACACAATTATTTTTTACTAAATGAAACTGGAATATATAAGCTATGATAAAAAAGAGAGAAAAAAAGAGAACCTTGAGGACAGAGATAACAATACGTACAATGCTCATATCTGTCTGTATGATGCTATTGGTCTGTGCGGTAATACTCTGTGTATTTTTCTCTTTTTTTTATAAAAAGACCCAAAAGAATATTGAGTATGTTCTGACGAATATAAGCCAGCAATTCCAGTCCCATATGCAGTTTATTGAGGACGGAGCTGTGTCGATCCGGCATAATGCTATGCTGGAGGATTTCTTTTCAGGAGAAGTTTTTGAACGGTCGATAGCGGAAGCGCAGTTGTCTTACAGTATGGAGCTGTTTTCAGATCGCAACACCATTGAACGATATATTCCCTTTGTTACCAGCGTGTATCTGTTTAATAACCGGGATGACTGTGTGTATGAGCATTATTATGCTTCTACAGTAGCCCTGGAGAAGCTGCAGGAGGAACGATATGCCAGGCTGCAGCGGCAGTTTAAGAAGAGTAGCAGGCAGTACCAGAGCACGGTGGATGAGAAGAGCATGAATCTTTGCTTTCGAATTTATGGTGATGATATGGAGGAAAGGGGGATCTGTATTGCGGAAATCAGCAGAGACGCGGTTGGAATAGTTTTGTCAGAGGCGACTGTGTATAAAAAGGGCAGTTGGGCTGTCCTGTCGTCTGATGGACAGATAATTGACTTTTTTGGAGAGCAAAGCTATATAGAAAAATTGAAAACTTCGGAGAATGGTTGGCAGGGTAAGAGACGAATTGACGGGGAAGCCGTAATAGGCTGTGCCGATATAAGCGGATTTGGCATCCGATCAGTAATAACGGTGGGGCAGGAAAATATTTTTTTTATGTTAACACCGACGATGCTGATTATGGGGAGCGGATTGCTTTTGGCTCTGGTGGCCACAGGCTTTGCGGCCTTTGGGGCGAGCTATCAATTTACCAGGCCAATTACAAGGATGATTGAAAGTATCAGGGCTTTCGGCCGTCCGGATCTTGATGTGCGTATGGAAAATGCCTCCATACAGGAGTTCCACGAGATCGGTATTGTGTTTAATGAAATGGCGGATCGAATCAAGTATCTGATTACGCAGGTGTATGAAAAGCAGATTTTGGCGACACAGTCCCAGGTGAAATACCTGCAGGCACAAATTAATCCGCATTTTCAGTTTAATATTCTGGCAATGCTGGGTATTCAGGCAAAAATGGCAGGTAATGAGGAGGTATATGAAGGCCTGCAGGCCTTTTCAAAGCTGGTTCAGGGAAAGATATTCCGGGAGAAGGAAATAAAAATTAAGGTTTCTGAGGAATTAGAGATTGTGCGGTTTTACCTGTATTTGCAGAGCAGCCGTTTTCGGGATAAAATTTCCTATGAGATTGTTCTGGAGGATGAGGCTATTAATGAGGATTTGATTCCAAGGCTTTTGATTGAGCCTCTTGTGGAGAATGCAGTTTCCCACGGTCTGGAGCCGAAACGTGGGCATGGAGTAATTAAAGTTCGCTTATATGAGAGCAGGGAAATAACACAAAAGGAGGAGGAGCATAAGGAGAAAAGCCGAAAGGACAGGCTGCATATCTGTGTTGAGGATGATGGAGTTGGCTTTGATGCAGAAAAAATAATAGCGGCTGATACAGATGGAAAGGGCTGGATTGAGAAGCAGGAGCATACACATACAGGTTTGGAAAATACGAAGCGTCTGCTCCAAATTTTGTATGGAGATGAGCATGAATTTAAGATCAGCGGAGGAAAAGGCAAGGGAACCAAAATTGAGATTGTCCTTCTGGCTGAGAGGAGTGGGGAATATGTGGAAGGTAATGGCTGCGGATGATGAAGCATACATAAGGGAAGCCCTGCAAAAGATGATTTCCTGGGAGAAAATGAACTGTGTGTTAGCCTCCATATCGACGAACGGTCAGGAGCTGATTGATCATATGGAGGAGGAGCATCCAGATATTATTGTTACAGATATCCAGATGCCTGTGTTGGATGGCCTGGAGGTATGCAGGTATGTGTATGAGACCTGTCCGGAAACACAGGTGATTCTACTGAGCGCATATTCAGCCTTTGAATATGCGAAAAAGGCTATTAAATACAGCGCATGCGAATATGTGCTTAAGGTTTCGGTGCTGGAGGAATTGCCAAAGGCTGTGGAAAAAGCGATTCGGGAGCTGGAGCGGTTTCGCCGGGAAATGGAAGAGGATAAGGCGGGGAAGGAAGAGGGGGGGAGAGGATTATATTTGCAGATGGAGCAGTATATAGAACAGAATTTCCGGCAAAGAATTTCGCTGGATGAAATTGCGGAAAGCCTGCATGCAAACAGAAGCTATCTGAGCAGGCTTTATAAAAGTAAATCAGGGGTTAATCTGTTTGACGCGATTCTGTGTAAAAGAATTGAGGCAGCGAAGGAATATTTGCTGCATACGGATATGAAAACCTATGAAATTTCTGAGGCAGTGGGCTTTGAAGATGCGGGTTATTTTTCCAGAGTTTTTAAAAGACAGGTTGGGATTTCACCAAAAGAATACAGAAAGAAGGAAGGAAATGTGTAAAGGCTGGATACTGGGCCTGGCAGGCGGCATTTTGATGGCCTTCCTCCTTGCCGGATGTCAGAAGAAGCAGCCGGAACAGGTGATGCTTACAGTGATTCATGCATGGGGAGGCACGGAGGAGGATCATGTGGCCATGAGGGAAATTTATGAAAGCTTTCAGGAAAAAAATCCCGATATACAGCTTCGTCTGATTTCCATACCAACCAGGGATGAGATGCTTCGTAAAGTAGAAGACATGATTATGGTAGGAAATATTCCGGATGTTATATCCTTTAGTGGTCTGGGGAGGAATGAGACCTACGATTTTATGGTAGAAAATGATATGGCATTGAATCTGATGCCGTATGTACAACAAGACGGAGCGTTTGAGTCCAGCATTGCTGAAGCGAATCTGGAATACTGGGCCACGGATCGGGGAGAGCTTTTTAACATTGCTGACGTACTGTCATTAAGCGGCGGTTATTGGTATAATGAGGATATATTCCGGGAGGCAGGAATTGAACGGATTCCCCAAACCTGGCAGGAATTTATAGAAATGTGCGAAACCCTGCAGCGATGGTCAGTCAAAGAAGAGGCAGGAATAAAGCCCCTTCGGGTATCATCAGAAGGCTATCTGTATTTTTTAGATCACATGCTGGCTGATAATGGAGGGGATGCCGAAGGGGCGATACAGAGTCACTGGATGTTTCATGAGGATTGGGAGCTGGAGGCCGCGCTTGATCGGCTGAAAGAGATATATGCCTATTCATCCGCTGAGGATGAGCACTACAGTTATCGGGATGAAACGGGTCTTTTTAATGAGAGAAAGCTGGCGATTTATGTGAACGGAGTATGGGGAGCTCCTATGATTTCAGATGATATTCATGCAGCCTACGCATTGCTTCCTACAGAGTCAGGAAAAGAGATGTCATGTGAATCGGCATGTATGGGCTATGTGCTTGGAAACAGCAAAAATGTAGAGAAGGAGAGAGCGGCAGTCCGGTTTTTGAAATACATGCTGAGCGAGGACGTTCAAACACGTATATTGGAGGAAACGGAGCAGATTCCGGCGAATCCGAAGCTTTCACTTGAGAGCTACAAAGACCAGAAGCCAAGACTTTATCAGGCGGCAGAGCTGGTATTGAATGCTCAGAGGAAGATTGAGGTTCCGGATAATCTCTGGACCAGCGCTCAAAAAGCCGTATTTTCAGACCGCATATTGGAAGTGCTGTCCGGGGAATTAGGGTATAAGGATTTTATAGAATATTTGAAGTAAAGAGAGGGCTGGAAAGAACCATTTACAATAAATATGCAGGATTCATTTAGAAAAAAGAGAAAAGCGCAGTCTGGCATATATGGACAATCCAATATCAGGCTGTGCTTTTTTATTGTAAAATGTGTAAAAAATGTGACTATTAAAGTAAATAAAATACAAAATAATTTGTTGATAAGTAAAAATGATACAAAAATCTGTAAATTAGGTTCATTTAAAACATATAAAAAATGAGTTAAAATTATATGCAGATAACAAAAAACGCACAAAAACATGGAGGGAAAATGGTGAAAAAGAAGGTAGCAGGCGTATTGGTGGTTTCGGCAATGTGTGCAGTCATGGCTGCAGGCTGTAAAAGCGTAGAGACGGATTCTGGCAGCTCTTCAGCCTCCGAACAGAAGATAGCAGGTGCGGATGGCGGCAGTTCCTCAGTATCCAGTCAGGATAGCGTGTTAGAATTCTATCACGGATATTATCATGATGAGAGTGAATGGCCGGCAGCAAAGGTCATGCGGGACATCTACGATCAATTTGCGCAAGAGCATGCTGATGACAAGGTAACTTTTAAACCAATCGCTGTAGAAAACCGTGATGATATTGTCAGCGCCCAGGTAGCCGGAGGTTCTTTTCCGGATCTGGTGGACTGCGGCGGAGCAGGAGTTCCCCTTGCTGCGGTTGAACAGGGGCTGGTATATGACCTGAAATCCTATATTGATGAAAATAAGCTGCAGGATGCAATAGGGCTGAATTATACACAGAACAATCAGGATGGACATATTTATTCTGTGCATGATCAGATTGAAAGCCGAGGTCTGTGGTATAACAGGAATATGTTTGAACGGGCAGGAGTTACAGCAGACGCGCTTTCTGATTGGGATTCCTTCGGGGCTGCGATGGAGAAAATCCGCGCTTTAAAGGATGGGTCATATGGATATATTGCAGGCCAGGGCTCCAGCTACATATTTAATACAGTGATGGCTTCCACAGAGGAAGGGAAAGAAATGCTGGAGTCTGATTTAACGGAAGCTACCATCAATTCAGATGCTTTTGCAAAGGCATTTAAAACAACGGCAGCTCTGGATCAGGCAAATGGTTCGGATCATACAACTGAAGATAATGGAAACCTGATGGATGACTTTAATAAAAACGGAACAGTAGGAGTCCTTTTTAATGGCGTATGGAATGCCAGCGGAATCAGTGAGAATTTAATGGGAGACATAGAGCCGGCGATTTATCCTGGTAACATTGCGATAGCGTCTGCTGGCGGCGGACTGGCAGTTGCAAATGGCATGAGTGATGAGAAAACAGAGCTTGCCCTTGAATTTATAAGGTATATGACAAGTGAGAAGGTTCAGGAAAGAATCTTTACAGAGGTTCAGGCAAATCCCTGCAATACGACGCTGGATCTGAACTCGCTGGCGGAAAAGAGTGGGGATGAGGCTGTTAAGAAGCTGGCTAAGGCATGCTCCCAGGTAAATGAAGCAGAACATATAGTCATTGATATGAATTATTCATGGGGCTTTGACGTGGATAAAGCGATTATCAATGCCTTAAGGGAATGTGCGGTTTCTGGAACTGATATAGATGCCAGATTCCAGCAGCTTCAAAAAGAGCTGATTGCATTAATTGGATAATGATAGTTTAGAAGCGGTAAGTCAGGGAAGGGGTGATCCCTTCCCTGTTTTTATGGAGGTGTATACTATGGAAAAGCAACATACATATAAAAAAAAGAGTAAAATCAGCATGAGAAAAACAGGCTTTATAATCGCCTTTCTATTGCCCACGCTGCTGGCGTTTTGTGTGTTCTATCTTTATCCGATCCTTACGGTGTTTGTAACTTCTTTCTGCAAATGGGACTATACGAATATAACTAGTCCTGAGTTTTTCGGCTTTAGTAAGCTGTGGGAAAATTATGAGTATCTTTTTAACAAATATCCATATTTTTGGGAGGCTCTGAGAAATTCTGTAATCTGGGCCATTTTGGGAGCGGTGGTACAGATTCCAATCGCGGCCTTGATAGCATTGGCCTTATCCAGAAAAGTAAAGGGTATTAAATTTGTCCGCAATGTCTATATCATACCAAATATGATCTCAACAGCAGCAATGGGAGTGATCTTTCTGCAGCTATACAATCCATCCTATGGGATTGTCAATCCGATTATCCGGCTTTTCAACAAAGGCTTTAACGACAATATCCTTCTGCTGAAAGGGCCAGCCTTTCTGGCGATGACTGCCTCCTATATCTTTTTTACCGGAACCACCACACTGATGATTCTGGGAAATATTATGGCAGTCCCCAGGGAAATAAAAGAAGCGGCTATGCTGGATGGCGCAGGCGGGTTGAAGCAGGACTGGTTTATCACGATTCCCATGATAAAGGAAACCCTTCGGACTGTGTCAATACTGGCTGCCACGTCAGGCTTCCTGCTCTATAATGAAGTATATTTTCTGACCAAAGGCGCGGCGGGAACCTACAGCATCAGCTATGTAATCCGGGAACTGGCCATTACCAGTCCAAGAACTCAGTTTGGCAGGGCCAACGCGGTTGCCACGATTCAGATTTTGGCCGGAATGGTTATCATTGTGATAATAAACCTGCTGTATCGTATTTCCTTCAAAAAGAAGGCAGGACAGGAAAGGGAGGGAGCGTAAAATGACTTTGAAACACAGACAAGGAAAGAACGTAAAAACTATGCCTAAGGGAACCAGAATTTTCACTTATATCTGCCTGATATGGGCCCTTTTCGTATCACTGTTTCCCCTTGTATGGCTGGTGATTTCCAGCCTGAAGAAGGACCCGTTGGCAAGACCAGGCTTTCAGCTTCCGGACTCTATTTATCTGGAGGGATACCTGTCGACCTTCCGTGATCTGCATGTACTTCGCTACTTCGGTAACAGCTTATTGATAGCGGGGCTTTCGGTTGCCATTAGTGTTGTGATGATTTCAATGTCCGCTTATGTAGTTGCGAGAATGGAATTTAAAGGAAAGGGGCTGGTCAGCGGCCTTTTGTATTCTACCATGTTTATTCCGGCAACTGCTCTTACATACCCTGTATATAATCTGATTAATACGATGAAGCTGTATGACACAAGGGCTGCCTTGATTCTGATTTACTCCTGCAGCGGAATTGCGGTCAGCTTTTTTGTAATTAAAAATTATTATGATAATATTCCAAGAGAGCTGGAGGAGGCTGCAAGAATTGACGGCTGTGGATACGTACAGACATGGGCAAGGGTCATATTTCCCATTGCCCGGCCGGGAATCATGATAGCGGCAGTACTTGCGTTTCTCAATAACTGGAACGAGTATTATTGGGCGTCGCTGGTTTTAATTGATCGGAATAAATTGACGGTGCCAGGACTTTTGTCTACGTTTACGTCCTCCTTCCGGACGAATTATAACGGCCTGTTTTCTGCCATGGTTGTCATCATTTTGCCGCCCATTATATTATACTGTATTTTCAGTAGGTTTTTTATTGAAGCATTGTCCGGTGGAGCTGTAAAGGGTTGAAAAAAGCTTTACAATCACCTGTAGAGATTCTAACAGTAAGGAGAGAGCATATGAATCAGGAAATCAGAGAGCGCACAAAGTGGTTTATGGATGCAAGATTTGGGATGTTTATCCATTGGGGATTATACTCCATACCGGCATGTGGGGAATGGGTGATGTCTGAAAGGGAAATGACCGCAGAAGAATACCGTCCTTTCTTTGAACAGTTTGATCCAGTGGATTATAATCCCCAAAAATGGGTTCGCCTGGCAAAGGAGGCAGGTATGAAATATGCGGTGCTGACAGCAAAGCATCACGATGGCTTCTGCCTGTTTGATTCGGTCCTGACGGATTACAAGTCGACTAAAACAAAGGCAGGGCGAGATTTGGTTCGGGAATTTGTGGAGGCCTGCCGGGCAGAAAATTTACGTGTAGGACTTTATTTTTCCATTATTGACTGGCATCATCCGGATTTCCCCAAATATGGGGATCGGCAGCATCCTATGCGCAACAATGAAGCATATAAGGATGAACGGATTGACTTTGATCGGTATCTGGAGTATATGCATGGGCAGGTAAAGGAGCTGGTGACGAATTATGGGAAGTTGGATCTGCTTTGGTTTGATTTTTCCTATGATGATATGAGAGGTGAGAAGTGGCGGGCGGCTGACTTGATCCAGATGGTACGCGCCTACCAGCCGGATGTGATCATTGACAATCGCCTGGAGGGAGCAGGAGACAGCCACGGAAGTATTGCTACCGTGAATCCTCTCGTCTACAGCGGGGACTTTGCCAGTCCAGAACAGCTTATCCCGCCGGAAGGAGTGTGCGACGAAGCGGGAGAGCTTATTCCGTGGGAGCTGTGCACCACTATGAATAATCATTGGGGATATTGTAATTTTGACCATCAGTATAAATCCTCTCAGATGCTGGTGCGTAAGCTTGTGGAATGTGTAAGCAAGGGTGGAAATATGATTCTGAACGTAGGGCCAGACGCCAGAGGGAATATACCGGAGGAAAGCGTAAGAATTTTAAAGGAGATTGGAGGATGGATGGAAAAAAATAAGGAAAGCATCTATGGCTGCGGAATCTCAGAACTGCCTAAACCAGAATGGGGGAGGTATACGCAAAGGGGAGATATAATATACGCACATGTGTATGAAACGCCGTTGGGAGCCCTGCCTCTCTATGGAATTAAGCCTGACAGGCTGGCTGACGTAGTCTATCTGGCAGATGGAAGTAATGTGAACCGGGGAGAAGCGTGGAACACAGCTCTTTATCCCGATGTGGCCTTTGTGTCCTTGGGAGACAATCCTGTATTTACGTATCCGTTGCCGGATGAGAGGGATACAGTACTGAAAATTTGCCTGAAGCAGGGCTTTACGGAAAAATATGAGAGACAGCGGCATTGACTGTCAGCCTGACGCTAAGTAGACATGAAAAAGGAGGGGGGCAGCAAGTTTCACAACCTGCTTGCGCCTCTATAGAAGGGAAAGGAATGATGAAAAATATGAAACAGGTAACAGCGGCGCTTGTGGGGGCAGGATTAAGGGGAGCACATGTATATTCTAATTACGCATTGGAGCACCCGGAAGAATTTCGGGTGGTTGCGGTTGCTGAACCAGATGAAAAACGGCGGCTTATGTTCGCGAAAAAGCATGGGATTCCAAAGCATTTACAGTTCCAAAGGGATGAGGAGCTGTTTCAGCAGGAGAAGCTGGCAGACTGCGCAATGATCTGCACCCAGGATAGGATGCATTTTAAACCCGTGATAAAAGCAATGGAAAAGGGGTATCATGTCCTGTGTGAAAAGCCTATGTCGCCAGAAAGGGAAGAAATTATAAAAATGGGAGAGATGGCACAGAAATATGACTGTATCCTGTCTGTGTGCCATGTGCTTCGATACTCCCCCTTCTTTGTAAAATTAAAATCCCTTCTTTCAGAAAAAAGGATTGGAAGGCTTATAAGCATCCAGCATATGGAGGAGGTTGGATTTTGGCATTATGCACACAGCTTTGTCAGAGGCAACTGGAGAAGGGCGGAAGAATCCAGTCCAATGATCCTGCAGAAATGCTGCCATGATATGGATATCCTGCTATGGCTGGCAGAAAGTAGCTGTGTGAAGATTAGCTCCTTTGGAGCTCTGTCCTATTTTAAAGAGGAAAATGCCCCGGAACATGCGCCTGCCTATTGCCTGGACGGCTGTGTCCATAGGGAAGAATGCCCCTTTTACGCACCCAGATTCTACCTTGAGCATCCAAAGGCAGAAGAGGATGGATTCGTCTATGGAGTGACCCAGGAGGCAAGTCCTAAAAATATCATGGAAGCGTTGAGGAAAGGGCCTTATGGGAGATGTGTTTTTCACTGCGATAATACGGTGGTAGATCACCAGGCAGTGAATCTGGAATTTGATAATCAGGTGACAGCCTCCTTTGTAATGACGGCATTTACGAGTCAATGTGCAAGGCGGATTCGTCTGATGGGTACAAAGGGAGAAATCAAGGGCGATATGGGGGCAGGTATCATTGAGATTCTGGATTTTGTAAGCGGAGCAGCTGAGGTAATCCGTCTTCATACCCCCGAAAAGGGGCACAATGGCAGTGATACAAGTATGATGAGAGATTTTGTCAGGATGATAGGGGAAGGAATGCCGGGAAAAACGGAAGCAGCGGTTTCTGTAGCAAGCCATCTGATGGCTCTGGCGGCAGAGGAGGCCAGACTGGATGGAATGGTTATTGATTTTTCAAAATATGTAAGGAGAATATGAGTTGGAGCTGCATAGATTTTTCGAGGGAATAAGGATGATGCCGGAGGCTGTAAGGCAGGTGGGGCGGCTTCATATTGAGGAACGCACATATCAGCGGATAAAGGCTCTGTTTCAGAGGGATAAAAAGAAATTTTACACTACGGTGTTAAGACAGCCGGATTTTAGAATCTGTTTTCTGTATTACTTCAGCCGTATGGGGTGTGAAACCTATGAACGCTATCAAGAGGATGGAATTGGGGAACGGATTTATTGGGATACCTTTTATGATCTCACCTTGTGGTGTGAAAATTGTTTTCGGGAATACGGAGCCTATGGAATTGATCAGTACGACTGGTTTTTTCGCCATATCGAGTGCAGGCTGTTTCGGCTTGGACGCCTGGAGTTTGAAAGGATGGAATCAGAGTGGGCTCTTAAATATGGCAGGACGGAGATAAAAAAAGGCGATACTGTGATTAACGTTCATATTCCCCAGGGAGAAAGGCTGGAGCTGGCAGCCGTTAGAGCTTCCTGTGAACAGGCTTTCAGTTTTTGGGGAAAGCAGTATCCTTACATATGCCATTCATGGCTGCTGTATCCTGAGCTTTCTAGGGTGCTGGGAAAGGAAAGCAATATCCTGGGCTTTCAGAAGCTATTTCGGATCGTCCAGGTGGATTTTGCCGAGAGAGAAGCAGAATGGAGGATATATGGGAAAATACAGGATGACCTGGAGCTGTACCAGGAAGCAACCAGCCTCCAGAAAAAGGCAAAGGAGTATTTGAGGGATGGGGGAGCATTAGGAAATGGACTGGGTATTCTGGATTTTTCTGCCGGATAAAAGGATTCTAACATGAATGAACGGATTGTACTGAGAAAGCAGGGCAGATAATATGCCTTGCTTTTTTGCTCATATCAACGTATGATAGGAATAGGCGCCGGCCTGTGTCCCTGCTGCTGGAAAGCTGGTGAGAGAAGTTTTGGAGCAACGTAAAGCAAGCCTGTAAAGAGCCGGCGTGCTGTAAGGGAAGCTGTCCATGGGGCGGTCAGTGAAGGCATAGAGCGAGGCATATACAAAGGAGAGACATATGACAAAGAAGGAATTGACGCTTGCGATCATAAAGCGTCTAAAGAAGGAGTACCCAGACGCAGGATGTACATTGGACTATAATCAGGCCTGGAAGCTTCTAGTAAGCGTGCGGCTGGCAGCCCAGTGTACAGATGCAAGAGTGAATGTAGTGGTTCAGGATTTGTATGCCAGGTATCCGGATGTGGCCGCTTTGGCTGCCGCTGATGTGGAGGAGATTGAACAGATTGTCAGACCCTGCGGACTGGGACGCAGCAAGGCCAGGGATATCAGCGCCTGTATGAAAATATTGAAGGAGAAATATGGGGGGAAGGTGCCGGAGGATTTCGAGGCTCTCTTGGAGCTTCCGGGAGTGGGCCGCAAGAGCGCCAACCTGATTATGGGAGATGTGTTCGGGAAGCCTGCGATTGTGACGGATACCCACTGCATTCGTCTGGTGAACCGTATGGGCCTGGTGGATGGCATAAAGGAGCCGAAAAAGGTGGAAATGGTCTTGTGGAAGCTGGTTCCTCCAGAGGAGGGCAGCGATTTTTGCCACAGGCTGGTATATCATGGAAGAGATATATGCACAGCCAGGACAAAGCCTTTTTGTGATAAATGCTGCATCAATGATATTTGCAGGAAAAAGGGGATTTAAATGATACAGCAGGCATTTTGCGCTTTGAGAGAATCGAAAGGATTGGATATAAACATGAATATTCAGATATTTGGCAGAGCTAAATGCTATGATACGAAAAAGGCAGAGCGGTATTTTAAGGAAAGGGGCATCAAGTTCCAGATGATCAGGCTGAATGAAAAGCCTATGAGTAAGGGAGAGTTTGTAAGGGTAAGGCAGGCGGTGGGAGGACTGGATGAGATGCTTGATCAGAGCTGTAAGGATCAGGATACCCTGACTCTGCTTGAGTATATCGCCAAGGAGGACAGGGAGGAAAAAGTGCTGGAGAACCAGCAGGTTTTAAAGACCCCCATTGTCAGAAATGGAACCCAGGCTACAGTTGGCTATCAGCCGGAGGTGTGGAAAGCTTGGGAATGAAGCCGGAGGTGAGCGTATGAGCTTTATAGAACAGAAACGGCAGCTGCGCAGAATGTTAAAAGCGCAGGCAGCACAGCTGGATCTTTCCTACTGCCGTGAGGCGGACCGGGCGATTTTTAAGAGTATTACAGATTTGCCGGAGTATCAGAGGGCAGAGCGGATTTTCTGCTTTGTAGGTACGGCAAGGGAGATTGACACGGCTCCTGTTATAAAGGATGCTCTGAAAAAGGGAAAAGTCGTGGGTGTTCCCAGATGTACAGGCAAGGGGATAATGGATGCCTGTCAGATAGATGGGCTGAACTGTCTAAAGCTGGGGCGGTATGGTATTATGGAGCCAGAAGAGACGGCGGCTGTGCTTTTTCCTGAGGATCTTGAGCTGGTACTTGTTCCTTGCCTTACGTGCAGCCTGTCAGGGAAGCGGCTTGGATATGGGGGAGGGTATTATGACAGATATTTGGCAAGAACAAGGGCTTTTAAAGCAGTCCTTTGCCGGGTTAGGAGCATGAGGGAGGATATTCCGGCGGAGGCGCATGATGCAGTGATGGATGCTGTTATTTCTGAAATGGGAGTAAGGCGCGTATAGGACTTTTGCTCTAAATCTGATTTGCTCAAATTCAAAGTTATGTAAACTTGGATACAAAAGCCTCCTATTCTTGGTTTCTTAAAATCTCTTAGAGCCAACGTACTTCTTCATGATTAAGAAATTGCCTTTTTCTAATGAATGTAGGATATTGATGTAATAGATGCCTCGTGAATGGAATATGCTATGATAATGCTTCCAATTATGATAGACACACTATGGTAGATACAGCAAACAAAAAGCCCAGTAAAGAGTGCAAGCACCACCTATGGTGGCAAGCTCTTGACAGGACTTTTTTTTTCTGTGATAGATAATCAAGAAGAAGTAAAGTATTGCTAAATTTGTTGATAATCAGACAAAGGTAACGCAGGGATCACAATATGAGCTAACACTACATAATGATACTCCACCGCCCATAGCAACAGTATTAAGAATTGCTTCTACAGTATCTAATTCAATTATCATTGGTGAATTCGATTGATGTAAGTTCCACCAATCCAAAAGAGCTTTTCTGTAGGGGCAGGACTTGATATTATTTTAAATAAACTTATTATTATACTAGGCAGGGGGAGGAATCTATGCTATATTAAATTATAACATTCATATGAGGAGGTCTTTTGATGAAGAAAGATAGTTTTGGGATATGTATTTCTTTTTATGCAATTCTGGCTTTTGTTTTAGCAATTTTGGGACAGACATTATTATGTGGTATGTTGCTTGGCTTTGTTATTGTGCTTCAAAAGGACGAATGGCTCACAAAACAAGCAATGCAGGCTTTTTTTCTCAGTCTTCTGAAAGGAATTATATCAGCTATCATAAGTGCGTTTTCTTGGTCTTACTCAATTCCGCTGATTGGAACAGCCATTTCCGGGGTATTTGGCTTTATCGGTGGTATTTTGTCTCTCATTGTATTAATAATTGCTCTTATGGCGCTTAGCCGTGTCGCAAAAGGTTCCGACGCGAAGCTTCCGGTGGCTGCCGCCTTGGCCAATAAGGCATTTGGACTGACCTGTACTGTGAAATATGAGCCAGCTCCTGAATCAGATAAATCGTGAAAATAGTTTACAAGCATTCTTAATAAGCTCGCCTTATGGCGGGCTTATTCCATCTAGCTGGCAGTTGATGCTTCACGTAACGGAAGAACGGATTTTGGAGGGCGTAAAGGAGCTGATGGATGTTTGCATGAAGCGTCGGTTCCCCTGAATAGAGGTGTTTTCTTAGAAAGGGATTCTAAAGGGCAGAGAGATGATAAGAATGCCGGAACAGAGAAGTAAAGGCTGAATAATAAATGGAAGTAATTCTGACTTGAAAAAATGGCGGAAAGAGATTAAACTGTTATTATGAAACTATTATATGAAGAAACGCTGGGTGGATTGTCCATCCAGCGTTGTTATGGTTTAGATGGAAGCGTGGTGGTGCCTGAGCGCATTAATGGTCTTCCAGTGAAGGAGCTTGCCGGGTATGTGCTGTCAGAAACGGTAAGGGGACGTGATAAGCCGCCGGCGGAGTTTGCCGGGGAACCGGAGATAAAGGGAGGCCAGGTTGAGGAGCTGGTTCTTCCCGTAAGTCTTGAAAGAGTGGGAGCTTATGGATTCTATAATTGCTATGGACTGAGGACGATGGCCTTCCACAGTACCACGCTGGACTGGGGAGCCGGAGTTTTTACCGGATGTACAGGGATAAAGCGTCTGGATATCCGGGTTCATGAGGGAAGCAGATCCTGCTTAAAGGAGATTTTAACAGAGCTTCGGCAGACTCTGGTGGTGGATTACCGGGATGAACAGGGACGCATGCTGGCAAAGCTTATATTTCCAGAATATTTTGAGGAATCGGTGGAAAATACGCCTGCCCGGATTATTACAAGAGAAATGCATGGGTGCGGGCATATGTACCGCTATTGTTTTGAGGAAACCAGGTTTAAGGTGGGGGAGTATGACAGGCTGTTTAGGCAGGTGCAGATTCAGGAAAGCGAGGCATTGGCCGTAAGACTGGCGCTTTATCGTCTGTTCTGGCCCTGGGGGCTTTCCGGGGACGCTGGGAATGTTTACTGGGAGTATGTGAAAAATCATGTGAAAGCGGCCGCAATGGGTCTTTTGGAGAGGGAGGAAACAGAGATTCTCTTCTGGCTGGCAAGAGAGCGGCGGATGGATGAGATGGCTTTGGAGGAGATGGTGACGGCGGCGGCCCAGATGGAGGATGCCCAAAGCGCTGCAGCTTTGATGGACACAAAATACAGGCGCTTCGGAGCTGCTAAGGCTGTAAAGCGATCCTTTGAATTATAACAATATACAAATATACGAAATAGAGAAAGCAGGAGGAATACGATGGCTAAGAAAACAAAGGGACAGGAACTGCAGGGGAAGCTTACATGGAAGTTCCCTAATATTGGAAAAGAGAGACCGGAGCTGGTAGAGAAAGCAGAGAAATACTGTCATGGATACAAGCGGTTTTTGAATGTGGGGAAAACGGAGAGGGAGTGCGTTCGGGAAGCCGTAAGGCTGCTGAAAAAGGCCGGATATAAGCCCTTTAAGCGAACGGGTGAGTATCAGCCAGGAGATAAGGTTTATTTTGTAAACCGGGAAAAGGCGCTGATTGCCACTACCTTTGGAAAACGCCCGATAGCAGAGGGCCTGCGGCTGAATGGCGCTCACATTGATTCACCCAGGCTGGATTTAAAGCCGAACCCTTTGTATGAAAAGGATGAGGTGGCGCTGTTTAAAACTCATTATTATGGGGGAATACGGAAGTATCAGTGGGGTACTATTCCCCTGGCTCTGCATGGAGTTGTGGTGAAAAAGAATGGGGATTTGGAAGATATCTGTATTGGGGAGGATGAGGACGATCCGGTATTCTGCGTGACGGATCTCCTGCCCCACCTCTCGGCTAAGCAGAATGAACGTCCTTTGAAGGATGGATTGAAAGGAGAGGAGCTGAATATTGTGGTAGGCTCTCTTCCCTATGAGGACGAGGAGGTTAAGGAGGGAGTAAAGCTGATGGCTCTCAGTCTGCTCTATGAAAAGTATGGAATGACAGAGAAGGATTTTTTCAGGGCAGAGCTGGAGATGGTTCCTGCGGCTAAGGCAAAGGACGTAGGCCTGGACAGGAGCCTCATCGGGGCTTACGGACAGGACGACAGAGTTTGCGCTTATACAGCTCTGACAGCTGAGATAGATGTGAAGAAGCCGGAGTTTACAACCGTTACCATCCTTACGGATAAGGAGGAAACCGGATCTGACGGAAATACAGGGCTGGATTCTGATTATGTTCTCCACTACATAGAGGATCTGGCAGAGTTGGAGGGGGTGGCTGTGCGGGATGTGCTGAGAAATTCCCTGTGCCTGTCCTCGGATGTGAATGCTGCCTTTGATCCCACCTTTTCGGATGTTTACGAACCCCGGAATTCCTGCTACATCAATAAGGGCTGTGTTCTGACCAAGTATACAGGAGCAAGGGGAAAAGCAGGATCGAATGATGCCAGCGCGGAAACGATGGCCAGGGTCATTGCCATGATGGAGTCTGCCGGCGTTTACTGGCAGGCCGGTGAGCTGGGAGCTGTAGATGCCGGAGGCGGCGGAACCATAGCCAAGCTGGTGGCTCGTATGGACGTGGATACAGTAGATCTGGGAGTGCCTATTTTATCAATGCATTCGCCCTTTGAGCTGGCTTCCAAGCTGGATGTATATCAGACCTATAAGGCCTTTAAAGCCTTTTATCAGTAATGGGTTTCAGGAGTCCGTTTGCTGTAAAACGGCTGATTCCCTTAAATTTTCATGAAACTTAGAGGAAAGGCTTTTTTTTCCCAGGCAGGTATGGTATAACTATGTACAGCGCACCCCTGGGGCAGCAGGCTGAAAAAGGATGGTTTGGCTGGCAGACGGATGGTGCGAAATCAGTAAAAGAAAAGGGAAAAGTACGATGAAAAAATTAACAATACTGTGTTTGTGCGGATTGGCTGCCATGTCTATGATGACCGGCTGCTCAAAGACTGCATCTGATGGTAAGGAAGATCTGGGCACTGTAGAATTGGCTGAGTATAAAGGCGTGAAGGTGGATATTCCGGTTCCCCAAGTGACGGACGAAGAGGTGGATGCCAGAGTGAATCAGGCCTTAGCTGCCAACCCGAAGGAGACGGTGGTAGACCGGGCTGCTGAAATGGGTGACATCGTTAACATTGATTATGTGGGAACACAGGACGGCGTGGAATTTGCGGGAGGCAAGGCGGAGGGTACAGATTTAACCCTTGGTTCCGGACAGTTTATTGACGGATTCGAGGATGGCCTGGTTGGAGCCAGGGCCGGAGACAAAAAGGAGCTGAACCTGACATTCCCTGAGGATTATAAAGAGAAATCCCTGGCTGGTCAGAACGTAGTTTTTAAAGTTACTGTAAATGAAGTAAAGATTAAGGAAGAGGCCAAGCTAGATGACGAGTTCGTTCAGAGCGTTTCTGAATATCAGACAGTAGACGAATATAAGAGCAGCATCCGTCAGGAGCTGCAGGATCAAAAGCAGAAGTCCTATGACTTGTCTGTTCAGCAGGCTGTGCTCCAAAAGGTAGTGGAAGGTTCTAAGTTTAAGCTTAATAAGAGTACGGTTTCCAGGCGTTATAATACAATGGTAGACCAGTATACACAGCAGGCTAAGCTGCAGGGCGGTACCTTTGCCAGCTTTGCGCAGGCTAATGGTATGGACGAAGGCGGACTAAAGGAATCTCTCTACGCCTCTGTGAAGGACGCTGTAAAGAACCAGCTGGTAATTAACACCATTGCTTTAAATGAGGGAATGGCGCTGGAGGATGCAGATCGTGAGGCCTTTGCCCAGACCAACGGACAGACGGTTGAAACAGCGGTAAATGCTTACGGTCAGGAGACCTTTGACGAGATGGCGCTTAACCATAAGGTTATGAAATATTTGGCTGATCATGCGGTAAATGAGGCTGCGGGCCTCCAGGCAGACGAGCCGTCTCCGGCAGACTCTGGGGAGCCTGCTGCAGAGACAGCTGCTTCTGAAGCGGCAGCGCCGGAAACAGCAGCCCGCTAATCAGCGGGAGAATAAGGAGGGGTGGCGCGTGCAGATATTAAAGGACAGAATACGTAAGGATGGCAAAATTAAGGCCGGGAACGTGCTGAAGGTGGACAGCTTCTTAAACCATCAAATGGATATTAAGCTGTTTGGCGAGATTGGCAAGGAGTTTAAGAAAAGGTTTTCTGATGCTGAGGTGACAAAGATTCTTACCATTGAGTCGTCAGGAATTGGAATTGCATGTATTGTGGCCCAGTATTTTGACGTTCCTGTGGTTTTTGCGAAAAAAACACAGACGAAAAATATTGCAGGCGAGGTGTTTACCACCAAGGTCGAATCCTTCACCCATGGGCGTGTGTATGATATCATTGTGTCAAAGGAGTTTATGGGTCCTGGAGACAGGGTTTTGCTGATTGATGATTTTTTAGCAAACGGCAAGGCTCTGGAGGGGCTGGCTGCCCTGGTCAGGGACTCAGGAGCAGAACTGGTGGGAGCTGGCATTGTAATAGAGAAGGGATTTCAGGTAGGCGGAGATTTGCTCCGGGCAGAGGGAATCCGTCTGGAGTCGCTGGCGATTGTAGAGAGTATGGACGAGGAGACACAGAGTATTGTGTTCAGAAATGATGAATAGACGGACAAAAGCATTATTTTTTGATATTGATGGAACTCTTTTATCTGAAAAGACTGGGAAAATTCCTGAAAGCGCTAAGATAGCTCTCCAAGAAGCAAGAAGAAAAGGACATCTGGTATTTCTTAACTCTGGAAGGGTATACGGTCACTTAAAGGGGATTCGGGACGAGGTGGAGGCCGACGGTTATCTCTGCGGCTGCGGCACCTACATTTTGGTGGGGGGTAAGGTGCTTTACTGTCACCGGATTCCGAGAGAACGGGGCATCCAGATAAAGAAGGATATTGATGCGTGTGGTCTGGACGGAGTTTTGGAGGCCATTGAAGGCTGCTATTTTCACAAAACGCCTTCCAGGATTCCCAAGGTGGAGGCATTGAAGAATGCGGTGCAAAAATCGGGCAGTGCGCTGGCATATGACTGGGAAGAGGACTGCTATGATTTTGACAAGCTGTATCTGGGTTCAGATGAACAGAGCCAGTGCAGGGAGCTTTTCGGACGATTGAAGGATTTCGAGATTATTGACCGGGGGCAGGGATTTTACGAGTGTGTTCCCAGAGGACATTCCAAGGCGACGGCCATCGACCTGGTGCTGAAACATTATGGGATTTCTCTGCAGGATACCTATGTCTTCGGAGACAGCAGCAATGATTTGGAAATGTTCAGATATGCCACCAACTGCATCCTTATGGGACAGCACGATTCTGTGCTGGAGCCCTATGCTACATTTGAAACAAGGGATGTGGAGGACGACGGTATCGCCTATGCAATGAAGGAGCTGGGCATTATTTAGCACATCGTATAGAAAGAGCTGGCTGAATGAAGAAAAAGACTTGGATTATCAGTGCCCTGATGTACGCCGCAGTATTTGCAGCGTGCTTCGGGGTACTGCATTTTATGAAGAAAATAATTGAGCCGGGGAGTCAGGCTTCAGTCCCAATCAGCGCTGTAAGAATGGAAGCGGGAGAGGAGACAGGCGATGCGGATCAGGGGAATGTGACGGATGAGTCAGCGGAGCCTGTTCCTGTAGCTACTGGTTCCCAGGCTGAGGAGATAATCAGGGAAAAGGGATATAAAAGCTGGGAAAAGTATTTTCCAGGTATCTGGTCTCCGCCTCAGACGGAGGAAACGCCCTATGTACCGCCTAAAGTGATACTGGCTACGGATCTTCACTATCAGAGCGCTTCAGGATGGGACAAAGGAAGGGCGTTCCAGCTATTTGTAGAGCGGGGAGATGGGAAGGTAGTTCAATATTTGCCGGAGCTTTTAGAGGCATTTATAGACGAGGTGATAGAAGAAAAGCCCACAGCCCTGGTGCTTAGCGGAGATATTACTATGAACGGTGAGAAGATGAACCATGAGGAGCTCTCTGCCCGGCTAAAGAGGGTTCAGGATGCGGGAGTGCAGGTTCTGGTAATTCCCGGCAATCATGATATCAATAATACCAAGGCCTCAGTATTTTTTGGAGAAGAAAAGGAACAGGCCCCCTGGGTGACTCCCCAGGAATTCTATGACATTTATCATGAATATGGTTATGACCAGGCTTTAAGCAAAGACCAGGATTCCTTAAGCTATGTCTATGAGCTGGATGAGAAAAACTGGCTGCTGATGCTGGATTCCTGTCAGTATGAGCCGGAAAATCTTGTGGAGGGAAGACTAAAGGAAAGCACCATTGCCTGGGCCTGGGAGCAGTTGGCAGAGGCGAAGGAAAAGGGGGTGTTTGTTCTGCCTGTGGCCCATCATAATCTGTTGGCTCAGAGCAGAATGTATACTACCCAGTGCGCCATGGAGAACAATCAGGAGGTAATCGGCCTGCTGCAATATTATGAGGTTCCATTGTTTGTCAGCGGGCATCTTCATGTGCAGCGCATACGCAAGTACAAGAGTGAGCCGGGAGTGCCGGATGGGGAGTACGGGATACAGGAGATCATTACCGATGCTTTGAGTATTCCTCCCTGTCAGTACGGAGAGCTGGTATGGGAGCTGGATGGGAGCTTGTCTTACCAGACCAGGGCGGTAGATGTGTCAGCCTGGGCCAGAAGAACCGGGACGGATAATGAGGAGCTGCTGGATTTTGAGGACTGGTCCTACCGGTTTATACAGGAACTGATCAGTAACCAGATTCGGGGAATTGTAAAAAACCTTGGAGAAGATGTGGAGAAGTCTATGGCAGCTGTCTATGCCGCAGTATATATGGATTATTACGCAGGCCGGGAGATTGACGCCAAGGGGGTTAAGAGCTCGAAGGGATACCGGTTCTGGGAGCGGAACATGCCGGACAGCTACCTGTTGAGGGAGCTGGACGCCATGATAGCGGATTCAGACAGGGATCACAATTATTTTCTCCTGCCTGAGCTTACTCCATAGTAGAAAAGCAATTTGGTAAATAGTCAAGAGTTATTTTGAAAAGATTTTTATCCAAAA
>ERZ773217.648-NODE-648-length-32933-cov-6.064572_pt1 | contig 32933 bp, 31 predicted proteins | sample MGYA00580995_ERZ773217 | MGnify/ENA primary metagenome ERZ773217 (study PRJEB29015, sample SAMEA2737772) | human gut metagenome | biome: human gut; feature: human-associated habitat; material: faeces | place: China | collected 2012 ...
AAGCTGATGCGTATCGTCAACCTGAACCCTGCTTATCTGGATCGATTCCCCCATGAGTTCTCTGGTGGTCAGAGGCAGAGAATCGCAATCGCCCGTGCCTTGTGCATCAATCCGAAGCTTGTAATTTTCGACGAGCCTGTTTCTGCACTGGACGTTTCCATTCAGGCGCAGGTTCTGAATCTGATGCGCCATGTTCAGAAGCAGATGGATCTGACTTACATCTTTATTGCGCATGATCTGAGTGTTGTCCAGTACATTAGTGACCGAATTGCGGTTATGTATCTGGGTAAAATCGTTGAAACGGCCAATTCGGATGAACTGTATGAGAATCCTTTGCATCCTTATACGAAAGCGTTGCTTTCTGCTGTTCCGATTCCCAGCTTGGAGGCCAAGAAAGAGCGAATCGTGTTGGAAGGAGATGTCCCCAGCCCGATTCACAAGCCCGCTGGATGTGCGTTCCATAACCGTTGTCCTGAATGTATTGACATTTGCCGTGAGCAAGAGCCTAATAGTGTAGAGGTTAAATCGGGGCATTGTGTCTGCTGTCACCTGTATAACAAATAGGCTTAACTTTTGACTCTGGTGTCGATGTTCATTATGAGCCCCTGCGCTGGTACAACGCAGGGGCACAAATAGGAGGAGAAGAATGAAAACACAACACTTTTTTGATTCTGCTTTTACCCGGGCAATCAAAAACGTTGAGGTTGTTCCGGGTAAAGCAACAAAGCATCCAGCTCCACTTTTTACGGAAGGTTGCTTTTCTGACCCCTGCCTGCCTTGGGAAGTGAGATATGATAACGGCTATCCCAATGTCTTCTATGATCCCAATTGCCGGTTCTATCGCTGCTACTACACCGGCATCGTGTATGATGAAACCTCCAGTTCTACCACTCTTGCCGAAAGAGCGACTGGTATCCGTTATAAATCTCGAGGTCTTCGCTTGACAGCACTTCTTTACGCTGAATCGAAAGATGGCATCCACTGGAATCGTCCCAATATGGGCGTCACTGAGCTGGCTGGATCTCGCAACAACAACATCATTCGGCTCTACGCCCATGGTAGCTGTGTATTCATGGATTCTCACGAAAGCGACCCCGCAAAGAGGTATAAGCTCATTACCAGAGATGATCATTTTCCTCGTAAGCTATGCACAGCGTTTTCTGAGGATGGCTATCATTTCACCGAGCTAAAGCCTATTCCCGGAAATGCATTTATCATGCCTGGAGATACGCACAATTATGTGCGTTGGGAAGAAGATTTAGGCAAATATGTTCTGCTAACCAGAATGTTTACCAGAGAACTTCGTACAGTTGCCAGAAGTGAAAGTACCGACTTTATTAACTGGACACCTGCAGTAGAGGTTTTCAAAGGTGTCGGCCAGGATGATCAAATTTATGCAATGCCCTTTTTCAAGGATGAAGGTAAGTTCTTTGGCTTGCCCGCCATTTTCCATCAGGGCGATGAATCACTCGAACATAATGACTGCGTAGACATCGAACTTGCTTTTTCTGGTGATACCATCCAATGGGATCGGATTGCGCCCGGTCAGGCATTGATTCCGAGAGGCAAGGGGCACTATCCTACAGGGGAATACGATTGCGGTTGTTGCTTCCCGTGCCCTCCTGTCGACGATGGAGAACAGTGGAGATTCTACTATATGGGTGGAAACGGATGTCATTATAATTTCCGTGAAACAAGTCTGTGCCTTGCAACTATGCCCAAACATAAGCTTGCCGGCATAACCGCACGGCAGGAGAAACTTATAGGTGAATTTACATCTATTCCCATGCGAGTGAATTCTGGGCGCTTGTATCTGAATGCTGATCTTAATGATAATAGCTCCATCGAAGCCGAATTGTTGACTCCACAGAAGGAACCTATTCCCGAATATGGTTTTGAAAATTTTAAAATCAGAATGGACTGCGGAAAGACAGAGCTTACTTGGAATGGTCAGCCGGTAAGACTGATGATGCGGGAGTTTATGCTCCATATCAGATTCTCCAATGCGGTGTTATACAGTATTCAGGGAGATATTGATACCCATCCCCTCCACCCTGTATATCAGTACTGATTGAGGTGCTTCAATGATTTATGATAAGCTTTCCAATATGGGTCGATACAGTGGAATGGCTGCAAACCTTGACAGAGCAATTCGATATATCCGTGAAGTACAGCTTGACAAGTTGCCTTTGAGTAAAACTACTGTTGATGGGGATCAGGTCTATATAAATCATTTTACATACACGACCGCTGAAAAAGAGGCGGATTCCCTATTTGAAGATCATGCAGAATATCTTGATATGCATATTATTACCTCGGGTTATGAACGAGTGCAAGTTCAGGAAAGCACTGTTCTGACCGAGGTTGAGCGACGTGATTCTGAAGCTGCGGTTATGTATATCGGCGAAGGTGGAACCTCCTTTATACCTACCGCAGAGCAATTCCTTTTGGTTTATCCCGGGGAGGCACATATACCGTAACTGATTTATGAACCCCAACCGTTGTAGACAAGGTCGTTTTCAAAATTCATATCTAATTTAGGAGAGGCTAGGTGTATTTATCGTGAGTGATGTTACAAAATATCAGGGTATTATCCCGGCATTTTATGCCTCAGACTGTAGACAAAGTCCCGGCGAAAGCTGAGCTTTTTTTACACTCACTTGTAACTGTAGGTTTTGTGCGGATTTCATCCGCATGCACCGCTTTGCGGTGAATAATTTTTCATAGCCTTGATGCCCCGTATGAACGGTTATGATTACTCTGTTTATCTGGAAACTCTGGACAATTACGTTTCTATCATCTTAAATGCCAGGTCAAACTGCCGATCCAGGAAGTCTCGATTTTCTTTCATCACCTGTTTCCAGTTATCCCCTCCGTCATGCCAGAATTCCGCCACATAGCGGCGAATGCCCTGGCGATAAAATTCGGCAATGTAAGTTGGAAAATCCACCTGCCCCTGCCCATAAGGGATGCTCCGGTCTTTGCCGGGTAGAGTTTCTTTCAAATGGGCTCCCACCATATGTCCGGCCCCTGTCCGAATATCCCGGATGATATCATCCGTGCTGTTGTAAATATTCCCAATATCAGGATAAGCCTGGTAGTAGGGAGAATTGATCCGATTGACACCGTACATGACTTTTTCCACAGAATTCATAAATTCTTGATCCATCATGGTTTCAGTGGCCAAAGTCACTCCATGGGCAGCAGCTAACATGACAGCTTTCTCCAGGGTCTGATAGAACCGTTCTCTTGTGATCTCATCACTGGTTTCCTCATAGTATACGTCATATCCCTGGGTCATGATAATCCGGATGCCCATCTTCTTCGCGAAGGCAACGCATTTTTCGATGATTTCCCAGGCTTCTTTCCTCCACTTTAGTGTTCCCATAGGATATCTCCTTTGGGCGGAAAAAGTAATACTTTCAATGGGGAATCCAGTTTTTGCCTCTGCTTTCAGTACCGCCTCAATTTCCTGATCACTCCAGTCCAGGCGGGCAATCTTTTCATCAGATTCGTCCACACTCATTTCCATAAAGTCAAAACCAGCCTCTCGGGAAGCAATGAATTTCTCTTCCCAGCTCAGCTTTTGAGGCAGGGCTTTCTCATAAACCCCGATCCGATACGCTTTTTTTCCAGTTCCCATCACTTTGATTCCCTCCCTCTATAGTGTGCCGTACCCTTGTTCTCAGTCAGCTAAAACCCTGTCATCTGACGCACCGCTCACAGTGGATTGCCGAACCACCAATCGGCCTTCCACCTTGATTTTTTGCACCTTTCGGTTTTCCACCGGATTCTCAATCTGGTCAACAAGCAGCTGCATTGCCAGTTTTCCTGTATGCCTTTTCGGAATATGGATCGTTGAAAGGGAAGGATCCACAAGGCCTGAGGCAAAAGTATTGTCATATCCTATAATTTTGATATCTTCCGGTATGCGGATATTTAACTCCTTAAACGCCCTTAACGCTCCCAGAGCCATCAGATCATTCGCGAAAAATATCCCATCTAATCCTTTTGCGTTCTGAATCAAGGTTTTTGCTGCTTTATAACCGCTCTGATGCGTGTAATCGCCATAGGCTATCATGATATCCTTAACATCTAAACCGGATTTTTTCATGGCGTCCCGGTAACCCTGCATCCGTTCCTTTACTACATTGCTGAAAACAGGCCCAGTAACATGGGCGATTTTTTTACAGCCACATTCCACTAAATGTTCCGTTGCCTTTACGGAATTGGCATAACAGTCAAAATATACCGAATCAATTCCAACCTCTGAGAAATCCTGCTCAATGCTGACCAGGGGGATATTTTGATGCTGAAATGTTTTTTTCTTGAGAGAATACCAGTACTCTTTGTCCATATGAGGAGATGTCACAGACGCAAATATAATCCCGCCTACCTTGTTGGCAAACATTTTATCAAAATTTTCCTTTTCCCGTTCAATCGCGCCTTGTTCTCCGTACTCGCCGGCGGAATCACATATCATCACCTGGTATCCCCTTTGGTTGGCAACCTCATAAACACCCTTAATTAGAAAAGGATAGAAGAGTCCGCATACATCGGCTGTGATCAGCCCAATGGTTTTAGTTTTTCTGGTTTTCATGTTGCGGGCAATGGGATCCACCTTATAATTCAATTCCTGAACGGCATCCTGCACTTTTTTTTTCAGTTCTTCGCTTACGAATTTTGTGTCATTTAACACGTTGGATACCGTTGATATGGAAACCCCAGCTTTTTTGGCCACATCCTTTATGTTTGGCACAATATCTCCCCTTCCCCGGAAACATTTTAAGTGTTTCTATTTGCATTTTACTACCTGTTATGGTATATTTCAACATTTATTTTTGAAAAAAATAACAGTTGCGGAACAAAATTTATAAATAAAATTTTCGATCATCGAAATACCTTGAATTACGATTAAAGACATTTTTTAAATAAACCTGAATTATTCACGGCGATAAATCCTGACCTGAGTTGTTCGCCGAAATACTCTGAATACTGAAATCTCATTGTTGCGTCAACGACCAGTACCAAAAATGGGTATAGTATCCCTACGGCTATTCGTTGAGACCCTTGAGATTGTCAATGTTCGTTAAAAAGCTGCTATGTTTCAAACGGACGGTATCGACCTGCTGTTTTCGCATTTTAACAGCAAGAGCTAACCGCCGGAACCAATTGAATAAATTGTACGCCAGAACATGGATCTGAAGCCGGTTTGCAGGCACTGTTTTTGAGAAGCTGCTGTCAGCAGCATATTTAAGCAGCGTCTGGTTCAGTTTCAAACGGATCGCATATTTGCAGTCGTTATCCTCAAGTGCCTCATAGAGACTTGGGGACGCAAAGCCGCTGTCCCCGCGTAAATATAATGGAAGCGATGGATAGTTGATCCGGTATTCCTGCAAAAGTGGGATCATGAACAGATCTGCATCTTTGCTGCAATACCGGACGCCGTCCCGAAGTTTTGCTTTCAGCTTTGCGGTGAATAATTCAGGATAAAAATTTAAACATAATGCACAAAAACAAAAAAGAAAACCATACAACTTTCACAATATTGATTTAAATGTAAAAAACCTATTGACAGAAAAACGTTTTTCTGTAATAATTAATCCATCATCAACAAAAAATAAATTATTTATGACAGAAATATTATGCAAAACGGTAATGGAGGTGTTTTTAATTTCTCATAAATGCCAAAAAAATGTGGTTAAAATAGGGATATATTGTGCATTTTTAGCAGACAGAAACCTGCACGGCAATGTGCAAAGGGAACTGGGAAAGGACAAAACAGTTGTGGAAGGAGGAGGAAGGCTTGGAAGAGAAAGAGTATATTTTGGAAGCCAAGGGCATCTGTAAATCTTTTTCTGGCGTAAGCGTGTTAAACGGAGCGGAACTGAGCGTAGCCCCAGGAGAGCTTCACGCACTGATGGGCGAAAATGGTGCGGGAAAGTCAACGCTGATGAAGATTATCATGGGGATTTATACAAAGGATGCCGGAACCGTGCTTTTGGATGGAAAGGAAGCGGATTTTAAATCTGCCCGTGACGCGCTGGACGCGGGAATTTCCATGATTCATCAGGAATTGAGCCCAATTCCGGAGATGACAGTAGCGGAGAATGTATTCCTTGGACGGGAACGGCATAAGATTAAAGGCTTACCTTTTGTGGACAAAAAGGCGTTGAATGACAGCACCCAGGCGCTTTTGGAAGAATATGAACTATCCGAGTTTATCAAACCGGATATGAAGATGAAGAATCTGAATATTGCCCAGACACAAATGATGGAGATTATCAAGGCTGTGTCCTATAACTCCAAGGTGATCATTATGGATGAACCAACATCTTCCCTGTCAGAGAAGGAGACGGAAACCCTTTTTAAGATCATCGACAGCCTGAAAGCAAAAAAGGTAGGCATTGTCTATATATCCCACCGTATGGAAGAGGTGTTCCAACTGGCGGACAGGGTTTCTGTCTTACGGGACGGCAAGTTTATCGGCTGCGTCCGCACAAAGGAAGCCACCCCGGAAGAACTGATCAACATGATGGTCGGACGTGAGCTGGAAGGCGGATATCCCCGCAGCACGGTGAAGAAGGGGGATGTGGTGCTGGAGCTGAAGAACTTTAACCGGAAGGGCGTATTTGAAAATGTGAATCTGACTGTACAGGCAGGGGAGATCCTGGGAATGGCTGGCCTGGTGGGAGCTGGGCGCAGCGAGGTCATGCGGGCCTTGGTAGGGTACGATAAGCTGGATTCAGGGGAAATTTACCTGAATGGTGAAAAGATCACGATCAGTCATCCCCGGGACGCGATCCGGCACCATATTATCATTGCTTCCGAGGATCGGAAGGCTCTGGGGCTGTTCTTGGACAGAAGTATCCGGGAGAATATCTCAATTCAAAATTTCGATCTAATGTCCAAAGGCGGGTTTATTAACAAGCCAAAGGAAAAAAATCTCTGCCAGGATTATGCGGCACAGATGGCCACCAAAATGAACGGCATTGAGGACGCGGCTGGAAGCCTATCCGGCGGAAATCAGCAGAAGGTGGTTCTTGCTAAATGTATGCTGTCTGCCCCGAAAGTGTTAATCATGGATGAGCCCACAAGAGGAATTGATGTAGGCGCGAAAGCCAAGATTTATAACATTATGCTGGATATGGCAAAGCGGGGTATCGCGATTATTATGATCTCTTCTGAGATGCCGGAGCTGATTGGCATGAGTGACCGGGTGATCGTGATGTGCGGCGGACGGATTACAGGTGAATTGCTGGGAGAAGAAGCGAAATCCCAGCAAACAATTTTGAAATTAGCATTGGGAGGAGATTGAGATGGAAAAAAAGCAAGATTTGACGAAGCTGCTGAGGCAGTTTGGACTGCTGTTCGTAATTTTAGCAATTGTAATTATTATGAGCATTGTATCCCCGGTATTTTTAAAGCCTCAAAATATTATTAATATCATCCGTCAGGTTTCCATTAACGGTATCATTGCTGTTGGAATGACTTGTGTCATCTTGACTGGCGGCATCGACCTCTCCGTAGGTTCCGTAGTGGCAATCACCAGTGTAATTTGCGGTTCTTTCCTGGCAATGGGGATTAACTGGTTTGTGGCTTGTATCTCAGGTGTGGCCATTTCCATTCTCTTTGGCCTGTTTAACGGATACATGATTTCTTATGTAAGGTTCCAGCCTTTTATCGCCACCTTGGCCAGCATGGCCATTGGGCGTGGTATCGCCTTGGCTTATTCCAATGGTAAGCCTTACCCGATCAAGGATCCATCCTTTATCGCCATCGGCCAGGGATATTTCTTGGGAATCCCCATCCCGATCATCCTTTTGGTGATTGTGGTGGCCGTGGGACTCATTACCTTAAAGATGACTACCTTTGGACGGTACATTTTTGCAATCGGCGGTAATGAGAATGCGGCAAAGCTTTCCGGCGTCAGAACCAGAAGAGTGAAATTAACCGTATACGTGATTTCCGCAATCTGCGCGTCAATCGTGGGTTTGATTCTGTCAGCGCGTATCAGCTCCGGCCAGCCAACAGCCGGTGAGAGTTATGAGATGGATGCTATCGCGGCCACCGCGATTGGAGGAACCAGCATGAACGGCGGACTTGGTTCCTTGGTGGGCACTATCGAAGGCTTTATCTTGTTAGGGCTTATGACCAACTCCATGAACCTGCTGAACATTAACTCTTTCTATCAGCAGATCGCGAAAGGCCTTTTGATTGTAGTCGCGGTATTTCTGGATATGAAGTCAAAGGGTTCCGAGAATTAAGGGATTTCATTCGGGTTTACTATATTGAAACAATGTCATGCGAGATACTATATATGTAATTTAAAATGTTCATCTAAAAGCTGAAAGAAGGAAGGGGTATCTTCCATAAACATGTCCCGACAGTCTGATAAGGTATCTTTTAAAGAAATTTGACGGTATTTTGTAGCCATAAATTTTCTCCTCCGCGAATTGTATAGTGGTTTGTGATGATTCTATTATACCATTTGCGGAGAGAAAATTTATATAAAACAAGAAAGAAAGCCCAGTAAAATCAAAGGGTTTCGGCATTTAACAAATGTTTATATATTTAATTTAAAGGAGGAGATTAAAATGAAAAAGAAAATCTTAGGTGTTGCGTTGTGTTTTGCGGTGACTGGCAGCATATTGGCAGGCTGCGGTGGTTCTTCTGCTACTACGGCTACCACGGCGGCACAGTCTGATGGCGGAGAGAAAGCGGCCAGAGAGACAAAAGCAGAAGGCGATAGCAGCATCACCATTGGTTTCTCATCCAAGACAAACTCAGATACCTTTGTTAAGAATATCGCTGACGCGGCGGAGGCAAGGGCTAAGGAGCTGGGCATCAACCTGATCATGATGGACGCGGCCGGAGATGTAAACAAGCAGATCAGCGACTGTGAAACTATGATTGCCCAAGGTGTGGATGCTTTGATCGTCATTCCTCAGGATGTAGAGGGAAGCGCTCCTGTTGTAAGCATGGCAAACAATGCGGGAATTCCGATTATTGTTGACAATGGGGATATTGTGGATAAGGACTATACCGCGTTCGTAGGCTGTACCGATCAGGAGTCAGGAGAGCTTCTTGGAAATTGGTTTATGGAGAATGTGCCGGAGGGATCCAAAGTATGCATCATTGAGGGTCCCATGGGACAGTCCGGACAGGTTGGCCGTTATGCGGGATTTGAGAAGGTTGGAATGTTAGATCACTTTGAGGTTCTTTCTACTCAGACCGCGAACTGGAAGCGTGACGAGGCAATGGCTCTGGCAGAAGATTGGCTGACCACTTATGGCGATGACTTGAAGGCTATTATCTGTGAGAATGATGACATGGGCCTTGGCGCTCTGGCAGCCTGCAAGGCTGCTGGAAGAACTGATATCGTTATCGGCGGCGTAGATGGTCTGGAAGACGCGGTTGAGGCTGTTAAGAATGGCGAGTACGGCGTATCCGTTCTTCAGGACTCTGAGGGACAGGGCAAAGGCGGCGTGGATGTGGCCTACCAGATTGTAACAGGACAGGAATATGAAGAAGATACCAGAATCCCCTTCCGCCCTATCACAAAAGAGAACGTAGAGGCCTATCTGTCAGGCGGTGTCGAAGCTATTTCAAAGTAAATCAACACATTTCTATCTAAGATCGAAACAGCAAGAGCTGAGTTAGATCATAAATAAGAGAACAGTACCGCCTGCAGAGGAAATCCCAGATGCTTTGTAGCGGTGCTGTTTTATAAAAGTTTCAGTTTACAATGCTTTTTGTACGGCTACGCCGGACAAGAAGATACCCCTCCCTGTGAACAAAACTTTTGGAATTAGGCAACTGTCCTGTTACGTGAACATTAATGGAAAAATATGGAAAGGAGCGGTATAATATATGCTGAGAAATATTCCTAAAATCCTTCCGCCGGATTTGGTGAAATATATGATGGAAATGGGGCATTCGGATTATCTTGTGATTGCGGACGCCGGGTTCCCGGCGGCGGCCCACGCAAAGCGGCTGGTTCGGATGGATAGTGTGGAAATCCCGGAATTGTTAGAGGCAATTCTTCCTTTTTTCCCACTGGATTACTTTGTGGAAGACCCGGTGCGCCTGATGCAGAAGCTGCCTCATGAACCGGAAGTAACCATCTGGGAAACCTACCGAACTTTACTGAACAAATATGATAAGGATGATGCTTTTAAGGAATTCCATTATCTGGAGAGGATTCCTTTCTATGAAGAGGCAGATAAAGCCTATGTGGTGGTGCAGACAGGGGACACTTCCCGTTATGGGAATATCATCCTTCAGAAAGGAGTTTGTGCGTAAGTCAGATGAAATATCAAGAGGAGAGGCAATACATAGGGAACAGAGATCAGCTCTTGAAAGCCAAAAGGCTCCTGATGCGGGAGGGAAAAGCTGAGGGAGTTGAGATGATTGATGTGCAGAACCGCTCCGGCATGCATTTTGACGTCAATGTCAGCCGTGGGATGGACATACCGTATCTGGACTTTCAGGGAGAAAATATTGGCTTTATTTCTCCCTGCGGGGTTGTGGCGCCTCAATATTTTGACGATAAGGAGCTGGGATTTTTAAAAAGCTTTACCGCCGGATTCCTGACCACCTGCGGCCTGAAAAGCGCCGGGGCCCCCAACGAATATGAGGGGAAGAACTATGGGCTTCATGGGAATATCTCCCATGTCCCTGCCGAGGAAGTGACCTGCGTGGTGGAAGAGGGGGATATCCCCAGTGTTGTCATTACAGGCAAGGTAAGGGATGGGGTGATCTTTGGCCACAAGATGCTCCTGGAGAGAGAAATTCGGTGTAATTATCAAGAAAAGAAATTCACAATCCGAGACAGGGTGACCAACCAGGGATTCCAGAGAACCAACCATATGATTCTGTATCACTGTAATATCGGCTACCCAGTCTTATCACCAGACAGCGAGATCTTTATTCCGGCCAGGGAGACCAAGGCCCGGACAAACCACGCTCAGGAAGGGATTCAAATCTGGGATCAGCTGCAAAAGCCGGATTCGAATTATGAGGAAATGTGCTATTATCATGATCTGAAAGCTGACGCGGATCACTGGACAGGGGCGGCAGTCTATAATCCGAACCTGAACCTTGGAATCGCTATTGAATTTGACAAAACTACCCTGGATCATTTTGTTCAGTGGAAAATGATGGGGGCGGGCGATTATGTGTTAGGGCTGGAACCAGGCAACAGCACCATTGATGGCATTGAGGATGCCATTGAAAATGGAGCCATGAAGTTTCTAGAGCCAGGGGAGACAGTAGATTATCATCTGGCTTTCCGGATCTTGTCATCCAAGGAAGATCTGGAGGAGATGAAAAGCAAGGCCAGGGTATGAGAGGGTTGTTAATTACAGCGATGGAATCAATTGTTTATCAAGAATAGGAGGATGCAAGATGACAGAAAAAGAACTAACCATGAAAGCCGGGGCTGACCTGGACGCCAAGCTGGAAGAGGCAAAGAAAACAGGAAACCTGGTGGTGAAGGATGCTACAGAGGACGAAAAAGTAATCCGTGATACCTTTGAAAAGGGGAAAGGGGTATTCCGTCTCTTCCCGGCTTTTGTACCCAGAAGATTTGGAAAAGCCGGGCATCGTTTAAAACTTCATCCAGATGATTATTTTGCTTTTGGCATGGCGAGAGGTTCTATCACAGAGAGATGGTTCGCATCTACCATTGCGGCTCAGAACGGCGAGTTGGCTAAAGCGGATGAGGGCATGGCTTATGTGTGCGTGGATTACAATTCCGATGAAAAATTTTCTCTGCGGACAGCAGTGAAGGCATTGGGGGAAGAGATCGTTGGGAATGAATTAATGGAGAAATACAATGGCTGGCCCATGTATTCGAAGTTTTTTGATAACGAGAACCCATTGTTCCATCACCTTCATTTAACCTTTGAGGATGCGGCTCGTGTAGGAAAATTAGGAAAGCCGGAGTGCTATTACTTCCCCAAGCAGTTGAATAATTATTTTGGAGAGGCCAACTATACTTACTTTGGTTTTGACCCTGACGTAGATCCGGAGGAAATCAAAGAGAGAATCCGTCATTTCGCGGATGATGACACCAGAATCACCGATCTGTCCAGAGCTTATCGGATTCAGCTGGGAACTGGCTGGTATACGCCCGCAGGCGTAATCCACGCGCCGGCTTCCGTATTGACCTATGAGCCTCAGTGGAATTCTGATGTAAACTCTGTATATGAGAATATCGTATCAGGAGAGGTATACCCGCCTGAGATGCTTAACGAGGAGTGCCCGCCTGAGGACAATGGAGTGGATGCCGTATTCAAGCTCCTTGACTGGGATAAGAATGTAGATCCACACTATAAGAAGCACTATTTCAGACCGCCGGTTGTGGAAGTAGAGAATGAGCAGTATACTCAGAAATGGATTACATACGCCAATCCTTATATCGCGGCCAAGGAGCTGACGGTAAATCCAGGACAGACTGTTGTCATCCAGGACGGAGCCGCATATGGCTGCATCTTTGTACAGGGACATGGGAAGTTCGGAGTGTATGACGCTGAGGCCGCGACCCTGCTTCACTTTGGCCAGCAGAGCACGGATGAATTCTTCGTATCAGAGAAGGCTGCGGTTGAGGGAATTACCATTACCAATGAAAGCAAGGTTGAACCTCTGGTTGTCCTGAAGCACTTTGGCCCCAACTGCCCAGGCGTACCTCAGGAAGTCTGATTTAGATTAAGGATGCCAGGCAGCGCTGTTGCGGCAAAATGACGCGGCTGTCAATCGGTTGTGGCGCCAGGCCGTTGTCTGTCCTCGGTTTCTCAGTTTGCTGAGGGGCCGGGGCAAAGCCTGTTACAGCCCTGTCCGGGCGGCACGGGAATGACGGTGATGCTGCTGTGGGGAAGGGCCGGCGGCAGTGGAAAGGAAGGAAAATGAGGTATTTAATTGGTATTGACAATGGAGGCACTTTTTCAAAAGCCGCCATTTTTGATGAAGAGGGAAATCAGATTGCGGTTTCCAGTGTTCCTACGGTTACCATCACCCCAAAACCAGGTTACACGGAACGGGATATGGATGAACTGTGGAGGGTGAACGCACAAGCAGTGCGCACCGCAATCCAAAAGAGCGGGATTGACCCAAAAGATATTGCGGGCGTGTCTTTTTCCGGCCATGGAAAGGGACTTTATATGATTGACGGGGATGGGAATCCCTCCTATCACGGAATCTTATCCACAGATGCCAGAGCTTGGAAATATGTGGAGGACTGGTATAAAGACGGAACCAACAAGAAGGTCCATGAAAAGACTGTCCAGGAGATTTTAGCCTGCCAGCCAGTGAGCATTTTGGCCTGGTTTCAAGAATACCATCCGGAAGTTTTGGAGAAAACAAAATATATTTTTGCGGTTAAGGACTATATCCGCTATAAACTGACTGGCGAGGCTTTTGCGGAATATACGGATTTTTCCGGTGCTAATCTGGTGAATCTCCATACAAAATCATATGATAAAGAACTGATGGAACTGTTCGGGCTGGGAGATATGTATGAAAAGCTGCCTCCGCTAAAGCATTCAGCGGAAATATCCGGGCATATCACTGCCAAGGCAAGTGATGAAACCCTGATTCCGGAGGGCGTTCCCGTAGCTGCCGGAATGTTTGATGTAAATGCCTGTGGAATCGCTTCCGGCCTGGCCAGTGAGAAAGATATGTGTATGGTAGCCGGAACCTGGAGTATCAATGAATTTATTGGAAAAAATCCCATTGACAACGGAACCGTTGCTTTAAATTCTATGTTCTGTATGCCAGGTTACTTCCTAATCGAAGAGAGTTCACCTACATCAGCCGGTAATATGGAATGGTTCATCCGAACTCTCTTGGATTATGAAAAAAAGGCCGCGAAAGAGGAAGGCAGAAGTGTTTACGATATTACCAATGAGTGGGTAGCGTCCATTGAGCCTCAGGACAGCAATGTAATTTTCCTGCCATTCTTGAATGGTTCCAATGAGGATGCCCTGGCCAAGGGAACTTTTGTGGGACTGACTGCTTACCACAACAAAAAACATATGCTGCGGGCCGTATATGAAGGAATTGTGTTTTCCCATTTGACTCATGTTAAAAAGCTGCTGCGCAACCGCCAGGCGCCTAAGAGCATCCGGCTGTCAGGCGGGGCTGCCAATTCCGATGTATGGGTACAAATATTCGCGGATGCTTTACAGATCCCGGTAGATACTGTTGGAGATAAAGAGCTGGGCGCCCAGGGAGCCGCGATAGCCGCTGGAATTGCAGCCGGAGTTTATAAGGACTATCAGGAAGCGATCAGCAGGACAGTAAAAATCACAAAAACCGTAAATCCCCGCCCGGAATACAAAGAGATTTATGAAGAAAAATACGCGACCTATCGCGCGGTAATTGACGGCCTCAGCAAAGCCTGGGAGCATTTTAAAAACTGATTTTTTGAAAGAGAGGATATAACCATGATGAAAATAGCAGTTCTTGGCGCAGGCGCTATTGCACATAAAATGTCTAACACCATCAGCCAGATGGAGAACGTAGAGCCTTATATCATTGCGGATACTGTGGCAGAGAAGGCTCAGAGCCTGGCAGATCAATATGGATATACAAAGGTGTGCGGCTCTGTGGATGAGATTGTGGCAGATGATGCTGTGGATCTTGTATATATTGCGCTTCCCCATTCTCTTCACTATAAATTTACAAAGATCTGTCTGGAAGGCGGAAAGAATGTTCTTTGTGAAAAATCTTTCACGGTAAACGCGGATCAGGCAAGAGAAATTCTGGCTTTGGCGGAGGAGAAAAAGCTTCTTCTGCAGGAAGCCATCTGGACAAGATATATGCCGTCCAGAAAGATAATCGATGATGTTATCGCCAGCGGCGTGATTGGAGAAGTGACTTCCCTTACTGCTAATCTGGGCTATGAATTAAGCGCGGTTCCGAGAATTTGGGATGTGAACTTTGCGGGCGGGGCATTGCTTGACTGTGGCGTTTATCTGGTTCATTTCGCGAGGATGATTTTTGGCGGTAATATTACTGATATCAAGACATCGGCTGTATTCAGGAATGGTGTTGACATGTGCGATAATATCACCATGATTTTTGATGACAGTAAGATGGCTACCATGCAGAGCAATGTTTATGCCGCGCAGAACCGCAGCGCCGCAATCTTTGGAACCAAGGGCTATATTGAAATTACCAATATCAATAACCCGGAGAAAATCACAGTCTTCAATGACCAGTATGAAGAAACCGCATCCTATCTGCCGCCTAAGCAGATTACTGGTTATGAGTATGAAATTTTGGCATGCATGCGTGCCCTTAAGAACCATGAAATCGAGTGCCAGGAGGCTCCTCACGCTGAGACTATCAGAGTAATGGAGATTATGGATGATATCCGTAAATCATGGGGATATGAGATTCCCGTCATTAAATAGGGGAGACAAAAATGTCCAATGAATTAGAAATTTTAACAAAGCAGGAGGCGCTTCTGCAGTTTCCCAAATTTGACCAGGGGGATGCCTATGAGCTGGGAAAATTTATGGTGGAATATGCCAAGAGTCAAAATATCGTGGTTGCCGTTTCCATTCGCATGGGCAGTGGGAGCATTGTATTCCAGTATCTTCCGGACGGTACCAACCTGTTAAATCAGAAATGGATGGAGAGGAAGTACAATACAGTCAGGCTGACGGAGAATAGCTCCCTGATGGCCTCTTTGAAGTGGGAGGAGGCTGGGGAAACTCCAAAGATACACGGGCTTTCAGAGGAGGAATATGCCCTTTGCGGAGGCGGTTTTCCCATCCGGATCAAGGGAAGCAAGCCTATTGTGGGGGTCATCCTGGCATCTAACCTGTTCCATATCGCTGATCATGAATTTATTATTACCTGCCTTCGGGCATATTTGAAGTGTCCTGAGGCTCCTGCCTTTTCCTATACCTGTTAAAGGTTTTAGCAATAACAAACATGTCGACTTTATCGGTTTTTGTCTTGCGTACATTGTTCTTACGCATAGAGGAAGTCGATAAGGGATTGAGAACACACACTTTAAAACCCTTGCTGATAAGAAAACGAACAAGGTTGTCACCGTAGTGTGCCGTTGATGGGGGACCTATGATGATGCTGTGCTGGTTCAGAGGTACCAGCTTAGAAAGCAGCAGATAGAAGCCATCATAGTCATTCGTAAATTGAAACGGCTCGATGAGTATTTCGGCGTCGGAAGAAATCGCAGCAGCGAAAGGATTGAGTTTGGCAATATCAATGCCTACGTAAATCAATAGATTATACCAACATATCCTAAAGTCTGATACCGTGATATCCACCAACAATTATCATCGTAGACTTGATTAAAAAGAGTACTCTGAGAGCAATACTCCGGCACATCCAGCTAATAAACAATTCAGATAAAAGTAGCGGCAATACACTCCTGTTAAGCAGTCAAGCTACAGGTAAAAATCAATAGTCCACAGTATCTGAATGCATTAAACCACGTATATAGAAAAAAGAAAGGAATATGTTGTTTTTGCTTCTATAAACATCATACAAGATTAAATATGTTAGAAGCATTAAAAAAACAAGTGTATGAAGCAAATATGCTTCTCCCAAAATATGGCTTGGTAACCTTTACCTGGGGAAATGTCAGTGGTATCGACCGGAAGGAAGGACTTATTGTCATCAAGCCAAGCGGTGTTGAGTATGACAAGCTGACGCCGGATAACATGGTAGTGTTGGATCTGAAGGGGAACAAGGTGGAAGCTGGATATAATCCTTCTTCCGATACAGCAACCCATTTGGAGCTGTATAACCGTTTCTCGAATATCGGGGGTATTGTCCATACCCATTCCTCATGGGCTACCAGCTGGGCCCAGGCCGGCAGGGGGATACCCTGCTACGGGACTACCCATGCGGATTATCTCTATGGCCAGGTGCCCTGCGTCCGGAACCTTACGCCAGAGGAGATTGAGGAAGGTTATGAGAGGAATACCGGCGTCTTAATTACGGATTATTTCCAGGGGCAGAAGCTGGACTATGAGGCGATGCCCGCTGTGCTCTGTAAGAACCATGGCCCCTTCACCTGGGGTAAGGCTCCCTTTGAGGCGGTACACAACGCGGTAGTGCTGGAAGAGGTGGCAAAAATGGCAGCCAGGTGTGAGCAGATTAACCCACAGGCTGCCATGGCTCCCCAGTCCCTTCAGGATAAACACTATTATAGGAAACACGGAGCCAACGCCTATTATGGGCAGCAGAAACGTTAGGTGAATGAAAGACTTTCATGCGGAAATGCTGCAGCGCTTGACACCAACGGAAGAGAAGACATTGCTGCGGTCGTATGCGATAGATAGAAAATAAACAATAATAAGACAAAGTTCAACGGAAATTTTTCTTCCTTCCATTGACAAATCTAACGCAAGTAAGAACATGGGGAAATAGCCAGGGAATCCGACTCCCTCATGAAATTTTAAAAGAAGCCAAAATCAAATCAAATGATTTTCTTGAGATTGAAGTAGTGAATAAAAAGATTGTACTCAAAAAAAGAAATCAACATCGTACACTAGCTGAACGTATTGCGGAGGCAGGGGGAACATTAGAACCTGTTTGCGAATACGATTGGGGAGAACCTGTAGGACGAGAGGTGTGGTAATATGCTTCCTATCAGACAGGGAGATATTTTAAAAGTTGAACATTTAAAAAGATAGGGTATGTATAGAGTCTGTCGTGTGATCCTAACCTGGGATTTCTATAAGACTTTCGGTAAACCGCTTGTCCTGATGGGCAGGCGGTTTTTTATATGCAGAAAGGACGAAAAGAAATGCCAATCATAAATATGACTGAAACAGGAAGAAACATTGAAGATACGATCTGGTCATCAGAAATTCCATTTGCTTTTAGCCATGCCTGATACTGCAGAAGCAAGGTGGACTTTCCGCATCGGCGGATGCCGGTAACAACCTTGATGACCTGTTCATCCTCCCACTTGATCAAACGTTCCAGATATTCCTTTCTTTCAACCAAAATGATCACTTCCATCAAATAGTATTCCAATGATAGCACGCAGTATACCAAAAGCCAATTTTTACTCCGATTTAGGAATAGAAAAACAAAAAAATGTGTCAAAATGAGATGATTTTGTGGTATTTATCGGTGCTCTCTTTTGAAAATTTTGAATAAAAATGGCTGTTGCTACGTCATAGAGACTCATTTTTATCCACGTAGGATAAGTGAGGAGAAAAACTTCCTGTGATCTTAAGGATATCAGGTCTGGCGCTGGGCAAAGTGCAAAGTTTAAGATTTGCGATCCAGGACAGGTACGAGTATACAGAAGGATGTACTGAACGCTGATACGCTTTCATCATTAATCAACAAATCTGCTGTGGAATTTACTTTTTCAAGGTTCCTTTGATGTTTACGTATATTTTACTAAAATATTACCAGAATGTGCGAGAACAATAAAATTTTATATTGTATGATAGCATACGAAATTAGAAAAACAAGGAGAAAATAGATGGAGAATGGAATAAAAGAATATCAGATAACCGGAGATCTGATGAAAGGATTTCTGGGCAATATCAGTTATGAAACTGTTGTTCCGGAGAATAATGAAAGTGTGGAGATTAGATTTTCTTTCGGTAAAAGACTTATGGAGCATATCACTGAAGCAGACAAGACGGCTGCCGCAAAAGCCTGGCTGCTTAATATGGGAAAGGCTGCGACAGAAATAGATAAAGATGTACTGATTGGAATGGAAAAAACAGAAATCAATCTTTCTGTTTTCCACAATGGGGCGTATGTCGGCTGTTCGCACAGGAATGAAATTGAAAAACATATCTTCATTTCACCGAATGAGGCTTCTGACGGTTTTATACCGTGGAATTTCAGAGGTGGAATTCTCAGAGTCGTACTGCATGTTTATCAGATATTAAATGACCACACTCCCTATGAGCTTACCATATCTGGAAAGGAGGGGATTGAATGAAATTTCAGAGAGCGGAGCTTCATAATCATACAACAGAATCTGATGGAAATTTAAATGTAGAGGAACTTCTTCAATGGGGGGAAATGCAAGGATATGAAGTTCTGGCGATCACCGATCATAATACCTGCTCGGGACACAGAAAGGCGGAACACTGCATCCAGAAGAAACAGCTCTCCCTGAACCTTATCAAAGGCATTGAGATTACAACTTTTTATGGACATATACTGGCGCTGAAAACAGATCGTATGCCGGATTTGCGGGAGTTGGATCCGAACTCTCCAGAACTTTTTTTTAAGAAGATCCGATCAGCCGGAGCATCCGCTATTGGACTTGCACATCCGTGCTGCATTGGCAGACCAGTTATGGCAGGATGTCGCTTCGATATGAAACTCCGTGATTGGAATGTGATTGATTATATTGAAGTATTCAATACCAGTACCGGTATCGATGAATATGGTGAGCAGTTCATCGGTAACGGACAGGCGCTTACGCTTTGGGAGGACAAGGTTCTCGCCGGGTACAGTCTGGCTGCTGTTTCTGGCAAAGATATTCATCAGAAACCATCAGACGAAAACTGTATGATTACATATGCAGTCTTTGATGACGAGGAAGAAATCGAAAATCTGTCGGATGCTGTGGTCGGTGCCATCCTGACCAGGAAAACAATGGTTACAAAAGGTCCGCTTATGTGGGCAAGTCTCAAAGGCGGTATCCTGACTGTTACACTGGATAATTCTTCTGACTATTTTAGCTGGTGTGAAAAGTATAGAAAGACAGATCCTATGCTGGTCATTCGGGATGACTGCAACAACAGAAAAGAAATCAAATTTCTCCCCGAAGATACCGAAATTCGGGTTGAACTGTCCGGAAATGCAAAAAGAGCTGTTGTCAGACTATATGACGGAGATGTAGATATTATGTCGCTTAATGCAGCAGGTATCTGTGCGCAAGATAAAGGGAGGACGTGCTCATGAAACGGCTTTATTATGGTCTTGGCAAAAAAAAGTTTCTTGAATGGATCTTTTTTGCCGTCTTTGTACTATTTTTTTGCGGGCCATTGATGGATATGATTGTACTTTCTTTTGCCGGAGAGTATGAATACCCAAATGTTATTCCTAAAACTTTTGGGTTCAAGTGGTGGGATTATATTCTCTCAAAAAGTCAAATGGTTGACAGTATAGTTACTTCTCTGATATTGGCGGTAGTTGTTACACTGGTATCACTTATCATCTGTTTACCGGCTGCCTATGCCATTGCGCGATACAAATTCATAGGACGTGCCCTTGTAAGACTCAGCTTTCTTCTTACGAATGCATTTCCTAAAATGGGAATTTACACAGCTATGGCAGTCATTTTTTATAAGATTAATCTTATGGGGTCCTTTTTAGGGGTAGTTCTGGTGCATATTGTCAATACTATGATGTTTATGGTCTGGATTCCCAGTGGCGCATTCCGGACTGTACATGCCCAGCAAGAAGAAAGCGCCAGGGATGTTGGAGCTTCACCGCTCCGGGTTTTTTTCAAAATCACGCTGCCTATGGCCTGGCCGGGTATCATTGTGGCATCGTTATATACTTTCCTCGGATCAATGGAAGAAGCTCAAGGTTCTCTGCTCATCGGATTGCCGAATGTACATACTATGCCCAGTGAACTCTACGGTGTGATCATGTCCTTCCCGGAAACGGCAGGTTCCGTATTTGCAGTTATACTGCTGATTCCGTCTCTGATACTTCTTCTTGTATTCCGGAAATATCTGAGCGCCGAGGCCCTTTCTAACGGATTGAAAATGTAAAAGGAGATTTGAATGAACGAAATAACAGAGAAGCTGATTATCAGCGGACTTACCAAAAAATTTAGTAAAAATGAAGGCATAGAAAATATAAATATTTCTGTGAAAGAGAAGGAGCTTCTCACATTACTTGGACCTTCTGGCTGCGGCAAAACAACTCTGATGCGGGCTATAGGCGGATTCAATAAAATTGATACGGGAAAAATTGTTTTGGATGGCCGGGAAATTCAGGACCTGCCTCCAGAGCAGCGTCCCACTGGCATGGTATTCCAGAGTTATAATCTCTGGCCGCATATGACAGTCTTTGAAAATATGGCATTCGGTCTTCAAATCCGAAATTATCCCAAAAATCAGATGAAAGAAGAAATCCAGGCTATGTTAAAGTTGGTACGAATGGACGGTTCAGAAAAGAAATATCCTTCACAACTTTCCGGTGGTCAGCAGCAGCGGATCGCTATCGCAAGGTCGCTGGCTTTAAAACCATCTCTCCTGCTTTTGGATGAACCGTTCTCAGCTCTAGACGCAAAGATTCGGGGACAGATGAGAGAAGAATTGAAGAGAATCCAGCGTGAAGCCGGTCTGACTGTGATATTTGTTACCCACGATCAGGAGGAAGCTATGGCTATCTCTGATAGAATTGCCATTATGAAAAGTGGTTCTATTGAGCAGATTGGAAATCCAGATGAGATTTACGAAAATCCCAAAACCCGGTTTGTTGCGGAATTCATTGGAGAGATGAACTTTATTCAGGAAAACGGGCAAGAAATTGCTGTGCGTCCTGAGGATATCAGTATGACAAAAGACAGTAAGGGAATCTATCGTATTCTGGAACTTATGTCTCTGGGGCATTTTACCCAAGCGATTGTGCGGAGAGCGGACGGACAGGAGATCAAAGTATTTATGGAAAAAGATGTTGCAAGGAATTTTCATACCGGAGATCCGGTAAATTGCACTTGCCAAAGAAAACGGATTTTTATCGCTTAATATACAATAGATATATAAAATCAAAATATACATCATAAGAAAAAGCAATTTGGTGATATGTCAAGAGATGATTAAAAAAGGAAAGCCAAGGGTGCAAGCTTTTTAAGCAATGGAGACAGGGCTGTGCGGCAACACAAACCGGTCAACTTGCAAGGAACAAATCCTATAGACTCTATTATAAGCGTCCGGGAACACTTGGCAAGACAGGTAACAAGTAAACTGTATAGGGGATGAAAATCATGGAGAGAACCTCCAGATGTACGATTCCTCTATACCACTAAAAAGAATAAGCCCAGACCCTGTATATCTGGGGTATAGGCTTATTATACGAGGAGAACTATCATGAAGAAAAAAGTAAGTAGAAAAACGTGGATTCTGAGTGGACTTTCAGTTTTAAGTCTTGCCGCTGCCGCACTTACAGGTTGCGCAAACTCCGGACAGGCAGAAGTCTCACAGGATGTCCCAACTGTCACAATCTGGGGTGCCGGAGGGCAGGAGGTAAGGGAAGCACTGCAGACTATTGCCGATGCTCATAACGCAGATCCGAAATACAACACCAAGGCGAAGGTGGAAGTACAGTTTGTTGTATCCGGTACCAGTGAACAGAGCCTGGAAGACCGGCTGGTTGCAACATATCAGGCAGGAGAAACGAATACGGATTTTGATCTGATTGCTCTCGATGACAGCGCTATCGCGAAGATTGTATCTAGGACAAAGGAAGATTTCTTTGATGATATTGATACTTCGAAGATACCAAATTATGATAACCTTGTTTTTAAAGATAATGTTGTTGGAACTAATTTTATTCCGTATAGAGGCACTTGTGTGTATCTTGCATATGACTCGGAAGTGGTTTCTGAGCCACCCAAAACGGCAGATGAGCTTTACCAGTGGATAGAGGAACACCCAGGACGTTTTGCTTATTGTGATCCTTCTACGGGAAATTCTGGATTCTCATTTGTTGCCAATACCATATATAATCAGCTTCCGCAGGAAGCAGCGCTTTCTAATGACCCCAAATGGGAAACCGAACACACCGAAGAATGGGATAATGCTTTCTCGCTGCTTGAAAAGCTTCATCCTTATCTTTACCAGACTGCAGGAAAGGTGCAATATCCAATTAAAAACCAGGGAGTGTTGGATTTGCTCGCCACCAAACAGATTGATATGACCCCGGCTTTCGCAAATATGGTGCTTAGCCAGAAGAATATGGAAACTTTGCCTGACAACATTAAACTCACACAGTTGGAAGAACCGTTCTTAGGCGGCCTTGCAGGATTTATGATTCCTTCCATTGGCAGCGACAAAGAAGCCTGCCTTTCCGTAATTGACTATTATCTGAGCTATGAAGCCCAGGCCATCGATTGGAATACCATGTTTGCTTCCCCGGTTGTGGATCCATCCAAACTTGAGGGACTTGAACATGAAGACTGGCTTGCTGAAACAGATATGAGCAGTATGCGTTATTTCTCAATAGGCACAATACAAACTGATATCTCCAAGCGTTGGACTGAAGAGATTGGAAGTCTTGCTAGATAAATTCCTCATTTAGATTGTGAAACTATGTGCAAATGTCCGCATCCGTAAGGATGCGGACAAATTTAAGGGAGAAAATATACCGATGAAACAAAAAAAAATAAAATTATGCCTGCCGTACCTAATGGTAACGCCTGCCTTCCTGGTTATGCTGCTGGTAGTCATCCTTCCAATTATCAATACCGTAGTGCAGTCTTTTTCAACCGCTGATGGTTCTTTTACACTGGCAAACTATCGGTATTTTCTTACTAGCCCGGAAGCGTTTGAAAGCCTTATATTTACGCTGGTAGAATCTCTAAGCACCATGCTGCTTGCTGTTATACTCAGCTTTTTTCTGGCTCTTTATCTGAGATTTTCTAAAAGTGCAATAAGCCGCATCATTGGACGGCTCTATCTGCTGCCACGGTTCATTCCTGGAATCGTAGCCGTATATGCAGTTATGAATATCATCAAAGATTCCGGTTTTATTAATCGTTTCCTTCAGCTTTTTGGTATCATGTATAAACCGGGACTGCTTTATGATATGAAAGGAATTATCCTGTGTAATCTCTGGTTTAATATACCATTTTCGGCTATGCTACTTTCGGCGGCTCTGTCTAATGTAACGGATTCTTATGTGGAAAGTGCGAAAGACGCTGGATGTGGTTGGAAAATGATTTTGATAAAGATTATCTGGCCTTTGGTATATAAAGACATTATTGTTGCAGCGACATTCATCCTGATGGGACAGATCGGTTCCTTCACCATTCCCTATCTGACAGGTCCAAATAATCCTAAAATGCTGGGTATTCTTCTATATCAGCAGGTCAATACATATCTGGACTATCAACGGGCGGCCGCACTCTCGGTACTGATGTTTATTATCTGCCTTAGTGGTGCAGTTGTGTATATTAAAAGTAATATGAAAGAAGAAATCTGGCAGACGGTAAAATAAAAGAAAAAGGTAAAATTATGGATAAAAAGTTTACAGTTCAGAGACCAGTAAAAATGGATGGGCCCAGAAACTTCAGAGACTTGGGCGGTTATCCGGCAAAGAAAGGCATGACAAAAAAGGGCGTTTTCTATCGTTCGGATGGTTTGCAGTTGCTAAGTGATCAGGACAGGCAGTGGATGCTGGCACATGACATCCGTTGTATTATCGACCTTCGAAATGAAAATGAAGCTATACGGCAGCCAGATGCATTGGGAAAAGATTTTACATATTATAATATACCTATGTCAGATAAGAAGGCTGAAATTGATGGACGGGAGATTTATCCGGATTCTCTGTCAGAATTATATAAACTGATCCTAACCAGGCATATGAAAGACTTTGTTCGTGTGATGCGAATTTTTATTGAACAAAATGGTTTGCCTCTGGTGTTCCACTGCGCGGTGGGAAAAGATAGAACCGGTCTCACAGCGATGCTGCTGCTTTCCGTCTGTGGTGTGTCGGAAGAAGTGAGCCTTGCAGACTATGAAACCAGTGCGCAGAATATGGAGCCGCTATACAATAAGATGAAAGAAGAATTTCAGAGCAGAAATGTAGAAGTTCCTGACGATCTCCTGACCTCGCCTGCAGAAGAAATGAAAAAAGCCATGGATTTTTTACACAAATTCTGGGGATCGGCAGAAGGCTATCTTAAAGCTGGCGGTCTTACAGAAAACGAACTGTCTCGGTTGAGAGAATTGTTTATAGAAAGCATTTAGGTTATAAAAAAATAGAAAGCCCGGATCCATTTAATGAAAGATAAATTGCTCCGGGCTCTGGTGTTTAACGCTGAGGTTCCTCTTTTCCTAAGTCTTTTCTTCTTCCTGCATTTACCGCTCGGGCATTTCTGTATTGCGCATAGGATGCTTTTTAGCTGCTCGGAAAACGATGAGCTTCCTCCGACCGGTTCTTTTTGTGCCATAATTCCGGGATATTTGAACGGAAAAAATATTTTGCAAACTCTGAACGTATTTTCTTGATTTTGTCTGTATTTTCGAGTACACTGTAACGCATATATAAAGAATCCAACGCAGATGATTTACCGCTATAACGTTGAAATGGATGTTTATGAAAGCTTTGGAGTAATTTATTAGAAAGGCTTGTCAGTTTAAACAAAATAACATATACTTATTCAGAACGATTTCATGAAAAAACGGGTAATCTGACGCTGTTTTGTGTGATGGTTTGTACGCATTGATACGTTTTTGTTTGTACAGTCCGTCATACAAAAAAATCAAACAAGTAAGAAGGCAAAAAACGTGTCCTTGACACGCAGATATTCTCGCTTTTGAAGAAAAATTTAAAAGGTAAGAAAAAACGTCCATTTTGTGACATGGACATACCTTTCTCCATCAGAATTACATCAGCCGAATTTACATGAAATATAAAAAAATCAAGCAAAAAGGAACTAAAATGAGAAAATTAGCATTAAGTGATGAAATACTTTTGTCTATCCAACAGCCTGCCAGATATATTGGCGGAGAAGTGAACATGGTTGTCAAAAATCCGTCTCAGGTGGACATAAGGTTTGCTTTTGCGTTTCCCGACGTGTATGAGATAGGGATGTCCCATTTAGGTATCCAGATTCTTTATTCTATGTTTAATAAGCGGGAAGACATGTACTGCGAGAGAGTTTATTCACCCTGGATGGATTTGGATCCGATTATGCGTGAGAAGAGCATCCCTCTTTTTACTTTGGAGACCCAGGAGCCTGTAAAGAATTTTGATTTTCTGGGCATTACCCTTCAGTATGAGATGTGCTATACCAATGTGCTTCAGGTGCTGGAGTTATCCCAGATCCCGCTTCACGCCTGCGACAGAACCGAGGAGTATCCTATTGTCATTGGAGGCGGGCCCTGCGCCTATAATCCAGAGCCGTTAGCGGATTTTTTTGACCTTTTTTATATTGGGGAGGGTGAGGCTGTTTATTTTGAATTGATGGATCGGTATAAAGAGAATAAAAGGGCAGGAGGAACAAGAAAGCATTTCCTAGAAATGGCTGCCCAGCTTCCGGGAATTTATGTTCCTTCCTTCTATCACGTGACCTACAAGGCAGATGGAACCATTGATACCTTTCTCCCCAACAATCCGCATGCCAAACCGGTTGTAAGCAAGGTTATCGTAACAGACCTGGACAGGGTTCCCTATATAGACAAGCCATTAGTCCCTTATATAAAAGTAACCCAAGATAGAGTGGTTCTGGAAATACAGAGAGGATGTATCCGGGGCTGCCGTTTTTGCCAGGCAGGAGATGTGTACCGGCCTTTAAGAGAGCACAGCCTGGAATACCTGAAAACGTACGCATCTGATATGCTGAAAAGCACCGGACAGGAGGAAATCTCTCTAAGCTCCTTAAGCTCCAGCGATTACAGCCAGCTGGAGGGGCTGGTGAATTTCCTTATCGAAGAATTTAAGGGCAAGGGAGTAAATATTTCTCTTCCCTCCTTAAGAATTGACGCCTTTTCCCTGGATGTTATGAGTAAGGTTCAGGATATTAAAAAGAGCAGCCTTACGTTTGCGCCGGAGGCAGGCTCCCAGAGGCTTCGGGATGTGATCAACAAGGGGCTTACGGAAGAAATTATCCTTAAGGGAGCCACAGATGCCTTTGAGGCTGGGTGGAACCGGGTAAAGCTTTATTTTATGCTGGGACTTCCAACGGAAACGGTGGAAGATATGGAGGGGATTGCACTTCTGTCTGAGAAGATTGCGGAAGCGTATTACGAGATTCCCAAGGCTCAGAGAAACGGAAAGGTTCAGGTCGTAGCCAGCTCCTCCTTCTTTGTGCCTAAGCCCTTTACGCCCTTCCAGTGGGCCGCCATGTGTACGCAGGAGGAGTTTATACAGCGGGCAAACATTGTCAGAGGCAAGTTCAGGGAGATGAAAAATTTCAAGAGCCTGAAATATAACTGGCATGAAGCTGAGCTTACGGTGCTGGAGGGTGTTCTGGCCAGAGGAGACCGAAGAATTGGCGCTGTAATTGAGGAAGCCTACAGGAATGGGGCTGTCTATGATTCCTGGTCGGAGTATTTTAAAAATGAGGTATGGATGAAGGCTTTTGAAACCTGCGGCGTAAATCCCGGCTTTTATACTACCCGTGAGCGCAGTATAGACGAGGTGTTTCCCTGGGACTTTATTGATGCAGGGGTGACCAAGGAATTTTTACAGAGGGAGTGGAAGCAGGCTTTGGGAGAGAAAGAAACGCCAAATTGCCGCAGGCGCTGTTCCGGCTGCGGCGCAAAGGATTTTGGCTGCGGAGTCTGTTTTGAAGTAAAATGATTAAATACCGTTTAGCTGTCTGCCGCCTATTGGCCTTTGAATTAAGGGGGTAAAGTCAGGAGTGCAGACGACATAGGCAGACTGACCTGGAAAGAACAAAAAAGGAAGCTGTAAAATGAAAATACGAATTAAATTTAAAAAATATGGAGCCATGAAATTCATTGGTCATCTGGATGTAATGCGATATTTCCAGAAGGCTATCCGCAGAGCTGGTGTGGACATCCGCTACAGCGAAGGCTTTAGTCCTCATCAGATTATGTCCTTTGCGGCTCCCTTAGGCGTAGGTATTACCAGCAGCGGCGAATATGTGGATATTGAGGTGCTGAGCACCGGGGACTCCCGGACTATGGTAAAACGTCTCAATGAGGTTATGGCTGAAGGCTTTGAGGTTGTAAGCTTTAGGAAGCTGCCTGAAGCTGCGGGAAATGCCATGGCCATTGTGGCGGCGGCTGATTATACACTGACCTTCCGTCCCGGATATGAACCGGAGGACAGGGGGGCAGCCCGGTGGTTTGAGGAAATGTCAGAATATTTCAGCCAGCCATCTGTAATCGTTACGAAAAAAACAAAAAAAGGACAGACTCAGCTGGATTTAAAGCCTCTTATTTATGAGATGAGGCTTGTAAAATCAGATAATGGAATACCAGCTCTCTTTATGAAGCTGTCTGCAGGCAGTCTGGTGAATGTAAAGCCGGAATTACTTTTGGATGCGTATGACAGCTATATGGGGCAGGAACGCTCTCCCTTTGCGTTTATGCTGCACCGGGAGGAGGTGTACACAGACCTGGCTTCAGAGGCTGAGAAGAAGGCTGGCGATCACAGATTCATTTCATTGGAGGACCTGGGACAGGAAATAGGATAATGGATAAAATCATTGTAACCCGCTGGAGGAATAAGGTCTGTACAGCGGCGCTGTCGAAGGGAAGTATTTCCCAGATAATGCTGGAGCCAGACAATGGGACTTCCATGCTAAATAATATTTATATCGGCAAGGTTCAAAAGGTTGTGGCTAATATCAATGCAGCCTTTGTTGATATAGGAAGGGATAAAACCGGCTATTACAGTCTGGATGAAAACCCCAATCATATATATGTGTCTTCTGCTGGAAAAAAGCTGAAAGCGGGAGACGAGATCGTTGTTCAGGTTATCAGGGATGGCGTAAAGACGAAGGCTCCGGTACTAACAAGCAGACTTTCCTTTGCAGGCAGATTTCTTGTTCTTACAGCTGGCAGGCCTGGAATCGGCTTTTCCGCAAAAATCGGGAATGTAACTTATAAAGCCAGAATACGGCAGCTTTTGGAAAAAGCTATGGAAGCCTATGGGGAGGATATGGGAATTATCGTCCGTACCAACGGGCCAGAGGCTTCCGAAGAAGGTTTACTGGACGAGCTTCACCTTCTGAACTCACAGTACAGGAAGGTTTTATCTGACGCAGCCTGCCGTACCTGCTACACCTGTCTCTATCAGTCGCCTCCGGCTTATATTACAGCTATACGGGACGCCTATGGCAGTTCCATTCAAGAGATTGTTACAGATGAGGAGTTATATCACGAACAGCTGAAAGAATATCTTGGACAGTACCAGCAGGCAGAGGAGGATATATTGGTCTTTTATGAGGATAAACTTCTTCCTATGGCAAAGCTCTACAGCCTGGATACGGCAGTGGAAAAGGCTTTGAGTAAGCATGTATGGCTGAAATCCGGAGGCTATCTTGTGATTGAGCCTACGGAAGCCATGGTCGTGATTGATGTCAATACAGGCAAATATTCCGGCAAAAAAAAGCATCAGGATACTATTTTCAAGATTAATATGGAGGCAGCTGGGGAAATCGCCCGTCAGCTGAGACTGCGCAATCTTTCCGGCATCATCATCATAGATTTTATCGATATGGAGCGGGAGGCGGACAAGGAGAAGCTTCTTTATCACCTTAAAGCGGCGGTTTCAAAGGATCCTGTAAAGACAACGGTAGTGGACATGACAAGGCTGAATCTGGTGGAGCTGACCCGAAAAAAAGTGAGAAAACCGCTCTATGAGCAGGTTTGTGAATAAGTATTTTAACGCAAAGAGAGTAAAAGAGGTAAATATGAAGATTATAATTGTAGGCTGCGGTAAGGTGGGAACAACCTTGGCAGAGCAGTTGAACAGGGAGCAGCATGATATTACCCTGATTGACAGAGATCCTGATGTGCTGCTGTCTGTGTCAGACAGCATTGATGTGATGTGTATAACCGGCAACGGAGCCATTTATCAGGTGCAGATGGAGGCAGGCATTCAAAACGCGGATCTGCTCATAGCCACCACCAATTCCGACGAGCTGAATATGCTCTGCTGTCTCATAGCGAAGAAAGCTGGAAATTGTCACACCATTGCCCGCATCCGTAACCCGGAGTATTCTGCGGAAATTAACTATATCCGAGAGGAGCTGAACCTGTCTTTGGCAATTAATCCGGAGCTGGCCGCAGCCCAGGAGATTGCCAGGCTTTTGCGTTTTCCCAACGCTATCAAAATTGAACCCTTCGCAAAGGGCAGGATTGAGCTGTTAAAGTTCCTTATACCCAAGGAATCCATTCTGGATCAGATGAAGGTGATGGATGTAGTAAACAAGCTTAAGAGCAATGTCCTGATCTGCGCAGTAGAGCGGGGAGAGGACGTGGTGATCCCTGACGGTAATTTTGAGATGCGAACAGGAGACAAAATTTCCTTTATCGCATCCCATGCTGATTTGGCAGAGTTTTTCCAAAAAGCTGGCATTGAGAACAACACGGTAAATAGAGCTATGTTTGTAGGTGGTGGAAAGCTGACTTATTATCTGACCAAGCTTCTGTCAGATACTAAGCTTAAGATTACCATTATAGAACGGGATGCCGGGCGTTGCAGAGAATTAAGCGAGCTTCTTCCCAATGTTATGATTATTCACGGCGACGGTTCGGATCAACAGCTCCTTTTGGAGGAGGGAATTTGCCGGACAGAGGCATTTGCCTCCCTGACAGGCTTTGACGAGGAGAATATCATGCTCTCTTTGTATGCAGCAAGCCGGTCCAAGGCCAAGCTGATTACAAAAGTAAATAAAATTGCATTTGAAAATGTAATTAATTCTCTGAATTTAGGAAGTGTAATCTATCCTAAAATGTTAACGGCTGATATTATTCTTCAATATGTCCGGGCTATGCAAAATTCCATGGGCAGTAATGTAGAAACTCTTTATAAAATTGTAGCTGACAAAGCAGAAGCCCTGGAATTTCGTGTTAAAAAGGACGATCCTCTTCTGGGGATACCTCTGGAGCATATGAAGCTTAAGGATAATCTTTTGGTAGCCTGCATTAACCGGAACGGAATGATTATTACCCCTAGGGGAAAGGACACCCTGGAAGCCGGAGATACAGTAATTATTGTAACGACTCATACAGGGCTTAATGATTTAAAGGATATCTTAAGATAAAGGCGGGCAGAGTATGAATTTCAATATTATTATCTATATGCTGGGCTGGATTATGAACATAGAAGCCCTGTTTATGCTGCTGCCTGTGATGACAGCCGCCATTTACAGGGAATCTATTGGTTTTATCTATCTGGGAGTAGCTGCGGTCTGCGGATTAATTGGCTTTTTTTGTACCAGAAAAAAGCCCAGGCTAACGATGTTTTTTGCCAGAGAGGGCTTTGTTACCGTAGCTTTCGGCTGGATTGTCCTTAGCTTTTTCGGCTGTATGCCCTTTGTTATCAGTGGGGAGATTCCCCATATAATTGACGCTATGTTTGAGATAGTGTCCGGCTTTACAACGACTGGATCTAGTATTATTCCCCAGGTAGAGGACATGTCCAGAGCCACCCTTATGTGGAGAAGCTTTTCACATTGGATCGGAGGCATGGGAATTCTGGTGTTTATTCTTGCCATTCTTCCTATGGCAGGCGATTACAATATGCATATTATGCGTGCGGAAAGCCCCGGACCTTCTGTGGGAAAGCTGGTTCCGAAGCTTCGTATTACTGCCAAGCTGCTCTATTCCATTTATCTTGGCATGACCATTGTAATGGTGATTCTTCTGTTAGCCGGCGGTATGCCCCTTTTTGACAGTATCTGTATGAGCTTTGGAGCGGCTGGTACAGGTGGCTTTTCCTGCCGCAATTTTGGTCAGGCAGGCTATACGATATACCAGCAGGGAGTCATCACGGTTTTTATGCTGCTTTTTGGAGTGAATTTTAACGTATATTTTTTAATGTTGATTCGCCGGCCCAGAGAGGCCTTTCGGTGCGAGGAATTAAGAGGATATCTGGCAGCTGTTGCTATCTCCATTCTCCTGATTACCATTAATATCCGCTCTCTGTTTCCCAGCCTGTTTATGGCCTTTCACCAGGCGGCTTTCCAGGTCTCCTCCATCATCACAACCACCGGCTATGCTACTGTGGATTACAATCAGTGGCCGGAATTTTCCAAGTGCATTCTGCTTTTAATTATGTTTATTGGAGCCTGCGCGGGCAGCACAGGCGGCGGTATGAAGGTATCCCGTGTTATGATTGCTTTCAAGGAAGTGAAAAAGGAGATGTCGGCAGTTATTCATCCGCGCAGCGTGAAGGTCCTCAAATATGAAGGGAAGGCTCTGGATCACAATGTCCTCAGGTCGCTGAATGCTTACATTATTTTATATTTTCTGATATTTGGCATTTCCCTGTTGATTGTAAGTCTGGATAACTTTGATTTTATGACCTCTTTCTCTGCGGTGGCCGCAAACCTGAACAATATTGGCCCCGGCATGTCCATGGTAGGGCCGGTGTCCAATTATTCCTCCTTGTCCTATCTGTCCAAAACGGTGCTTATCTTTGATATGCTGGCAGGAAGGCTGGAACTGTTCCCCATGCTGGTGATTATGTCGCCTGGAACGTGGAAGCAGCGTTAGAGGAACGGCGTTTTTACATTTTTAATTTGTGCCGAAATATATATAAGTGTAGTGATTTGTATTACCATATGAATGTATCTGCGGTTAGACATAATCGCCTTGCCAGTTCTTTTGTTAAGAAAGGTGAATTTCTATCATATACAACGGTTCGATGCCAAAGAAAAAAGTTGGAAAAATTAGAAGAGTATATAAAATCTCCGTGGGGATGTTAACGTATATGAAAAGATTGGCATACAGAACTTCAAGTGAGACGGAAGAGATAAAAAAGAGGAATATAATATCAATGCAGCAAAAGCATATATGCAGGGGGATTATAGAGGGAATCAGCTCCCCCAAAAAATCCAGTTGACATTTCCAGGAAGAAATGTTAATATACATAAGTATGCCGCACAGCGAGGTTCTAAGATTCTGTCCGTTTTTAAGAAGATGCTGGCAGGACACCAAAGCTGGCGAGTAATGATTATAGGAGGTGCCTTTATATGTACGCGATTATTGCAACAGGCGGAAAGCAGTACAAGGTAGCGGAAGGCGATG
>ERZ773217.657-NODE-657-length-32717-cov-7.900067_pt1 | contig 32717 bp, 33 predicted proteins | sample MGYA00580995_ERZ773217 | MGnify/ENA primary metagenome ERZ773217 (study PRJEB29015, sample SAMEA2737772) | human gut metagenome | biome: human gut; feature: human-associated habitat; material: faeces | place: China | collected 2012 ...
TCATGGATGGTTTGGGACCCGCGCAGATCGCAAGAAAACTGACGGAAAGAAAAATCCTTATGCACCAGTGTAACCGAGGTTTGGCAAAACGGCAGAAAACATTGGCCGATGCCTAAAAGCGGATCGCAGAGCTGGACGCTATTTTCAAGCGGCTCTATGAGGATACTATTTCGGTAAAACTTTCTGACGAGCGTTTCCAAAAGCTCTCTGCTGACTACGAGAGAGAATAGTATCAGCTTTCAAGAGTTAGCGGTTGCCCTCCATGGTGAAATCGAAGCAGAGGAACAAGAAAGTGCCAATGTGGAAAGGTTTCTCTCCTCTGTAAAACGGTATACGGAAATTCCAGAATTGATCCCATATATCTTGCATGAGTTTGTCGAGAAGCTCGTTGTCCATGCTACAGCGATCCAAAGGGCAAGAACCACACCCAGGAAATTGACATCTGCTATAAGGGCATTGGAGCTCTGGAAGCATCCAAAGTAACTTCATCAGGCAAGAATGAGAAAAACGGCATAGCTGGAGCTATACCGTTCTCTCTTGCCCCACGATGTTTTCTTATCGGGAGGCACTTTCTGCCCTGTTTTTATATTGTGTGTCCAGTTATTTCCCGGTAACGTAGACCGTCTTACTCCTGGTATCGCGGCCGTCGCTATTCTCCGCAAAGACGGTCACAACCACCTTGTAATCAACCCCGGCCTCGCCATCACAAAGAATAGTATTCATCTGGGAATAACTGTTGTATCTGCTCATACCGGGGTCATCCTCATCCCAAGATTCGGCCAGTGTCCATCTGGAGCCGGATTTTTCATAAACGTAGATGCTTTCACACCCTATTTTGTCCATGACCCCACTTCCGGAAACTGAAAACCTCACACTCAAGGTATTGGATGCAGGTGTCACGGTTATGCCATGCATCGAGATTTGGTCGCTTGCCCGATATTCAAGGGCGGAGGCCGGAATCGACAGCATAAATAAGCAAATAACTGCACTGACCAGAGAAATTAGACGCTTCATTTTCATGATAATCTACTCCTCATATATAGATTGAATTAAAGATTTCATATCAACGGTAGATGTGTTAGAAGTGATGCTGTACTCCACATTCCCAATCATCCATGCAACAGTTTCGTTCTCGTTATTTTTGAAAATATAATGGGTGATTTCGTTGCAAACAAATGGTTCAACATCTTCGTCGTTCTTTTCATATATTTCAAAAGGTGCATTGTCATGTAAGATAACATTGAAGCCAATACAATCCAAGGCTGAAGTATATGCGACGCTGAAGCTGAGACAATCGGTAATAGGGTCAACATCGATAAGTGGCTCTTGTGGTGCAAATTCTTCAGGAATTTTAGGATAATACAGGGGCAATCCGCGCTCTGCAAATTCCATTTGCAACTCTTGATATTCCTCTGGGACACCGGATGCAGAGTTTTCCGTGCCTTCTTCCGCCTTCTGGGGGTGGTAGGCCGAGTCTTCTTCGTTTTCGTCTGGAAGCGATCCAAAGCTAAACGCGCTCTCGCTCCAACGGGCTATTGCCCCAAACACGTCAATCCCGTAAGCCTGGACCACCATCATAGTGCCCAACAGGCAGGCGGTCATCACCGCCGCCGCCAGGCTTGTGCGGATTCTACTACGCAACCGTGCCGGATAGCGTTTCGGCGGCTTTTGATTTGCTACATTCTCCGGCAGAGAACGAATTCTCTGCTGGAAGGCGGAATAGGACCTTTTTGCGTCTGGATAGTCAGGCATCGGGGCCTTGCGATCCAGCGCATCAAGATATGCGTCAATCACAGCGGGATCGTAGCTGTCCTCCGCCATGGCGGACAGCGCATCTTCCATTGCCTGCTCAAGTTCAGAAGGAGACATAGAATTGAGACGTTCCGGAGATGTGTCAAAGCAAGCAGATTGACAATTGGATTGATTTGGTTGACTGGTATGATGGCTCAAAGGAGAATCCATAGCTGCCCCCTTTCCTCCCCTTCTGCTTGTTATATGTCGCAAGCAGTGGGATTTGTTGCAGCACAGTTAAAAATTTTTTAATCCGGTCCGTATGTACACCTACGACTGCTCCAAAAGCTCTCTGCATCGTGTCACTGCACGGAATACCCGACTCCGACAGCCGGAGGCTGAAATTCCAAGCCGATCCGCAATTTCGTCGTAGCCCATATTCTGTTCAAAGCGCCAACGCAGGATCTTTTGATCCTGCTCTGACAACTGCTTTGGCAAGATGTCTACCAGAGAATCGGGCCAAATTCCTCCGCTTATACCCAGAAGGGAATCTAACGATACGTGGGAATGGTTGTTCAAGCGCCGCTGTTCGTTGCGAGCCAAATTTTGAAGTGCACGCATCAGCCATCCTTCCGGTGATGGGTGCAGCGCCAGCCTGTCCTTTTGGAACAAGGCCAGAAGAAAGGTATCTTGCACCAGATCCTCGGCCGTTTCTACAGTTCCAACCATGCGGTATGCTACACGAAGCATTGTGTCGTGCAACGACTCATACAACTCTTGAAACGAGCGATTGGATTGGTTCAAAGCAGATTCACCTCGGGTCTCTCTATTCTTCAAGATCAAATTTGGACAGCATGGAACAGAATTGAACCATGAGTTCAACCTTTTTCGTATCCATATCCATCATGATGTCCAACAGACGTTGCTGTAGGATAGACTGCTTGGCTCCGGTGAGCGTGGTGCCTAAGAGCGTATTGCAGTCTGTTTGCAGAGCATTGGCGATGGCAATCAAAGTTGGTAAGCTGACCTGAGTATGAGCGTTTTCTATATGGCTGATATGCTGGTCGGAAACCTGGATCAGCTCGGCAAGTTCCTTTTGCTTTAATCCCTTTGACAGCCGCTGTTGGCGGACGTTCCGGCCAATTTCCTGATAGTCTAACTCCATATTATTGTGTTCCTCCCTGAATTTGAAAGAAAAGGGCAGAACTATCCTTGACAGATATGGTATCGTAGTTTATTGTATTTGATAATGTATTATGCGGGCGGAATTGCCTTTATAAATATAGTTTATAAAAAATTCAAAATCCGTGCAACAAAATCGCCCGGATCAGACATATATCGATTAAAGGGATAAAAAGGGAAAACGTGTCGAAAGAGAACGAACCCCTATGAAGCCATAATAAATCTGCGTTTTGGGCCTATTGTACCGCCGACCACTTCCGTGTATGACCTCCAGATGTTATATCAAGATTTCCCGATGTCTCCACATACACTTCGATTTCATTTCTGCGATTAGCGGAGCTAGCTGTTTGAAAAAGTTATATTGTAAAATCATGTCGCAAAGTGTCCTAGGAAAATTGAACACCCTTTTCGAAGGAGGAGTAGCGTAGCCCATGAGAAGAGTGATCCATTTTTTCGGCACAGTGGTAGTTATACTTTCTCTTGTACTGTGTCAAATCGTATCTGCCGCAGAGCCGCTATATGATGAGAATGATTATCCCACCATACAAAAGGCTGTTGTTTTCGCTGTCGATGCCAGCAACAGCATGAACAGCAACGACCGGAACCGGCTTGCGATTGACAGCATCGCACAGCTCATTTACAGTCTGCCATCCAATTATTCGGTCGGCTTTGTGGCCTATAACACAGATGTGGCTGTCGCGCAGGGGATGGCAGACAGCAAAGGCAGAGACGCCATTATGAAGGCGGCGGATTCTGTTCGCTACACAGGCTATACCAATGCCGGCGCGGGACTGGCAAGGGCGATGGAGCTGCTGGGAAGCGTGGATGCCTCTGAGAAAACGGTCGTGATGCTCTCAGACGGAGAGATCATCATGCAGAACGACGCGGCTACCGCGGCCTCCTCCGCGCAGTTTGCATCTGCCGTAGCGCAGGCGAAGAGCACCGGCGTTAAGATCCATGTGATTGGTCTCGGCGCTGATATGGAGGATCGGGCGAATACGATTTTCTCCGCATCCGCAGAAACCGGCGGCACCAACTACCATGCGCCGAAAGCAGAGGACATTCAGCGGGCGGTGGATGCCATCCTCTTAGAGCAGCTGAATGTCAAGAAGACGACGGCGGCTGTTGTGGATGCCGATGGCGGAACGGAGGAACTGGATCTTGCGATTCCAAGCGTGAACACCACCACTGCCAGGATATTATTCATCAGCGACCGTCCGATCCAGAACCTAAAAGCCGATTTTAACGCTGGTGATGTGCGGCAGATTTCCGGCACCCACTATACGCTGCTGGAACTGGACCACCCGACGGCGGAACAAGTCCATGTCAGCTTTCAGGGGGCGGCAGGCAGCCAGATCAAGGTGGACGTGGTTACAGAATATTTTGTGACCATGACAGCTGATGTGACCTATGAAGATGTGGAGCCATCCGAGGAAGGGGCTACTCAATATGAGCGCACCGCCCTGATTGCCGTATCCTTCTACGATGCAGGGAACCCTGCACGGCAGGTGCTTATGGATTCGTCGTTTGACGGCCGATCCCTCTCCGGTACCATCGGCGGACAGTCGTGGACGGGAGCCGTGCGTTCTGGCACAGTAATGCTTCCGCCACAGAGCGGGGTATCTGAAGACCGTAAGGAAGATGTGTCTCTTTCTTTTGACGCTCTGAACACGAATATCATTGTGGCCCAGCCGTTGTCTGTCTCCTTGGCGGGGGCCCCGGAGCTGCCGCCCCCGCCGGACTACCGCCCCATTATGATTGCGGTTTTTGTTGGCGGCCTGCTTGTGATCCTGCTGCTGGTTTATCTCGCTGTCGGGCACCGCCGAAAAAAGCCCCGGTCGATTCCAGATCCTCCGCCGCCCGCGCCGAGTAAATACAGCTATACCGGACGGCTGAACATCTATATTACCCGCACAAAGTCCGGGCGAGATGTTCCGCCGCTTACCTATGATTTGTTCCGTATCCCAGGTGGGAAGGTTTTATCGCTTCAGGAGATCCTGGACGGCTGTAATGTAGAGGAGCATCTGGAGGGGGCGGATCGGATCTATTTGAAGGCCGGCGCCAACCGCTGCTTGGTACTTTCCAATGATTCAGATTGCACCATCATCCAGTCGCGCGAGATCTTGATGAAGGGAAGGAGCTATCTGATGGGCCTGGATTCCAAGGTAGACATTACCTTTGAAGACGAACTCAGCGAGATGGCTCTGCAATATCGCCAAGTGCGCCCTAACGAGTTGAGGAGTTATGCATATGTCTAAGTCCTTTTCTCAATTCTCGATTGGTCATAAAAATTTGTCGTAAGGAGTGGATCAGAGTGACAATTATCAACCAGACAAACCGCACCCTGCTGCTGGAGGAGATCAACCCAGAAAAACTGGATCTCCTGACCTTGATCGGCGATGTGAAAGGCATCGACAGCCTGAGCGATGACAAGATCAAGGAAATTAACCAGCACCTGGAGTGCCGGAGTTATGAGGAGTTTCAGGAGAAATTCGCGCCGTGCATCTACTCCTTTTTCGATGCCAACAGCCAGTCCGTCCGGTACACCCTGAAGAAGCCGGAGAATATCCCGGACAATATGCTCACAGAGATCCCGCTGAACCAGAGCAACGACTTCCTCAAAATGCTGTTCACGCTGATGGAGAGTAAGAAGTCCCAGGGCGTGCTTAATGTGGACTTTGGGTTTGAAAACCTGCTGGACATGATCTCTCCCAAGAAAGTCATGGACGACATCCGCCAGGTGCGTAAAGAGATCCGGTACAATTACTCCAAATACGCGGCTCTGGAGGACGGCGATCCGGCCAAGCTGGATGTGGGTGATAAGCTCAACGAACTCTTTGAAGAGGCCAGCAACAACTACAACAATGTGATGGCGATGCTGCCTCTGGCAATCGAGGACATCAAGACCCGGCTCCTGCTGGGCGCCGGAGATCAGAAGGGCAACGGCAACCAGATTGCACTAGGTATGCTGACCATGGGCGAAAAGGGCGAGCTAAAGGTGCTGGAGGCTCCCAAGCAGGAGACTACGGCTTTGGCGACGGTGGACGACAACATCAACACCGGTTTGGTTGCCGCACTGGAGGAGGACTATCAGGCCATCAACGAGACCCCTTCCGACTATGTGCAGTCCCTGGTGGTACGTACCTTCTGTCCCCTGCCTTCTACCACTCAGACCAAGATTGATGTGCCTACTGAGGTTGCCAACTATAACTCCTACCTCCAGTTCTATAAGGATGCCAAGGATGACTTTATCAAGGTGGTCAAGCCCCTGGTGGAGAAGCTGCTGGGTGTAAAGATGTTCTTTGACCAGTACAAGTGTAAGACCAAGGGAATGGCGCCTGCCCTGGTGGTGGCGAACCTCAAGCCGGAGATGCTGGCCAAGAGCAGCAGCCTGCCCACCCTGCACGCTTACCTCAACACGGTCAACAGTAAAAATAACTTCAAGGATACCATCTGGTATGCCATCTTCCCCAATCTGTCCGTCAGTCTACAGGCGGGCGCCAAGCTGCGCCGGGAGCGGTTTGCTGGCAACGTTCACAAGGTCAATGAGGATGTAAACAGCCTGGAGACTCTGTCTACCCTGCTGGATGTAATGAAGGACTATCGGGTAGAAACCTTCTTCTCCTTTGAGACCCGGGAGGAGACTACCTTCAATGCTGTGGCCGCAGAGGGCATCCAAAAGTTTATTGACCGCTGTGAGCCGCTGGTCGGCAAAGCATACAGTGAGTTTGCTATCCCGTGTCTGCCCAACTTCACCGTCATTCCCAAGAACAAGTCGGGCGTCACCCTGGACAAGCTCATGACGATCTCCGAGGACAGCACCACCGCCCAGCTCTCCGAGGCGAAGGAGGACATCATGCGGCTGTGGATCGAGGGGGTCTACATCAACGCTGCGTATATCGCCGCCGGCTTCCGGGCGGCCTGTCAGTGTCCGGAGTTCCTGAAAGACCACTACCGCCGACTGAAGGTGGATTCGGAGCTGCCCGGCGTCCGGTACGATGTGGAGGCCGGAAACCACGCGCTCTGCACCCGGACTACAATGCCCAAAGAGATCACCGGCTTCACCAATTCCATCAAGGATCAGATCAACCGGAAGAATTTCGGCTGGATCTTCGCATCGGAGAACGCGACTTTGGATGGTACGGCTGTCACGCAGATCACGGTCTACAAGGCCCGTAATCTGCTCTACGATCCTGACAAATCTACCTACGAGCCGGCCTACAAGACGCAGGTGACCTCTTATATTGAGCGTATCCTGCGCCACGCCACGGGTGATTTCAAGCAGGATAATATTGTCCAGTTCTTCTCTAATAATCCCAAGAGCCAGAAGAGCCAGTGGCTTGCCAAGAAGGACTGCGTTAATGCTGTGCTAGAAGAGGGCGACAACCTTGACTATTCCATTGACGAGGCCACGGGAATCTGCGACCTTACCATCTTCTTTGACGGTGATGCCCGCAACCTGGAGGTCATGATCAGTCGCGTTTCTTCTAAATAAAAAATGGAGGTAAAAGTATATGGGCTTCAGACTGGAAATCGACGGGGCTGGTCCCGTCAAGCTGACCGAGCGTGCGATCACCAGAGTGGAATTTGGCAGTGAGATCCCTCAGGACTCCAATGCCAGAGCCACCGACAACGGAGCCGCCCTCAAGATTTGGGGCAAGCTGCTGTTTGCTCTGGGCGGCCAGGAGCAGGACTCTACGCTGAACCTGGCTCAGTGGAGCCTGGTCCCCAGTGAGTCTGCCGACAGCTACCGGACGGTCAAGGTGGACGTGATCTCCGCCTCTCAGGTGGTGCGTCAGATCACCCTTCCCAACGCGTTTGTCATGGAGTATTCCGAGGAGCTGGACGATGAAACCGGAGTAGGCAGCTTCTACCTGCATGTCAAGCAGAAGAAGGATCAGACCGCCAAGGTCGCCATCGACGGCGAATTCAGCGCCTAAAACAGGGAAAGGAGTGTGTAACATATGTCTCTGAGAGTAACGATTGAGGGCCAGGGCTCCTTTGAGATCGCCAAGGAGTGCGTCAAAAAGGTCATCTACAAAACGGACATTCCCCTGGACTCCAACGCCCGCACCAAGGACGTGGGCAGCAGCCTGGAGATCTCCGGCAAGATCCTGACCGCCGTAGACGGCGACCCCTTTGATTCCACCCGGCAGATGGGACTGTGGTCCATGGTACCCGCTGAGGATTCTGCCTGCTACCGGAAGGTGACGGTGGAGATCATCCAGGCCGGCATCGTGGAGCGGAAATATTACTTCCCCAACGCCTTTGTGGTGAACTACCATGAGGATTTCGGCGACAGCGATGGTGTGGGCACCTTCTCCCTGGTGGTCAAACAGAAGAAGGACAAAATTGCCGGGATCACCATTGAGGGAGGATATCCGGCCACTGCGTAACCGTTCTGAGAGCGGAAAGCTGCATACTGCGGCGCGGCAGTCCGCGTGAGGGAGGGCGCGTCCGACTTTGGTTGGGCGCGCCCTTTTTCCTTAACAAGGTCTGCTTGCGACCTTTATGAAAGCGGCAGCCTGTGAGCGGGGGAGGCTTTCATAAGGGCCGGAAGCAGTCAAACAAGGAGGAACGTCCACCATGAATGAATACTATCGAACCCTTGGTGTGCAGCCGGGGGCCTCACAGGATGACTTAAAAAAGGCGTATCGCGCCTTGGCAAAGAAATATCATCCAGACCTCCATCCGGGCGACCAAGAGGCGGAAACCCGCTTCAAGGAGGTCAACGAGGCGTATGAGGTCCTGGGCGACCCGGATAAACGCAAGGAATATGACGCAAAGCAGCAGACAGCACAGCGCCATCAGGCTCCGAACAAGGCCAGGTCGGCCACACGCACACCACGGGGCGGTCCGGTGGACTTCTCACAGATGCAGGGTGGATTTGCTCAGTTTTTCGGATTCGATCCCGCAACCGGGCAGGTGCTCGATGAGGAAAAAGTTTCTGGGCAAAAGAGGAACCCGCTGGACACCACAGATCTGTTTGAGCGATTTATGGGCTTTAAGTGATCTGCGGCACGGATGATGACAAGATGGGGTGTATCTGAAGATGACAAATAAGCGCGTGGTGGACCTCCTGCTTGCCTTGGTCGGAGGGGCGATCGCCTCAGTTGGGTATTTTTATCTTGAGGACTGGTATCGCCTGCCGTTGGTATTTTCGGGGCTTTTGCTGGCGGTCGTATTTCTGATTTTTATGGTGCGGGATGGCCGGGCAGGGCCGGAGCCGCCTGTCCGGCCAGCAGATGGGGGGAGTGTCCCGCCTTCGGGCCGACTGACCGAAATTGTACTGCTCAATGAAGAAGATCAGGCCCTGACCTCTTGGACGCTCTACGGAAAGACTGGAATGGTCATTGGCAGGGATTCCGGGGAGAATCAGGTCAATATCAACCTTGCCAGTTCGGCTTATGCCAGCACGGTGGAGATTGAGCACGCGGCGCTAAATTATGCGGCTGGCTGTTGGTATGTGGAGGATCTGGCTTCAAAAAATGGAGTGAGCGTCCAGAAAGAGGACAAGCGGAAATATAAGCTGGCTCCTGGGCAGCCGTGCAGGCTCTCTACCGGCGACATTCTCTACATCGGCCTTGTCAGGCTGATGGTTCGATAATAAGAAGAATAGATTCTAAGATGAGGGAGATGGCGATACCATGTCAAATCTGATTCACTGCCAGAACGGACACGTTTTCAGCAAGAAGCGGTACGGGACGGTGTGCCCCTACTGCAATGTTGAGACCGCGACCAAGGAGAAACGGGAGACGCAGCGTTCGGATGTGGAAATTGAGGAGGATATGTTCCGCGAGGACATTAAGCCGGTCTGCGGCTGGATCGTGTGTATTGACGGCGCCCGTCAGGGCAAAGATTATCAAATCGTCCAGGGGAAGAATTTTGTGGGCCGTGCTGACGATATGGACATTCAGATCCTGGGGGATAATGAGATCTCACGCCGCAACCACGCGGTGATCGTGTTCGACCCGAAGAAGAAAGAAACGGTCTTGCTCCCTGGAGATTCCAATGGCCTGGTCTATCTCAACGGCAATGCAATATACACTTCCACTGTCTTGAATAAATACGATGAGATCGAACTGGGAAAGTCCAAATTCCTGTTTCTCCCCTTCTGTGGCGAGCATTTTATGTGGGGTGCAAAAACAGAGTAACGAGAGAAGGGGGCGGGGGATATGACGCCGCAGGCAATACTGATGCTTTTGTGCATCGCAGCGGGGGTCCTGCTCATCGTTCGGGCAACCATGGGCGGTGGGGCCAGACGCTACCACGGGCCGGATGTGGGCAGCTCCATGACCATTGGCGGGCGTGAGGTGCAGGAGGATTATGTTGGCACGCTGGCTACGCCGGCCGGACTGCTGGCGGTTCTGGCGGATGGCATGGGGAAGACATACGGGGCCCGTATCGCCAGCCGGACAGCAGTGGAAACCTGTTTGGATCTTTTCCGGGACTACAACGCATTTGATAACCCGCAATACTATTTTCGCAAAGCATTCCACGCGGCCAACCGGGCCATTTTGCGGGAGCTTGGCGACGAGGGGTATGGCGCGGCCAGTGTGGGCGCCGCAATGATCCAGGACAACTGGCTCTTTTATGCAGCTGTGGGAAATGTGAAGCTGTGCGTCTACCGCGGCGGAGACCTGGTGCCAGTGTCCGCCGGGCATACGCTGGATGTTCTGGCGGAAGAGCACTTCCAAACTGGAAAGCTCTCCAGAGAGGATGCGCTGGCCATGCTGGAGAACCACCGCCTTTATAACTACCTGGGGCAGGATGGCTTCAAGGACATTGAGATCTTTGACCGCCCTATCGCGCTGCAGAAGGGGGATATTATCGTCCTTATGAGCGATGGCCTGCATGAGCTGATCCCCTGGAAGGAGATCGAGGATGTTCTTGCCGGCGGGGAGGACTGCCAGAGCATGGCCTACGCTCTTATCGAAAAGGTCAATCAGAATACGGCGGAGGACAGGGATAACGCCAGCATCATCCTGATACGCTGGGACGGGAGCGGACGCGGAGCATGAGAAAACAGAATTCAACGTTCAAGACGGCATTCACATCAGAGGCCGACAAAAACCTGAAAAACACCGATTCCTTCGGTTATGTGGAGTTGGACAAGTACGCCTGCTATGTGATTGCCGACGGCATTGACGACCAGGTGGACGGGGAGAGTGCCAAGCTGGCAGTTGACACCATTATTTCGGCGTTTACAGAATCGCCCTCGATCCGAAAAGGTGCGATTAGGCGCTATCTTCGGGCCGCCAACCGGGCCCTGCTCACAGCCGACAGCAAGATGCGTCTCAAGGCGTCCGTGATTGTGCTGGTGACTGACTACGCGAAGCTACGCTATGGGCAGGCCGGCAACGCCCGCCTGCGGCTCTACCGGGACGGGTTCCTGCGCCTGCAATCCCAGGACCAGTCGTTAAGTATGGACTTGGTGAAAGCGGAGAAGCTGGAACCGGACAAGCTCACCAAGCACCAGGAGCGGCACAACCTCTATTGCTATCTGGGCCAGGAAAAGGATTTCCGCCCTTACATATCGAAAAAATACAAGCTCTCCGACTCAGACGCCGCCGCCCTGCTGACCCGCGGCGTGTGGGAGCATGTGGACGATGGCCTTCTGAAAGACGCCTTTGCGGATGCGTCTGACGAGCCCCAGGAGACGGTAGACGGCGTGGAGGATCTGCTGCTGTCTCCGCAGCCGAAGGACCTGGGTTCCTATACCTTTGCAACGATCTTCTTTAATAAAGTTTATACCGATCCGAACCGGAAACGGAAGATCAAGCGGGCCATTATGATCGCCATTCCCATCCTCCTGGTGGTGATCGTCCTTTCCATCGTGCTGACGGTGCTCTATCGCAATCGCCAAAAGCAGATCGCCGCTATGGAGCAGAGCTATTACGATGCGATTGAGTATATACAGGCAGACAACTATGTTCGAGCCCGGGAGGAGTGCCAGAAGGCCCTTGGCCTGGCAGAGAAGTTGGACCAGGAGGAAATCCATTCAGACGCGAACAACTATATGAAGCTGATCGAAAGTGTAATCGCCGGCGACGACGCGCTGACCAACGGGCAGTACAGCGACGCCCAGCGCCACTTTCTCAATGCCAGAAACCGGGCCCGGTATGCCGATAACCTGGGTGTGGATTATCTCAACGAGCGTCTGGCCCAGACCAGCCAATATATGTCGGTGTATGAGTTGATCTCCCTGGGGGATACGCTGGCCCAAGGGATGCAGTATGAGGTGGCGGAGGAACAGTACCTGGCGGCCAGGGCCCTGGCAGCGCAGATCTACTTCGACACCGGCCGGGACGATGCCGTAGCTGCTTTGGAGAAGCTGTATGCCGACCAGGCGGAGGCCCAGGCCCAGGACGCGGAGAACGCACAGCAGGTGGCAGAGGCCCAGGCTTCCGCCGCCAGCATTGCGGCGGAGGGCGATGCAGCCCTGGCCGAGGGGAATTATGAGAGCGCCCGCGCACTCTATACCACCGCTCTGCAGAAATATACGGAGCTGGAGGATCAGGGGCAGATCGATGCTCTGACCGCGAAGCTGGCGGCCATCACTGTCCAGCAAAACGCACAGGCGGAGTTGGTGGCAGAGGCGGAGTCTTACGTCAGTCAGGCAGAAGCGGCGTATTCTGAGGGCAATTTTGTCCAGGCAAAGAAATACTATCTCCTGGCCCGGGATGTCTATGCCCAGATGGGCAATGATGCCAAGCTATCCGAGGTGACACGCCGGCTGGAAGTCATTGCAATGGGTATCAGCGAGCAGGAAGCAGCGGAGCGGGAGGCGGCGGAACGGGAGGCGGCAGAACGGGAGGAAGCTGAGCAGGTGGGTACACCGGCTCCGGAAAGCCCTTCCCCTGTCCCGAGCACCTCTGTGAGCCCTGCACCGGACACGGTAGGATAAAAGGTGAGGTGCTGAAATGGGAGAGAGCATATTTGGCTCCGGCTTCGATCTGCGAGATTATGTTCACAAGCGGGCGCTGGAGATCAACAACCTGGAGGAACGGACCCTCTACCGTCAGATCACCGATGGGATGATGGCCGAGCTGTTTCAATATCTCATCGACGCGCAGAGTGCGCTTGAGCAGCGGGTCTTATCTGAGGTGCGGCCCTGTGGAAATGACTTTGCGATCCACATCGGCGTGACAGAGCGCGAGCTGTACGATGCCAGCGACAGTTTCCTGATGCCGATTTGCCCGGAGGACATCGCCTCGGCGCGTCCCACGGCTGCCGAATGCCTGCGCTCGGATGCTCCGGCGGCGGTGGAACGGGTGTTCCTGCGCCAAAACACACGGGAGGCGCGGAAGTTTGCGGAAAATGACGCGCTGTACCAGGGCGCTGTGACAACGGATAAGGGGACGTTTCCCGCAACCTTTTTTGTCCGGAGGAGCCGCCGGTATCTGGAGCGCGTGGAAAGGCTTTATCAGGTGTTTCATGCCAACCACATCCCTTGGGCCACAGTCTGCGCGGCCTACCTCTATAAAATGTTCGATGTCTTTGTATCCGATGTGGAGGGGCTTGAGGCGGACAGTACAGATGAGATCCGGTCCGTATCCGTGGATTTTGGCGCCTATGATCCGTTCCTGCACCGGGGCATGGTCCCGCTTTGGAACCTGGCGGGGATAGAGGTCAACACCAGTATGTACCCCTCACCCTGCGCCGATCATGTCCACTGTGAGCACCGCATTTTCGCCCACCGCCTGGCGCCGGGCTGTCATTACCTGGTGGCCGACTTGGAGCGTCCTTTGCGAAACGTGCGGATGGAGCGGGGCGATATGCTCATTACTTGCCAGGAGCGGGGGCCGGTGGCCTGGAATCTGATCCAGGTCAATCAGGACACGGAAAAACTCCGGTATGAATACCCGCCCCTGGTCAACCAGCCGGCGGACAGCTTTGCGTCCAATCTGGGCATATTCTACCAGCAGGGCATAAAGACGCTGGGGGAACTGAGGCATACCATCCTGAGCTATGGTTACAGCAATGTGGTGTCCTTTCAGCGGGCCGAGCTGGGCGCTCAGCTGCCGGCGGAGGCGGAGAGCTATGATATGGACCAGTTTATCACGGATGAGCTGCGGAAAAAGAGCGCCCGCGAGACGATGCTGCTCCACTTTGCCGCGGCCGACCCGGATCATTACCTGAACATGGATCTTGTGAGTTTCCTGGTGACCAAGGCCCAGAAGATCTTCCCCGAATATGTCTGTGTAGGGGTTCTGGATATGTAGGCGGATGGGTGTTGCACGATGAATTACATTTGGGAGATATTACTGCGGGCCCGGGAGGGCGGCGTACCGGACGAGAATCTGTTTTTTGCCCAAGCCAAGGAGTGCAGTCCATGGTATGAGCAGTCCTTTCCCTGTCTGAATGAGAGCACGGTGTCCGGGCCGGTTGTGGAGATCAACAGCCTGTACCGTTTTTCCTCCATCTTTCAGGAACTGCTGCATGAGATGGGGGATTCTGAGTATCTGCGGTTCCTCTTTGACGCCGGCATCCATGTCCTGGCGGCACAGGAGACTATGATGGGACTGAGCAAGCGGGACTTTTATGTGCAGAAGCTGCGCTGCGATCTGCTGGCCGGAGAATTTGGCGGCCCAGCGGCGCAGGCGGTTCAGGCCCTTTCCGATGACCGGCAGCGTGGGGTGGCCTCTCTGCTCCTCATGCAGTATGAGACAGGCTCATCCCTGCTCATGTTCTGCAAGGCTATGACCTATTTTTACCCGGACGCCATGCTCTATCAGCTCAAGGCGCATCCGGAACAGCTCCTGCTCTACCTGGGGCTGGCCGGCGCCGACCGGCAGACTGTACAGCTGCTTGAGGATTTGTTCCTCCCTTTGCAGTACCAGGTACGGATTTTTTGGACAAAGCACTTTGGCGTTTGGGATGTGGACGAGACGCTGGTGCTGGACGAGATTGAGATTTACTGACGAGATCAGACAGAGGCGGTGTGGAATTTGAGCAAGTATTCCTATACATACAATCGAAACGTGGGGGAGAAAGAGGAGCTGCGCTATTACACCCGGGAGGAGCTGGAGCTGATGACGACCTATCAGCTCCGGGACATCTGCTACCGGGAGCGCATCATCAACGGTATCCACGCTCCATTGGATAAGGATGTGCTGATCCGGGAGATCATGCGCTTTCGCGGGCGAGCCGACCGGCTGTTTATCACGGAGGACTCTGAGGATGGTATGGAGCGGCTGAACGCCCTGCTCTCCACTGCCAAGCTGAATTTGCAGAACACCGCCCTGCAGGGCTGCGCCAAACTGATTGTGTATAACGGTATTTCGGTAGAATACTTTGACCGTTACACCATTGGCTACCATCAGGATCTGGCGGACACCAATGCGCTGCTGGTCAGCGGCGGGGAGATCTGTGCCATTTTCAACCTGCGGATGTATCAGAGCGAGCCGGAAAAGCTGTTCATTACCAAGTCCGCCAATATGACGTGCCGGGAGTCCGCCATACGCAATTACACCCTTTACTGTATGGATCGGCGACAGTCCGACCTGCTCTACCACATCTACAAAGGGGACACCCCCATTGTCCCGGAGCACCTGACCTTCCGCACAGTCTCTGTCCTGAATTTCGAGGTGCGGCCCCTGCTGGAGAGCCGGATGCCTCTGGCCATCGACTTCGGCTCATCCAACACCACTGCCGGCGTCTATCTGGACAATGCCTACTTTGAACAGCTCTCCGGCGATCCTATCTCTCAAATCCTTAAGCGGGATCAGGTCAACTATGTGCCCCATCTGGACGTAGAACACAAGGATGCAGAATCCCTCATTTTGCCCAGCGCCGTGGCGGTGGTGGGGGTGAGGGGAGAGGATATACAGTACCGGTTCGGCTATGAGGCCAACCGGCTGTTCCACCTGAGCTACATCGACGAGGGATTTTGTGTGTTCTACGACCTGAAGCGGTGGGTGGGTGACGCCGACCGGCTGGAAGAGGTGGTGGACCGGGAAGGCCACCGCAGCTTTGTCCCGCGCAAGGAGATCATCCGGGCCTACCTGGAGTATGTGATCGAGTGCGCCTGGCAGCGGTTCAAGTGCAGCTTCAAATCCATCCATATTTCCGCCCCAGTCAAGCAGAAGCCCCTTTTTGTGGAGCTGTTCCAGGAACTCCTGCCAGAGTACCGGTTGGAGAGTGAAAATATGCTGGATGAGGGCGTGGCCGTCCTCTACAACACCATCTCCACGCTGATTAAAGAGAAGCAGTATCAGGATGGGGCCATCTACCGCGCACTCATCATCGACTGCGGCGGCGGCACCACGGATCTGTCCTCCTGCCGTTTCCGAATCACAGACCGCCGTGTGGCCTACCAGATCGACATCGCCACGGCCTATGAGAACGGGAATACCGACTTCGGAGGCAATAACCTGACCTTCCGTGTGATGCAGCTCCTGAAGCTGACCCTGGCACGGCAGCTGACCAGCGAAGACCTCCCAGACGCCGACGCCATCATTCAGGCGCTTGACATCGATGTGTTCCGTACGGTAGACCGTCAGGGCGTGAACAGCGTCTACGCAGCCCTGGATGAAGCCTACGCCCAGGCCGAGCGGGTGATCCCCACCCGGTTCCGGGACTATGAGCACAGGAGCCGGGCGGACTACTACGCGGTCAAGAACAACTTCTACTTCCTGTTTGAGACGGCGGAGCGGATCAAGACCAGCTTCTACAGTCATGCCAATATCCTGCGCATGGCCGTATCCAGTGTGCCGGTTCAGGAGCCGGCCACAAAGTGTATGCTGGTAGACCGCTGGAAGCTATCCGCCTATCAGGAGCAGGAGGGGGTGCTGGAGGCGCTGAAGGATGTGCCCACCGCCTACATCAATATCTATGCCCTCAACCTTCTGCTGCGGGCGGACATCTATGGGATCGTCAGACAGTTTATGGAGGGCCCCTACGAATCCGGAGAACTTCCGGAGTACAGTATCCTCCGCCTCACCGGGCAATCCTGCAAGATCGACATCTTCCGGGATGCGCTGAAGGAGTTCATTCCTGGAAAGGTCATCAAGACCTCCCGAAGCGACCGGGGCCAGGAGCACGACTATGAATTGAAGCTGATCTGCCTGAACGGTGCCATTGAGTATCTGAAAGACAAGATGTTTGGGTACGCTGACGTGCGCATTAACCATGAGCAGGCCGCCTTCCCCTATGTGGTCACCGCCTTCACCCATACCAATCAGGAGGTGACATTGATCCACAGCCTGGACCGGGAGAAGATCCGCGGCTTTATCTCCCGCAATATGGCCGATCTCACGCTCAAGCTCTACCTGAAAGACCTGGAGGGGCGGCAGCGGTACATCTACAACTGCTCCTGTGATCCGGACAAGTTCAAAGACCAGAAAGCGGAGGAAATCGTGGCCCGGTACAGTGGGCAGATCCGTCAGGATGATCTGGATGATATTGTGGACCGGGAGCTGAAATTCTTCATCCTGGCGGATGAAGACCGCTGGGGCTTTACGGTGGTGCCGGTGCTGCGCCGGGAGGGGCAGCTCCAACTCGGGCCGGATCAGTTCTTCCGCTTTGAGACGGAGGGCTGGGTCACCAACTTCTTTGACGGGACAAGATAAGGAGTTTTGCTTATGTTGGTACAAAAGATCCCTGAATTTCACAGCGGGCAGATATTAAAACGGGAGATGATGGTGGAGCTCTCCGCCTATCTCTACCACCTTGGGCCCCTTCTATATCAGAATTGCACCGATGGGATCGTAAGTGGATGTGCGCTGACAACAACAGAGGACAGCATCGTGGTCAACCCGGGAGTGATCCGCTACGAGGGTGAGCTTTATCTGGTCCGGGAGCCGCAGTTGATTCATTACACTCCAACCAATACCACCCGGGTCCTCAACATCGTGTTTCACGATCAGGTGCAGACGGACGCTTTCGTGACCCGCGAGATGGAGCTTGCTTTTACGGAAGGAGTCTCCTCCGAAATGCGCTATCTGGAGCTGTGCCGCTTCAAGCTCCAACCTGGTGCAGGTCTGAGATACACTTATACCAGCTTTGCGGATCGGGAGACGGAATATGATACCCTGAACACCATCCATGCTCCGTTCTGCGGCTTGGGAAGGCCCACCCTCTCACCGGAAATCACCGCCCACTTTGCGCGAGAGGCTTTGGCGGCGGGGGCGGACAGCTCTGACGCGGTCTTCTGCATGATGCTGCTCTCAGCCAGAGAGCCAGTCCAGGCTGAGGCCCTGGAGGCGTACATTCATTTTAAGCTGGGGAAGGACTATTCCTGCCAGTCTAACCTCGGGCTGTACCAGGGGCTGAGCGATTGCCTGAAGCAATTTACCGGCAAGCAGCACACAGCGGCTTCCAAGCGTAACCCGTGGAGCATTATGATGGACTAAGCGGAGGTGCGGTATGTCATACCAGGACGAAGAATGCTGCGGCTGCGGCAGAAGGCGGAAGAGTTTAATAAACAACGGGTTTCTGAGGACACACTTGCGGAGGAATTGAAAGAGTCCATCCATGACCCGGTGACCCACATTACCAAAATCCCTGTGGTATTTGAGGAGAGGGATTTACTGGACGGCCGGATCGTGATGCGGGTGCCGAGAGATCTTGGGCAGCTAACGGATGACGCTGTGAAGCAACAGTTTCTCATGGAGAGTAAACCTCAATTTGTCTATACAGGATAAGCTGATTGATTTCGCGATGAAGATAATCTGTTCCAACTCGTACAGGATCATCGAGGAGTCAAGTCAAGTCTAAAAATCAAATTTTTTCCATGCCTGCATCTTGGACAAGAACTTGAAGAGTCTGACCGCTCACTCCTGGAACGATTTATTCTCCTAGGTCTGCCGTACCTACGACAGCAACCACATCCGCAAACAAGGTTATTAAGCGGCCCAAAGTACTCAAAACTGAATCATGTGCTGACACGCTTTCCAGCGTAGACCAAGCCAAGGCCCACCTATGCTGACAGCATGGGTGGACTTTGAGTATCAGTAAGTGAAAGGATGGCGATTGATATGTCCTATCTGGATGAAGATTTTTTGAAGCTAAAAAGACAAGAAAAATACGCTAAATACAGTACATTAGAAACTGGTATTTATATCAAGGATGAATTGGTCGAATTTGAGCCGCGAGATATTCCAGAGCTGAATATCAATGTCTCCTTGCCGAAAACATTTGTGCGGATGCCGCTTTCCATTGCTAAAATAAAATATCCATCCGAAACGCGTCCGCAGATGATATTCACAAGTTTGGATACGACTGTGAATTTTACCTTTAGCGTGTATCCACAGGATGTTCCATTAGATCAGGTGAAGCGTGTTGCGGAGCAGATGAAGGCCATGCTCAAAAAAGTTAATCCAGCCAATATTTTCTATGATCTCCAAGCAGAAGTTACAGAAAATCGTGCTTTATGCTGGTTTAATTATAAAAGTTATGCGATTGATGACCAAATTTACACGATTATGTATTTGCTGGCAGCGGAAAAAGGAAAAATCCTACATGGAACATTCAGTTGTAGATTTGACTCGATGAACGAGTGGAATAGAGCGGCGATTCAAGTCGTTCAGTCTGTCAAAGTGATGGATACTTAGGAGGTATTCGGCTATGCGAGAAGTATTGATAAAGGCAATCCCTTTCGATGATCTCAAAATCACTGAACTGGAAGGCGTACAACAGGTGAATGAGCATGGAGAGCTGGTTTTCTCGGGACTGATGAGCGGGGAAAAAGAGAATGAGTATATCTCCTGGGCGCTAAAAAAGAATCCCCTGGTTTCAGTCAATGTCTGCAGCGATAATGGTGAGGAAAAAATACTATTCCAAGGAGTGCTGGTTGACTTTGAGATCCAAGTGCAAAATGATGTTAGATATTTAACTGGGGCATTAAGGACAAACGCCTACTTAATGGATTTGGTCCCACATAAGCGCTCTTTCCAGGCAAGCAGCCTACAATATCAAAATATATTGACGACTGTGAACAGCAGCTATGCCGATTCCATGTTCATCATAGCAAAGGGAACGGGAGCAAATATCCCAGGACTTGTTATGCAATATGATGAAACTGACTGGGCATTTATAAAGAGAATGGCAAGCCGCTTTCACACAGTTGTGATACCTGATTCACAGCGCGATCATATTGCCTACACGTTTGGGCTTCCCGAAGATGGTGTTCATTACGCTGTTGAAACTAACACGTTTTCGATTGCAAAAAATGCAGGCCGAATCATTGAAAGCGGAGATCAGCGGGCTCCAAGAGCGGATACTATTTTTTATGTGCTGAATTCAAGGGAGATCTACCGTCTTGGAGACTGTGTGACATTGAACGGTGTCCCACTGCGCGTATACTCCATTAAAACCAAGATGGAAGGCAGCGAGCTGTACCATACATACTATTTGACCGGTGAGAGCGGGTTTGAAACTGAAGAAGTTTTCAATGAAAATCTCATTGGGCTCTCTCTTGATGCGCAGGTAACTTCCGTGGAGCGAGATACTGTCCAAGTTTCGATTGGATGCGATGAGAACCAAGCAGGTAGCGGTACTCGCCCCTTCCCTTACGCTACAGTGTACTCTACTCCGGATGGGACCGGCTGGTATTGTATGCCTGAAATTGGGGATGCTGTCAGGCTGTACTTTCCATGTGAAAAGGATGCGGATGCATATGTGGCAAGTTCCGTTCACCTCCAATCTTCCACGGGCGACGAGCGCATAAACCCTGACTTCAAATCCATCATGAACAAACAAAAGAAGGAAATCCTTTTCACTCCAGGGAGCTTGCTGCTTACCAATAATGCTGGGATGTCCATCGAACTGTCTGATGCAGAGGGAATTAAGATTATCAGCGACAAGGCAATCGTTGTGCAGTCGCAGGAAGCTGTGGACATTTCAAGCGCGACAAGTTCCCTCAGTATCAGTGCGCCACAGCGTATTATATTCCAGCAGGGCAATACGCAGATGAGCCTTGAAGAAAAGCTTCATTTTGGGGGGGCGCAAGTTCGGATAGACTGAAAGGGTGTGGGTGCAGATGGGTCGAAAAGAAGAAATGTTCCAATATGCCAGGGAAAGTCTTACTCCATACCTTTCCGAACGGGCGGATTTGCTTCGGAAAGACTGCAACGCATATCTGGAAATGAAACGGGAATATCGTAGAATTGTTTCTGATCTGCTTAAGACAGCACAAGAGAAGCAGACTGCTGGGACGCTTGGACAGATTCACTACTTTTCTATATTCTATCTACAGAGCAGCGCCGTGACACAGAGCTATGATTTTGCACTCTCTTTGACAGGTGAGCGGTACTGCTTGGATCAGAACGGGATATTGCGTTTTTGGTGTCCACAACGTCTATTTCATGCAGTTGAGGAAGATCTAAGATCTTTTGGGAAAGACGCCAGGCAAATATGGATACGGATTCGCCCATATGAGTTAGAAGAAATCCGCCGGGCCTATATCAATAACTTGTATCAGTTGGCTGGCTTCTTCTTTGGCGAGGAATCTTTGGATGCTGCTGTCTTGGGCGGAATCGCAAGGCTTGACTGCTGTGATGAAGTGAGATTTTCGTTCGGCGGTTACATGGATCAAACAATACAGTTTGCGTTGTTCAGAAAGGGGGATGAACATGAGATACTTTCTTCTGAAAACTGACCCAAAGTATAACACGTCCCCTGTGATTGAAAATTGGTATCCGACAATAGATGTGCGCTTAATCTGCAAGGAAAAAGGACACAAATTGCCAAAGCGCGAGCTGCTGTTTATACAGTCAAACCCTGATACCGTTTTTACGGACATTATTGATTTCCCCTTTTTCCTTGGAACAAAGATGGTCCGAGATGTCATTAAAATGTATGAGCCTACGACACAATTTAAGGAGATTATTTTACTGGATCGCAAAAATGCGACAAGCGAAATTTACTACATTCCCCTTTTAGAGCACTGCGATTGCCTGGCACCGGAAAGTGAACTCTCCCGCGGGCGGGATACCCTAATAACCGCTGTACTTGACCCTGAAAAAATTGAGGACCGGAGTATTTTCTATTTAGGCGGATTTTCTAAGCTCTATGCTGTGGCGCGGCTAGATTTAGTCGAGAGCCTATTGAGGCGTGGTGGCCGTGGTATTGGCTTGGAACGCTGTATAATTGCAAATCCAAATCAGCATATATCGGTTTCATAGAGGAATGTGCTATGAATAAATTTCTGAAAATATCAGTAATCATGCTTTTTGTGATTGCTTTATTGATTACTGGAGGGATATTGATGAGTAAGGATAAAAAACCGCTACACGAACAAATTGCCGAATATATGTTCAATTCACGTGCGTTACCTAAATTGGAGTACTGTGTTGAAAAATATGGCGATGAATTTGAGTTATCGGATGTTGGAAGTGTAATATCGACTAGATTTCCAGCCTTCAAGGTGCGCTTGGTTTGGTCCGAAGAGGAGCAGACTTATAAGGATGATTATATTGTATATTTGCAAAAAGAAGAGATAGAAAGTATTTTGTTTCCTCTTGCATATGATGTTTTTTCCGAATGCAAGCTATTTGCGTATCCCTACCATGTGTGTCCATCATATTTCGATAAAAATACAACTGCAATCGAATTGTTGAGTGTCTCGGAAAAGGATGGCCCAGTTGTACAGATAGATATATTTACAACGAAAGATCCATCACAAAAAGATAGCGATGTGCAGGAATTCACAAAATCTATTCAAAAACTCGGTTATTCTGTTTGCGTAAACATTGAATATCTGTCAAATACAAGTTACGAAATGGTAAATGGAGATAACCATCGAAGTAGTGAAGTGATTTCTAAAACCTTCTATAGGTATTTTGGCAGCATGCTTATTTTACCTGATAGCTTCAATTGGGTACCGTCTAATTCCAGCTGGAGGGAGGGAGAGGGATGAACTTAATCCCCAGCGTGGCGGAAACGGCCGAAAAAGACGTTATAGAGCAAATTACTTATCAAACCGTGCTATATTTCCCGTTAACTGACCCTGAATTTGGGAAACAGACAACTCTATCTGGTATATTAGAAGTAGCAATAGATAATCCTGGTCTCGTTGAACAACCATATGTAGATGCACTTCAGTCTATAATTGGAGAAAACGGCTCTTATCCAGAACTTGGTGAGGCGGTGATTGACAATAAGAGCTGGGATAAGGAATCAGGAGGATTTGATAGTGACGGCTTCCAAGCTTGCACTTTTGAGTTAAATGGAGAAATCAATGTGTGCTTTCGCGGTACTCCTGGTGGTGCGTGGATCGACAATGGTTATGGAATGGCCGGTGGAGACTATCTGATCCCCTATGAAAATGCAGAGCAGGGAGTTTCAAATCTCGGAGTCTCACCTATGCAGCATAATGCGTTGGAGTATATGCAAAGCATTGTTGATAAAAATGAGGGGAAGGTAATCAATGTCAGTGGACATTCCAAGGGCGGAAATGAGACACAACTAGCAACGCTAGTTTTTGCAGACAAGATCAATGCGGCATATAATTTTGACGGCCAAGGGTTTCCACCAGACGTGGTAGAGCAGCTTAAGGATTTACCTGGCTGGGAAGAAGGGCTGAAAAAGCTATACTCCATCCATGCAGACAACGACTATGTGCATGGATTAGGCCAGACAATCACATTGCCTGAAAACACAGTATACCTATATACTCCTGATATTGGGACGATTCCAACGGACGAGATGGAATCGCTGCTCATGAATCATTATATAACTGCATTATTAACGGACGATGGGCACTTACAGCGGCAGACAATTGAGGGACCTTTAGCCGAAACAGTAGGAGATCTATCCAATGCAATAATGTCGATTGATGACCCAGAAATGCGCGCAAACATATGTTTGGGCATCATGGCGCTTCTTCAGGAGTTTTACAGTGGCGATCCGCCTGTTGGTGGAACAGAAACGAGCATGGACATACTGATAGACAACACATTGTCTCTGTTAGGTAAAGTGACAACCAATCCGAAAACATACGCAGTTCTAGCATTGCTGGCCATCCCAGCAGCAAGGAGAAATATTGGGACTTCTTTATTAACGGCGATTGCAAACTCTGACCTCACTGAATACTTATTGACTGGACAATCAGATATAGACCAATTCCTTGCAGAACATGATTTCAAAACAGAAGAAGATATTGCTAATTTCTTGAAAGAACATACAGAGAGTGGAAAACAGGAATATTTGGTCCGGGGTGCATTGCTCCGCTGCCGTTACGGTACCCATGCGAGACAGCTCAACCTGAAAAAATGCCATGGTATATATGTGCACGGTCATCCATGCATCCATGCACGTAACTGCCTTGTGGGGGAAGAGGAAAACATTACTTGGTATGGAATATGTAAGGCTCCATCTCCGCCTCCCACGGAAGTCGTGCATCTCACAAAAGATGTGCCTCGAAACCCTCAGACGGGAGACCGCACTGGGGATGCGCCAGGAGGACACGAAAGTGGGCACAAATGCCAGCCTGAAATCGTAGGTGCTGTCTGGATGGATGCCTATGAACAGACTCCTATTGTAGATAATGGGGACTTAGATCCCGCTGACCGCGCAAGAGTCAAACCTATGCCGGAGAATTTTTCAGAACTTACAGACGAAGAGCAGGCCGAGGCTTTAGCGTCTCCTCAAGGAATTCCGACTACAACTACGCTTTCTTTCCTGATTTGTAAGTATGGCGGCTTGATCGAACCCTACAATTCTGGGCAGCAGTATGACCCAGACGAGCCGTTGGATTGAATCTATGACTGATGCTATGAGAGAAAGGCCCGCTCCCTATATACAAAACCATGTGAGCTGGTGTTGGGCTACCGCAGCCAAAATTGTAGGCTTCCATTTTCTTATGTCTACGGGAAAAAGTATCCCTGTTAAACCGGAGCAGGGCATTATTGTAGAGAGCATAGCCGGTTTTCGTTGGGATTACGTTAGGAAGTCTTGCGAACATATTTTTGCAGATGCTTGGCAATATGACATTGTAAAAGCAGCAAGGAGTCCAATTTTCAATCCATCTGGTGACAAACCAGAGGGAGACATTGGCAAGGAGCGAGCACTTAAATATGTAATCGCCGGTGATCCAGACAGCGAAACACCTGTGATAAGGACGCTCGGAAAATACGAAAGCAAATATTCCCTTTATCAGATTTATGGACAATCTCTTTTTGAGCTCTTAGATTGCTCCGGTTGTGTCATTGGGAACTATCAGAAATTAAATGGGTCTTATCATTCGGTGGTACTGAACAGAACAGAAAAAGGACTTCAGCTCTTTGACCCATGGGATGGCTTTGCTGACGAGTTTACAGTTGAGCAGATTTTTCAAAGTGGTTTTTTATCAAATAGCGGACCGGGCATCGTAAAATGGATTCAGTATGTTGCAGGATAATAGTGGAGGTGGAATTGTGGGTACCATATGTCTGGACAGCCTTCTTCTCCAAGGGCCAGTTCAATTCAAATCTGTATCCAAGCTCTCTTTCTCAATCAAAGGCAATGAACATGGTCACCTCATTGTTACTGGTTTTTTAGATGAGGATAGTGGCAGTTCGGCGGTCTACAAAGACCTTGAAGGCCAGCTATTGGGGATTTATTCAACGATGGGTGGCGCGATCCCTATTTTTATCGGAGTAATTAAGCGGTTATTTGTGCATCAAATAAACCGTCAGTATCTGGCAGAGGCACATGTTGTGACGCTTTCCGCCAAACTCGACAAGAAGAAAAAAAGCCGTTCCTTCCAAAATCCTGATATGACCTATGCCGAGCTCATCCGCACCGTATTACAGGATACTCCTAATGCTGCGGCGATATGCTCGGCTGGTGAAGACATCACGATTGGTCGCCCCGTATTTCAATATAAGGAAACCGACTGGGAATTTATCAAACGAATGGCCAGCGAGTTGAACATGAAGATATTTCCAGCACGGGAAGCTCCTGTACCACAAATTACGGTTGGACTTGAGGGCCGCACTACTGATCTTGATTTTACAAATTCTGAATATATTCAGAAAGTAGATCGGCAGTTTTACAGATTGGGCGGAGAACAGGCCGGATTATATAAGCCTGATTTTCTATGTTATCAAGTGAAAGAGACTAAAAACCTCAGCATAGGGAGTTCTGTGTTATGGGAAGGGGCGCCCATCTATATTTGCGAAGTATCTGGAGAATTCGTTGATGGCGAACTCATTTTCACATATATACTCGGTCGGAAAGGCCTGGTCGCTGAAAAAACATATCAAAACCGAAAAATGGTAGGGCTTTCTCTTGTCGGAACAGTGAAAAGCACCTCACAGGAAAGGGTTGTACTGGCACTGGATATTGATGATGGGAAGGATACCGGAGGATACCCCTTCCCTTGGCGTCCTGAGAGTGGTAATATAATGTACTGTATGCCGAAGGTTGGTACTCGCGCATCTCTATTCCTTCAGGACGGAGATGGCGGCCATGCAGTTGTTCTGAACAGTCCGCGAGAAAACGGTGATAGCTGTGCGGCTATGGGTGATCCAAGCATGCGCTGTTTTACAACAGAGCATGGCAAGCAGCTTTTTCTTTACCCTGAAAGCATGGGGATCGTAGCTGGGGCTCCAGATGCTCCGAATCAGGTTAATCTAGATCAACTCCACCGACTCCTGTTTGAAAGCGCAAAGGCACTCCAAATGACTTCCAAAGCGAGCATACGAATTGTAGCGCCAACGGTTAAACTCCAGACGCCACAAACGGTCAGTATTATTCGTTCTACCGATACAGTAGCTAAATTGGCGTTAATTGTATCTAAAGGAACAGCAAGTGGGAATCCGCCTACGGGTGGCGATTCATCTATCGTGAACATTGAAAATCAGTTTAATCTGAAAGGATCATCCGAGGTTTTGTGGGATACAGAATTTCACACCTATCCCCCCTTTAATGATGAGCCAAATAAGTTCGATATGGGCGGCTGGATCGGCAATATGCTTTTTGGAGCGCTTATTGTTGTTGCTTGTGTAGCTACAGCGATAGCTTTCCCAGTTGTTGCGCCGCTTTTTATCGGTGCAGCGATTGGTGCTGCCGCTGCAACGGTAGCCATTTCTGTGGCTGATAATAATTCTGGAAATGTTAGAGACTCATTTGAGGCAGCGAAAGCAATTCTAACCGGGGCAGTAGTTGGTGCTGCCGTGGCTTCAATACCATATATACCTGCTGGCCTTCAAACTATTGGTGGAGCCATTGCAGATTTTGCTGCCAGCACTTTTATGATTCCTCCCTTGCTGCCTGGGTTGGCAGGAGTATCTGGAGGGATCGGGGTACTGGGCGGTGTAGCAATATCCGGGCAAACAATTCTTGAAGGCGGAGCGCTGATTACTGGTGTAGCTGCTGGAAATGCTTTGTGGGGTATAATGAAGTCCGCAAGCGGAGGTTCTTTAGACTCGAAGGAAACTGCACCACAAGATGGAACAAATGCATCAGGAAATGCACCGGAAGACATTCCTCCCGATAAAGTGAATTATACCACAAAGCAAGTTGGCAAGAAATTTGGCGAACACAAACTTGATTATCCAGAAATGAAAGACTACACTGACTACAAAAAGTTAGCGGATGATATATTTAGTTCTCCAGAGCAAATTATTCATGATCCTTCTAATGGAGAGTACTACTACATAAAAGGTAAAGATCTATTGCGGATTAAGGAAAATGGAGATTTTGTTAGTTTATATCCAGGAGCAGACAGTACTCGGGTTGTAAATGCAATGCAGAACGGAGGTATAATATGGCCGTAGTATGGGAAGTTGTTATTATGACTAAACACATTATTGCTCCAGAAGTTATCAAGCGGATAAATGAGGAGTATAAAAACCAGGCCGAAATAAACACTATCTCAAGTATTGATGATTGGTGTTGGTCGAATCAGCGGAAGTTAGACTGTATTTCATCAATAGAGCAAGAATTAAGCGAAGGCAAAATCATAACAGTAGAAATGCATTCAAGCATTTGGAAAGCATTGGGGTTGTATATTGAAAGAGATAATGACATTTACACATATACATTCTGGATCAATACTGAAGGTTTCCGCGAAATAGATGTTGATGAAATAACAGAGCAAAACAAGAAATACTATGTCTCAGCCTGTTCTATTCTAGAACATTTAATGGAGAAATATGTCATTCAATTTGAATGCATCGCAATTGGTCTGGAAAGTGAAGTCCAGTATTCCTCCGACATGGTAAAAATGATTTCCGAATCATCTGGAGTAGTCGTTTGGCTCATTAACAAAGATTATAATATAAACCTACCACGTGAATTTATGAGGGTCAGTATATCAAATAGGATGGATGCTGTTATCAAGTATGTTGCTCATTAGCAACATACTTGGAGTCTCAATATATTTCCGTATAATCTTAATCACAAACACATGTCTTCCACAAGATCGATATGAATTGTGACACTGTTGGCCGATTTTTCATTGGAAGTGGAGATAGCTTCTGTAAAAAATCCCGGTTAGTATCCCAAGCAACTCTAACAACTACTCTAAAATTTCGTTCTACTTGCTTCTAATTTGTCTGGTGCCGCTTTACCACGGCAGAGTAGAGCCACTTAGTCACCATCGTCAGCGCCTCTGGATTGGTCTAAAGGATCTCAAGGGCGGTGAGCATCTGGTGAAATCCTTTATAGTTTGGTGTGATTCCCAGTTGCAATAAAATGGCGTGGTAGTCCATAACAGTCATCCCTTCCGTTCCTTGTTTTCTCCAGTGAGACGTTCAAACAAATCAGCGGTGTGCCGGAGCCACTGTATGTACGCCTGCTGGTCCTCCGGAGAGAGCTTCAAAAACCACTCGCTCCGCCCGAGCAGGTACTCCAGCATACCACTTTCCATGCAATCCATCTCATCGGACAGGAGGATATGCGGGGGAATGCCGAGGTGGAGGCAGATCACTTCCAGCGTGTCGAGTCGGACAGATGAACGCTACGTTTCAATGGCATGGATGGTTGCTTTCGCAATGCCGAGTTCTTCGGAAAACTCCGCCTGGGATTTGGGGCCCCGGAGCGCCCGTATGTTCTTTGACAGATTTTTCGACAGGTCCACAGAATTCACCTCTGCTTGATAAACATAATTGAGTCTAACAGGAATTGGTAGGTCAATCGCCCGGCCAGGCTGGCCGTTTTAGCGGCCACGTCCGATTTTGAGTGTTCCTTGAGTCCTTTGCAACTGAATTACCATTGGGATGGGGCTGCGTCTATTCGGGCGCAGCCCCGCCCATGGACACATCTCCTACCACGGCTTTATGGAAGGCAGATGAAACAGATTGCGCGATTAAAATTTTATATGAACAGCTTTCTGCAGGAGGTCAAATGGAAATTCTGGACCAACAAGCAGCTGGAGTGGTTTGAACAGGCGGACGATCTGGACGATCTCGAGGAGGAGCGGGCGGCGCTTCGTCGGTTTGTGGCTGACATGAAGCAGGCAGAGACGGAGCGTCGGGCGCGGAGACCGGAGTTGGAGCCGAGGCGGGCTATGCTGTTCACCTCCGACGGGCGGCGGTGCAACTTCCTGACGGCCTGGTGGTACCGCCGGCAGATCCTGCGGAACTATGTGTGGGGAAAGCAGTGTGGATTTACAAACTATGTGGTAGATCCATACACCCCGTTTGGCCTGCTGCGCTGGAGACGCTGGGGCGGTTCAAACAGGTAGGAGAGGAGCTGATCCTTTACAGCGTGCATGGCTCCCATGCCGGCTGGCGGCACAGCTACCGTCTGATCCCGGAAACCCCGCTGGAGCTGCTTTTCCTGGAGCATGAAGCTTGTGACTATATTTACTCCCAGTTCAGGTCGGAGGAGACGCAGCGGGAGATCTTTGGTAAAGTCGGTGTGTTCTGCACGGAACAGGGGATTTGGGCTTCCAGGCGGTGGATACCAGGCTGGCTCATCACCGCCTGGGAGAATCCGTGATCGGGCGTCCTGAGCCCGCGGCAAACGACAGGCCACTAAAATTTTCTGCCGGGTATGACAATAAAACAGGCAGACAGATAAGCCGTGTGTTACATTTTTCGGTTTTACCGTCTTAATGATTGGTGTGGGAAAGCAACGATATTCTTTAGCAGGTATATTCCGCACTGAAAGCAGAGCAGATATTTATTGCGATTTCAATACGATTTTTTCTGACAAATGCAATCCGAGACAACTTTTCTTTTTGAAATATGGCGTTTTACTGCCTTCCGCTTGCCTTGATTTTCTTTCTGCTGCACTTGCGCGCACGGACACAGACAAAAGGCGAATGCCTTAGTCTGTGTCTTGTTTTTGATTAGACCGCTCAGCATTGCATCTGACAATCGGTAAAATATGAGGGGGAGCCTTGTGACATACGATTTACTGATGCTGACGCTTGAGGACCCGCAGGCGGAAGAAGTTGAGCGCCATTTGACCTCAAAACAAATTAAGGTGGTGCGGGAGAAAACAGTGAAGGGAGCAGTCCAGCATCTCAGGGACAATTCATACCATTTTACTCTGTTGGATCAGCGCCTGGAGGGGGCTGATTTCCTGATAGACATTGTTCACCATGGCTATTACAGGATATGCACTTACCTGATTGTCGCTGGAGAGTTTCAACATGCGGAGGAGCGTGCAACTGCTTTGCGCAGTGGTGCAGACGTCTGTATCTGTACTCCGCTTTCTCCTGATGAACTGTATGAGCAGATTTGTGCGGTCACCCGGAGAGAGCACCGTCAGATGAGACATTCATTGGCCGGCCCATCAGCGCTGCCAATTCTGAAATTTACGGATCTCTTGATTGATCCTATCCGAAATACCGTGATATGTTCGGGCCGTAAGATCCACTGTACGCCGAAGGAATTTGATGTGCTGTATCTGCTCGCGACCTACGCAGGGCACATATGTTCGGCTCAATATATCTATGAGGCCGTATGGAGAACTCCATTTATCTATTCCGGCACCAGCGTCTCCGACTGCATTTCCTCACTCCGAAAACGTTTGGGCCGTAAACCGGGTTATATCGAAACGGTCTACGGACGCGGATACCGATTTATTGACGCTTAAGGAGAATGCTGTCGGTAGTTTCCGATTTTTCTCCAAAATCTTTCAAATCTATTCCGAAGTTTACCTATTATAATATAATTTGACAATGCCATTTTATTTTGTCAAATATAGGTAAGTGGAGGGAGAACGCAATGAGAGCACAGAGCGCACAAATACTTCTTGGAGTACATAACGCAGACACCGCAGCCGTAAGTGCTGCGGCGTTTCACTATTCGACGATTTTCGACATCACTCTGATATGTCCGCCCCTATTCCCGCCGCCGCATCAGGGTAGGGCAAAAATCATCTGCTGAAGACGGGAGGGAGACTGAATCCATGCTGGAAACAAGGAAAAAGGTAGAAGCAGACTTGAAAGAATATCCCATGCTGAAAAGAAAAGAAACCATTCTGGAATATGAGAGCCAACATCCCCAGAGTGTAACGGAACACGAGGTTATCGGCGCGCTGGCATTATCTCATTCCGTGCAGGAAACGGCTGGATCAGCTGGCTATATATCGGACAAAACGATGCGGATCGCCCTTCAATTTCAGGATGAAACCGAACGCCTCAACCGGGATGCATCTTTTGAAATCGCCCAAGAACTGTTCAATGTCAGGCGGAAAATGAAGAAATTGGAGTTCTATGTTTCCCAGCTTCCGCCCAAGCAGGCCGAAGTGATCCGAAAGCATTATTTTGAGGAGTATAGCTGGCCGGCGCTGCAGAAGGAACTTCATGTCTCCTCCCGTACCTTGATCAACCGCAGGGACGAGGGCCTCAATGAGCTGGCAACCATGTACCAGTACATGGAACAGGTAACACAGTCCTCGAAAAAAACGCCAGAACAAAACGGGTAGATTTCCACATGGACTCGTCCTGTCAGACGGCGCTTGCATAACTGCAAGAGAAAGAGCCTGCTGTGAGCCGTAAAAATATCGGGTCACAGCAGCTTTTTTGTTGTAAAATAGTTCCCGCCTGAGCATGAAATATTTTACAATCGGCCCTTTGCGCTTTTTCCTGCGGCGTCTTCACACCGCTGTCAGCGAATCCACCAGGGGCGCCCTGCTGTTTATTCGGCAGGACAGAGGGGAGCTGTACTCATGAAGATCGTATCCTGGAACGTAAACGGCCTCGCCGCCTGCAAGCGAAAGGGCTTTTTGCGCGTCCTTGCCAGGTCAGGCGCGGACATCTTCTGCTGCCAGGAGATCAAGACCCGGTGCCCCTTCTCCACCCCAGGGTACCTCCAGTTCTGGAATCCGGCCAAGCGCCCAGGCTACTCCGGAACGCTGACACTTACCCGCAAGGAGCCGCTTTCCGTCCGGTATGGCATGGGGATTCGGGAATTTGACGTGAAGGGCCGCCTGATCACTCTGGAATATGACGGCTTCTATGCCCTGAATGTCTATGTCCCAAACTCCCAGAGCGGCCTGGCCCGTCTGGAGTACCGGACTGCCTGGGATGCCGCCCTGCGGGAGTTCCTGCTCACACTGGACAAGCCGGTAATCCTGTGCGGCGACTTCAATGTGGCGAGGGAGCATATCGACATCTATCCGGAAAACTTACGCAACGAGCCGGAGCTGCCGGGCTTTCAGTCACTGGAACGTGAGGGGATGGAATGGCTGCTGGTCCTGGGGCTGACGGATGTGTTCCGGGCCTGGTACCCCCAGGCGGAGGGGGCCTACGGTCGCTGTTCCTGCACATCCGCGCAGGAAGAATGCGGCTGCCGCCAGAGGATTGACACAGTTTTGTTTGCCACGTATAATAAATAGTACAAGGCAGGCAACGGCGTGTGTCTGTCCAAGCGTTGAAGTAGGAGGGTGCGCCGGTCGGCATCGTCTTATGGAGCTTTCAG